>OBLW0100003371.1_pt1 | contig 12484 bp, 24 predicted proteins | sample 1520161 | NCBI WGS metagenome assembly OBLW01 (sample SAMEA3539309, study PRJEB22396) | soil metagenome | biome: tundra; feature: field; material: soil | place: USA | collected 2010-05 | depth 0.15 m
GTGACTGGAGTTCAGACGTGTGCTCTTCCGATCTGGCGCCGCTAGCGCTCTGGAAGTGGATGCCCGCGGCCGTTGCACGGCGCGCACCTTGTGGGCTGAGCCGATCCAGCCAATCCGGGCGATTTCGGGGGTGGTACTACTTTGGTGGTACTGCCTGCTGTGCGGACCATTTCGCTTGGACCCAGGCGGCGCGCCGGTCCGAGTGGACGCGTTGCAGGATCGCGCGGAGGTCCTCGGCTCCGCGGCGCGCGTCGTGGGGTGCGGTGCCTTCCCGGCAGGGTTGGCCTGGCTGTGCTCCGCACGCGGGGCACGCGAGGGCGGCGGTGATGCGTTGCTCGCGGGCGCGGTCCCGTCGCGCGCGCCTTGCGCCTGGATGAGCTTTGGCGTCTCGATTGTTGTGACTCATTGCTACGGCCAACAGGTTTCAATCCGCGCCCGCGCGTGGTTTGGCGCGCGGGCGAATGTCCGATTGTAGCTCACTCCGCTTCGGGCGGCGCGGGGCTGTGCAGCACGGCCGTGGTGATGTGGTGGTCTGCGCAGTATTGCGCTGCTTTGCCCAGCAGCCGCATTTCTGCGAGGAATTCGCGGAGCGGCGCGCGCGTGTCCGGGTGCGTGCGCATCAGTGTTATCGCGGCGTCTATTCTGGCGGCGTCTGTTCCGTTTTGCAAGATCTGGCCGTACCCAAAAGTGGCGCGCGGGTACCAGTCCCATGGGACCTGGAATAGGATTAGGACTGCTTTGCTTGTGAGGGGCGTTGTCATGGCCGTACCGTTCCCCCATACTCGGCTTCGCAGGCCTGCCAATATGCGCAGTGACGCCTTGAGCAGAGGTTGCCCCCGCGGTGGGGCAGGTAGAGACCTTCGTCCATCGCCTCCGCGACCAGCGGGTAGATGGACTCCGCGTAAGCGTAGTCGGCCTCTGCCAGGCCGGTTTGGAGTTTGACGTATGCCGGCGTCTTGGTCTTGGTGAGCACGTCCAGGCGCACCGCGTGCGACTCGTCGCATGGCGCGTAGAGCATTGCGTACGTGGTGACCTGCAGGCGGTGCGCCGGGCTGATGCCGTTCGGCCGCTTGCTGGCGGTCTTGATATCGACGATCATTCGTGACTCGTCGACTATGTCGATTACCGCGTTGATTGGGATACCGGCGATTTGGCCCGTGATGCTCATTTCGATCTCTGCGGGCTGGATGGACGGCGCCGCTGCTGTCCACCAGAGGAGCGATAGGGCGCGGGCCTGGTCTTCGGCGCCGTGGCGGTCGGCGATTTGTTCCGCGTCTTCTTCCTCCGTCTGCGGGTCGGCCATCGCAATTGTTGGGATGTGGAGATTGCAGGCTATGTTGATCGCGTCGTCGATCTCCTCGCCGGCGAGCTGGCGGCCGTCGCGGCGCGCGGTAAGCAGAAGGGCGGCGGCGGTGTGCACCGCGCGCCCTATTGCGAGGCCCTCGGTGGTTGGCTCTGGCAACCGTAACACGTTCCCGAAATACCACGCGGCAGGGCATTCGAGGAACGCGTTGACTTGGCTGGGTGAGAGTGTGCGGTCTGTGGCTGTCATGGCTCTGACACCGCCTTGATGTAGTCCGCGTTCGAGATGTCCGCGGCGAGCTGGCGGGCTTGGGTGGCCTGCAGCCGGAATTGCGCGGCTATGCGGAGTTGGGGCCTTTCGCCCCCGTATCTCGCCGTCATGGCGTCGTGGTCGTATACTTCCGCGGCTGTGCGGAGCGCGTTGGCTATGAGTGCCTGCTGGCTCTGGGTGAGTCTCATATGCGCCCCCACGTGGCTACCAGCACGGCGGCGGTGATTGACAGGCCGAGGATTGCGCCGATCACTGCGCCGATCGCTGGCGGGCTGAGTTGTTCGATTGCTTCTATCAGCGCCGGTGGGTGGCTGGGTGGTGCGAGGATGGCTCGGAGCGCGGCGGGGTTGCGCGCGTCCGCGTACATGCGGGCGATTGCGGCGGTCATGCGGTCCTCTTTGCGCGCGCCTGGCGCGGTTGGGTGAGCGTGCCGAACAGCTTTGCCTCGCTCTCCCACATTTGGTCTAGGACGGTTCCGAGTGTCCACCGTTGCAGGATCGAGCGGCAGAGGTTGCGGAGTTCGTCGTCGGGTTCGGTGCGGATGGGCGCGGCCGCGGCGGCGGCCGGCGTGATGCGGTGGTAGGGCGGTGGTGTGCGGACGGTCGGAATCTCTTGCACCTGGGCGCGCTCCTGGGCGCGGGCCTGGTCGCGTTCGGTGTCTTCGCGGAGTTCCTCCTGGCGTTTGGCTGTCAGCGCGTCGTATGCCTTGGCCTGGCGTGTTTCGCGTTCGGCGGGTGACTCGGCCGGCGCGGTGGGGGCGTAGCCTGTGGCGTTGCATTCTGTGCAACCGATCGAGCCGCTGGCGAGTAGCACGCTTCCGGTGCCTTCGCAGTTGTCGCACTCGGCCGGCTCGGCCGGCGCGGCCTGGCTGGCGTTCTGTTCGGCGTCCTGGGCGGCTTCCTGGGCTTCGCGCGCGGCGATCTGTTCGCGGTAGCTGGCGAGCTTGGCGAGTGACTGGCGGCGCCGCGCCGGGCCCATCTTGCGGAGGGCGTGTTCGTCGCGGGCAAGGGTCGCCTCGATGCTCTGGGCTAGTGAGTGCATTTGGTAGGTGCTGAGCTGGCTCACTGGCGGCCTCCTCTGTCGAGCAGCCGCATGTAGGTGGTGATTCCCATCGCGCGGAGGTCCTCGCTTGTGAAGGTGACTCGTCTGCCGTGTGCCTCGCCGTAACTCTCTGCGGTGTTGGCGGCGTCGATCGCGGCCACGAGTGCGGCGGCCAGCATGGCCGTTTGGGCTGGCAGTGCTACGCTGGCGGTGGCTGCGGGGGCTTGCTCAACGCGGGGCATTGTCGCCGGGGCCGATACCAGCGGGGCCGTGGCCGGCTCCGCTGGCCTGGGCGCTGCCTGGGCGCGCGCTTCGCGCGCCGTGGGCGGGATTGGATCGCTGGGTGGTCCGCCGTCTCCGTCCGCCGTGTTGACCAGTTCTACCCGCATCTGGACGGGTCCCTTGCGGCTGCCGTTGCGGGTTTCCAATCTCCAAAACTTGATCTTGTCGCCGTCGCGCGCGCCGGCCGATTGGATAAGCTCGTGCACCACCGGGTCCACAAAGCTGATCTGGTTTCCTTGCCACATGTAGCGGTACTGGGTTCCCCATTGTCCGGGGGTTTCGAAGCCGCCATCGCCGTCGAGCGTGAAGGCGTGCGGTGTGTTGAGAGCGAGCGCGCTGAGGTTGATTTTCTCCCTGAGCCCGCGTTGGTTGATCGGTTGTGCTGCCATGTTGTTCTTCCTTTTTTGTTTCCGCGCGCGCGTGGCGCGCGATTGAAATTGAGCGAGTAGCTCTATATATATTATCGGCTGAAACGTCAATGTTTACTAGGGTTTGAGTCACTTTTGTTCGTGTTTTTGTACCTATGCCGGATGGGTAGTTTCACGTGGCGCGCTGGCACGCATTGGGCACGTTTCGTTCCTCGATTTCGCGCGGCGCTGCGCTTCTCTTGGGATGCAACAGGAGCGACCAGCGGGAGCGGGTGCGAGGCGTGCGCCCGCCGCTTGCCCCCCCCATTCCCCCATACCCGGAGGTTCCCCGGCCCCAGCCCGCGCGCAGTCAAGGCGCCTCCTTCTGCAACGCCCCGCCTTGACGGCGCGTGGGTGGGGCCATACGCTTTCTGGCGGGGGAGTGGGGGGGGGCTTGAGACAATTCCCCGCGCGGAGGCCGGAGGCCGTAGGCGCGTTCCGCCCTGCCGGAGGCCCGTTGCGGGAGCGCATGCGGACGCAACCAAGTGGATCCGCGGATGCGGCCGCACCACGCGGAGCGAGCGCGGCGACGGTTTGCTTGCGCCGCGCGGCCGCTGGTGCGGGGCACAGAGTTCCAGCGTCCGCACAGAGGGCCGTAAGCGTGTGCATGTTCGGCCATCGCTTTCACATGATGAGAGCAACCCCGAGGCACACCCACTCAGTGAGTACCAGTCACCCGGTCCGGACCTCCGACAGGATGCCGGCGGGCGTGCAACATGGCCGGGGCGTCGCTAGTTGGCAGGCGCCCCGCTCCTCTCGCTACACTGAGGCCATGCCGCCACTCACTACCATCCAGGACATGTTGTATGACGCCACGGGCGCGCCGCTGCAGGGCACGCTGACCATAACGTCGATTGCCGGTCTGGATCCGGAGGGCGATCTGATCGCTGCCAGCGTCATCACGCTTGACATCATCGACGGCAACCTGACGGCGGTCCTCGTGCCCAACATGACCGGCATACCGCACGTGCCGACGATGGCGCCCTACACGGCCACTATGGAGAGTGCCGGCGAGTGTGTCTCGACCAATTACTGGATGGTTCCGCCCAGCGTCGTACCGCTCACAGTCGCGGACGTCGCCCAGCCCATTCCGCAGCCGTAGCGGCTGCGCCCGCGAATCACAGCCACGCGAGCGCACAAACCGGCGCCGTAGATCGCGCGCGCCAGGAGCCCCCTAGAAGGGGACTGCCTGCATTTCCGCCACGGCCGCGCGCTCGGTCTCTTCCGCGCACCAGTGCGCATCTGCCTTTTCCATTTCCGCCGATAGCACGGCTTCCAGGGTTTCCACCTGGGACCTGAGGGCCCGAACCGCGGTGACGATTTCCCAAAGTGCCATAGTTGACCGGTTCCTTTTACCGGCGCCCATTCGAACGGCGGCGAGCTGGCCGGCGCGGAAGACTCGACAGCGGGCCGGTGTAGCGCGCGGCGGTTTGTGCCGCGCGCGGTTCCTACGCCCGCGCTCGATGTGTTTCGCGCGCGCCTGGCTCGTCGCCGACAATTGAGGCGCGGTAAAGGATGCCGGCAACCTTGGCACTGCGGATTCGTCTGGCGTGCTCGGCCTCTGGCCGGGTGGATCCCGGAACGCGTGTGTGTCCGCGGAGTCGGGAGCGGCGATGTGCACGGCTTCCTGGAAGTGGATCGATCGCGCCGGCGTCGGCTGGATGGGCAGGCAGTCGCCTTTCGGGGCCCGGCCTGGCGCGCGCGGCGCCGCCCCCGGTGATCGATCGCGGATCCACCGCATCATGCGGCGCCCCGCCTGGGTTGCGATCGCGCCCACGTCGCCGAGCGCGCGGCCGCGCGCGCCGCCTCGACCGATCGCAGCCGCGCCACGCGCGGCGGGTCGTATGCGGCGCCGGCCGGTGAGGCTGGCGTGTCGCGCGGTCAATTTAAATTGACTGCTCGCCCGGCGCCGTCGCCGCTGGCGCCTCCTGGTCGCCTCCGCGGCTGGCCCTGGCGGACCTGGTCGCCTCCCGGAATTCTGCCATCGCGATCGCCTCATTTCGTCTTGCGGGAAAAAAACGGGTTTTTCCGGGCGCGTCGGGCCGACGCGGGCCGAAGCGGGCTGAGGGCGCTGGGTGTGAGGCGGCTGCAATGTGGGGGGATGCTGTAGCCCTCGGAGGCCTCCGGCGATTGACTGGCGGGGCTGCCACGGGGGCGGCCGGGCCTGCGAAGTGGGTTGAGGGGTGCGCGCCTCGCGTTTGCGGATCGAGGGCTTTTTTTCCGAGGGCGGCGGCTTTCGAGACGCGGCGCCGTCTGGCAGCACTCAACTGACATGAGACGACTGACGTTATTGTTTGCGGTGGCCACCGCGGAGCTGCTCGGCCAGTGCGGGATGCACGATCAGACGACGTGTGGCACGGCGTATCCTGGTGCGGCCACCAGCACGCCTACGCTGGCCAACTTCCTGGGGCCGACGCAGGCGAGCTTTGATTGGACGTGGGCCTCGATTGCCAGCCTGCCACAGCCGGCCACCACCCTTACAGCGCAGATCATGCCCTGCAGCGTGGGTTGGATGCCTGGGGGTCCTGCCAGCTTTGGGCCGTATATCACTACTTACATGGCGGGCCTCAAGCTCGCCGGGGTGACGGTGCAAGAGTGCAACCTGTGGCCTGCGGCGCTGAGCAGCGCGGCGGAGTACTCGGGTGGCATTGCAAGCGACTGCGCGGGCGGCGCGTTGCTGGCGGATGGTGCGGTGACTGTTCCGAGTGGCACGGGTCCGAATTCCCGATGCCGCGCGCTGGCCTACTACGACGGCATGTTTTTGTACGCTGCCGCCCACGGAATCCAGATGCGTGTGGGCTGGTTCATGGGCGTTAACCCGGCTACGGGCGTCGGGCTGTGTCCGGACGGAAGCGGCGGTTACCTTGTGCCTGGGTCGATGACGGAAGCGCAATACGAGGGGTGCGTTCTGCCGCTGGTCCGCGCGGGGCATCAGCGTTGGGGCGCCGCGATCACTGCGGCTCAGCCTCTCGAGGAGCCTGGGACTCTGGGCGGCATGGGGTACGTGCAGGTTTTCAGCGTGGCGGATGTGGGCACGTTTCTCACCCATGCCAGTGCGGCGATCAAGGCCATCAGCCCTACCACGCTCGTGGGCGCCGCGGCTCTCGGGTCGGATGCCGCGTATTGGGCGGACTGGACTGTCGGGCCTACGGCGCCGGCGTTGGACTTCCTGGCGCTCGACATCTTTTCGAATTCCTGCTTGCCGGCCGGCAACATTTACGGGCTATACCTTGCGAACCTTGCGACCAATTTTGTCAGGCCGGGTTTGGCTGCTCACAAGATCATCCGCGTGGGGCAGGCGGATCATCCGATATGGTGCCCAAGTTCCGGAGCTCCCACTCAGGCTACGGCCATCGCTGGCGCTGGCGCCGATCTGTGGCGGTCGACGGGCATGCAGATCGCCTGGGAGCGTGTGTTCAGTGCGTGGGCGTCCGCGTCTGGCATCTCGTCGGTAACGATCTACGTGAGCTTGCCGTTGCTGGGTTACTCGACTGACCCAGCCAATGACAACCCGGTGACAAATCACGCCTACGCGGCGGCTGCCATGCAGCAACTTGCGGTCACGGATGCGGGTGTGGCGTGGAAGGCGATCGGGCTATGGCCTGCGGCGTCGATGCAGGGCAGGGCGCGGCTGACGGGAGCTGCGCACATCGGTCACTGATGCAAGTATGCTTGCATCTCAGGCGCGCTTGCGCCTGGCTGGCTTGCGCCGCTTCTTCAGGAGTGGCTTGCCTTCCTTCATGCGCTCCATGTTGTCGCGCAGGGCGGCCGGCAGCTTACGCTTTGCCTTCTTCTTCTTGGGCGTTGCCATGTGTCAAGTGTACCGTGTGGGTGTCGCCGGGAGCCCGCGGCGCCGCTGGAATCACGCTATGAAGCTGGCAGGCCGCGCGCGTGTGCTCCCGGCTGGAGGAGTGGTCTGTTGCCCCTTAGGGTAACAGTGTTGTTACTGCTGGAGCGGCGTCCAGACTGTGGTGGTGCTGTCGCCGGCGTCGTCGGCGTCTTCGGTGCCGATTTCAACCTGTGGGTTGTCTGCCGGCAAGAGCAGCGCGGCGGCTGCTTTGGCGCTCTCCAGCGATCCGTGATGGTGGCTGTGGACTGCCTTCGGTGACCGGCGCGTGGTTACGCGGTACCGGTGTGTCTCGCGTCTGGCTGCCATATCGGTGTAGAGGCCTCCTGGCCTCATCCCGATGTTACACCCGGTCAAGATTGGCCTTCGGCGGTGTCGTCGTCGGGTAGCCAGCGGATGACTGTGGCGTCGGGGGCATCGGTGGTGCATTCGATGCGTGCGCTTGTGGCGCCGAGGTAGTTGTCTTTGGCCAGCTTGGCGCTGGCGCGGGTGGCGTGGTGCGAGTGTACCGTGTCGCCGGTGGCGAGTCGGTAGCGCCTCGGGCGCTCTTGTTCTTGCTCTGACATTGTTGCCCCTCCTGGGGCTGGTGATGGAGTGCTCCGCGGGCGCGTTGCTCTCAGGCCGCGGCTGCGAGCATCGTGCCCGGCCAGTGGCGGCGCTCGATCTCATCGTGGAGGGCTGCGGTGATCGTTTTAAGGCGCGTGGTTTGCGCGCCGATCTCTTCGGCAATCGCGAAGAGTTCGGCGGGCGTGGCCCGTGACAGGGCGCCGCGGATCCGGTTGATACTGAGGGGGCCGGTGATGGTGGGCGGCCGTCTCGGTGCACGGAGGGGCATGCAATCATTGTGTCAGAGGGGATAAAGAGATGGGGAGGTCTGATACCGATGAGGCGGCTTTATCTGAGGGTTTTCGCGCGGCGCTGCTCGAGGAGTTATGCCCGGTGGGCGCGTTGCAGGAGTTGACGGCCGAGCGTATTTGCTTGAACTCCTGGCGGCTGTTGCGCGGCAGCGATAGCGAGAAGCGGCCGCGGCGGTTTTGCGTGACCTGGTCGGACGGGCACGGTCATGTGTACGAACGATGGGAGGGCGAAGTCCATGACGGCGCCGTGGAACGCATGGATCCGGCCGAGGTGGCTCGCTACGATGCCAGCTTGGCGCGGCAGTTGCGGCGCGACGTCGAGCAGCTCTCGCTCATGCAGGGCCGGCAGGTGGGCGGGCCGGTACCGGAGCGCACCCGCCCGAGCAAATCCACACGCCGGCCATGAGCCTGGCTGGGTGGGCTTGGCACTGCTCGCACATCTGCAGATTGCTGCCTGTGGTGATGTGACTCAGCAGGCCGGAATATTTCAGCGTCCAATTTCTGAGGCTGAGGGCTGACCAGTCGCGCGCGCGGCTGGCGGGCGTCCTGATCCACCAGGTGAGCATCGGGCCGTCCATGTTGGCGTGCTTTGCGATGGCGCACAGTTGGGCAGCGTCTCCTTCGTAGCGTGGCGCGGCCGCGGTTTCGAGCGCGGCGGCTATAGCTGTTTCGTCCATGGCTTTCTCCTGTGGGTGTGAGTCGCGATAGAGCGCAAAGGGTTCGCGGCGGTAGGGGGTCGTGAGGGCTTTGTAGGCCTTGTATTTGGTGCTCATGGTGCGGGCTCGATGGTCAGCTCTTGTCTGCGCAGGTCGTACCAGCGGCCGCGGACTGACAGAGCGCAAAACGTGAGGTCGCGGCGGCCGTCGTTGTAGGTGATTACGGCCACGTGCGAGACGTGCCACTCGCGCAAGATCTTGCGGGCGGCCGCGGCTTCGATGCCTTGGATGTCGGGCAATTCTGCCGGCGTCTTGAGTGACTCGATGCGTCCGTAGGCGGTACATGAGCCCCAGGCGCGGGCTGCGGTGATGGAGACGCGCTGGCCTGTGTGGATCATGGCGCGTACCTGCAGGCTGGTCCGCGCCACTCGCAACGGCTCGCGAATTCTGGGTTGTGGCTGGGCGCGGCGCCGATCCGTGCGACTTCCGGAGGTGTGAGCCTGAGCCAGGCTTCGCGGCAGCCTCCGCGGTGGGGTCGGAGTAGCACGGCGCGGACCTGGTGGGGCTTGGCCTGGGTGACGAGGGCCAGCATTCCGCCGTAGGTGCGATCCGCGGCGGGCAGGATCTGCACGACGTCGCCGGCGGCGAGCTGCTCGGCTGGCTGGTTGCTGGTGGGCGCTGCCTCGCGTGCGAGGATGGCGCGGAGTGTTTCCGTTTCCGTGGTTGTGAGCATTCGGTTATTACATCGGACGCTCATAGAGATTTGACCTTGCGTGCGAGTTCGCGGACGTCGATCAGCGGTTGCTGTTCGGGCTCTGGTGGGGCGGGGCGGCGCTTCACGTCGCGGAGTGCGGCGCGGAGTTTGCGGGTCACTTGGAAGTGGATCCCGTGCACGCGGGACAGGCCGATGGTGATGAACCATGCATAGTTGAATGGGTTGAGTGATGACCTGGTTGCGGGCTGGTGGGCGTGCGCAGTGATGGCGTCGAGTTCGAGGTTATCCATCATCATTTCGAGGCGGCGCGGGTCGGCTATTGCAAGGAATTGGGCGACGATATCGTCTGGTGGGGGGTGCGGGGATTGGACGGGTCGGCCGGCGCCGTCCCTGCCGAACTTGGCGTAATAGCCGTGCAGGCGGTGCCTCCAGGCCGTTACGTCGTCTTTGTCGTGGTCTTTGACCTTTGCTGATAATACTCGATCGATCAGTGCGAACGCAGTGAGGTCTAAATCGAGCGAGGCGGCCGCGGCTGCAAGTCCTTTGGAATCGGGGGGGGGTGGCGTCGTAAGATCGCCGGGGTGGCGTCGTAACGACGCCAGAGGTGGCGTCGCCTCGACGCCACCTAACCAGCCCTGAGCGGGGGGGGGTGGCGTCGTAGCGACGCCACCTAGGCGTACTGTGTCGAAGATATTGACCCTGTGCCGTGCGGGTTGCGTGGCGGTGCCTTGGCGGGTGGAGATCAGGTTGCGTTTGGCAAGCGAGTCGAGCGCGTATTGGACGTTTCGGCGGCCGAGTTTGCAGGCGTTTGCGATTTCGCGTCCGCTGGCTGCAACGCATGATGGCGTGCGTAGTTGGCGCCGCGAGAGTTCCAGGAGGACGCGCAGTTCCGCCTCTTTGAGGGTCGGTGCGAGGTCGGCGAGGACTGCGGCCCAGCTTCCTATAACCAGTAGTCCGGAATCTTCCGGCTGGCCTGGGTGGTCGGGTTGTGTTTGTGCGCTGGTGTCTGCGCTCACGTCGTCTCCGGAGTGTCGGGCGGCACGGCGGCCGCTTTCGTTGTGCCCCGATGTGGCTACGGGGTACGGGGACACTATAACACTGACTCCGCTTCGGTCGCTGTGGCTTTTTGACCGCGGCGGCCGGAAATTCGCGGGCGTTTTCCGTTTGAATTCGAGTGACTTCTTTCTGGTTTGGGCGTTTTACGCATCTGATAAGGTGAGCTTATCGCGGGCTGACTGCGTAAATCGGGTGTTTCAAATCCGCGCCAATTTGCGTGGCTTTCTTGCAACGCAACCGGTGGTATGGCGGTGGAAGGCCCGTTTTTGCTGGCCACAAGTCACATGCGTACTATGTCTCGACTTGGCCACAGTTGGGCTGATAGTCTGGGGTAAGGCGGCCTTCGGGGCTTGCCGTCGCGGCCTGGTGGGCCTCGGCGGGTGGACAGGTTTCGGAGGCCCTGCCGGAGGCGCGGCGCCGGTGTTGAGGCTGGCGCCCGGCGCGGGCGGCGGGTCCTGGCTCGCCGCCCTGGGGCTATTCTGATTCTGCGGCGTCTGCGATGGCTTGCAGCGTTGCGAGGAGCACCAGGTCGCAGGCCAGCTCGTCGGGTGCGTGGCCGGCGATCTCCAAATAGCAGGGCGCGTGTGAGTCTGTGACAAGTCCGCACTGATTGTGGCCGTAATACCTACAGTGCGGCAGCGGGTAAGGCCGCGGGGCGCTCGGTGCGCTCATGGTTTGGGTTTGTGGACGGGGTTAGGAGCCTTGGGGGGCTTCGGCGATCGCGCCGGCGCCGGAGTGGATCCCAAGGGCGTGCGGTTTCGAACGGCTCTCTCGAGTGCGGCCTGTTGTCGCTGGCGGGCGAGCTCGGCTTTGTTGCGCGTGATCATGCCGAAGAAGAAGAAGGCTGAGCTCATGCGCGCCTCCGTTTCGCCGGCGAGCGCTTCTTGAGCGGCCGGGCCCCGACCTTTCGCAGCTCGGCGGCTGGTGTGGATCCGCGGTGCAATCTGGCGAGCACCTGGCGTTTGAGTTCGTCGGCCGCTTTGCGGGTCACTTCTTTTTTCCTACCTGCCGCGCGATCTTGTTGACGCGCGCGAGGTCTTTGTCTCGGTTGCGCGAGTTGTCGAGCGGTTTCGGTTGTGCCGGTTTCGGCGGTGATGGCTGAGGCGCTTCGGCCTGATCGAGAATGCTGCTCATGATTTCCCCTTCTTTGGTTCGGTGTGGAAGCGGCCTGATTTGTCTCGCCGGCGTCTTGCCGCCTTGATGCGTTTGACTTCCTGTTTCAGCTCAGTTTCCCGCAGGCTCTTCTTTGGCGCCTTAAGCGCGTTGGCTATCGGTTTGTACATGGGTTGCTCGTATGGATTTGGCCTTGCGGGTTGCTTGTTGCGCTTCACAGCCTGGCCCGTTCGTCGGGCGTGAGCAGGTCGCGGAAGCTGTGCGGTGTGTCTGGCTCGGTGGGCGCCGCGATCCGCGCCACGGTCGCTGCAGCGGCCTGCGGCTTGTGCTGTCTTCCCACCAGGTGGTACCGCGGCATGCGATGAGCCCTCTTGTACGCGGCGAACATTGCGCGGCGCAGGATGCCGCGTGCGGTACCGTGCGTGCGGTTGGTTGCGTGGCCGACCTGGCGGTCTGTCAGACCTTGCGCGTAGAGGCCAATGAGGCGGCGTTGGGTTGGCTGGGCCTTGGCGAGCTCGGCGCCGATGGTTCGATGGTGTGTTTCGTGGTCGCCGGTGATCTCACGATAGAGCTGGATCTGTGTCATGTCCAACAGTGTAGCGGAGTGAGACTGAGTGCGCTTCCCGACGCGGCCGCCCCCCGGTGTGCGATCGCGCCGGCACTTGCAAGCGGCCGCCCGCCTGGGTTGCGATCGCGCCACGCTGGCAGCGCGCCGGCCGCTCCTCGATCCGGATGCCCGGCCGGGCGCGCGGGCCTTCCCCTGGATCGCCACGCACGCGGGCGCTCCCGATGCTCCAGCGAGCCTAGGCGCGTTGCACGGCGCCGCCGGCGAGCGGCAGCCACGCCGGAGGCCTCCAGGATCGCCACGGCGCCGCATGGCCGAGCAGGTTAGCCTGCTCGGCCATGTGTCCGACGTAGCGGCGCGAATGAGGTCGGC
>OBLW0100003373.1_pt1 | contig 12483 bp, 12 predicted proteins | sample 1520161 | NCBI WGS metagenome assembly OBLW01 (sample SAMEA3539309, study PRJEB22396) | soil metagenome | biome: tundra; feature: field; material: soil | place: USA | collected 2010-05 | depth 0.15 m
GTCCGCGGTCTCGAGCAGGCGGTTGATTTCTTTTTCAGCGTCCTGCCTCTCCGCCCCATAGTAAAGTTTTTCGCCCATGCCCCATTCGTGAACCATCTTGCGCGCAATCTTGCGCGCTATATCCAGGTCGCCGGAGGCCCCGTTGGTGGCGGAGCCGAAAAACGTTCTCTCCGCAGCGCGCCCGCTCATGAGCACTAGCAGTTGCTCAAGGTGCGCAGCAGGGGTCACCAGTTAATGAAAATTTCATGTTGGGCATTGCAGATCAGCGCGCTTGCCTTCGGTTCAGCCCGGCGATACAAGAGGACTGGGTGAGAACATGACAATCTCATTAATTGATGTGAACCTGTTTAGCCCGAGCTTTCTGTTTGCCTCCCTCCTCTGGGGTTCCATCGGCGTGGGCTACTTTGTCTATGGCAAGAAGCAGCAATCGTTGCCGGCAATGGTAGGGGGCATTGTGATGATTGCGGTGTCCTATTTCGTCGGCTCCGCTCTGGGGATGTCGCTGATCTGCGTGCTGGTAATCGTGGCGGTTTACCTGCTCTTGAAGCGGGGATACTGAATACGACTTAGGGCCCGAAAGGCTATCGCTCGGTGGGCCGAGGACTAAGGCGGGATTCGGACTAGCACCCACCTATCGGCCAGGCGGAGCGGCTTCCACCGCAGCGGAATCCTCTTGTCGCAAGTGTTTGAAGAGGAAGAACCAGTAGAACGGCGCGGCGAGGGCAAACATGGTGAGGGAAAGGAGTACCAGGCCGATGACAATGAGCGGGCTGCGGCGAATATGTTCGGTCACTCCGGCTCGAACCACTTCGCCTTGAGAAAAGACAGAAACGAATGGCAGGTAATTACAGTAAGGCCCCACGGTGGCTCCGCATTCGGGGCAAAACCATCCGTTGTGCTGCTGAGGAGTGAAACAATGATGACACAGCGGGACTGCGTCATCCTCGTCAAGCGCCTTGCCAATTTCGTCACCCCAAGGATCGGCTGTGCGCTTTGCCTCCTTCAGCCATTGAACCAATTGATATATGGCCACTCCCAGAATCGCCAGAATTACAAGCGCCACCAATTCCTGTTCTTTGGCCGAAGCCATATAACGAAATGTCATGCCAAGACGGACCTTTGTAAAGCGAAAAATGTGCAGCGAGGGCGAAGCGGCGGGCGCAATTGGTGGAGCCGATTTCCCACGGCTGGCTACTTCGGGGCTCGTGTTGCCTGCTCTCTGATTAGGCCGAAGAATGTGTAAGGATCAACCACCACCACCGGGGCGGTGGGATGCTTTTCGCGCAGGAGCCGCGACACCTCCTCGTGCCAGGACGGTGCTTTCAGGACCGTCCTGGCCCAGAGAAAGCGTGGCCTATTCGAGGCCGTCGCGGCCTGCCCCGCCATGTAGGCCGCCGTTTGCTCTGCCGAGTCGGGCATGTCCCACTCGCGGACGGTCGGCACTGCTGAGATCACACGCGGCGCCAGGTCGAAATGGTTCCCGCACCCGTCCGGGCTGAAACGCTCGTAGGCGGAGAACTCTTCCGGGGTAGAGGCGCCGGCAGAGCCGTCCAACATGAAGCCGGTGATGGTCATGTCCCAATGCTTGAACTGTCGCGCGCAATGCTCCGTCCAGAGCTCCAGGGCGGGTGGCAGCTTGGAATCGGGACGGACAGTCAGGGCCCGGGGATTCAGGTAGCCGGCACCGGAGTCGCCTGCGATGAAAAAGTCGTTGGTCGTCGCGTGGCGGTAGGCATAGACCAGGGCCTGTGGCGCCCAGTCGGCGAGATTCGGGTCGAAGGCCCAGCCCAGCGGGACTCGGCCCCGCTGCGGGTCGGAGAAGAAAGCCGCCACCGCTTTGTAGAGCCATGCGGGCGAGTCGTAGTCGCCGGCGTAATAGCCCACGTAGAGATTGGGTGCGATCCTTCCTTCGGCGGTGAGGTAGCCGGCGCGCTGCCAGTCTGATCGTGTTGGCTTTGGGTTGGGCTGCGGATAACGCTCCTTGAGTGGGTAATGGGTGCAGAAGGAAGCGTTTGCCATTGCGCTTAAGCCGATGGCGTCGGCTTCCATGTAGCCATTGAATTGCGAGATCAGCCGCGCAAACTCCCATTCTGTCTCCACGCCGCCATGCTTGCCGCCCGCACCGGGGTGATTGGTATATTTGAACGCCCACGGAGTGAAGCCGCCCACCTTGATCATGCTGTTCGGGGCCTTGCGGTTCAGGGCGGCCATCATTTGCAGGAACGTCTGGCGGTCCAGGCCGAGCTTTTGGCCCGGGTCATCCACCGGCGTCTCGTCGCCCCAGGTTGCCAGGTCGAAGAAGAAGGCCCGGCGGGCAATGAAATAGTCGTGGTTGGACAGCGTATGCAGGTCCCACTGCCATGGGCTGGGATGCTTAATCCAGAAAGCGTCAATGTAAAAGGCGGCAAAGCGCGGGTCGCACTTGCCGGAGTCAATGAAGTGCCGGATGGCCCAGCGGTAGGCGTCGTTCTTGGCGCTGGCGGACGAGGGCTCGTTCAGGTCGGGAATCAAGCCCTTGCCGGTGAACTTGGGTGTGCCGTCCGGGTTTACCAGCCAGAGCCGGACCGGCAGCCCCAGTCTGCCAGTCAGTAGGGCGAACATCGAATTGGTCGCCCGGCTGAACCGCACCGGCAGCAGGTCATCGCAGCCGGCAGCCGTCGAAGCAACACAGGAAGTCGCCGGAACCTCGGGGTCATAGACGACGAGGCTCTTGACGTATTCTCTAAATGTGCGGACAACCTCCTCGGGTGTGGCGAGGGGCACTAGCCTGGATTCACTCAGCCAGCCGTCCTCGCCGCGCAGCCAGTCGAACCAGAACTGGTCTGTCTCGACCCCGAACTCGGCGCAATAGATCACATAGAGCCGCGGTGCCTCGCGGTTCGCCAGGCCCTGAATCGCTGCCAGCGTGTGCATCGTATCCCAGATTTCAGCCGCGTGGTTCGGGTCTTTCGGGTCGGGCTTCCGGAGGTAGCGCGCGTCGAACACGCGTATCCGCTCCGGGAAGCCTCGATTCGCTGGGAGATGGCTGGCCGGCGGGGCACAGAGTGTAGCTGCCACGAACACGGTAGGAGCTACCCAAGCCATGACTATCCGCAATCGCATTCGCTATTGGACGCCGGGATGGCAGGCGGATTCATTGCAGGAGGGTTATTGCCGGCGGCGGGGTCGCGGAGGGATTAATTGCCGATGCGCACACCGGATACATGCGGGCCGACCTCGAGCCGCTTCGAGCCATCGGCCAGTTTCTCCCCGGCAATCTCGACGTTCTCGAACGACACGGTGCGAACATCGTGCTGCTCGTCCGCACCGCTGATTTGAATGCGGTAAGGGCCGGGGCTGCCTTCCAGCACGACGTTCCGGAAATGGATGTCGGAGATGTATCCAGGGACCTTGGTGCGCATATATTGGTTCACCACCGGCTTCAGTCGAGCCAGGGACTCTTGGCCTTCGCCGTGTATGCGGATGTTTTCAATGGAAACCTCCTGCAAACGCATCTCTTCGCCCGGCTCGAACAGAAACGGGGTCATGGAGTAGTGGATGATGTCCAGGTTTCGAAGCGTGATGTTGCGCATGAAGGCCGCCCGGCTTTCGTGGCCTAACAGGAAAATGCGGGCGCGGTCGCACCAGAGGATGCAGTTCTCGACGGTGATCCGCTCGACGTGGTTGTTTGCCCCGCTTAAATCCAAGCCTTTCAGGGCGACGCAGTCGTCGTCGCTACGAATGAAGCAGTCGGTGATCCGGACATCCTGGGAATTGCACGGGTTGATGCCGTCGTCGTTCTGGACGCGCCCGCCGCAGATCTTCACGTTGCGCACGGTGACGTTGCGGCTGTTCCGTGGGACGATGGTCCAATGGCACGCACCACGGATCGTGATGCCGCTGACCTCGACGTTGGTGCCGCGAATGGAAACCACATGCGGGGTGGGGCCTTTGGTCCATTCCCAATCGGAGCTGTCGAGGATGCCGCGGCCGAAAATGCGGATATTCTCACCCTCGGCCAGGATGCCGCCTTTGACCACGGCGCCACCGGCCAGATAGAGCGATTGGTTGTTGGTGAGGGTGATCTTGCCTGGGCGATGAACGCCCGGACCAAAGTAAATCAGGTGCGGTCCGGCTTCGTTCGCACGAGGGGAGTGCTCCTCGATGGGGTTGGCAAACAGCAGCAAGGGGCCTTTCTTGCCCTCGGGCTCGATGCTCAACTTGCATGGGCCGGGCAGCGAAATGATCGCCGTGTTGGCGCCGGTGAGGTGGGTTTTGACTCGCGGGTTCGCCGGGCGGACCACCAAGTTGCCGAGCGGCTTCTCGGAATGGATGCGAAGTTCGAGCGGGCGGGACACGTCGAAGCTGGCGAACGAGTAGGGACCGCCATAGTCATATTCTTTGCCCGCAAAAGGCGGGTCGAGCACGCGCGCCGAGTAAACGGGCACGGTATGCCCTTCAGCCTGAACCTCGTACTGGGTCGAGAGGGTTTCGCCGTCGGGCGCCGGATAAACGACCACTTGAGCGGCAGTCTGGAAAGAGGCGACGAGCAAGGCCGCCAGCGTGATGCGGGGAGCGACGGGCGGGAGTAGGGTGGAGGCAATTACGCCGAAGGTTTTTTGGAATCGCATGAGTTATTGGACGTAATGATGGCAGGGAGGTTCAGGTTCCGCGACGTTTTTTGTGGGGGAGTCTGGGGCGGAGGAAATCCGAAGCCCGAAGGCCGAAGGCCGAAAGAAGGCCGAAATCCGAAGTCCGAAAGGGCCAAACCGCAGTCCCTAGCGGGGGCCGAAGTTGACTACCCCGCTCGTGCTTTCGGTTTGGCTCGGCCGTGCCGACCGGGCTTGGCCACAGGCTGCCGATGCGATGGCCAGCATCTGGCACCGGTAGCCATATACAACGACGTAGTAACGATGTAGTAACGATGTAGTAGGCGTATTGGTCTAGGGCTGGTGGCCAATGGATAGCGGGGAATTGATGGTAAACTGCCTGGGTGGCTGGGTTTCTGGAGGGAAACGGAAGGCTTCGGAGGCAGCGTGAGGGCTGGGACTGCGGGACGCGTGTCTTGTCTGCAGCCAGCGGGAATCGGGTTGGGCCGGTCTGATAGTGATGCCCCAGTGATGGCGGGAGGAGGTAGAGCGGGCAGTCCTCTGCACGCCGGGCTGGGATCATGGGCGTGCCGCGGTGTGCAGAGGACTGGCCGCCCTACCTGCCATGACTGAGGCCTTAAGTCTGAGGGGGAGGGATTAAGCCAGCGCGTCCACCGCTTTTCGGATTGCCTGGATATGCGCCGGGGTGGTGCCGCAGCAGCCGCCTACGATGCTGGTGCCGGCCTCGACGAGCGCCGGGACGCGTCGAGCCATCTCCTCCGGGCCCTCGGGGAAGACATCCACGCCGTTGACATTCTGCGGCAACCCCGCGTTGGCATGGACCAGTATGGGCGTCGTGGTCTCGGCGGCGCGCATTTCTTTGACGATCTCGATCATCTGCTCCATGCCGTTACCGCAGTTGGGACCAATGATCTGTGCGCCGGCCTGCACCGCCGTCTGGGCCGCTTGGGCCGGTGAGAGCCCCATCATGGTGCGGTAGCCCTTGGGACCCCGCTGGAACGTGAACGTACAGATGACTTCGCAGGGGGTGTTCTCACGCGCCGCGCGGATGGCGAGGCTCGCCTCGTCCGCCGCACTCATCGTTTCGATACACAGCGCGCGGGCGCCGCCCTTGGCGAGGGACATCGCCTGTTTCTTGAAGGCCGCGTAGAGCTCGGCCTCGGTCACTTCACCGGCCACGAGCATTTTCCCGGTGGGCCCAATCGAGGCAATCACCCACTTGTCCGCGCCGGCCGCCTCACGGGAAATCGCGGCGGCGGCCTCGTTGATCTCCGCCACGCGATCGCCCAGACCGTAATGTTCCAGCTTGAAGCGGCTGCCGCCGAAGCTGTTGGATTCGATCATGTCCGCGCCGGCTGCGATGTAACTCCGAGCCACCTCTAATACCTCGGCGCGCCGTTCGAGACACCAGAGTTCCGGGCACTCCCCGGGCTTGAGGCCCTTCTGCTGGAGAAACGTGCCCCAGGCGCCGTCAGATACCAAGATCCTGCCAGACTTGACTGCCGCTAGAATGCCATTCTTCATCATGTACTGTCCTTTCATTGCCGGGTGACTCGCACGGGCCTGGCGCACCTGCTTCATCCGATCGCCGCATGGAGCAGCCGCGTCGCGCGTAGTCTTCTTGTGGCGCGGGATGCAGGTCAAGACCGAACCGCCGAAACGATAACCTTGACGCTGGCATCCCTTCCCAATAAGGAATGAGGAAACAAAATACCTCATGAGAAGTAGTTTGCTCGAACCTACATTGGTTTCTGCACTATGAATATACGCAAGCTCATCTTCGTGCTTTGCCTGTTGGGCGCCGCCGGCGCGCGCGCAGGCAGCCCCTCGCCGCTGGCGCTGGTCAATCCCCTCCAGGGCACCGATTCCGAGCCCGGCTACTCGCACGGGAACGAGTATCCGGCCATCGCCCTGCCATTCCCGATGAACACCTGGGCGCCTTACACGCGGCCGGTGAGCGACTCGTTTTACTATCGGTATCAGGACCGGAAGATCCGCGGCATCCGGCAGACGCATCAGCCCAGCCCGTGGATTGGCGATTACGCCGCATTCTCCCTTATGCCCGTCTCCGGCAAGCTGGCGGTGAAGGAAGACGACCGCGCGTCCGATTTCCGGCACGAGGACGAGACGGCGCAGCCGAGCTACTACCGAGTGCACCTGGACACCTGGAAGACCGTCGCCGAGGTCACGCCAACTGAACGCTGCGCCAGGTTCCGTTTCACTTTCGAGCAGGCTGGCGACGCCTATGTGGTGCTGGATGCCTTTCCGGGCGGCTCATCGGTCGAGATCATCCCGGCGGAGAACAAGATTGTGGGCACCTGCCGCTATAACCACGGGGGAGTGCCAGGCAATTTCTCCAACTACTTCGTGATAGTGTTCGACCGGCCGTTTGCCGCCCACGGCGTCTGGTCACCGGACTCCGTTCAAGCAAATGCCACGCAGCTCGCGGGTGAGCACGCGGGCGCGTATCTCAAGTTTGACACCACGCCCGATAAGCCGGTCGGCTGCAAGGTTGCGTCCTCGTTCATCAGCGCCGAGCAGGCCTTGCGTAATCTCCAGCGTGAGGTCGGGGAGGCTGACTTCGATACTGTTCGCCGGCAGGCGGAGGCGCGGTGGAATCAGGCGCTCGGCCGCGCCCGCATCGAGGGCGGCCTGGAGGATCAGCGGCGGACGTTTTACTGTGCCCTTTACCGCAGCATTGTTTATCCACACCGGTTCTACGAGTACAACGAGGACAACCACCCGGTCTATTTCAGCCCCTACGATGGCAAAGTCCACGAGGGCGTTCTCTACACCGATACTGGTTTCTGGGACACGTTCCGGGCCGCCCATCCGCTCTACAACCTGCTCTTTCCGGAGATCAGCGCTGAAATCCTACAGGGCCTGCTCAACGCCTATGACCAAAGCGGTTGGCTGCCTTCCTGGGCCAGTCCCGGCCACCGCGACTGCATGATCGGCAACCATGCTTTCTCGCTGCTGGCGGACGGCTGGGCCAAGGGCATCCACTCGTTTGATGCGGAGAAGGCCGTGGCCGCCATGGTGCACGACGCCAACACGCAGGCGCCTGCTAACTGCCGGGCCATAGGCCGCGACGGCGCGGAGTATTACAACAAGCTGGGCTATGTCCCCTACTCCAGTGTCCGGGGTGAGCCTAGCTTCGCCGAAGCCACGGCGAAGACCCTCGAATATGCCTATGACGATTTCTGCGCCGCCCAGCTTGCCCGCGCCATTGGCCGTAACGTCGAGGCGGGGCAATTCGCCCGCAGGGCCATGAATTACACCAACCTCTTCGACACCAAGACTGGCTTTGTGCGCGGGCGCAAAGCCGACGGCACGTGGTGCGAGCCGTTCGACCCGACCGAATGGGGCGGCCCGTTCACCGAGGGCTGCTCGTGGCACTGGACGTGGAGCGTGTTCCAGGATATGCCCGGCCTAATCAAGCTGATGGGCGGCGAAAAAGCCTTTGCCTCCAAACTGGATGCCGTGTTCACTTCACCCAACACCTTCAAGGCCGGCACCTACGGCAACCCCATCCACGAGATGGTCGAGATGGCCGCACTCGACATGGGCCAATACGCTCACGGCAACGAACCGATCCACCACATGATCTACCTTTATGACTACGTTGGCGAGCCCTGGAAGACTCAGTCCCGCATCCGGCTGGCGATGACCAAACTCTACCAGGCGACTCCGGACGGCCTGTGCGGCGACGAGGACACCGGGCAAATGTCTGCCTGGTATGTCTTCAGCGCGCTTGGCTTCTACCCCGTCTGCCCCGGCGACACCGCTTATTGTATTGGCAGCCCGCTCTTCGACCGCGCGACGCTCACGCTGCCCGGGCAGAAGACGTTCGTCATTACTGCCGATCACAATGGGCCGCAGCATCCTTACATTCGTAGCGCCAAGCTCAACGGCCACGCTTTCGACAAGGTCTATCTCACCCACGGGCAATTGGTGAACGGCGGTGAGATTGTCTTCGATATGGTCTCTGCCCCCGACCTTCACTGGGGCACCGCCACCGAAAGCCGCCCGCCGGCGACTATGCCCGCGGCTACGCCTTGAAGGACGACCTCACCTCTCGCGAAGCTCATTGAAGACGTCGTCGTCGGGCTTGTCCCAGGTTTTGGTCAGAGCCTCTTCGCTAAGCTTCAGCCAGGCGCTCCTTTCCGCGTCCTCCCAGCCGGCGTTGCCGCTGTCAATGATCACTCTGACATGGGTTTTCTCAGGCAGGGGGAGCTTCCTTGGGAGCTTTAGCACGCCGTCTTCGTAAATGGCCTCGACGGTTGTCGCCATGGGCAAGAGTTGCCTGCGGATTGGCTGTCTAGCAAGCGGTTGACAACAAGCCTGAGGGTCCGGTGTGCGATCAGCACCGCGGCGGCCCGGACTCATTCACCACGCGGGCGATGCGCCGGTCGGGGACGAGCCACAGGAGCGCCACGAGGACGTAGATGCCGCCGGAGATCCAGGGCTGGAAGAAGGAGGCCCCTATGGCGATGGCGTAGAGGACAGGCGAGAGTTTGCCCTTTAGATCACGGCCGATAGACGCCGCAAATTTGGAGTCCCGGCCCTGGTCGGCGATGATGAGGTTTTGAAGGGTTACTTGATACTCAGCTCGCGGTGGATCTCGTATTTCTCGACCCGCTTGCGCAAGGTGGCGCGGGTGATGCCGAGCAGTTTGGCGGCGTGGAGCTGGTTGCCGTTGGTCTCCTTGAGCGCCTCGATCACCAGCTCGCGCTCGACTGCCGGGATGATTTTCAACTTTGGATCGCGTCGCGCCCACTGGAACAACTGCCGCGCCAGGGCCGCCAGGTCCGAAACCCCGCTCTCGCCAGTGGCAGACTGGGCCGAGAAGACCGGGCTGGCCGAAGCGCCCTCGCCCGTAACTTCATTAGGCAGGTCCTTCAACAACACTACGTCACCCTGAGCCACTACGTACACGCGCCGGAGGACACTCTCCAGCTCGCGGACGTTTCCAGGCCAATGGTAACGTTCCAGCGTCCTCACAGCGCTGGAGGCGATGGATTTCGCCTGTGCCGACTGCCCAGCCGTCAGCTTATGCAAAAAGTATTTCACGAGCAGGGGAATATCGCCCTTGCGGTCGCGCAGCGGCGGCATGTGAATGCGCACGCCGTGCAGCCGATAAAAGAGGTCCTCCCGGAACTGGCCGACGGCCACAGCCTGCTCCAGCACTTTGTTGGTGGCCGCAATGACCCGCACATCGGTGTCAATGGAGGCATTGCCGCCCACGCGCTCGAACTTCCGCGCCTGCAAGACCCGCAGAATCTTCGTCTGGGTGGCCGCCGTCATGTCTCCGATCTCGTCGAGGAAGATGACGCCGCCCTTGCACTGCTCGAACTTCCCGATGCGCTGGTTGACCGCGCCGGTGAAGGCACCGCGCTCATGGCCAAAGAGTTCACTTTCCAGCAACTGCTCAGGGATGGCGGCGCAGTTGACCGCGACGAACGGTCCGCTGTGACGATCACTGTGCTGCCAAATCGCTTTGGCGACCAGCTCCTTGCCGGTGCCGCTCTCCCCCGTAATGAGGACCGTTGTGTCTGTACTGGCGAACTGCCCGATGAGCTTGAACACATCGCGCATCGGCTCACTTTGCCCGACTATCTCCGACTCCAAATCTTCGGGTTGCAGCAGCGGACGACCGCCAGGCTCGAAGTTATAGCGGGACCCCTCCCGCATTTCGCGAGCGGCCTTGAGGGCGTTGAGCACGACCTCCTTTAGCTTCGGCACGTCGAACGGCTTAAGCATGTAATCGTAGGCGCCCAGCTTCATCGCTTCGATCGCGGTCTGAGTGGTGCCGTAAGCCGTCATCAGAATGACGAGCAGCTTCGAGTCAGACTGCCGGATGCGGCGCAGAGTTTCGAGACCCGTCATACCGGTGCCCATGCGGTTGTCGAGGATGACCAGGTCGGGCTTGAGTTTGGGGATAACCCGCAAGGCTTCCTCGCCGCTGGAAGCGGTAGTCAATTCGATCTCCGGCGCAACAAAGTTCCGCTGGAACGCGTAGTGCACGTCCCTATCGTCATCAATTAGCAACAATTTGCTCATGGGTTCGCCCCTGCAATCCAGCACAAAGATAACCTTTTGCCGTGATTTGGACAGCAAATTCCGCCTGCTCGACAAGCCAGGGGTCATCTTCTAAGTTGGCGTCATGGCGGAAACCGCGACACCGCAAATCCAGCCTGGCATCGTCCAGACGACCGAAGACAAGCCCAAGTCCGGCTTGGAGCCGGGCTACCTGGTCATTTGCTGGAATGACCCGGTGAATTTTATGGATTACGTGACCCACGTGTTTCAGGTGGTGTTCGGTTGGCAGCGGAAGAAGGCGGAGTTTCATATGCTCCAGGTCCACGAGCAGGGCAAGAGCGTGCTGACGCGAGAGGGCCTGGAGAAGGCGGAGCATTACGTGCACCAGCTTCAGAAATACACCCTGCACGCGACGATGGAGCGAGACGAATGAAGCTGGTCAAGGCGACCAAGACCAGGCTCGTCTTCGACCTGGGCCAGCGTGAGAAGAGATCGCTGCCGCAAATCCTCAAGCTGTATCCGTGCGTGCCCTCGGCCCACCACATGCTCAGCAAGTCGGGCCGGGTGCCGGACCGTGTGGCCAACCAGCAACTGCTGGACGAGGCCCTGGCGGAGCAGCGCGCGGAGAATAAGAAACTAGTGGAGGCCCTGCTGGAGGACTCGCGGAGGTTCGAGCACACGGAAACGGGCGTGCGTCTCTCGCTCTCGCCCGCCGACGTGGAATGGCTCATGCAGGTGCTGAACGATATTCGGGTGGGTAGCTGGGTCATCCTCTGCTCGCCGGAGAATAAGCCCGCCGAGTTGAACGCAGCTACTGCACCTCATTTCCTGGCGATGGAGATGGCGGGCTACTTTCAGATGCAGTTGCTCGAAGCTCTGCAGCATGAAACGTGAAACGTGAAACGTGAAACGTGATGCGTGACTCCGTCCTTCACGTTTCACGTTTCACTTGAGTATGCCTATTGCAATTCTCGATCGGCGCCTGCATTTCCCCAGCCCGCGTCTGGCGGACGCGGAGGGGTTGGTAGCGGTTGGAGGCGACCTGTCGGTGCCGCGGTTGCTGCTGGCTTATCGCAGTGGCATCTTTCCCTGGACCGTGGACCCGATCACGTGGTGGTCGCCTGAACCGCGCGCCATCTTCGAACTGGACGGCTTTCACGTATCGCAGAGCCTGGCGCGGGTCATCCGGAAGGAGGTGTTTCGCCCGACTAATGACCGCGCGTTCCGGCGAGTGATGGAGGGTTGCGCGGCGCCAGCGCGGGGCCGCCGGAGCACGTGGATCAGTCCCGAGTTCATCGAAGCCTACACGCGACTGCACGAGCAAGGCCACGCGCACAGCCTCGAGTGCTGGCAGAGCCGCCGGCTCGTCGGCGGGATTTACGGTGTGGCGGTGGGCGGTTTGTTTGCGGGGGAATCCATGTTCCACCGTGTCAGCGATGCCTCCAAGGCCGCCTTGTTTCACTTGATCGAGCACTTGCGGCGGCAAGGCTTCGTGTTGTTCGACATCCAAATGCTCACGCCGATTACCACCCAACTGGGTGGGATCACGATCCCTCGCGAGGAATACCTGCGCCGCCTGGCCCGGGCCATCGAGATGCCAATCTCCTTTTAGGATTCAACCTAACCCATTGCGGTTGGCTCACTTCCACTGTGTCCACCCGCCGTTGCCTCCATTAGCAATTGGCCGGTTTCCCGCGCGTCGGTGACCCCTCCAAACTCAGCCTGGCTCCCCCAAAACCCGGGCCTCTGGCCTCCTATTCCTCCAACCCTGCACCTGACCTTCCCGCGAGCCTCCCCGGAGCCTCCCCGGAACCTCCCCGTAGCACCTCTTATCGCCGATAAGAGGTGCTAC
>OBLW0100003375.1_pt1 | contig 12479 bp, 13 predicted proteins | sample 1520161 | NCBI WGS metagenome assembly OBLW01 (sample SAMEA3539309, study PRJEB22396) | soil metagenome | biome: tundra; feature: field; material: soil | place: USA | collected 2010-05 | depth 0.15 m
CCACCGAGATCTACACTCTTTCCCTACACGACGCTCTTCCGATCTGGTCACTGGCCTCTTGCAGGACGGCAACGACGAGTCGCTGGCCGCGCTGCGTGACAAGTACAGCGATGTTTCCGACGAGCAGTGGCGGCGGTCCGAGATGGACCTCACCGAGGCGCTGCTGACAGACGTCTTCGGCCTCGAGGTCGATGCGGATCACGGCGCCACCAGCGCCGAGGAGCTGCTGCAGCACGCACAGCGCAAGATGCAGGCACGCGCGGACAGGGAAGCGCACCTGGCGCAGGAGAAGCAAAACGCGGGTGTTGGCAATCGGTCCAAGGCGAGCGCGGCCAAGGCCGAGGCGGCACGAGCTCAGCGCGAGCAGGCGGCGCGGGAAGTCGGTCAGTCGCTGCGCGACGTGTATCGCAAACTCGTCAGCGCCTTGCACCCGGATCGCGAGCCCGATGCCGATGCCCGGCAGCGCAAGACGCTATTGATGCAGCGAGTCAACCAGGCCTATGACGGCAACGATCTGTTGACGCTGTTGGGCTTGCAGCTGGAAATCGAGCAGATCGATGCCGCGCATCTGTCGTCCGTACCGCCGCAGCGCCTGGGGCATTACAATCAGATCTTGCGCGAGCAGCTCGCCGGCCTGGAATCCGAGCTGGAGCGCTGCCTCCAGCCCTTCCGCGACAGCATCGGCTGGCAGCAGGGTCGCCCCTTGACGGTGGCCGCGGTGGACCAGCACTTGAGCGCCGACATCGCACAGTTGCGCTGCGCGGTCCGGGAACTGCATGCAGATCTCGTGGCGTTTCGCGACCCCATCAGACTGCGCGCCAGCCTCGAGCGCTACGAGCTGGAGCAGGAATTCGATGACCCGGGCGATCTGGCCGAATTGATGGACATCCTGCAAGCCTCTGCCCGAGCGCCGCGCGGCAGGTCGCGGCGCTGACGGCTGTCCTTTGCGACAGGTTGCCTGCCTCCCGCCTGGTATTCAGAATAGCGAAGATGAAATTCTTGGATCCAGATACCGAGAGTGCTGTACGCGATTTCCTGGCGCGGATTCCCGCTGATATACGGCTCGAGCGAGCAATATTGTTTGGTTCTCGGGCGCGCGGAGAGCACAAGCCGGATAGCGACGCGGATCTCGCACTGATCTTGCACGAACGCGGCAACGACGGGCAAACCTTGATGATGCTCGGAGGACTTGCGTATTACGTGTTTCTCGACACCGGGATCTTGATCCAGCCGGTTCCGATAGCAATTGAAGATTGGCTAAATCCGGAGGCATTCCCAAGGCCAGGCTTTCTTAAGAATGTCGAGCGGGAAGGGATAGTGCTGTGACGATGACGCCGTTCGCGCGTACGTTGGTGCGTAAGAGCGAACGGGCGTTAAAGATTGCGCGGCTCGCTTTGAACGCAGGTGATAACGACAGCGCGGTTAACAGATCCTATTATGCGATGTTTGACATCGCGCGCGCCACGCTGCTGAAAGCCGGAGTTGCCGAAGACAAACTGCCCCGAACGCACCATGGAGTTATCGAAGCATTCAGGGTGCACGCAGTTCAATCAGGACAGATTGATCGGGAACTCGGGGCCGAATTGAGTCGGACGGAATCACTTCGGATAAAGGCGGACTACACAGGAATCGAAATCGAGCCAGCGACTGCCGCAGGGGCAGTCGCGAAAGCCGAAATCTTCGTACAAACGGTTGAGCGCGTGTTTAGTCTTGGCGAGTCTTCCTTGGGAAAAGATTACGGAAACCGCAATCCCAATCACGATGATAAAGTTTCGGAGCCGGGTAATGCCGTCGAGCGAATGCAGACGAACTATCCGCCCCCGCAACCATTTTCGCTGGAGGAGGAGCGGCGCCAAGCGCGCGAAAATTGGCTGCGACTTCGGCGCGAAAAAATCGAGGGTGCAAGGGGCCTCGGCCATGAACCGGACACTGCTCGTCACGCCAAAGAAGAGCTCAGCCATTCACCCGATAATGATTTGGATGAGTAATCAGACGCATGGCATTCATGGGCAGTGCCTGCGTGCAGCTCAGCGTAGCTTCCCCTTCCCGTGCTCGTCCGCCGCGGCGCAGTTGCCGCAGCCGGGCGTGGCGAGCCGTTTGCGGTGCTCTGCGGCCGCACGCACCGCGAGACCCCGCGCCGCCAGGGCATCGAGCAGCCATTGGCGTCGTTGCATCGGCATGAAACTCCAGACCACGTAACCCGCGGCCAGCAGCACCAGTACGCCGATGATGAGTTGTTGCAGCATGCGTCAGGCTCCGGCGCCTAAAGCCAACGCGATGCGATAGGTCGCGAACGCGAACGCGTAGGCCAGCACGAACAGGTAGCCGGTCATGATCAGCGGATAGCGCCAGGAATTGGTTTCGCGCCGCACGGTCACCAGCGTCGACAGGCACTGCGGCGCGAACACGTACCAGGCCAGCAATGACAGCGCGGTCGCGAGACTCCAGCCACTGGCGATCATCGGCCGCAACGCGGTCTCGACATTGGCAGCGCCCGCAGCGCCCGCAGCGCCGGTAACGCCCGCACCGGCAAGCGAATAGACCGTACCCAGCGCCCCGACCACGACTTCCCGTGCGGCCAAGCCGGGCACCAGTGCGACGCTGATCTGCCAGTTGAACCCGAGCGGCTTGAAGATCGTTTCCAGACCGGAGCCCAGCATGCCGGCGAAGCTGTAGCGAATCGCCGGTCCGGTGGCCCCCGCGGGCGGCTGCGGATAGCTCGCCAGGAACCACAGCAGCACCATGAGCGCCAGAATGATCGTCCCCACGCGCGTGAGGAAAATCTGCGTGCGCTCCCATAAGCCGGTCAGCAGATTGCGCAGGTTCGGCCAATGGTATTCAGGCAGCTCCATCAGCAGCGGGTGATAGCTCGAGCGCATCGTCGCGCGGCGCATGATCAGCGCCACGAGCACCGCGCCGGCCACGCCGGCGAGGTAGAGGGCAAACAGCACCAGACCCTGCAGATTGAACGGCCCCTCCGAACGGTTCGGGATGAACGCGCCGATAATCAGCGCATACACCGGCAGCCGGGCCGAACAGGTCATCATCGGCGCTAACAAAATCGTCGCCAACCGATCCCTCACATTCGGAATCGTGCGCGTCGCCATGATCCCCGGAATGGCACAAGAGAATGAGGACAGCAGCGGAATGAAGGAGCGCCCCGACAGGCCCACGCTGCCCATGAGCCGGTCGAGCAGAAATGCGGCGCGCGGCAGATAACCGCTGTCCTCGAGCAGCAGGATAAAGAAGAACAGGATCAGGATCTGGGGCAGGAACACCAGCACGCTGCCGGCCCCGGCGATCACGCCGCCGACCAGCAGACTGCGCAGCGGACCGGCCGGCAGCGCCTGCGTTACCAGTTGGCCGAGTCCGTCCATGCCGGCTGTGATCCAGGCCACCGGGGCCTGCGCCCAGCTGAACACCGCCTGGAACATCAGGAACAGCAGCAGCGCAAGCAGCACCGGCCCGGCGATCGGATTCATGACGACCGCATCGAGCCGGGCGAGCGCGCGATCGCGCAATGGTTCAACGTAGCCGACCGCGGCCAGGATGCGGCGCACCTCGCGCTGCGTCGCGGTCAACTCCGCATCGGATACCGCTGGCACGGTGAAGGATTCGCGTGGCGCTACGAGCTCCAGGGTATCGAGCGCTGCGAGCAGCGCGGCCTCGCCGCCCGGCCGCACCGCAACGGTATCGACCACCGGCACCCCGAGTTCGCGCGCGAGTGCCTCGCGATCGAGCGTGAACCCGCGCCGATGCGCCAGGTCGCTCATGTTCAACGCCACGATCATCGGTATGCGAAGTCGCGTGAGCTCGAGAGTGAGGCGCAACGACAGGCGCAGATTGGTGGAATTGAGCACGCAGATGATCAGTTCAGGCGGCGTCTCACTGCGCAGCCGCCCCGTCACCACATCGCGTGTGATCGCCTCATCGAGTGTCGTCGGCACCAGGCTGTAGGTGCCCGGCAGATCGATGACGCGATAGAGCAGGTGGCGGCCGGCGCTGAAGAAAGCCCCTTCCTTGCGCTCGACGGTGACGCCGGGATAGTTCGCGACCTTCTGACGGCTGCCGGTCAGGCGATTGAATAGTGCCGTCTTGCCGCAGTTCGGCGCCCCGACCAGCGCCACGCGGCGCGTCACCACATCGGGAAGGGCTCGGGTCACACGACCTCGGGGCGCTCGAGCTGCACCAGCACGGCCTGGGCCTCACGCCGGCGCAGCGCAAAGATCGATGAGCCGATTCGCACGGCGATCGGATCGCCCCCTGGACGAATCTCCTCGATGACCTCGAAATGCTCGCCCGGTACGAATCCCACTTCGAGCAGGCGCCGCGCAATCGTCGAGCCGACGTCATCGCCAATGGTGATCCCTGCCACGCCGCTTAAGTCCACCGCGCTGACTATGCCGCGAGCGCCTTTATGCAGCGATGCCAGCGAGTGCACCTCACCGGCGGCTTCGATATCTTTGTCGACCGCACGCCAATCCACACAGGAATCCATTGCTGTGCCCCATAAAAGGTCAAATGCGAATCAATCGCAATCGCATCTGAGGATAGCGCAGACGGGCGCCGGGCGCCAGTTCGGCTGCCGCAATTGCCGCTAGCGTTGCTGGCCATAGCGGCGCCAGAGCCAATGGTCCACCGAGAAGGTCCCGGCGCCGCGGCACAGCAGCACCAGCAGCATCGCCGCCCACTGGATGTGCGTCGGCCAGGCCTGCGGATAAACGAATACTTCGATGATGGTGGTCATGCCGAGCAGCACCAGCGCGGCCGGCCGCGTCAGAAACCCGAGCACCAGCAGCACCGGCGTGGACAGTTCGATCGAGGCACCGATGTGCGCCGCGATATCCGGCGGCAACAGGGGCACTTTGTACTCATCCTCGAACAGCTGCAGCGTCGCGTCCCAGTTGGCGAGCTTGGTCGTGCCCGAGTTCCAGAACACCGTGGCGACCGCCAGGCGTAAGGGAATCGCGAGCAGGCTGTAAGGCACGCGCTCGAGCACGCCGATGACGCGCGTGATGCTGGCCTTGAACGAAGCAGTCACCGGCGCCGCGGCCGTCGTGGAAGTAGTCATGAGCCCCTCTCCTAAGGAATGCGCCAACTCGTGAAGCGTCCCGACGCCAGATGATCCGCCAGCACGGCGTTGAGCTCCTCGCCAGAGTGCATTTCGGCCGCTGGCTCGTCCAGCGCTGCCTGCAATGGCTCGCCCGCACACAGCCGCTGCGTAAAGCGCCACGCACCCGGCAGCATGCGCCGGACCTGCACACCCGCCGCGCACCGCTCGATCAGCAGCCACACGGGACCGGCCGTCGGATCGAGTGCTTTCATCCCTGCCTGGTCCTCATCGAGCACTGCGCGCCAGATCGCATCGGCCGGCGTATCCAGCCGCAGCACAGTAATGGCCGGGTGTGGCGCAAAGCTCAAAGCCGGCACGAGCGCCGCGTCGAGCCCGGTGAGCGAGGCGACGTCCAACGGCGGGGCATCAGGGGCATGCAGCGCGCGGTTTACCGCCCATTCCAGTCGCGCGACATCGGCCAGGTAGGTGAGGCCTGCGGCGTGCGGAAACCGCGCCAGAAATGCCGGAAACTGCTCGCCGTAGTCGTTCAAATAAGCGCTGGCGGGCGGATTGGTGCGAATAAACTCCTGCGCAGCGCTCTCGAAAAACCCCGCCCCGACCAACCGGCGGACCGCCGGGAAGCTTGTGGCCAAGGCGTTGGTCAAGGTGCTGAGGCAGGTGTTGCGGTAGATCCCGAGCTCCGGCGCAATCGCGGCGGAAGCATCGAGCAGCGCGCTACCCAAGGCGCCCTGCAGTTCATGCAGCGTAGGCATCGCTAAGGCTCCGGCTCGCACGCAGCCGATCGGCGGCCTGGGCCGCTTCGTCGAGCAGCACTTCGAATGCTGGAATGTCGGTATCCCATTCGATCAACGTCGGCCGCGCACCCAGGCGGCTCAGCGCCTGCTCATACAGCGCCCACACCGGTGGGGCGACGCGCGAGCCGTGATTGTCGATGCGCACCACGCGCGCGTCATCGAGTGTGCACACGGCATGGCCGGCCAGGTGGTACTCGCCGATCGCACTGGCCGGCAGCGCGTCGAGATAGGTCAGCGGGTCCCAGCCGTGGTTGCTGGCACTCACAAAAATATTGTTGAGGTCACACAGGATGCCGCAGCCGGTGCGCCTCACTACGGCGCCCAGGAATTCCCATTCAGGAATACTCGAATGCTCGAACTGCAGGTAGGTCGATGGATTCTCGATCAGAATCGGCCGCTTGAGCCGCTCTTGAGTCTGCTGCACGTGCCGGCAGACCACCTCGAGCGCCTCTTCGGTCATCGGCAATGGCAGCAGATCGGCGAGGTAGCGTCCGCCGGCCACGCTCCAGGATAGGTGCTCCGAAACCAGGCCCGGCTCGATCGCCCGCGCCAACTCAGCCAGCCGCTGCAGATGTGTCAGGTCGAGCCCTTCGGCGCTGCCGAGTGACAAGCCCACGCCGTGCAGCGACAGCGGATAATCGCAGCGCACGGCTTCGAGCGTGCGCCGTAGCGTGCCGCCGCCAAAATAGTTCTCGGCATGCACCTCGAACCACGGCACATCGGGGTGCGAGCGCAGCACGAGTTCGTGATGCGGGAAGCGCAGCCCGATTCCCGCCGCCGCGGGAATCGAGCTGGCCTGACCCTCGATGGCAGAAGGATCGAGCAAGCGCGTCGCCTTACATCGCCTGCGTCGTGCCGCCCGCGATCTTGGCACAGTCGCCGGCCGGTACCAGTACGAAGGATTTCGGGTCACGGGCTGCGGTGGCCTGCCCGGCGCAGGAATGGGCGCCCTCGGCGCAGTCGTTCTTCGCGACCGCGTTGATGCCGTAACACTTTTCCAGCTTGTCCTTCATCGCCCGCGCCGTGTTCGCTTTCACCGGGTCGGACATGTCGGTAGCGCGGACCGGGGCCTGCAGCACCAGCGCCAGACCCACGGCGGCAGACAGCGTTGAAGCGGCCAATACGTATCGATTCATGAGTGATCCCCTGTTCTTAAGGGGCCCCGGAATTGGGGCCACGCGGGTAAGTTCGGCGCCGCGCACAAAAGGTTACACTGCGGCTCGTGCACACCGCCCCCACGCCTACGCTGCGAGACCTGGCATGGTCGCAGCTCATGCGCGCCGCGCAGGCCGGTGATCGCGCCGCCTATTCCCGACTGCTGCGCGAAGTGACGCCGTTCGTGCGCGCGTTGCTGCGCCGCCATTGCTCCCACCGGCAGGACATCGAGGAAATGGTACAGGAGACGCTGCTGACCCTGCACCGCGTGCGCCAGACCTATGACCCGAAACGTCCGTTCAGTCCCTGGCTCGGCGCCATCGCCGCGCGCCGCGGAATCGACGGCCTGCGCCGCCGCTCGCGTGTCGCACGTCACGAGATCAGTGCCGAGATCGAGAGCTATGAAACCTTTGCCGACCCTGCAGCGAATATCGATATAGCAGCAGTACGTTCCGCGGGAGAGATCGAGGAGTTGCTGCAGCGGCTGCCGCCAAGGCAGCGTGCCGCGCTCGAGGCCGTGAAGCTTAAGGAGATGAGTCTGGCCGAGGCGTCGGCGGTCTCGGGCCAGTCGGTGGGTGCCCTCAAGGTCAACACCCACCGCGCACTCAAGACACTGCGGGCGCTATTCCGGGACACGACCGAACGGTAGGCGCAACGCTGATGCAGACGGATCAATTCATCGAACAGCTGGCCTCAGAGCTCGAGCCGGTGCAGGTGCTGCGCTCGCCGGCGCTGCGTGCCCTGCTATGGCTGGCATTCGTCGGCGTCGTCACTGCGGCGCTGATCCTGCGCTATGCCCACATGAGCAGCGTGCTGCAGCGGCTGGCCGTGCCGCGCGTCGCGGTCGAGTGTGTGGCCACGGCTCTGACCGCGGTGACCGCCATCGTGGCAGCCTTTGAGTTGTCGGTACCGGATCGCTCGCCCCGCTGGGCATGGCTGCCCTTGCCCCCGTTCCTGTTGTGGCTGGGGGCCAGCGGCCTCGGATGTCTGCGCAATGGTCTCAGCCTTCGCGGGCCTGAAGGCTTTCTCGGTGACAGTCCGCACTGCTTTATGTTCATCACCTCGGCCAGCGTGCCATTGGCCGTGGGTCTGTTCTGGATGCTGCGCCGTGCCCGCCCGATCGATCCCTTACCGGTGGCCGCCATCGGAACTCTGGGCGTGGCGGCGACCGCTGCCTTCATTCTCGAGTTCTTTCACCCCTTCGACGTCACCGTCATCGACCTGACATGGCATCTTTCGGCCGTCGGCTTGGTTGTGTTGCTCGGCACCGCCTGGCGGCGCCCCCTGCTCGACGCCAGCGCCGGGAACTAAAACCGCACGCTAAGCGTGCCGAACAGGGTCCGCCGCGGCCCGTAGGCGGCTTGAAAGATACCGATGCCTTCGGCCGATCGGATCTCGTTGATGCGATCGAGCAGATTCAGCACGGTCAGCCGTAGCGACAGCGGTAATCCGCCCGAGAGCGTAAAGGTCCGCTGGGCACTGGCATTGAGCTGGAAGCTGTGGGCCAGGGTCTGCGTATCGGCGAAGCCCGTGGCCAGGCCGCTGCTGTAGAGCGAATCGACGGAAAGCGCGCAGGGACGGAATGCATAACTTAGGCCCGCTGCGCCGCCGAATTTCGGCTGGTGATCGAGCAATACGGAGTGCGTGTTGATGTAGGCGAGCTGGTCCGGACCAAAGTTGAATTGTCCGGTCGCCACGCCCCTCTGCCAGTTCTCGCCAACCGTCACGCTGCCGTAGGTGGAGAAACCCTGCACCGAATAGCGTGCCCCGAGCTCCGAGCCCCAAATCCAGCCATGGTCGTAATTGAAGGGCGCGAAGATCGGTACGATACCGAACTGCCCGGTGTCCAGATAATGGTTGGTGCGCTCGTAGTAATTGTCGAGCGACAAGGTCAACTGCGCGCTCGAATGCACGACCACACCGGCATCGAACTCGGTATCCTCCTCGGCCAGCGGCAGCGTCAGGCCCGGCGGACCCGCGGCGGTGGTGTTGGCGAAGGCCGCCTGCGTCGTCGGTGCGATGCCCAGAAAGCTCGGCACCTGCAGATACCGGGCCACACCGGCGTGAAACGCGGTGTCGGCGTCCGGCCGGAAAAGCAGGTTGAGCCGGGGACTCAATTGGTGAGCGCGCGTATAGCCGGTCATATCGTCGCCGCGCAGGCCCAGATCCACGCTCAGGCGCTGCGTCAGGCGCCACAGATCGCTGACATAGAGGCTCGAGACGACATTCGACGCCGAGCTGCCGGTCAGGACGGCCACGGGCACGTTGCCGGTCTGATCACCGCTGGCATCGGCCGGAAAGACCAGCGAATTGTCGCGGTTCTGCACGTGGTAGTCGCCGACATAGAAGCCGGCACCGAGCGTGTGGGCGCCGCTTTGGAAGCGCACGTCCCCCTGCAGCGTATTGTCCCGATCCTCGTGCGTGGCTTGCGAGGCGACGCCCTGATAGATGAGCTCGCCGACCGGATCGGGCATGAATTGCTGCGAGATGAAGTGTGCCGTGTAACCGAGCTGCAGCTCCACACCGGAGCTCGTCGTGCTGTGGATGCCGGCCATAGCCAGGTAGTCGCGAAAGTTCAGGCGCGAATCGATGTCCGCCGAGCTCGGGACGTTGCTGGCTCCCGCGAGATCGAATGCCGGCGGCAGTGCCGGAGCGTTCGGCAGCTCGTTGTCGCTGCGCGTCGCGGCCAGCAGCAGCGTGATGTGAGTCTGCGGCGCCGGCGAGTACGACCAGAAGCCCAACGCCTGCTGCGTGCGTCCCTGATCGTGGATCGGTGTCGGGCCGGGCGTCGCGCTGCTGAAAGCGGTGTTGCTCCAGCTCTCGCGCGCGCTGAGGTAGCTGCTCAGCGCGCCGTCGCAGGCGGCATACTCGATGCTCGGCGACAGCGTCGAGCGCTGCCCTGCCTCGACACTGAACTCGCCGCCGGGTGCTTTGCAGCCATCCTTGCTCTGCACGTCGACCACGCCGCCGGTGGCAAGGCCGTAGCGCGAGGGCAGTATCCCGACCCGCAGATCCAGCTGCTCGATGAACATCGCATTGAGCATCGACAGGAATGGCGGATTGGTGTTGAGGTCGAGCGGCACCAGGAAACCGTTGACCTGGTATTGAAACTGGGGTCCCTCGGTGCTGCGGATATGGATCTGCTGGTTCTGGTCGATCGCGACGCTGGGCAGCTGCGTGAGTACGTCGGTGATCGGGGTCTGATCACCGTTCGGCAGGTCGTTGATGTCCCGCGGACCGAGGCGATAGTCGGCCGTGCCGGTGTCGGACACGTCCGGACCGCTGATGCGCTCCCCGGCAATGACCACCGTGCTCAGCTCATTCGCATCTGGACTGGGCGCATCCGCCCTGGCCGTGGAACCCACGAGTGCGGCTGCGAACAACGCCAAGCCGGGCAGCCCGTGAACCGGATATCGCATTGCAGCAGAGCCCCAGGATGTTAATCAGAGTGTTAATGAGAATCGTTTGCATTCAAGTCTAGCGGCTGGCTCAGGATGGGTCAAACTCGGGATTTAGGCCAATTCGATGGCGATGGCGGTAGCTTCGCCGCCGCCGATGCACAACGCGGCGACGCCGCGCTGCAGCTTGCGGCCCTTGAGCGCATGCACGAGCGTGGTGATGATGCGCGCGCCCGAAGCCCCGATCGGATGACCGAGGGCGCAGGCGCCGCCGTTGACGTTGACCTTTTCGTGCGGCAGACCGACATCGCGCATCGCCGCCATCGTGACCACCGCGAACGCTTCGTTGATCTCGTACAGATCCACCTCCGGCGCCCGCCACGCGGCCGCCTGCAGCACGCGCTGGATCGCACCGCTTGGGGCGGTCGTGAACCATTCCGGCTCGTGCGCATGGCTGGCATAGGCGATAACGCGCGCCAGCGGCGAAACGCCGGCCGCGCGCATCGCGGACTCGCTCATGAGCACCAGCGCCGCCGCACCATCGGCGATCGAGGAGGAACTCGCCGCAGTGACCGTGCCATCCTTGTCGAAGGCCGGTTTGAGCTGCGGGATTTTATCGATATCGCAGCCGTACGGAGCTTCATCCCGATCGACGACCTGCTCGCCCTTGCGGCTCTTGACCGTCACCGCGACCAGTTCGGCGCCGAACGCGCCGCTCTCGCAGGCTGCGAGTGCGCGGCGGACCGATTCGGCCGCGAAGGCATCCTGCTCGGCACGCGAGAAACCGTATGTGCGCGCCGTGGCATCGGCGAAGTGACCCATGAGGGCGCCATCGTATGGATTCTGCAGGCCATCGTAGAACATGTGATCGAGCAGCTCGCCGTGCCCGAGCCGTAAGCCCGCCCTGGCCTTCGGCAGCAGATACGGCGCGTTGGTCATCGATTCGAAGCCTCCGGCCACGACCACGCGCGCCGAGCCGGCGCGAATCGCATCGCAGCCGATCATCGCCGCCTTCATGCCCGAGCCGCAGACCTTGTTGATGGTCGTCGCCGGCACGCGCGTGGGCACTCCAGCGCCGATCGCCGCCTGGCGCGCCGGCGCCTGGCCAACGCCGGCCGGCAGCACGCAGCCCAGCAGCACTTCATCGACCTGCTCGCCGCGAATGCCGCTGCGCTCGAGCGCACCACGCACCGCCGCCGCACCGAGCTGCGGCGCGGTGAGTGCTTTCAGGACGCCTTGAAAGGCGCCGATCGGCGTGCGCCGCGCGGCGACGATGTAAATGGGCTCCGGCGTGCTCACGGCTTACCTCAGTGCGGAACGGAATTGGGCCGATGTACGCTCGCGCACCTCGGCCTCGGCCACGCCCGGGGCGAGCTCGATCAAATCAAATTCTCCCTTGCGCTCAATGCGGCGGAATACGGCCAGGTCCGTGATCAGCATGTCGACCACGCCGGCGCCCGTCAGCGGCAGCTCGCAGCGCGGCTTGAACTTCGGTGAGCCGTCGCGCGCTACATGCTCCATGACGACGATGACATAGCGCACGCCGGCCACCAGATCCATTGCTCCGCCCATGCCCTTGACCATCTTGCCGGGCACCATCCAGTTGGCCAGATCCCCGCTTTGCGAAACCTCCATGCCACCGAGCACGGACAGGTTGATATGGCCGCCGCGAATCATCCCGAAGCTGTCGGCCGAGGAGAAATAGGACGAGCTCGGCAATTGGGTGATGGTCTGCTTGCCGGCATTGATCAGATCCGGATCTTCCTCGCCTTCGTAGGGGAACGGTCCCATGCCCAACATGCCGTTTTCGGATTGCAGCACCACCTTCATGCCAGCGGGGATGTAATTCGCCACCAGGGTTGGTATGCCAATCCCGAGATTGACGTAATAGCCGTCGCGCAGCTCCTGCGCCGCGCGCTCGGCCCGTTGTTCACGCGACCACGGCATCGCTCCCCCGCTTGCGCACGGTGCGCTGCTCAATCCGCTTGCTATAGCCGTGGCCCCGAACGATCCGCTGCACGAAAATCCCGGGCGTGTGGATCTGGTCCGGATCGAGCG
>OBLW0100003377.1_pt1 | contig 12472 bp, 10 predicted proteins | sample 1520161 | NCBI WGS metagenome assembly OBLW01 (sample SAMEA3539309, study PRJEB22396) | soil metagenome | biome: tundra; feature: field; material: soil | place: USA | collected 2010-05 | depth 0.15 m
GATCTGGCAGTACTGGCGATTGTGCTGGCTATCCCGCAGGCGCAATTGACGGCCAATGGGCAGACGAACAGCCACACAAGCGCGAATCGTCCCGCTGCGGCTTCGGTCCCTTCAACTTCTGCTCCTCTGACAGCCACCCCGGCACCGGGAGTGACCCCGGACGTGAGGTCCGATTGCCCGGGCCCCAACTGCGATTACCAGCCGTCCCACATTACTGTTGCCACTCCGGCTCCGGCGCCCTCGCCGTGGCCCCTGCAGGATCGGCTTAAATGGGGAACCGAAGTGGTGTTGGTCCTGCTGGGCTATGGCGGAATTATGGTGGCGCTCTCGACATTGAGGAAGATCGAACGCCAGAGCAGCTACTCAGAAGCTGCCGCCCAGGCCGCGGCTGAAAGCTCCCAGGCCGCGCTGGCGTATGCGCAGGCCATCCTCCATGCAGAAAGGCCCTGGGTTCTGGTCACAATTGTTCCCTCCCGAAGCATCGAGAACGGGTTTACCGTTATTGCCACAAATCGTGGCCGCAGTCCCGCTCAGATTGTCTCGGCCGCCGAGGGGACAAGCATCCTGGCCGATGAAGCGAATCTGCCTGCCGCTCCCGAGTTCGCGCCCGGAGAGCCGGACAATTCACTTGCCTCAATCATTCTGCTTCCCGGCGAATTCATGAACCTCAAATCCTTCAGCCGCGACGACGTGAGAGGGCTCTGCGAGACTGAGGAAAGACTTCTCCGCGTCGAGAACTGGGAAGAGCGGATCTTCCTTTATGGGAAAGTAGTTTATAGAGACCTGATGGGGCCCGCCGATCACCAGACCCATGAAACCGGTTGGTGCTGCAGGTACATTCACGGTCGGCAAAAGAGTGGGCTCGTGATGGCAGGCCCGCAGGAATACAACCTGCACACTTAATCCATCGGTGCGCTTGGTCAAAATGGCGGATCTATTTTTTGTCGCTCTGTCCTGCTGCGGGCGTTCGCACAAAAATCACGGCGTTGTCGTCGGAGTAGGCCATCTTCCACTCATGCAGGAGCGGGAGAATGTGAATCATCGGTGACTGTGCGGTCAACAGGCAGAAATTGACCTTGTACTTCTCAAGCAGGGAACTCGGGTCGCTCTGCAATGTTGCCCACTTTCCAAACTCGCCCAAAAATCCCGACCACTCGTAAACATCGGTGCGACCGTCCATCATCACCGGGTATTCGGGTGCCGCCCAAATCAGGTAGCCTCCAAAGCTATAGTCGTTCATCATGGGCCCGGAAAGGTGATTGGCCTTGATGAATTCCACCGCCTTCACGGGGCTCTCAGCATCAACCTGCTTTTCCAGGTTCTGCCGGTTTGGAAATGCCAGGAACGCCCCCAGCAGCGACACCGCAATCATCACTGCATTTGGCCAGATCCGGTCGTTCTCCACTTCGTAGTTCTCCCACGAATTTGCAAGTTGACGAGACAGAATGGGCGCGGCCAGGATGCCAAATACAATCAGCATCCGCAAGTGGCCGACAGCCAGCCAGGTGCCCATCGCCAGCAACAGCAACTCATCAAGAAACAACTCGGATTGACGCGTGACGGCCAGAAGAAGGCAGCAAACAACCACGGCCATCAGCCCGATACCGCGCGCTTCAGTCATCTGCAATGGTGCCCATTCCTGCACATTGGCCATCAGAATATGCATGTTCATCAATGTGTCGAATGGATATAGGATCTGCTTGATGCCGCCGGGATTCAGGAACAGCCCAGCTACCGAAACAATGAGAGCCCCCGCCAGTGTGCGCCGGCAATGCGGATCCCAGCGGCGCGCTACCAGCGAACCAATCTCAAAATTGAAGAACGAACTGAAGAGATAAACGCCAGCCACAACAATGCCCAAGATGAAAGATGCGTGGCAGTTGATCCAGATAACGAACACGACCGGAAGCCCGTAGAACCATCGTGGATTTCGAGTGCGTCCGGCGTGAATCAGCAGCAACTCCGCAACCAGCAGAATGTAAGACATCATCTGCGGCCGAATGGCAAAGCCGATTGTTGCAAAGAACCACAGGATCAAGGCCCCGGCAAAAGCCACCTTGGCATTTCCCGAATAGAGCCAGCACAGGCCATACCCGGCTACCAGCAGCAACGCGGTCATCGAACAGAACCAGAGCATCATCCCGGAGTACCCGCCGCACAGGTAGGCGCAGTAAATCACAACCTGGGAGAGCCACTCCTGGGGTATTAAAGCCTGGTGGTTGGTGGTATACGAAAAGACGTCGTTGGCGGGGATGCTGTGGGTCGTCCAGATGATCTGACCCATCTTGAGGTGCCACCACAAGTCAGGGTCGTCGAAACGTCCGCGCACGGTCAGCACACCGAGCAAGACAAGTAGACCGGCCAACATTGTCGGGAACGAGAAGATCCTTTGTAAAACGCGCACGGAATTGCACCCTGTTCCCGCCATGCACGGATTGCGAACTCAGGCGGTGGCCGACTCCCTCAGATGCTGTTCATACATCTGATCGGGTTCGGCGAGCCTTATCAGGCGATGAAGGTAAGCCCTGGAGATGCAAAGGCTGCGCGCGGCAAGCGTTTTATTGCCATTATTCTCGCGAACCGCTGAAACGGCAAGCTTTACTTTGTAGTCGTGGATCTGGCGTTCAAACGAACCGGCAGGCTGGTAGTCGGCGATATCTACTACATCAGTAAAACCCGGCGCATCTTCCTCCGGTGTATTCAGAGTCAGATCTTCTGCACGCACAATTTGGCCGGGTGCGAGAATGATGGCCCGCTGCAACACGTTTTCCAACTCGCGCACATTGCCTGGCCAGGGGTAGCTCTGCAGCAGCTCCAGCGCCTCGGGTTCGATACCCTCCATCGGCTTCTGAAAGGCTTGCGCATACTTGTGCAGTATATGTTTTGCGATTGAGGGAATGTCTTCCGGGTGGTCCTGCAGCTGCGGCGATTCAATCCGCATGACATTGATGCGATAGAAGAGATCCTGGCGGAACTTGCCTTCTGCCACCAATTGAGCAAGATCGCGATGGGTGGCGAAGATCAGGCGCGCGCGCAACGGAATAAGACGATTGCTGCCCAGGCGGCTGAATTCCATCTGCTGCAATACGCGCAGAAGTTTGACCTGTGTAAAGAGGCTCAGGTCTCCGATCTCATCCAGGAAGAGCGTGCCGTCGGCGGCCTGCTCAAAGTAGCCTTCGCGGGAACCGACCGTGCCGGTGAATGCGCCCTTCTCATGACCGAACAGCTCGGCTTCAATCAAGGTTTCAGGAATGGCGCCGCAGGAGACGGCAACAAACGGACGGCTGGAGCGGGAACCAAGATTATGGACGGCGCGGGCAATCAGTTCCTTGCCGGTTCCGCTGTCGCCCGTCACCAGGACCGAGGCGTTGAGATTGGCTACGCTACGCACCAACTGATAAACCCGTTTCATGTGCGGGCTCGATCCAATCAGCCGATCGCAAGTCGCAGGCTCCTCGAGACGCTGCTGCACGGTCTGTAGCTGCTGCTTGAGCGAGGAGGTCTCACATGCCCTGTTGAGCATGGTCTTGAGATCACGGATCGAGGGCGGCCGGCGGCAGTAGCCGAAGGCGCCGTTGCGAACCAGTTCGAATGCGGTGGAACGAAGTCCATCGTCGGCCATGACCACCGACGGAACATTGGATGCAATAAGATGCCGGGAAAATTCGATGCGCTCTTGCATGGAGTCATGATTGGAATTCAGGTCCAGAATCATGACATCGCACTCCTTGGCCGACACAAGGTGGTTCATCGCATCGACGTCGGACCCCTGAAGAACGAGAAATTCCTTTCCAAGGGCAGAAGAAAGAAGAGGGCGTAAGGCGCGATCCTCTGAATATAGACCAATCTTTATCATGAGAGTCTGGCTTCTCCGAGCCGGTTAGGACTGTGCCGCTTCTAAAAAAGAAGAAGCGGTGATGTCTATCCATGATGGTGAATGGTCCATCTGATGCCAATGCCCGTTTCGTGCTACGGAAGTAACCCCTTGGTAATTGAGTTTTTGGCCCTTTCGCGGCAGGTTGCTCGAAAAGGGCCTTTCGAGCGTGCATTTTTGCCGTCAAGTGGCTAAAAACTCAGTCATTTGTTCATCGTGAAGTGGGCAGATCGGATCACTCTGCCCCAGCCTGAACCAAACTCGCCAATAGTCAATTTAGGCTATTTGATTTCAGTAGCTTGGTAATTCGTTCGCAGGAAACCCAAATTCCAACGCAAAAATCGAAGGCCTCGGCTCTCAGCCGGGAATACAGAATTGCACTGGCCTCCCGGCTACAACTTTCGTGCTACGAAATTCTCATGCAAAAAGCAAGTTACTAATCACCTATAACTCTGTGGCAACCAAGAAGCTGCACCTCTCCTGGTGCATGCGACCTTCCAGCCTAACCCTGGCCGAATGTGTATACGGCCCGCTTCACCGCATCGTGACCGCCGTAAACAACCGTGTACACCGGACCGGCATACTGTTCGCTAAACGGCTGAATTCAGAGTATTTCGGTGTTCGCATATTTGGTTGGACGATTGCACTATAGCGGGTGTTCTGTGAAAAAAGGGCAAAAGGAGCATCAATGACGCACGCATTCGCATGGTGGCCTACAGTTGCCGTTCTCGGTGTGGCCACCGTCACCGATCTGCGCAGCCGGCGTATTCCGAATTGGCTGGTGCTTCCTTTTCTGGTCGCGGGCTTCGTTGTCTCCGGCTCGCTGCATGGCTGGCAGGGGCTCGGCCAGAGCCTGGCTGGTGCAGCGCTTGGCCTGGCGATTTATGGATTTCTATTTTGGATGGGCGGCATGGGCGCTGGCGATGTAAAGCTCTGTGCAGCAATCGGGGCTTGGATCGGTCCTGGCCAATTGTTTTTCGCGGTAGTCATTACCGGTATGGTGGGCGGGATTATGGTTCTCTGCTGGGCGGTCTGCGGCGGATTCCTCAAAGAACTGTTCAGCGGTGCAGGCAATCTTGCTTTCGGTTGGAAAGAACGTGGCGGCCTTCGCGATCCGGAGTTGGTCTTGAGCAACCCCATGCGCCGCAAGATGCCCTATGCTCCGGCCATCGCTATAGGAACGTTAATTTCATTCTTTGCCCGTTAAGAATTGGGTGTGGACGTCATGGCAAGTTTAGTTTCGGACAATCAACATCCCGCTGTAATTCAAGGAATGTGGCCCTTGGTAATGAGCAATAAATCAGAAAGTATCGAAACCTCCCAGAGTATTGACGCCCAGCCTACTGAATATCTGGGCGTCGATAATCTGTCTGTCGCTCTGATCGGCCCAGACGCGGTGCGGCGCGAGCTGGTGGCTCTTGCTCTGTCAAGAAATGCTGGGAACAACGTTCGCGCATTTTCTTCCTATCCTCCAAGCCTGGACGACATACCCAAGTTGCTGGAGCAGCATTACGACGTAATCATCATCGACTTGGACAGCGATCCCGAATACGCACTGGACATTGTGGAAGCCATCGGCGTGAGTGCCGCAACGGCGGTGATGGTTTATTCGGCTGAGGCCGACCCCGACATGCTGATGCGCTGCATGCGCGCAGGCGCACGCGAGTTTCTTACGCTTCCGTTTGAGCCTGCCGTCATGGCGGAGTCTCTGGTACGTGCAGCAGCGCGGCGGCCGGCGATTCGCACCGCCAGTTCTGATCAGAAGAAGGCACGCGGTAGACTGCTGGCATTCATGGGCGCCAAGGGGGGCACCGGCGTAACCACGCTGGCTTGCAATTTTGCCGTTGCGCTGGCTCAGGAGCCCGGTGAGACCACGCTTTTGATTGATCTCGATATTCCCCTGGGAGACGCGGCGCTGAATCTGGGAGTCGTCGCCGAGTATTCGACTATCCACGCCCTGCAGGCTGGCGACCGGCTTGATGGCAGCTTCCTTTCCAAGCTCGTGTTCAAACATAACTCAGGGCTCTCGGTGCTTGCGGCCCCCGACAGATACGTGCAGTACGAGCCATCCAACGCGGCGATTGACAAACTGTTGGCGGTGGCGCGGAATGAATTCGACAACGTAGTCGTGGATGTAGGCGCCAGGATCGATCTGACGAAAACGGATTTGTTCAAGGAATACTCCACAATCTATTTGGTGACCCAGGCGGGCATTCCGGAGCTGCGCAATTCGAATCGTCTCATCTCGCAGTTCTTCGACGCCGGCGGCCCCAATCTCGAGGTTGTGGTCAATCGTTATGATCGGCGCTCAGCGGCTGTATCTGATGAGCAAATAACGAAAGCCCTCACCAGGCCGGCACAGTGGAAGATTCTCAACGACTATGCCGCGGTAAAACGAATGCAGCTTGACGCGATTCCTCTGACACTTATGAATTCGCCCATCTCCCAGCAGATTCGGCGGATGGCCAAGTCGGTGACAGCCAAGCATGCACCCCAGGAAAAGAAGAAGAGCTTCAGTCTATTCAAGAGGTAATGGTTTTCAAGATGGATCTCAATTTCGGGATGGAAGGTAAAACGTGGAACTACTGAATCTTGAAAATTACAAAGCGGAGATACACCGCACCCTGATCTCCAAGCTCGATCTGGAGAAGCTTTCGCGCGTCAATTCCAGCCAGGCTCGTCAGGCGGTTTTGGGCATCGTCAAGGAAATCATGGCGGACCAGAAGGTGCCGCTCAGCTACGACGAGCAGGAGAGAATCCAGGCTGACTTGCTGGACGAAGTCTTCGGTCTCGGTCCGCTGGAACCACTGCTGCGGGATCCCAAGATCTCCGATATCCTGATCAACGGCAAGGACCACGTCTTCATCGAAAAAGGCGGACTGCTGCAGAGGGTGGACACGACCTTTCGGGATGACCGGCACCTGATGCAGATTATTGACCGCATCGTGTCCAGAGTCGGGCGCAGAGTCGATGAATCGTCGCCGATGGTCGATGCCCGTCTGCCTGACGGCTCTCGTGTGAATGCGATCATTCCGCCGCTGGCGCTGGACGGACCCTCAATGTCCATTCGCCGCTTCGGCACCGGCCCGTTGGCTGCCAACCAACTCGTGAAGTTGAATAGTATCTCCGCGGAAATGATGGAAGTGCTGTCGGCCGCAGTGAAGGCACGCATCAGTATCCTGATCGCCGGCGGCACCGGCGCCGGCAAAACCACGTTTCTAAACATCCTGTCGCAGTATATTCCCAACAACGAGCGCCTGGTTACTATCGAAGACGCGGCCGAACTTCGGCTGGCGCAAGAGAACATCGTCCGCCTTGAAACCCGGCCTCCCAATATTGAAGGCCAGGGCGCCATCAAGCAGCGGCAGCTGCTTATCAACTGTCTCCGTATGCGCCCCGACCGCATCATCATTGGTGAAATCCGCGGCGAAGAAGCGTTTGACATGCTCCAGGCCATGAATACCGGTCACGAAGGGTCCATGACCACCGTTCACGCCAACACCCCCCGCGACGCCATCTCCAGACTCGAGTCCATGGTCGCCATGGGCAATATGAATCTGCCCGAAAAATCCGTTCGCCAGCAAATCGCCTCGGCTCTCACCATCGTGGTGCAGGCCACCCGTATGAGCGACGGTACTCGCAAAGTTACAAGCATCTCTGAGATCACCGGCATGGAAGAGAACGTCATCAGCATGCAGGAGATCTTCTCCTTCAACAAGAAGGGCATCGGACCAGACGGCAAGGTGATTGGAGTTTTCGCGCCCAGCCGGATTCGTCCGAAGTTCCTCGAAAAGCTTCGCGTGGCCGGTATCATTCTGCCGCCCAGCATCTTTGAACGCGAAACTCAGGTCAACTAAGCGGAAAGGAGGGTACGACGATGGCATTAATTGTAGGCTTGGTATTCTTGGGTGTTTTCGCGGTCATTGCGCTGCCGCTGATCGCCTCGAGTGGCCCTTCCAAGCAGGCTAAGGACGTACAGACCAGGCTCGAGTCGGCTCTCGCTACCGAAACGCCGGAAGTTCGCGACCTGGTAGTGGATCTTCGCAAAGACGAGCAGATGAGCAGCATTCCCTGGTTGAACAAGCGCCTGCTCCAGTTCGAAGTGACTCCCTACCTGCGCAAGATATTGGATCAAGCCAATCTGAGTTGGAGCGCAGGCAGGTTGCTTGCCATGTGCGGGGTCTGCTTTATTGTTCCGGTCTTTGTGGTCCACTATCGCCTCGGAACCGTTTTGCCGTCATTGTTGGCCGGGGTGACGCTTGGTCTGTCGCCCTATGGTCTGGTTCTCTTCAAGCGCGGTAAGCGATTCGGCAAGTTTGAGGCGGGGTTGCCGGAAGCACTCGACTTGATGGTCAGCGCTCTGCGTGCCGGACATAGCCTGATTGCCGCCATGGGCCTGGTGGGACGCGAATGTCCCGATCCGGTGGGGAGCGAATTCAAGACCTGCTTTGAGGAACAGAACTACGGTCTCGAACTGAAGAACGCCCTCGATAATATGCTCGAACGCGTTCCGCTGCAGGACCTGAGAATCGTTGCCACCGCGGTCATGATTCAAAAGGAAAGCGGCGGCAACCTGGCCGAGGTCCTCGACAAGACAGCTTATGTTATCCGCGAGCGGTTCCGCTTAAAGCGGAATGTCAGTACCCATACAGCACAAGGACGAATGACTGGTTGGATTCTCACTCTCTTGCCGGTGGCACTGGGAGTCGCGATCTACACAATTAATCCGACCATGATGAGCATTCTGTGGACGCGGGATATTGGCGTCAAGCTGCTCTACGCCTCGGGGGGAATGACCGTTGTAGGCGGTTTGATCATTCGCAAGATTGTCAACATGGAAGTTTAAAGGTGAAGTATGACACTTGTAATCGTTGCATTTTGCGTGGTATTCCTGCTGATCGCGAGCGGTGCTCTGCTGATTTTCTATCGCGACGCCCTGCCTCAGCGAATTGCAGAGGCAATCAATCCACGCCCCAAAAAGAGAAACGTGATGAGCGCCATCCGCGAGTCCGGTCTTTCGATCGGCGGCGTGGTGGAGCACTTCGAGCACGTGCTGCCGAAGAGCCAGGCGGAAATCTCGGTCGCGCTCCAGCGGTTGACCCGTGCCGGCTTTCGCAACGAGTCCGCCGTCAGAATTTTCTACGGCTACAAGGTTTTTGTTCCGCTTGCGCTGTGCGCCGTAGCGCTGTTAAGCGGGCTGGCCAGCTTGAGCCCCTTCTTCGTTTATGCCTCGTGCCTGGGTATGGGCTTCCTGGCTCCGGATTTCTGGCTGGGACGGAAGATCAAAAACCGGCAAAAGCGCATGGAGCGTGGCCTTCCCGATGTGCTTGATCTTCTGGTCATCTGCATCGAGGCCGGCCTGAGCCTGGACCAGGCGACCGCCCGCACCGCGCAGGAACTGAAGAAAGCACAGCCGGAACTGTGCGATGAATTTGGAATTCTGGTGCTGGAACAGCGCGCCGGGCGTCCTCGTTCCGATGCCTGGAAGCACCTGGCAGAACGCACCGGCGTAGATAGTTTGCGCAATCTGGTTTCCGTGCTGGTTCAGTCAGAACAGTTCGGAACCAGCGTCGCCAAGACATTGCGTGTTCACTCCGATACCCTGAGAACCCAACGTATGCAGGCCGTGGAAGAGATGGCGGCAAAAACCTCCGTCAAGTTGGTTTTCCCGCTCGTGTTCTTCATCTTTCCCGCGTTGTTCCTGGTGACCCTGGGGCCGGCTGTGATTTTGATGATGGAGTCTTTCAAGACGTTTTTTAATCCCTGAGGTAAGGAGGAATGGAAATGGACAGTACCACAATTATCCGGATTGTATCCGGTGTAGTATTTGCGATCGTTCTGGTTATTCTCGTCCAGCGCCGTCGCACGCGGGTTAACTAACTTTGTTTGCGCCTTGGGTTCAGCGGCAGAGCAAAAATCTGGCAACTGCCGCTGACCGGCCCTACAATTGTGCGTGCCTGAGGACTCGTCACCGAAGCACGGGATGCCGCGCTCAGGTTCCACAATGATGGGAAAAGGCATGAAGTATTTTTTCCAGTGAAAGGACAAAGCTATGGACAGTACATCGATTATCCGGATAGTTGCGGGCGTGTTGTTTGTAATCATTCTGGTCGTTTTGATTCAGCGCCGCCGCACTCGAGTTAAGTAACCAGCATTTGCATTATGGATCCGGCAGTGCCGTGAAACTGGGCAAACGCCTCCGAATCGTTTGATTCTCCCGTTGGACGAGGACATTGCTGCCCGTGGCGGCGATTGTCGAATAGCTCTGTCTGACGGCGGGGAAGGTGGAGTGCGCCCAATTAAGACCAGGCAATTGCACGGAAATGGAGATATTTTGATGGGAAGCACAGAACGGATTGACTGGTCGGCCCGAGGAATGGAAGCAGAACCGGCTGCAGACTACGCGTCAAAAGATGCAGTCTCCACGGAAGTACGGGCACATTGCGCATACAACCAGACCCGCGAATGCTTCCTCGGCCTGGAAGTAGCTGCGGCGGAATATTCCTATGTAAGTCTCGGTGAGAGGCTTGCAAAGCATGCGCTCAAATCCGGCGAAGGTCTTTGGTTAATGCCATTCCATGGCATCCCCACAACGGGCTTGTATGCGCCATTGGATTTGATTTATCTCGACGATGACTGTCGCGTCACTGAAGCCGTGGAGTCATTCCCAACCTTCCTCGCCAACTCTTCCAGCCCGCGCGCCGCAAGCGTGCTGGTTCTGCCCGCCCACTCAATCTACTCATCGCAAACCCAGGTTGGCGATCAACTGGTGTTGTGCGTGGCCGAGGAGATGGAGTCGCGACTCGAACGAATCTCTGAACGGACCGCGGAATCGAATCCCCCGCAAATCACAGTCTCCCTTGACGATTCCGGAGTGGTGCAAGGCGCGGTTCTGCTAAGGGAACAGCCCCTTTGGAGTGGTGGTCCCGGACTCGTGGAATTAGGGGATTGCTCCGAGGATGCGCAAGGCATGATTCCGCCAGCGCACGAGATGAGCCTGATCGAACCGGGGATAAGGGCCGTAAGGCCGCCGAGAAATTGGCTGGAGCGCTGGTGGTCACCTGATCCGCGCAAGGCGCCGCGTGAGAAGGCGCCCGGCCTGGCAGCCTATTACTGGAACGGCGCCGCTCCGAAGGCGCACAGCATTCGCGATATCAGCGCTTCGGGTTTGTACCTGGTCACGGAAGAGCACTGGTATCCAGGAACGCTGGTCCTGATGACATTGCAGAGGACAGGCGTCGGAGAAGAGATCGCGGAGCGGTCAATCTCGGTGATGTCACGGGCTGTCCGCTGGGGCAACGACGGCGTAGGCCTGCAGTTCGTCCTGCCCGATGAGCAGAATTCACGCAAAGGCGAGGACCCTCAGCAGGACGGCGCGAGCAAGAGGGAATTCGCGCGATTCCTGGAACAGCTTATAAAGGGTAGAGGCTAGTTGCTCAGGGTCCGAATCCTGCAACCACCCGCGCGTCTCTTTCAAATGCACATGCCCGCAGTTTCTCCCCATGCGGGCTGGCTTGCGTTTGCTATGCGCAAGGCCTATTGCATCTCTTCAGGAATAATCAGCAGCACTTCCACTCTTGCAATCTGCCCGTTCCGTGCGGCCGGCCTGAATTGCCATTGCTGAAGAGACGCCAGCACAAACTGTGCCAGCGGAAACTGTGCCGGGAAGACGATGCGGAGCGCCTCAAACCGGCCGGACTGATTCACATATCCGTGAATCATGATGGTATTCAAGTCCACAGGGTCTGGTGTGAGATTGGGGCGCACGATGCTGTATGGCCATGGTGCATCAAGGTGTGCGATGTTGCCGGCAGCAGCGGCTTCGTCCGTACGCGGAATAGAGTATTGGAGTACCCAGCTCCGGGCCGTTCCCACGTGCAGATAAACCGTGTACGCCAGCCTGCTGCCCCACACCCTGGCCATCTCGGGATACTGCTCCACAAGCGAAGCCCCAACCACGACCGCGCCAAACTGCCCGTCCTTGGGTAGCGTGATCTGTGTGGCCGTAGGCAGAGTGCCCTGGCCGCCGTCGACGCCCTGCGCTGGTGAAGATGCCGCTCCAGTCTGCGTTCCGGTATTGGCGGACGGATCTCCGCCACCCACTGCATTGTGTCCCGATCCGCCTTTGCCGGCCTTGTCGCTGTTTCCCGGCGCCGATGGGTCCTGTGCCTTGCCTGGCGCCAGCGGCCCCGGGGAATTGTTCTTCGCGGTTTCATTCACCGGTGGCAAAACGATTCTGCCCTGTGCCATGGTCAGATCAGAAAGCGACATTACTGCCGCGGGAGTTGGTTGCGCTGAAACCTGCGAGACGGATGAGGGTGCTGACTGCACATCTGGCCCCGGGACAGCTACAGGCGAAGTGGTGCTGGGAAGAATGGCCAGTTTCGGCGCGGGCACGGGGCTGGTCGCAATGTTGATGTCGGCCAGGTTCACCTCTTCTATAGGTGGAGCGGGCGATGGCGTGACATTTGCAGCTGTGGGCTTTTCCGGCTGCGGCGCAACGATGGTCGTTACCACGGTCTTCTTCGGAGTCCAGATCATCAGGGTGGGGACCGGGACTTCCTCAGCGAGTGTGATCTTCTTGTCTAAATCGGGCTG
>OBLW0100003378.1_pt1 | contig 12471 bp, 7 predicted proteins | sample 1520161 | NCBI WGS metagenome assembly OBLW01 (sample SAMEA3539309, study PRJEB22396) | soil metagenome | biome: tundra; feature: field; material: soil | place: USA | collected 2010-05 | depth 0.15 m
TGTTTCTTGGGACGATCACTCGGGTAGTTCGATTCGGTCGGAGTGCTTCTTGTCTGCTTAGCCCCTCCAACCTCGATGAATTGCTGTCAGCAGTTAGGGTTTTATTTCATAGACGCTGCCGACACCGTAAGCTCCACCCTGTGCGGTGCCATAGAGATTGCCATCAGAATAGAGCAGAAGGCCGCCGTACGGGAATTTGGACTGTCCGGGAGATTCTGTGAAGCTGTAGAGAAAGCTTTCAGTCCAAGTACCACCCGTTCCGGGCGCGAGCCCAAAAACGGTGCCGGTGTCGGAAGCCCCTCCAAGAGAGGTCGTCCCGTAAAGGGTGCCGTTGACCTCGGTTAAGGCCGCCCTGGACTGTGCCCCGTCGATTGCCTGACTAAAGGAATGGATGAGAGTCTCCTTCCATCCTCCTCCAGTCTGGCGCGCCACCTCGAACACCGCACCCGAGCCGCTTGCTCCACCGTTAAAAGTGGTTCCATAAAGTCTGCCGGGAATGCCTGAGGCAAGGATCACGCCTGCATAGGGATTTTCGCCATCGGAAGAAGACCGCGAGAACGCATGGAGGATTCTCTCCTGCCAACTGCCATTGCCTTGGCGGGCTAGCGCAAACACCGTTCCCTCGGAATGTGCCCCGCCGTTATAAGTAGTGCCATAGAGATGTCCCAAATTATCCATCGTGAGCGGCCCGTTTGGGTTCTGCCCATCAGTCCCATTACCGAAGCTGTGGAGGATTTCTTCCGCCCAGCTCCCATTCGTATTCTTTCTCAAAACAAAGGCGGTACCAAGCCCGTAAGCGCCTCCGTCGCCGGTTACTCCATAGAGGTTTCCTCGCGCATCGAAGATCAGGCCGCCCTCGGGGTAAATCCCATCTCCATCCTTGTTGAAAGTGTGAAGGACGGTGGAAGCCCATGTGCCTCCTGTTAACGGGCTCAACTCAAACGCGACGCCGTAGTTGTAAGCGCCCCCGAATGTGGCGACTCCGTACAGATTGCCGGAGCTGTCAAGAACTAGACGAGACTGAAGGTTCTCGTTTGTTCCATCCGCACCGTTAAAGCTGAGCAGAATTTGTTCGACCCAGCTGCCGTCCGCCTGAGGCGAGAGCTCGAACACCGTACCCACTTCATACTCTCCTCCTTCAGTCGTGGTCCCGTACAAGTTGCCGGCGGAGTCAGCAATAAGACTACTGTACGGGGTGAATCCGTCAGTAGAGGCTTCGATAAAGCTGTAGATGACGTTCGCTTGGGAGTTTGCCTGAGTCGCGGCGACGAGCGCGAATGCAGCTAGCAACGCAAGGGAAAGACTAAGTGAGAGACAGCGTTTATGGCTTTGCATCGTGGCCTCCTTTTGTCGCGATGTGACTTTACGGTTATCGCTGTGAGAGTGTGGGATTCAAATCGACTGAGACGGTGCTTCCGCAGCGCGAGACCGCGCGGCCACGCCTGTTAGCGGGAGTACTTCCGAGCAACCTTACCTCAATTTTCAAGGAAGTCAAGCTCTGGAACAGTTTGGTAGTGGGTTCGTCCTGGGGCTGCGGTGATTGCCACGCTGCTTGCCATTGTTGCTGCTTTACTCGGCCCAGCCGAGTAGCCATTGAACCGGGAGACCACTACTCAGTCACGCTTAATCTGGAATCATTCCGGGCCAAAAGTCGGCTTCGAGGAGATCTCCCCGAAACCCGTTTTTGGCCCAATCAATGGACGTTGATAGTTCGGTGGCCAGTCTCCGAAAAGCCCATATTTGAGCCCATTGACGCCGTGCTGCTGAGAGAGCAGCGTTGATAACTTCCGGGCGGGCTGCATCTGGTTAGCATCAGTAAACTGGCATCCTCGTGGTCTCCGGTGTGTCAATGGTGTGCACATGGGGTCCCACCACGACTCTCATTCCCCTCGAAACCATGGAACTGAGCTGACCGAACAGATAGATTGCTGTTCCGAACGTATCTCGGGAGTCCATCCCGCTTTCCCGCGATTCCCTCCCAAGAGAGTAACGTGAAACGATTTCGGACCGCCGATCACAATACTCGAGACTGATGGGCTCAGTAAGAAGGGTTAGGACCCTCCTCCACTCGAACGACGTCCCACTGAGTTCCACAGGCTATGTTCATCTAAGGGGAATGCCATGACAGCGCCGACGACAGTCCGCATCTACAAACCAGTTTCGTGGACCCTGATTGCTAGTTCGCTTCTTATTGTGTCCCTAATCCTAGTTAGCCTGGCTTGTAAGCCAAAGGCTCATTTACATGAAGGACAAGTTCACGGATTTGTCGTCACTGAATTCGCAAATGTGGCGGGAGTGCCGGCAGAACAAATTGCTGTGCCTGACCTATCGGTGTACCTCAAACACACGACCAGTGGAAAGAGGACCGCTGCGGTAACGACGAACGCGCTTGGCCACTTTGCGACCGGAGAGGAAAAACCGGGAACGTATTACGTCTGCGTCGAAGCCAACGGGTTTGTCCCCGCATGTGATCCGAAGGTCACTACGATCAGCTCCGGGACCGTGATTCTCGATCACAATGTCGTGATCGCGCCCGAGCAGGGTGTGGTACAGGGCCAGGTCCTGTTGAAAGACGGGAAGCCCTGTTACCAGGACAGCCAACATTTCGGAACGTTCGTTGTGACCAAGGTTTCTCTTCACGACAGCAGCGGGAAGTTGCTGAATCAGATAAGAACGGTCAACACGAATGGTTATTATGTGCTGCCACATGTGCCCGGAGCTGGATCTTATCAAATCCGCGCTGACTGCGACGGGTTCAAGACTTCGCAGTCCGTTAGCTTGTCGGGGCTGCAACTGACGGGCGGAGCGCCAGTCAACCTGCAATTGGTAAACTCGCGGCCCCACATCAGTTCCGTCACCGCCGTGGCCAGCGGAGTGATGGTGCAACAAGCGGCGCCCGGCAGCACGCTGACGGTTCGCGTGGCCGCCTATGATCCCGACGGAGACCCACTGCATTACAAGTGGGGCGACGGCACGGGGAGCTTCCCCAGCCAGGATTCCTCCACGGTTCAATGGACCTTATCCTCCACCCCGGCGATGAATATCCTCTGGGTAGAAGTCAGGGACGGCAAGGGTGGATACGCACGCGAGCACGTCTCGATCTCAACTTCGTCCTGGCAACCGGTCTTTGGAGGGAGAGTGGTAGACCGTGCTACGGCGCGTCCGGTGAGTGGAGCGGTGATCACGATCAATGGCGCACACGTGATCTCGGCAGAGGATGGGAGCTTCGCGATTGCGGGGAGAGGCAAGGACTATCGCGCGGAAACAGGCCTGGAGCTGACCTCACGCTACGTGGTCAATGTCCACAAACCCGGCTACGCTTTGCTCTCTCGCGTCGTGTACTCGCGCACTCCGCAGATGCAGCTTCTGCTCGACCGCGCAGCCAGAACGACCTGCACCCCGGGTTCGGTGTGCGCGGCGAGCGAACAAGGAAAGCTCATTACCACGCATGTGCAGATTGCCCCCAACTCCATCGTCGATCAGAACGGAAATCCCGCCAGCGCGCCGATCAATGTCGACGTTCATGGCTACGACATCACAGTGCCGGATCCGATCCCGGGCGACTATGCCGCGACCGACAAGAACGGCAAAAGAGTCACCATGACGACGTATGGAGCGATCAATGTTGACCTTACGGACGGTAACGGGAACAGTTACAACCTGGCTCCGGGAAAAACCGCGCAGATCTCCATCCCGGTAAATACGGCCTTCCTGGGCCACGGGACGCCTCCCGCAACGCTGCCGTTGTGGAGTTACAACGAGCGCACGGGAGCGTGGCAAGAGGAAGCTACGGCAATTTATGATCCCGTGGCGAAGGCCTATGTCGGAAATGTGCCGCACTTCTCAGCGTGGAATGCCGACGCAATCTTTAGCGGCACCGCCTGTGTCTTCATCGGTATCGACAGCTCTACCGGGCCGGAAGTGCCGTTCCAGTTGCACGCGGTGGTCACCGCAGCGAACAACGTGCGGCATCCGGACTTCACGGTTGACTCCACCGACGTGCCCAACTTCACGTTTTATCGGATGATCCCGGGCTCGACCGTGCAAATCGAGGTGCATCCTGCGACCGGCCCAGACGTAGTGATGGGAACTTTCACCGTCAACGCCGGCTCGGTTATCAACTCCATCTACGATGGTCCGCCGTATTTCGGCATTCCTCCCGATCCGGCCACCGAATGCAATGGCTATGACAATACTCTGGGGCCGGGGCATCAGCCGGTGATCAGCCTAACGATTCCGACCGGGCAATCGTATCTCTCGTTGAACGGCCCCAATCCGGCTCCGAGCTTGTCAGTAACGCAATCGTACTGGCAGAGCGTAGGGGCACTGGACGCCACCAATAATCCGATCACGACCCCTGGGGGCCGCGGAAACTTCACGGTCTGGAAACAGACAAACGGCATCACGCAAGGCGCTGGGGGAACGAACTCACCCGGCGAGGTGGAGGCGATCTATTTCAACAATGGAGACCTCCAACTCGGGCGAGATATGCATTGCCTGCAAACCGGTTCCAACGTCGCCTGTTATGTGACCAACTACGGTACATTGCAGGGGCCATCGCAGCCGGCCATACTCGACGCGGAAAGCAAGAGCAGCCCCGTGGCCACTGTAGCCATGGAATACAACTCGACCCTAGGCAGCAATGCGGTAAGGTTCTATGCATTCGACGCCACTGGCGCTCTTTTCACCAACCCCATCCTGGATAGTCAGGGACACAAATTCCTGCCGCAGAACTGCATGGCGTGCCATGGTGGAACCTACAACTCGACGACGAACAATGTGGACAACGCCAGTTTCCTTGCGTTCGACATCTATTCCTTCCTTTATGACAACACGGCCAGTCCCTTTGGGACGACGCCCCCTGGCGGCGTTCCGTCCTTTGGTACGGTCAAAGTCAATCAGGAAGAGCCATTCCGCCAATTGAATGCGATGATGGTGGCGACAAATCCAAATGCGACAAACACAAATCAGCCGATCATCAATCTGATCAACAGCTGGTATGCCGGATGTGGAGGCGTGAACACGGCGGGTTGCACGGTGACGGACACGTATGCTCCACCGCCGCCCTCGCCCGGATGGACTGGGCACGGCCCGCTGTATCAGACAATCCCACGGGTCTACTGCCGCACCTGCCACGTGGCTGAAGGCACTGGCACGACCGGATACCCAGATTGGACGCAGTACGCCGACTTTAACAACCCCGGGTTCATCGGCTTCGTCGCTTGTCCACCGACGAATCCTACACCCTCAATGCCTCACGCGGAGGTGCCCTTCAAGCGCTTCTGGCTGAGCACGAACCCATCGGCACCGCAGTATTTGGCGGATCCGGTGCAGGGCATCAACATCACCGCCGGTTGTACGCGATAGAACGGCTCAGAGAATCCCCGCCGGGAAAGACCGGCGGGGATTCGCAAGAAACGATTTTCGCAGGCAAGCCTTCCCCTTCATGTGAGAACGCACAACGTCCACCGCTGACGAGTCCAAACCGATCGTCAGGATCGCAGAGTACCGGCCTTACTAGCTCCCCCAGGCGGTTTTTACCGGAACTCGTGAAGTCCGAACCTTCAATTCAAGGAGAATCTCAATGCCCGGACAGCCAAGTTTCTATTTCACCCTCTTCAAGAAGTTTCAAGTGATCGACCACGTGCCAGACGGAACCGTCCACGGAGCACCCGGAGGAGGCGGCACAGGGTTCGATTTGACCGATCCCAACGCTGCAAACGGCGTTTTCTCCGCGACTCCCGGGGTGCTGGCGCCTGCAGACTCGAACCCCGCGCACAGTCCGTTGTGGGCGCTGTTGAATTCCAAGGCCGTGGGGAATGCCGATTTCTCCCCTGTAACGATTTCGGGCGGCCCGAGATCGGGTACGACTTGGCCAACCATGCCACCGGGAACGCCACAGGCTTGGACTGACTTTCAGGTGACGCCGGGCTCGAACAGACTGCTCGACGTTTTCGGGAACTGGATTTCGGCGGGGCAGACCAACGATGTTCCGACCACCGCCCTTGGCACCAAGCCGGGGCCGATTGCTGGACAGCTCGACGCAGGAGTTTCCTTGTTCGTCTGCAGCATGCCCGGGGATGACGGCTTCCGGCCGGGCGCGGTGCCTTCGAACTACTGGGCGACATCATTGATCTTTCTGGTTGATCCGAGCAGCGGGGCTACGGTCTTTCCGTCCACCTTGACGGCCGGCAGCGAATACGATCTTGTCGCGGTGGTCGGGAACCGCGGCAATACTGATGCCGGCAACTACTTGCCTACTCCGGGAACTGGAGTCGAAGTCTCCGGCATTGTCATGGTGTGGAATACCGTGGATAGTCCGGGCGTGGAGCTCCCGTCTCTCTCGAACTTGGACGTCACAGACGTCAACCCACTGTACAACCAGTATTTCCTGAAATCCGGCCAATACGATGTTGTCGGATTTCGGCTCAATGTCCAGACGGTCTACGACGGAATCATCGCGGCCATCAATCAAGCCGTGGCCGGCGGGACTTTGAATCTGGGGGGGCTCACCGCCGACGAATGGGTGCACGCGCAGCCCGCCCATCTCTGTTCGAAGGTTGTAATCCGAGAGCAGGGCGGTATATTCCCGAGTTTTGGCGATACGCCCGTCAACAACAAGGCTCTAGCGCAGAAGAACCTGGCGCCCTTTGACATCAATGTTCAGGATGATGGAGTTGTGCCCAATATCAATTGGAAGAACTTTGTCGTCGGCCAACCTTTCTTTCTACGGTTGCCGGGAGCTGGGGCGAATCGGCTCTCGATCGAGACGGAACTGTCTCGCGAAGCGTTTCAGATCTACGTCGGGATTACTCAGGACACGTACGACCGCTTTTTCCGGGACCCCAAGAGAGGTGGGGCGATCAAGGGCTTCAAGCAGCTTTCCTGCGAGGAACTCTGCCGCAGCAAACTGGGTGATCGGGCCAAGCCGTTCCCGCAGGCGGTTGTACTCCGGTGGGAGGGCCCTGACAATATGATCGAGCTGCCGGCCATGCCCGAAAAGCTCTACCTCGGAATGTCTCTTGGCATCGAGTACAACGTCAAGAAGATCAAGCCCGGCATCCTGGGTGAGGTCACTCTCTTTCACCGCTGCATGATCCCGAGACTGAAACCCGGGACACGCTGCTTTGAGATCGAAGACACGGTTGCCGGAGGGTTCACGATCATTGTGAGAGCCAACGATCCGAACCAGATACCGCAAAGAAAGCACAAGAAGCCTTAATGCTTGGGGATTCCCCCGCTCGATCTATGGAGCCAGGCGGGGGAATTCCCATGTTCTCTTGCAGTCGAGTCCAGCCCGCCCAGATTGCCCCTAGGGCGCTACGCACTGCGAATAGCTTCTGTAACGTTTGGCGCGTTTTCCAACACTATCTACATGTGGAATACATGCCTTCCACAATCCCTTCTACTGGGCAGCGTTTCAACTCTACAGCCGAGTGAAGGTTGAAGGGCTAGAGCTCAGCGCCGTTGAATTACTATGCGATTCCAGACCAGTCAGTTACTAAAGACCCTGCTTGGTTCGGGACCAGTTGTTCGCGGTTGATACGGCTTCCGAAAACCCGACTGACGGCCGATCAGTCGGACGCTCTCTCGTCCGCCCGTGAAATCTGATCATTCGAGTTGGCTGTGCGCTAGTTGCGTGCCGGATTTTAGGTTCAGGCGCTCGCAAGCTGGCATCAGGTAAGTCTGGATCATGAATGACACTATCACGAGGGCCCAAGTGCCAGCCCACACCCATCGGATCAAAATTGTCACGCAGGGAAATCGATGCGGCGGAGATCCGGAGAGCGATTAGCCAACGAGCGGTGACCACCCGAGTCGTCGAGGGTGGCATTGGAAAACGCGATGCGGAGTCATCAGTTCAATTCGAACCACCGCCCCGCCCGTTAGTACAACCGCGGCCCCAAGACGCCAAGCCGGTTCGCTTTGGTGTGCCAAACTCTATCGATCTAAAGATTTGGAAGCTGCTGGATCCGCACACTAACCGAGTCGGGGCCTCTCATTCGGCAGTTATTGTGCTCCATCTCTTGCCTCGCAATCGGTGCGGCGCTGAATCGGAAATGCGTACCGACCTGCAACGGCTGAAGCGAGACTCCGATTCGTAAAGACCTACCCTCTACCCGTAGATCGCTCCCAGTTTCCAGAGGTGCCTAAATGAATTTCTACTCTTTGTCAGTGCGAGGAGTTCCGAGTTAAAACCCAACATGCCTGAGAATCACATGTTCTCGTCACAAGAGGAATTGATAGCCGATGCCTACCATCGCCAGGAGGAACGGATTGCCTACGACAAGAGCAGAGACGCGGAGGCGATGTCGGTGAGAGATGGCGCGGCATGAAGATTTTCACAATTGGATTTACCAAGAAGTCAGCTGAATCGTTCTTCACGCGACTTAAGAATGCAAGGGTAGCCCGACTCGTTGACGTTCCCTGAACAACGTCTCGCTTCCTCTGGAGCACTATTATCTGTCCGGGATCCGACTGTCAACCGACATTAGAAATGTCCCCCTGTTTACGACATATTGAGACGGAATAGACACCGAGCAGACCATCGCCGAAATCGAGCGCCTTGAGCGCATCTTCGCGGTGCCCGACACGAGACCGCTGAGCGCAAGCCTCGTGTAACTCCTTTCCCTGGTTGCTCATAACCCGCGTGATAACTATTGATATTTCCTAAGGACTCCTGATGTCCGTCTTTGGCAGGATGCCTAGCGTTCGGTGGACGCGGTAGAAGCCGATCCAAACGGGGCAAGCGATCATTCACGACTTCGGCATTGGGTAAACCTTTGGAGGCGTGGCTTGGCCGCCCACAATCGGACCGAAATTACCGTCGAAACCGACCGGGTTCTGATCATCTGGCGGCGCCGGTCGATCAGAACCTAGGCCAGGAGTGTGGCTGTGAGCGGACATGGTGGGTCCACAAGAGGCCGAGCCCGTCGCAAGTGGAGAGGACGGAGAATCGCGCCACTTCGGAGACCCGCTTCAAATCAGAGGAAAATTGACTGGAGGATTTTTCATGCGCAGAGCGATTCTGTTGATTGCGATAGCTATGGCCGCGAGTCTCGCAGCCGCTCAAGATCAGAGCAACACTCTCGTCCCGGATTCGAGTATCGAGAAGCCGGGCGACATCGGCCTTCGGATGCACACGAATTACTACATGCGGGTTCCTGATCCACAAGTTACTCCGAACTCCCCGCCGCCGGGGACAACGATAGAGACCCCCGGATCGATCGCCTGCATCTATGACTTGGTATCCTCACCTGTCGCGGGTTGCCCGGTTGCCACCGCCACGAAACTGGCGACGGGCGGCAGTCAGACGATTGTCCTGGTGGACGCCTATGACGATCCGAGCGCGGCTGCCGATCTCAAAACGTTCTCCACCCAGTGGGGTCTGCCGGCAGCCAATTTCACGGTGCAGTATGCCACCGGCACGAAACCCCCCAATGCCTGCGCCTCTGGCTGGGAAGGCGAAGAGGCGCTGGACGTGCAATGGGCCCACGCGATGGCGCCAAAAGCCAAGATCGTGTTGATGGAAGCTGCTTCCAACTCCACTACCGATTTGTTCGCCGCCGTTCTTGCTGCGAATGCGTACATCGCCACGCATGGCAGTGGCAAGGGTGAAGTCTCCATGAGTTGGGGAGGCGGTGAGTACTCCCTTGAAGGGCTCAATGACGTGTTTCTTCTCCAACCTTATGTCGTCTACTTTGCTTCGTCCGGCGATAACTCCGGCGTGATCTACCCCAGCGCCTCGCCGTATGTAATCTCGGCTGGCGGTACCCAGATCGATCGGAACAGCTCGGGGAATTACACCAAACAGGTCGGCTCGACCACTTGCGGGGCGGGTTGCGGAGGCGGCAAAAGCAAATATGAGGGCATCCCCTCCTACCAGAGCAGCGTGTCCGGCGTTGTGGGCACGGCGCGGGGTACGCCCGACATGGCGTCGGACTCCAGCTCAAATTCCCCCGTATGGGTCTATGACTCCAGCTGTTATAACTCGTGGCTGGATGTTTGGGGCACGAGCGTGGCGGCGCCGACGCTCGCCGGCGTGATCAACAGTGCAGGATCGTTTAAGTTGGACAGCAACAGCGAACTCACGGAAGTCTACAACAATCGGACCAAAACTGCCGCCTATACCGATATCACTTCCGGCAGTTGTGCGACGCATAGCGCAAAATCGGGATACGATTTGTGCACGGGCGTGGGCGTAGTGAAAGGGAAGACACATAAGTAGAGGGGGCGGCGCTATTTTGGAGTGAGTCGGAGGTGTGGGCGCACGGCGCTCTCACCTTCCATTTTTCCGAAAGGAATGAGCCTCGGACTAAGGCCTCGCTTCAGTCACCATTCCTTGCATTGATTCTGGGAACTTTGCTCGGCATCGTTGCCGCGATTGCCACGATGGGAATTTGGAGTGCGACCGTTGCAGCGAGGGTCGTCGCAATCATTGCGTTTGGTCTATTGGGGAGAACTTCTATGACGCCATTACGTGGGCACATCACGCAGCAGCAAAACAGAGAGAGATTTCAGAAATTCGGAATGTTCTTGGTCGCATTGCTGGCTTGTTCTGGGGCGGCCAATTCGCAGGCGTGGTTTCCCCCGGATACTCCGCCACCATTTAATGCCGGCAGCGCTCTGCAACTCACCGATGGGAACATCATGGTGCAGGAAAGTTCGACCTCGAACTGGTGGAAACTGACACCGAATAACTTCGGCCTCTACCACTCAGGGACGTGGTCCAAACTGGCGTCCTTCCCGGCCTCCATGAACTACGCCCCCCGTCTTTTCGCGTCTGCCGTGTTGCCGGATGGTCGCGTCATCATAGAAGGTGGCGAATACAACAACGGTATCAAGAACTGGACCCACAAAGGCGCGATCTATGACCCGGTCGCGAATTTCTGGACGCCCGTAAATCCCCCCACAGGATGGACCACGATCGGTGATGCACAAAGCGTCGTGCTGCCCGACGGGACGTTTATGCTGGCCAATAAATGTCCCGTTCCATGTACGGGAGGAACCATCAAAGCTAAGGCGGCTCTGCTCGACGCAGCCAACTTAACCTGGACTGTCCTCAATGGGACGGGCGGCTACATCGGAAAACTCGATGAGAACACTGAGGAAGGATGGACTCTGCTGCCCAACGGAGACCTGCTGACGGTCGACACTTACATCTGTGAGATATCTTGTTATACCCCCAACGGCATGAACTCGGAGATCTACAACCCCATTACAGGAGTATGGAGCAGCGCCGGAAGTACAGGTGTGCAACTCTGGGACTCCCAAGCCGCATGCGGCGAGGCAACCAAGTATGAAGTCGGCCCTGCGGCGCTACGGCCCGACGGCACGGTTTTCGCTACCGGCGCCAACGGCTGCGCCGGCGAGCCCGCCCACACCGCGATCTATGACACCACAACCGGGACATGGACACCGGGTCCGAACATCCCGATGGGCACCCAAGGCTCGTTCAACGATATGGCTGACGCTCCCGCGGCCGTTCTGCCGGACGGCAACGTACTGATTGATAGCAGTCCGGGCATCGACAAAGGTCCCTCCACCTTGTTCGAGTTCAATGGGACAGGATTCATCACCATTCCCCAACCTGGTCTTGGTCCTGCGGTCAGCTCCGAGAGCGGGCGTATGCTCGTCACTCCAATTGGCACCATCTTATTCATCCAGGCCGCCACGACTAACATGTGGTTCTATCAGACTAGTGGGACGTACCAGTCATCGTGGCAGCCCAACATCTGTTCTTCCTGCTTCCCGGCCACGGTTTCCGTGGGTGGGACCTACACCGTGAGCGGCACCCAGTTCAACGGCCTGACGCAAGGGGCTTTCTACGGCGATGATTACCAGTCGGCCACCAACTACCCTCTGGTGCGGATCACGAACGACCAGACGCAGCATGTGTTCTATGCTCGTACGCACGGTTTCAGCACCATGGGCGTGGCCACAGGCGCCGAGATCGTCAGCACCAAGTTCGATGTATTGTCTGGCACGGAGACAGGACCGAGCACGATGGTGGTTGCAGCCAATGGCATCCCCTCGAATGTCGTCGACATTATGGTGAAGTGATCGCCGCTGGTTCGCGCCGGCGATTGCACGGCCCTTGACGTATAGGAAAAATAAATAACCCAGACGGAATCGGGACGGCACCTAGCTCGTAGCTGTCTGGGGAGCTTTGCTGGCGGGATTGCGGTGCGGATTCTAGTCGTGGAGAACCACATTCAGGAGTCAAAGCCATGAGTAGCAGAAAGGGCGATGAGCCTAGGCGCGCCACCCCGTGAGGTCTTCCGAAGCGGGGAAAAGGCTCTGGCTAGGACTCACAGGACCGCTGCAGGACTGCAACTATTTGCAGATTGACAAGGCCGCCGCGGCGAAACATAATTCGGCCGCCTTTTGGGTACGTCTTCCTTCTGTCCATGCCTGGGACGTAATCTCCATACCGGGCTTTTTGCTTAAAGCGTTCGGTTCCGTCTGCAG
>OBLW0100003379.1_pt1 | contig 12471 bp, 8 predicted proteins | sample 1520161 | NCBI WGS metagenome assembly OBLW01 (sample SAMEA3539309, study PRJEB22396) | soil metagenome | biome: tundra; feature: field; material: soil | place: USA | collected 2010-05 | depth 0.15 m
CTTCGAGGATCAGGCCGCGAAACGTGACGTGGGAAACGCCGGTCAGCTTCAGCAGGGGTTGCGAGAGAAGGGAAAGCAGAATCTCCGGTGGGAAATCTTGAACTTTGGATGCCGAACCTTGGACCTTGAACTGAAGGGGAGTCGGGGGCCAGAAGTAGAGCAGGCCGCTCTGGCGATCGAGGTACCACTCGCCGGGCTGGTCCAGTTCCTCCAGCAGGTTGAGGAAATAGAACCGCTGCCCTTTGCGGAAACCGTAAAGCCCGTGGGGCGCGGTGGTCTTGAGCAGTCGGCGCTCGAGATCAATAGAGTCCACGCGCTCATAGGAGTTGGCCCAGTCCCATGACCAGTAGCCGTGGACCCAGAGGTCGCGGGTGTCTTTCCACTGCCGCGGTCGGTCGCTGCTGTAGAGGAATCCCTCCTCCAACTTGCCGATCTGGCCGCCGTGTTCGTCCTTCGTGGCGCCGGACTCCGGGACCCCGGCGATCTGCTCCCAAGCTCCCTCGTTGGGCCAGCGCGCGAGGGTCATCGGCCGGCCACCAAAGAACAGTTCACAGTGGGCGGGGGAGAGCGGGCGGCCGAAGCCCCTCGAAGTCATCTTGCCAAAGTCGGTCAGGCCGAGCGCGCTGAGGTCCACCTGCAGGACGTGTCCGCGGGCGGCCTCGGGCAGCCGTGCGAGGACCGCAGGATCTGTGACGGGCTCGAAGCCGCTGAGCTTCCGACCGCCGAGCAGACGCACGCTTTCTCCTTTGCAGGCGCGCCAGACGATGGGGGCGTCTGCCGTGCCGGAGTCGGCGGCGGTGAGTTCGAGCGCGTTGGTGCGGAAGTAATCGCCGCCGCGCAGCCAGACGGTGAGATCACCACTGGCCAGTTTGTGGTCCTGGCTGAGCCGGCGGACCTGGTCGCGGGCGCGCTCCAAAGTGGCGAACGGTTTGGCCCGCGTGCCGGGATTTGTGTCGCTACCAGTGGTCGAGACGTAAAGCTGCGCAGCGTGACCGGGCAGGGCGAGGAGGAGCGTTGCGCTGAGAATCAGCAACTGTGTTGCGGTATTCACGGGACAATCATAGCGGATTGCCCGAGGCAAGGCCAGTTCAAGCAACAAGGGCTGGTTTGAGCGCCGGGGGAGTGTTAACTGACCAAATTTAGGACGTGACATGTGGGGGCTTGTCGCGTAAGATTTGGTCGCACCGCAGGTTATATGATGACTTTGGATTCCGAACGCCTGAAATGGGCGGCTGCCACACGCCGCCGCGGCTTCACGCTAATCGAATTGTTGGTGGTCATCGCCATCATCGCAATTCTCGCCGCGCTCCTGCTGCCCGCATTGGCCAAAGCCAAGCTCAAGGGCCAAAGTATTGCCTGCGTCAGCAACATGCACCAGCTTAGCCTCGCTTGGAACATGTACTCCGATGACTTTAACGGCATGCTGGTGCCAAACTGGATCTTGGACAACCGGGCGTGGATCGACGGGACCCTAGGGAATGTTAGCACCCCCGTAGGCGCGACCAATGTGGCTGCAGTGATAAATGGCCTGCTGTTCAAATATAATCCGAACGTTGGGGTGTACCTGTGCCCGGCGGCGATCAAAGGACCCTCGACCGCACCGAATGTACGGGTGGTGCGCAACTACTCCTTGGAAGGTCGCATGGGCGGGGCCAGTGACGCCGACGCTGCACAATATGGCGTTCAGAGCACCGTGTGGGTGCTGGGCGCGGCTTATCCGCAATACAAGAAGATGACCGACATACATCTGCCGCCCCCCTCGGAAGCGATGACGTTCGTGGATGAAAGCATCGAAACGGTGGACGATGGTTATTTCGCGGTAAACGACACTAATCACGCAACCGACTGGCAGAATTCACCCACCGTGCGGCATGGCAAGTCCGGCGTCCTCGCCTTCGCCGACGGTCATTCCGAGCGTTGGCGTTGGCGCACTCTGAATACGGAGCAGGGCATCTATGCCCCCAGCGCCGGCCCGCCGAATACCACGGTGGACTTGAAGCGGATTTGGTGGGCTGTGCTGCGGTGAGGATCAGACTACTTTCTGCGCTTACGCATCCCGCTGTGGTCCCTCAAAGCTGCTTCATCGCGTTGTCCATGGCCGCAAAGAGCTGCCCCATCGTTGCCTCGGTCTCGTCACCCATGTTCGAGATGCGGAAAGTGGTGCCTTTGATCTTGCCGTAGCCGCCGTCGATTAGGAAGCCCTGGTCTTTCACGAGCTTCTGCAGCTTGGGCACATCCACTGTGCGCCCGCCCGGTCTTGCGCCGTTGCTGACGCAGGTCAGCGTGATGGACTCAAAGCCCTGCTCCGGGAAGAGGTTGAAGCCGTGTTTGGTGGCCCAATCGCGGGTCAACTGGTTGGTGCGGCGGTGCCGCGCGTAACGCGCTTCCAGGCCCTCGGCAAAGATGTCCTGCAGCTTGGATTCGAGCGCATAGACGTGGCCGATGCTCGGGGTGCTCGGCGTCATGCTCTGCTCGGCGTTCTTTTGGAATTCCACCAGATCGAAATAATAGCCGCGGTCTTTCATGATCGCGGCCTTCGCCAGGGCGGCGGGCGAGCAGACGAAGATGGCCGTGCCGGGCGGCAGGGCGAATGCCTTTTGCGTTCCGGCAAGCAGCACGTCGATGCCCAACTCGTCGAACTTGAGCGGCACCGCGCTCATAGAGCTGACAGAGTCCACGATAAACATCACGTCGGGATATTTCTGCTTGAGCGCGGCGATTTCGGCAATTGGACTCATCAGGCCGGTCGAGGTCTCATTGTGGATGACGGTCAGGGCGTCGAACTGACCGGTCGCAAGCTTCTTGTCCACGTCGGCGGCGCGGATGGGCGAGCCCCACGGCACCTGCAGCGCCTCGGCTTCCTTGCCGCAGCGCTTCGACACGTCGAACCACTTGTCCGAGAACGCGCCGCACATGCAGTTGAGCACCTTTTTGGCGACCAGGTTGCGGAGGGCGCCTTCCATCACACCCCAGGCGGAGGAGGTGCTGATATAGACCAATTGCTTTGTGCTGAGCAGTTGCTGGAGTTGGGGTTGAATCTTCGCATAGAGGTCTTTGAACCCTTGCCCGCGGTGGCCGATCATCGGCGAGCAGAAGGCGCGGAAGGTCTTCTCGCTTACCTCTACCGGTCCTGGAATGTGTAATTTAACGTGTCCCATAAAGTGGGTGAATTCTTTCACCAGCGCGACGCTAAAGGCAAGCGATTTTGGCGATGTACTACCGGTTGGTGGAGCCGCCTGGCTGTCCCGAAGCACGGGTCTTGGAGGCGAGCACGACGTCCAGGTTTCTGCGGGCGTCGGCATAGTCAGGCTTGAGTCTCAGGGCTTCCTGGAATTGGCTAATGGCCTCCTCGTTGCTGCCTCTTCGATAGAGGGCGATGCCAAGGTTCTTGTAGAGAGCGACGCCGAGGCAGTTGTGCGCGATGTGGTTGTCCTTCGTGACTTCGAGCGCATGCCGGAAAAGGGTTGCAGTCTCCCTCCAATGCTCGAGCTGTCGCCGCGTCAACGCGAAGCACAGGACGATTGCCGTTGCCCCCGCCACCGCCAACGCAATTACATGGTACCGCCAGCGTCTGGTCAGTTGATGCGTACCCCAAACGGTGAGGATCAGCACCCCAAGCGACGGAATATAAGTATAGCGATCCGCCATCGACTGTTCGCCCACTTGCGCCAAACCGATCACGGGCACCAGCGTTCCCACAAACCACAGCCACCCGATCAGCAGAAAAGGATATCGCCCCCGCTTCACGAATAGAACCGCCGAAATGCCGAGTATCAACCCACCCGCCAGCAGCACCTCCGCCATCGGCCAATGCGTGGGCAGCGGATAGAAAACGGCCAGGTCCGTTGGCCAGAACAGCTTCGCCAAATAGCGAACGTAAGAGATCACGGCATTCTCGCCGCGGGCGCCAAGGGGCAGGTGTTCAACCGTCCTCACAGCGCCTGCGTTCTTTTGCACCGCGAAGGTCACGACACTCGCCACCGCTGACAGGGCAAAGAAGGGAAGCTTCTCCATTACCAATCGCAAAACTGTTGAGAGTCGAGAGTTGGGGGTTGAGGGTTCAAAGCGGCGCAGCGGCCAGTAATCCAGCAACAACATCACGAACGGCCATGTCACCAGCATCGGCTTGCTCATCAAACCGCAGGCGAAGCAGCAGAGGGAGAGAACGTAGAAGAGGGAGGCTGGAAGCGTGATGCGTGATGCCTTGTGAGCAGCGGCCATCCCGGATGCCTGGCCACTGGTTACTGACAACTGATTACCGATTACTGATTTCCCCGCGTAGCGGGCGTAGAGAACAAGCGAGAGAAGACCGAAGAAGCCGCTTAGCACATCCTTGCGTTCGGCGACCCAGGCGACCGATTCGACGCGCAGCGGGTGAAGTGCAAACAACGCCGCCACGAATAGACTTCGCCAAACCGCGCCTGAGAGTTGTTGCAGCAACACGAAGACCAGCGCCGCGTTGAGGGCGTGAAACAGCAGATTGGTCAAATGATGTCCCCAGGGGTTCAAACCGAACAGTTGACAGTCCGCCATGTGAGACAGCCACGTGACGGGATGCCAATTGGCGGCATAGCCAGTCCGAAATGCCCACCGGGCGTTTTCCAAGGTCAATCCACCGGTCACGTGAGTGTTATCCAGGATGTACTGATTGTCATCGTACTGGACGAAGTCATGGTGTGTCGCCGGCCAGTATAGGGCAATCGTCACCAGCACCAGCAATACTGCGGGCAGCCACACCGGAAAACGCGACCGAGCCATAACATGGGTCGCCGCCTTCTCCGGTGCGGGTTTGGATTTGGTCGTCGGTATGCGCATAAGACTCCCCAAGTTGTTGCTCAAACGCAGGAGGTTGGGAGCTTCAGCACGGCCATTTTTAACTGGAATAGAGGTGCGTTGACAAGCTTGGTCGCACGGCTGTCGGGACATTGGCCTTGGAGTCTCAGACCTCATCGCCTCTACTCCGCGGCAGCATCCAGTGATTCCAACCATTCTCGCCTAGGCGGGCAAATAAGCCTTTCAGATCCCAGTGTCCACTCAGCGATTGGGGGAGGCGCTTGGCTGCTTCGGCGAATAGGCCCGGGCGGCGAGCACTGCGTTCAGGTTTCTGCGGGCGTCGGCATAGTCGGGCTTGAGTCTCAGTGCCTCCTGGAATTGGCTAATCGCCTCCTCGTTACGGCCTTTGCGGCAGAGGGCGACGCCGAAGTTATTGTGGGCATCCGCGTCAGCCGGTTTCAGGTGAAGGGCTTCCTCGTATTGGCTGATCGCCTCGTCAATATGGCCTCTCCTGACGAGGGCGTTGGCGAGGTTGTAGTGGGCGTCGGTTTCATCTGGGTTCAGACGGAGGGCTTCCTGGAGCTGGCTGATCGCCTCGTCAATTTGGCCTTTCCTGGCCAGTGCGTTGCCGAGGTTGTTGTGGGCCTCGGCGTTATCGGGTTTCAGGCGGATGGCCTCCTGATAGTGGCTGACTGCCTCGCTAGTGCGGCCTTGACTGTAGAAGGCCATGCCCAGGTTATTGTGGGCGGCGGCGTAATCCGGTTTCAGGCGCATCGCTTCCTGGTATTGGCTGATCGCCTCGTCAATTCGGCCTATCCTGACGAGCCCGACGCCGAGGTTGTAGTGGGCCTCGGCGCAATCCGGTGTCAGGCGGACGGCTTCCTGGAAGTGGCGGATCGCCTCGACGATTTGGCCTTTCTCGGCGAGCGCGGCGCCGAGGTTGATGTGGGCGTCGGCGTAATCCGGTTTCAGGCGGACTGCTTCTTGGTATTGGCTGATCGCCTCGTCGATTCGGCCTTTCCTGACGAGGCCGACGCCGAGGTTGTGGTGGGCGAGGGCGTAACCCGGCTCCAGGCGGATGGCTTCCTGGAAGTGGCTGATCGCCTCGTCGATTTGGCCTTTCTTGTCGAGGGCAAAGCCAAGGCTGCAGTGCGCGAGGTAATTGTTCTCCGTGACTTCGAGCGCATGCCGGAATAGGGCTTCACTATCCTTCCAATGCCCGAGCTGTTGCCGCGTCAACACCATGCACAGGACAATCACCACTGCCCCCCCACCGATAACCCAATCACAGCGGGCCGCCAGCGTCTGGTCAGTTCATGCGCGCCCCAGACTGCGAGGATCAGCACTCCCAGCGATGGAATGTAAGTATATCGATCCGCCATCGCGTGGGCGCCTGTCTGCACCAGTTGGATCACGGGCACCAGCGTCCCGCAATACCACAGCCAACCCATCAGCAAAAACGGGAATCGCCGCCGCTGCACAAACAGCAGCCCCGAAATGCCCAGGATCAACCCACCCGCCAGCAGCACCTTCACCAGCGGCCAGTGCCCGGGGTGCGGATAGAAAACGGCCAGATCCGTTGGCCAGAACAGCTTCCCCAGATAGAGGCAATACGAAATCAGGGCGTTCCCGCTGCGCGCGCCCAGTTGCAGGCTTTCATTCAACGCCAAAGCACCTTCGTGCTTCGTCATCACGAGGGCCACGACACTTGCCCCCGCCGCGAGGGCAAGGAACGGGATTTTCTCCCTCACCAATCGCAAAACAGTCGAGGGTTGAGTGTTGAGAGTTGAGAGTTCAAAGCGACGCAGCGGCCAATAATCCAGCAGCAACATGACGAACGGCCATGTCACCAGCATCGGCTTGCTCATCAACCCGAGGGCGAAGCAACAGAGGGACAGAAGGTAGAAGAGGGAGGATGGAGGATGGAAGCGTGATGCGTGATGCGTGATGCGTGATGCCTTGTCAAGAGCGACCATCCCGGATGCCTGGCCACTGGCTACTGACCACTGATTACTGATTACTGATTTCCCCGCGTAGCGGGCGTAAAAGACAAGCGCGAGAAGACCGAAGAAGCCGCTGAGCACATCCTTGCGTTCAGCGACTCAGGCGACCGACTCGACGCGCAACGGGTGAACTGCGAACAACGCCGCCACAAACAGACTCCGCAACGTCGCGCCGGTCATCTGCTGCAACAACACGAACACCAGTATCGCGTTGAGGGCGTGAAGCAGCACGCTGGTCAAATGGTGTCCCCAGGGCTTCAAACCGAACATCTGACAGTCCAACATGTGAGACCACACCGTTATGGGATGCCAAAGACAGTTCACAGGGTTGAAGAACGCCCATTTCATGCTTTCCAAGGTCAGTCCGCTTTGGACGTGAAGATTCGACGTGACATGGAGATCGTCGTCGTAGTTGACGAAGTCATGGCCCGTTGCCGGCCAGTAAAGGGCCAGCGTCACCAGCAACAGCAATGCGGCCAGCAGCCACACCGGAAAACGTGGCCGAGCCACAGCAAGGGTAGCTGCCCCCGTCGGTGCGGGTCTAGATTTGGTCACCGGTCGGCGCATAGGACTCCCCAAATTACTTCTCAGCCGCAGGCGGTCGGGAACTTTAGCACGCCTATTCTGTAGCTGGAACGACGGTGCGTTGACAAGCTTGATCGTGCTGTCATCGGCACGTTGACCTTCCAGTCCCACACCTCATCGCCTTTACTCCGCGGCAGCATTCGGTGATTCCAGCCATTCTCGCCCAGGCGGGCAAGCAAGCCTTTCAGATCCCAGTGTCCACTCAGCGATTGGGGGAGGCGCTTCGCTGCTTAGCAGAATCGGCCCTGGCGGCGAGCGCGGCTTCCAGGTTTTTGCGGGCGTCGGCATACTCAGGCTTGAGTCTCAGGGCTTCCTGGTACTGGCTGATGGCCTCGCCCATGCGGCGTTGCTGGTAGAAAGTGGCACCCAGGTTGTTGTGGGCTTCGGCGTAATCGGGCTTCACGCTCAGGACCCGCTGGAAGTGGCGAATGGCCTCCTCAAGACGCCCTTTCCCGACCAGCAAAGTGGCCAGGTTATAGCGTGCCTCGGGGTAATCCGGTTTCAGGCTGAGGGCTTCCTGGTATTGGCTGATCGCCTCGTCGATTTGGCCTTTCTTGCAGAGGGCGCCGCCGAGGTTGTTGTGGGCGTCGGCGTAATCCGGTTTCAGGCGGAGGGCTTCCCGGTATTGGCTGATCGCCTCGTCAGTCTGGCCTTTCCTGTCAAGGGCGTCGCCGAAGGCCTTGTGCGCGAGGTAATTGTTTTGCATGACTGCGAGCGCATGGCGGAACAGGGCTTCATCGTCCTTCCAATGGCCGAGCTGTTGCCGCGTCAACGCGAGGCACAGAACGATCGCCGCTGCACCCGCCACCGACAACCCGATCTGTTGATAACACGCGCCCTTTGCCAGCCCGTGCAAACCCCAAACCAGTGCAACGAAGATGCCAAGTGCCGGAAGATAGGCATACCGATCCGCCATCGCCTGGTCGCCCACTTGCACAAAACCGATCACGGGCACCAGCGTCCCGCAAAACCAGAGCCACCCCATCAGCAAAAAGGGATATCGCCGCCATTGCACAATCATCAGCAGCGAAATGCCCAGGAGCAACCCGCCTGCCAGCAGCACTTTCTCCAGCGGCCAATGCCCAGGGTGCGGATATAGCAGGGTCAGATCCGTTGGCCAGAACAGCTTCGCCAGATAGCGGCAATATGAGACCAGGGCGTTTCCGCTGCGCGCGGCGAGTGGCAGCATTTCAACCTCCGCCACAGCGCCTCCCTGCTTCTGGACCATGAAGGCCACCACACTTGTCACCAATGCGAGGACAGCGAATGGGACTTTCTCGGTCACCAAGCGCAAAATAGTCGAGCGTTGAGCGTTGGGGGTTGAGAGTTCAAGCCGACGCAGCGGCCAGTAATCCAGCAGCAACATGACAAACGGCCACGTCACCAACATCGGCTTGCTCATCAAACCGAGGGCAAAGCAGCAGAGGGACAGAAGATAGAAGAGGGAGGATGGGGGATGGAAACGTGATGCGTGATGCGTGATGCGTGATGTGTTGTAATTAGCGGCCGTCTCGGAGGCCTGGCCACCGATTACTGGCCACTGATTACTGATTACTGATTTCCTCGCGTAGCGGGCGTAAAAAACAAGGGAGAGAAGACCGAAAGTGCCGCATAGCACATCCTTGCGTTCGGCGACCCAGGCGACCGATTCGACCCGCAGCGGGTGGACTGCGAACAGCGCAGCCACAAACAGACTCCGCAACGTTGCGCCAGTCATCTGTTGCAGCAACGCGAAGACCAGCGCCGCGTTGAGGGCATGAAGCAGCACGTTGGTCAAATGATGTCCCCATGGATTCAAACCGAACATTTGGCAGTCCAACATGTGGGACAACCACGTGACGGGATGCCAGTTGGAGGCGTAGCCGCTCCGAAAGGCCCAGCGGGCGTTTTCCAGGGTCAATCCGCTGGTCACGTGAGTGTTATCCAATACGTAATGATCGTCATCGTAGCCGATGAAGTCATGGCCCGTCACGGGCCAGTAAAGGGCAATCGTCACCAGCACCAGCAAGACCGCAATCAGCCACACCGGAAAACGCGGCGGAGCCATAACAGGGGCCAATGCCATCTGCGGGGCGGGTTTGGATTTCGGCGCTGGTCTGGACATCGGACTCCTCAATATCACTGCTCAACCGCAGGAGGTTGGAAACTTTAGCACGGTGGTTTTTGAAGCTGTAACGACTGTGCGTTGCCAAGCTTGATCACTCTGCGCGAAGCCGTCCGGCTCTATGCGAGCAGGCGCTTCCTGAACTCTGAGGGGGCAGTGCCGGACTATTTCGCCTCAAACTTGAGGTTCAAGTCCATCTTCATGGTCATGGCCTGCTTCTGACCGCCCATGTTCATGGTCATGGAAGTCTCGGAGTGAGCTTTCTCGGTTCCCGCGACCGGCAGGAGGTGACCCAAATCGAACGTGCGCTCGCCGCTGCCGTTGCCGACCATCTTGGTGAGGTCCATCTTCATCCCCGGCATCGCCGGGTTTTCGATCTTCTGATTGGCGGCGTGCTGGACGAGGGCGCTCTTGGTGGTGAGGCGCTCGCCTTCGAGGGAGACCGCCTCGTAGGTGGCCGTTTGGTCCATGGTCATGCCCTGGCTGTTGATGGGTATCTTCGCCTCCCACCGGGCGCCGGGTCCGATGGCCTCCTCGGGGAACGGAGCGATGAGCTGCGTGACGAATCCCTTCATCTGGTCCATAAGCTGGCGGGCTTGGGGATTGCTGCCGGCCGGTGATTTGAATTCAAAGCCTTTGCTGATACCGCGGCTGGAGATCGTGCCCGTGCCCGAAAGTCCCTTGGCCCCGGCGAAGACCGCCTTCATGGCCTCGGCAACCCCGGGCGTCCCTCCCGGTTCGTCGCTCACACTGATGTCGCCCATTACGAGTTCGCAGGTGATGTCCCCGGTGTCGGAAACTTCTTTCACCGTCGCGTCCATGGTCATCTTGATCGGGGGCACCTTCGTCGCCGGGGTTTCCACAGCGCCGAGTTTCGTCTCCATAACCATTTTAACGGTCAAGACCAGCGTCTGTTTGTCGCCCGGGCTGGGATGCAGGCGCAGCACCTTGCGCGGCTCGGGCCCGGCCTCGAGGAGGTTGACCTGCTTCGTCGAGGTTTGAGCGGAGGCAGTTGCTCCGCTTTGCGCTTCCGGCGCGTTCGTGGCGGTGCCAGCCGCGGGCGGCGGCGCTGACAGGGCGGCGACTTTTCCAGCCACGTAGTTCACGCGGTAAGCGACCAGTTTGACATTCCAATCTGGGTAATCCCTTTGGAAGTTCTTCAAGGCGGTTTGCGCTTCCTGGAATTTGGCCTTGGCCTGGGCGGTTTTACCGTTCGTGTTCAAGTCGTCGGCCTGGTGGATGAGATTGTAAATCTGCAGATAATCGTCGTCCGGCCCATCCGCGCGCGCCGGCCACAACCCCAGCAGCAACGCCAGGAGCAGCAAGGCGGAAAACCATTTCCTGTTGATACAAACCTGCCCTTTCGAGGTGGCGCCAGTGAAACAACTTTGGCTGCTGATCATGCTCATGCTTCGCAGCCTAATGGGCTGCCAGACGGCGTCAACCGAAAAGGAAGGGCCGCCGCATGAGGTTGGCGCAGCTCGAAACTGGCACGAAGGAGTGGGAACCCCCCAACGGTGACGGATCGCGAGCCGTCCCTGGCTCGTAGCGGGCACGAATGCGAATCGGCGATCAAACTTCTTGCACGCTCCCCGCGCGCTCCGACGCGCCCCGAGTCGGGGACGGCTCGCGGTTCGGGGGGAAGCGTCGCGAATGCGCCCGCTCTGGACTCTCTCTCCTCACAAAAGCGTTGTCAGGCAGGCGGGGTTGGCGTAAAGGAGAGGGTGAGAACCATGCCTCGATTACAACCATATTTGACCAGAGTTTCCAGTTACCTTGGCCTATTGGCCACGGCTTGGAGCCTGTTCGCCGCGGGGGCCGCCCCGGGGCAGAACCCACCCATCAAACTCGACGTGGATGCCACGGACGCCGCGCGCAAGATCCTGCATGCCCGTTTGCAGATACCGGCCCAGCCCGGCAAACTCACGCTGCTCTATCCCAAATGGCTGCCGGGCGACCACGCGCCCACTGGCCCCATCGCCGACCTGGTTGGGCTGAAAATGAAAGCGGGCGGCAAACCCATCGAGTGGCGGCGTGATCCCGAGGACATGTATGCTTTTGTGGTCGAGTTGCCCGTGGGCGCCAGTTCACTGGATGTAACCCTGGACTATCTCTCGCCGCCGGACGCGGACGGTTCCGCCTCCGGGGCGTCGGCCACGGCGCAATTGGCCGATATCAGTTGGAGCGATGTGGTGCTCTATCCGAAAGGGCCCAAGGCGAGCGAGATCCAATACGCCGCGACGCTGCGCCTGCCGGCAGGATGGCAGTTCGGCACGGCGCTAGTGCCGGCGAGTCAAACCGGGGGCGTAGTTCAATTTGAACCGGTGTCGTTGGAGACACTGGTGGACTCGCCCGTGGTCGCCGGAGCTTACTTTCGCATAGTGGATTTAACTCCGGGCGGCAAGCCGCCGCACTCTCTGCATATCGTGGCCGACAGTGCGGCGGCCTTGGAGTTGAAGCCCGAGGACAGCCGTCACCTGTCCCACCTGGTAGCCGAGACGGGCGCTCTGTTCGGCGCGCGACACTACCAGGCCTACCAGTTTCTGCTGACGCTCAGCGACCACGTGGCGCACTTCGGCCTGGAGCATCACGAGTCAAGTGACAATCGGACGGGCGAGAAGTATCTCATTGACGCGGACTCGCTGAAACTGAAGGCGGGCCTGCTGCCGCACGAAATGGTCCACTCCTGGAACGGCAAGTATCGCCGCCCAACCGGGCTGGCCACGCCCGACTTCGAGCAACCGATGATCGGCGAGCTGCTCTGGGTTTATGAGGGGCTGACGGATTACCTGGGCGAGATCCTCACGGCTCGCTGCGGGCTCTGGACAGAGGAAGATTGCCGCCAAAGGCTTGCCCTGGACGCGGCCAGGCTTGACCGGCAACCTGGTCGGACGTGGCGCCCACTTGTCGATACGACCGTGGCGGCGCAATTGCTCTATGACGCTCGAAAGGAAGGCAGCTCCTGGCGCCGCAGCGTGGACTTTTATCAGGAAGGCGCGTTGATCT
>OBLW0100003380.1_pt1 | contig 12471 bp, 7 predicted proteins | sample 1520161 | NCBI WGS metagenome assembly OBLW01 (sample SAMEA3539309, study PRJEB22396) | soil metagenome | biome: tundra; feature: field; material: soil | place: USA | collected 2010-05 | depth 0.15 m
CAATTTCCAGAGCGAGGTCGAACTGCCGCCGGACGACACCGGCCAGGGCTTCGACAACATCGGCGACGTGCTCTCGGTTTCGCCTCTGCTGATCGAGAAATATCTCCAGGCTGCCGACGCCATCGTCACGAGCGTGGTCCCAGAGACCTCGCGCATGGTTCCGGTCAATGTCGCGACAGGCCGCGACTTCCGCGCCTATGGCGCCGACGGGGGCAACGCCGTGGTTGAGGATGGCGACGACGCGACCCCGGACTATCGGGAAAAGATCGGCAGGCCCCTTGCCTACCACGAGACGGTGACCGTGGCGCACAAGTTCCCCGCGCCGCGCGACGCCACGTACCGCCTGTCGCTCAGTCTCGAGGTCAAGGGGCCGTTCAATTTTGACCCCGAGCGCTGCCTCCTCCAGGTCAAGGTCGACGGCGCAACCCTCATCGAGGAGAAGCTTGGCTGGCAATACCGCAAGCCGATGCAGCTCTCCGCGGCCGAGTCGTGGAAGGCGGGCGCGCACGAGGTCAGCGTCGCGGTGACGCCGCTGCCGCCGGCGACATTGCCACCGGGCGCGCCGGGCGCCGAGTTCGAGGACCCCCAGAGGCTCGAGTTGCGCATCCTTTCCGTCCAGGTGCAGGGGCCCTTCGGCGACGGTTCGAGCGTGGAGCCGCCCGGCTACAGGAGGTTTTTCCCGAGGGACGTGCCGCGGTCCGCTGCGGACAGGGAGCGCTATGCCCGCGAGATCCTCTCGGCCTTCGCGTCACGCGCATTTCGGCGCCCGGTGGACGACGCCATGCTGACGCGGCTCGTGCGCCTGGCCCATGGCGTCGAAACCCAGCAGGGCGGCACCTTCGAGCAGGGCGTGGCGCGGGCCATGATGGCCGTCCTGGCGTCACCGCGATTCCTCTTCCGGTTCGAGGAGGCGGATCTGGCCGACGCCGGCTCACGCTATCCCAGGGTGGACGAGTTCTCCCTGGCGTCGCGGTTGTCGTATCTCCTCTGGTCCACGATGCCGGACCAGACCCTGTTCGACCTCGCGCAGCGCGGGGATCTTCGCGCGAATCTCCACGCGCAGGTTGAGCGGATGCTGCGCGACCCCCAGGCCGAGGCCTTCGTGCACAACTTCACCGGCCAGTGGCTGCAGGCGCGCGACGTCGAATCCGTGCCCATAAACAAGCGCGCCATCCTCGGCCTGGGGCCGCCGGTGGGCCTCCCCAGGATCGAGTTCGACACGGACATGCGCAGGGCGATGCGCTCCGAGACCGAGATGGTTTTCGGCTACATCATGCGGGGGGACCGCAGCATTCTTGAGCTGATCGACAGCAATTACACGTTCCTCAATGAAAAGCTGGCCAAGGAATACGGCGTGGGCGGCGTGACGGGGAAGGACATGCGGTGGGTCGAGCTGCCCGAGGGCAGCCCCCGCGGCGGCGTGCTCACCGAGGGCACGGTGCTCACGGTGACCTCGAACCCCACGCGCACCTCGCCGGTGAAGCGCGGCCAGTTCATACTCCAGAACATCCTGGGCACGCCCGCGCCGCCGCCGCCGCCGAACATTCCGGCGCTCGAGGAATCGAAGGCGGCTTTCGGGGGCCGGGAGCCCACGCTGCGGGAGATGCTCGCGATCCATCGGGAAAACAAGCTTTGCAGCTCCTGCCACGGGCGCATGGACCCGCTGGGGCTCGCGCTGGAAAACTTCAACGCGCTCGGCAACTGGCGCACAAGCGACGCCGGCCAGCCGATCGCCCCCGCCGGGAAGCTGATAACCGGCGAGCAGTTCAGCGACATTCGCGACCTGAAGCACATCATCACCCACGAGAGACGGGCCGACTATTACCGCTGCATCACCGAGAAGATGCTCATCTACGCGCTCGGCCGCGGGCTCGACTATGGGGACGTCGAGGCGGTTGACAGGATCGTGGACCGGCTAGAGAATGACGGAGGCCGGTTCTCGACGCTCCTGCTTGGCGTCATCGAGTCGGCCCCCTTTCAAAAGCAGCGCCGGATCGCCCCCAAGAAACCAGACACGTCGCCACATCTGGTCCTCAACTCAAACCCGTGAGATCATGACCCCACAGCCGAATCCGCCCCCAAGCGCCCGCGAAAGCCAGGTCGAGCTCAGCCGCCGCCTGTTCCTGAAGAGCGTGGGGGTTTGCGTGGGCCTGCCGCTGATGGAATCCATCCTTCCAACGCCCCTCCGGGCGGCGACCGGCGTACCGGCGCCGGCGACCACTGCCTCAGGCGCCCCGCTCCGGATGGCCTTCATGTATTTTCCAAATGGCGCCCGCCAGGACTACTGGTGGCCGGCCGAGGGGCCGACCCTCGAGCTCGGGCGCACCATGCAGCCGCTCATGGCGCTGCGCGACAAGGTCCAGGTCGTGGGTGGCCTTGCGCTCCACGAGGCCGACCCGGGCAACGACGGCGGCGGCGACCACGCCCGCGCCAACGCGACGTTTCTTACAGGCGCGCGCGCGCGCAAGACCGACGGCAGCGACATCCATGTGGGCATTTCCATCGACCAGCTCGCGGCCAAGCACGTTGGAAACGCCACGCGCCTGCCGTCGCTGGAGCTTTCCTGCGACTCCGTTCGCAAGGCGGGCGGATGCGACTCCGGATATTCGTGCGCATACGTCTACAACATCTCCTGGCAGTCGCCGACGACGCCCATGACCCCCGAGCCGAATCCCCGGCTGGTGTTCGAGCGCCTCTTCGGCTCGGGCTCGCTTGGGGAGCGGCAGCGCAACTACGAGATTCGCCTGCGAAAGCAGAAGTCCCTGCTCGACTTTGTCCTCGACGACGCGCGCGGCATGAACGGCCAGCTGAGCCTGCGCGACCGGGACAAGCTCGACGAGTACCTCACGAGCGTGAGGGAGATCGAGCGGCGCCTGGAGCATGCGGAGAGCTTCGGTCCCCTGCCCAACCCGGGCGTCGACACGCCCACGGGCACACCCACCGACTATGGCCAGCACATGGACCTGATGTACGACCTGCTGGCGCTCGCGTTCCAGACGGACTCGACCCGGGTGGCGACATTGCTCCTCGCGGGCGATGGGTCTAATCGCGCCTTCTCGGAAATCGGCATCGACGAGGGCCACCACTATTGCTCCCACCACCGCGGCAACGCCGACCTGCTGGAAAAGGTCGGGCGCATAGATTACTACTACATGCAGCACTTCGCCAGGTTCCTGGGGAAGCTCGACCAGATGAAGGATCCGGACGGCACCTCGGTGCTCAACAACTCCATGATCGTTTACGGCTGCGGCAATTCCGACGGAAACAAGCATACGCACACCAACCTGCCGGTCGTGCTGGCGGGCGGCGGTGGCGGGTCGTTCACGCCCGGCCGCAGCGTGCGCTACGAAGATGTGCCGATGACCAACCTCTACCTGACGATGGCCAGGCGCATGGGCGTTTCGGGCGTGCCGCGCATCGGGGATTCGACGGGCGTGCTCGCAAGCCTCTGACCGCGGTTCGGTCCGGAGTGTGTGGATGCCGGGCATACCCACCCTAGTGAGGGAGTTTCACGTTGCCACGCAGGTCGCTGTGGACAGGGTAACTTCGCGTGATTGTCCGGCGGCTCAACTAGCGCATGCCCGATTCAACCGCCTTGGAATCCCTGGGCAGACATCTCCTCGCTGTCCTGTGCTTGAACGCCATAGGCGCGGCGTGTTTCGGACAGTCCGCCTTCCCGACAAACGAGGATCTGCGTCACGTGCAGCGGCTAGCCGATCCGCGCCTGTCGCCCGATGGACGCCAGGTCTTGCTGAAGGTCACCGAAAACACCGCGGACGGCGCGAAATCCCATCTTTGGCTGGTCGACATCGAAAGTAACACGTCTCGCCAGTTGACTCGTTCTCCGGCAGGCGACAAGTCCGGCGAGAGCGCCGCCGAATGGGCGCCGGACGGCAAGAGCATCCTGTTTGTCGCCAAGCGCGGCGAACAAAAGCAGCTCTTCCGTCTGCCGATGGACGGCGGCGAGGCAATTCCCTTTGATATCAAGGTCGATCCCATCGTAGCGCCGGACGATGCCACCCCGAAGGCCGCGAGTTCAGCCGCACATCTTGATTCCACCGCCAAGATCGAGCCCCTTGCGGCCGATGTGTCTTCGTGGTCGATCTCGCAGGATGGAAAAATGATTGCGATTCTTGCCAGGCCACCGGACACCGCAGCCGCGAAGAAGAAAAAGGACGACAAGTCAGACGCGACTTGGGTGGGGCACGACCTGCATTGGACGTACCTTTATCTTCTGGATCCCGCGTCGGGCATCCTCGCACACGTCCCGTTGAAGCAGGAGATCCATTCGGTTGCCTGGAGCAGACAGTCGGACCGGCTGGCCGTCATCACTAACCCGCCGAACGGCGAGTCGGACCTAGGACCGGCCGATCAGGCATGGGTCGTGCAGGCGGGGGACCCGCAGCATCCCTTGCAGGTCTCTTCAATTCCGCCGACAGTGGAGGAAGTTAGCTGGTCGTCTGACGGGCAGAGACTCGTCTTCCGCGCGCAGGCGCACGCAGACAGCCCGCCGGGGTATTGCGACCTCTACGTCTTCGATTTTCGCGACAGCACTGTGCGAAACCTGAGCGACGGCTTCCTGGGCACGGTCCTGGGTAAATCCGCTATCATGGAGCCCGGGGACAAGTCTTGTCTTATCGAGGTCGGAACCGGAGTTCGCGCGACGAGCGCTCGGATTGATCTCTCGAAAGCGACCGTTGAGGTCCTACATCTTGACGCTCCCGCAAGCGGATCACTCCAAACAAATCACGAGCAGACCGGCTGGGTTTTTCTCGGGAGCAGCAGCGTCCAGCCGAGCGCGCTCTATTTCACTTCCCGCATCGGACAGCCGGCACGGGCGCTCGCCACTCCGGCAATCCGGTCCGCCACTTGGAGATCCGTGCAATCGCAGGCGATTCGCTGGGACAATGAAGGATTTTCGCTCGAAGGCCTCCTTTCCCTTCCACCAGGGGCCGAAAAGGGGAAAGTGCCTCTAATCGTGGAGGTCCATGGGGGGCCCACAGGGGCTTTTATTGATAGCTGGAGCCCCATGGTCGATTTTCTCGTCGGCCACGGGTGGGCCGTGTTCAGACCCAACCCCAGAGGGAGCACAAACTACGGCCCGGCATTTGCCGCAGCGAACAAGAATGACCTCGGGGGGGGAGACTTTCGGGACATCATGACCGGTGTTGACGCCGTTCTAAGGCAATTTCCGATCGATCCCGATCGGCTCGCCCTCATGGGCTATAGCTACGGAGGCGAGATGGCGGCCTTTGCAGAGGGAAAGACGAACCGCTTCAAGGCCATTGTCTGCGCCGCACCGGTGATCGACCAATTCAGCGAATATGGAACGGAGGAGGGGTCGTGGTACGATCGATGGTTCTTTGGAAAGCCGTGGGAACACCCCCAGGACGCGTTGCGGCAAAGTCCTCTTTCATTTGTGTCCCATGCATCGACACCCTTCCTCTTGATCCAAGGAGAAGGCGACGCCACCGATCCCCTGGGCCAATCGCTGGAAATGTACCGCGCATTGCGACAATCCGGGGTTCCCGTGGATCTTGTCCAATACCCAAGAGAAGACCACAGCCCCCTTGGCGCTGGCATTTATGGCAATCCCAGCCCGGAGCCCTGGCACGGCTTCGACGCCCGCGAACGCATGGTTCGTTTCATAGAGCGGGCATTCCGCTAAAATGCCGGAGAGAGGGGGATTCGAATGCTGCCACCTGCATTTCTCACGGGCTAAAGGTCACAGAAAAGAGCATTTTTTCTAGGGCCTGGCACGAGGGAAAACGAAGGAATTTTAGCTTCTGAAATGAAGATCGCCCGCAAAGTTCGTCGATACTTGACCTACTGAGGCCGATTGAACACTTTTGAGGCATGGCCACCATCCAAATTCGCACGCGGATCGATCGCAACCTGAAGAAAGAAAGCGACACCATTCTTAAGAGCATTGGCCTAGACGCGGGATCATACGTCACCATGGCATTGACCCAGCTTGTGAATCGACGCGGCATCCCGTTTGCCGTTATGGAGCCAAACGCAGCCTACTTTGTGAACGAGTATGGTTTGACCCCTGACGAATCCGAAAAGGCTGGCGCATCCATGAAGTCGGAGACCGCGCGGGCTCGCCGAGCCGGTAAGCTACGTGAGATTACCTCGATAGCTGACCTCGCCCCGTGAGACTGTTGGCGACGCCGCGTTTTCTTAAGAGCGTCCCTCCCATTCGCAGCCGAGAGGTATTGTTGGCTATGCAGGCCGCTGGTTCGGCATTTGAAAACCCCCACCTTCACTCGGGGATCGGCCTCAGGCGAATTAGGCCATTTATTGAATGCCGATGCGGACTTGATTTGAGGCTAGTATTTCAGCGAGAGAAAGACGGCCTGGTATTCCATCTTTGCGGGACGCACGGTGAGGTTCAGGCCTTCCTCAAAAACCAGCGGTGAACTCTTGAAAATGGCGGAGTAAGCATCTTTTAACTTTGAACTGACGTGAATCAAATCCCTGTCGAGCGCGAAGGAAAGAATCCAGCGTCCTGAGTGTTTCGAATTCCACCCCCTTGAGGACACTCGCGCTGTTTCCCAAAGGTTGGGTTTTGGGGCCCAGCTATTTCCCTTCCATTGCCTAGCGCCTTGGCGCTGGCTGTCGGACCGGAATCTGGAGGCCTAGCCGCAAAAAGTCGTGGGAAACCGATTATTTTGTATGGTTTCCGTATTTGCGGGCACAGCCCGCGGTGCGCTTCGTCCGACGGCCCCGTTCAGAATGCGAGGGAATTTCTGCTGGCGCCTCATGTGGGCTGCTTAAAGCGCTCTCCAAGCTTTCCCGCACTGTTGGTGTGTAACATCACTCCTTCTTTATTAACTTCCGGGACCTCGCACGTCATCCAATAGGCGTGCAGGATCTTCAACATTCGCCCCAATTCATCCAAGGATACCGGCTTCACATGATACGAGCTGCCTCCCAAAATATATGACTTCTTTATATCATCCAGATCAGACGAATCAGTTAAGACGACCGATGGAATGATGGAGCATTCCGGCTTGCTTTTGAGATGCTCAAGCACCGCGAACCCGTCACCCCTGGGCATTTTCAAGTCGGTTATGATAAAGGTCGGGAATTCGTAGACCTTGCGATCCGAGAATTTACCTTCGCCCATCAAATACGCGATTGCTTCGTCCCCGCCGTGGACTTTTTGAATGGTGCTCGTGACGCCGTTTTCTCGAAACGCTCTTTCGGCAAACATCAAAAAGCTTTCATCGTCATCCACTAACAAAATCGTGGTATGATATTTCTTCACAGTGCAAGGGGGGTGGAGGGGCACGCTTTGTCAACGTAAACCTCGTCTGAACCAAAGTTAGAGGAAGGTTCAAGAATGACGGGCGTGCGGCAAATTCACGATCAACCCGGGGGGCAATTCCGGAAGCGCGTACGCCCAAGAGACCGCTGCTTCGACTTCCTCATTGGAGTTTTGCTCCAGCATTCGCGCCGATGCCATCGCGCGGTACCGGTCGGAGCAGACACCTTAGACCGTCTCCTGCACCGCTCCGACGCCATCGTCGTCAAAGGCCGCAGCTACCCCCCGTGTTGCCTCACGTAATTCGGTTACCAGTTGCCTCACCTGGGATGTTACCGAGGGAGGGGTCCAAGGGGAGGGAGCGAAGCTTCCTCCCCTCCGAAAGAAGATCCTAAAAGGATCGGGGTGGAGAGGGGTGTGGGGGGAGGCGGGGCGAAGCCCCGTCCTTCCCCCACCTCCGTGATGTGTCAGGTCGGCGCTTGTGAGAAGGTAAAGGATTGGTCCTGCACCCCGAAGACAAGCCGACGGGCCGCCTGCCTGCGCCATATCTGAAGACGCCGCTGGAGGGTTCTGATCTGTCCGGCCTTATATTGGTCGGGATAGCGCGATCGGAGCTCGGCAAAGAGCTCTCGCCCGGTTTGGTCGGGATCGGTTTCGAGGTGCTGGCACATTTCTGGCCAGTGAGCTTCGAAGGGATCCTTGTGAGTCCGCCAAGTGCGCGGCAGTCCGGAGGTGCGGTGTTTCAACGGCCTGACTACGACTCCCCGCGCCGCCGCCGCTGTGCGCCAGATCTTGAGAAGGCGGAGTAATGCGTTCAGTTGGCCGAGTGCGTAGCGTCCGGGATACTCCGCTCGTAGCTGATCCATCAACTCGGATCCGTTGAGATTTGGGCGAGCTTCGAGTCGCCGTGCTATGTCAGGCCAAATCGATCTAAACGCGTGGGGTCGGTTGATGCGGCGTGTCAAAGGAAACGCTGTGGGTGTAGGGTAATCGGCCGTGGCAGCGGTGGGCGATGTGGAAGGAACAGGCTCTTGTTTTATGGGTACTTGAACAGGAGCGTCCGGTTGGACCGCCGACACCAGTAGCGGTTCGTGGACGGCGGTGGTCGCCGGCGGCGGCTGCACTATCTGGATTCGCCGTAAATAGCGCGGAGGGCTCGATTCTTGGGCGTGGGTGGGTCGGATCTCACCAGCGCGCCAAGCGCTCGACAGGCCGGCGAGGAAGTTGGCTAGGTTCAACTCATTGGTACTGGGCTCATAGGGCTGCCCGCCGTCCGCAAGAACCACTAAGTGGCTCTGCATTGCGCGGATCTCTTCGAGCAATTGCAGTGGATCCAACGCTTCGGCGACTTCGCGCAGCCGTGTTTTCATCGCCTCTGGGACTGCCTGATAGCCCAGCAGTCGCTCGCAGGGCGTTTGTGGCGCATGATATCGTTTGGTCACCTGAGCTCCGGTCCGACTCTTTTCGGCCAACTTGAAGGATGGTTGGAAAAAATTCACAAAAAATCGCGATGCGGCATAAAGGCGGGCGAGCACCTGGGCCATGGCAATCCCTTCAAATCGACGGTAGCCGAGCATCTTGCGCACCACCGCCCCATTCTTTTGCTCGATCCATGCTTGGTCGTTTTTCCGATAGGGCCGGCTCCGGGTAAGTTCGATTCCATGGCCGATGCAGTACTGGATCAGGGTCTCGTTAACGAACTCGCTCCCATTGTCGACGTCCAGCGCCCGCAACGGAAACGGTAGGCTGACGCGCACTCGTTCAAGGGCTTCGACTAGCAGTGTCTTTTCCCGCACGACAATCGGAGTGCATTCGGTCCATGCACTAGCGATGTCCGTCAGCACCAGACTATGGACATAACTGCCGCGATTGATGTCCCCGCAGTGGCCAACCAAGTCCATTTCCATGCTGCCGGGCGGCGGATCGTTCCAATCGGCAAAAGTTCGAACCGCGACACGCCGCCGGATCTCTGGCCCAACGCGGCGCGGCTTTTTCTTACCCATCGCCGCCTTCGGCACACGCAACAAGCGGTCGATCGTCGCCGCGCTCATCGAGAGCATTTTTACCCGGATCCCTTGCTCCAAGGAAAGATGACCGTGCCGCTCCAACGACGGAATCAGGATTCGCAGTAGCGGCTTTAGCCGTTTGCCGCAGACCCGGTCTGACGCCTCCCAGAGCACGATCAGCGCTTGCCTAATCGCCTCATCGTAGAGCCGCGGACGATCGCGCGTCTGCTGGCGCCGCGGACCATCATCGCGTCGGTTAAGGATGCGAATCGCGGATTTGGGGTGGTAGCCGCTGACCGCGACGAACTCGGTCAGGATTTGATGCTTGGCCTCCCCGGCGGCGTTTCGGTATCGATCCCGAATCGCCAGGGTGAGCTCAATGCGCGCCGACAGGGTGATTTTTGATTCCATGGAGTCTCATTTGAGAGACCCCCACGGTAACATTTCTCATGCGGCAACCAACAGCTCTGGTAACAGCTCACGTGAGGCAACGCGACGAGCAGCTACCGCATGAAAGGCGTCATCGAACCACCCCGCCTAAAACCAACGACCGCTCTGCCCACCCCCGCCGGCCATCACAATGATCGCCGCCTTTTTATGCCGCGACCTCGTCACCCCAAATCCGCTCATCGCCCTGGTCGTTTTCAAACCGCCAGGATCGGTGCACGTTCGCGCCAAGGGATACAAGTCCGTGCGATGGTCCCAACCTGTGTTGCTACCCGACTGCACCTCATTCAAGATCATTTCCTCAATCGTTTCGCCGTAAAATCCAGTCATGTTAACATTGAAAGTAGTAGTCGGATCCTCCACATGTGAAAGGAAGACGTCTTGCCACTGTGCCGGTCCGTGATCCCCATCGCGGTCAGGGGACGCCCCGAATCGGTCAAAAGATTGCGCCGGTATCACAATGCCTCAAGGAAGAGGGTCCCCGTGCGAACACTCCGCTTCTGAATCACAGGGGATTGTATGGGTATATTAAGGCTCCTTCTGGCCCTGTCGGTCCTCTTTGACCATCAAAGCGACCGGGCGCAGAAAATTGGTCCCGGAGGAGACATCTCGGTCCAGTGCTTCTACCTGATCTCCGGATTCTACATGGCGCTGGTGCTGGATCGAACCTATCGGAGCAATGCGGTCTTCTGGGCCAACCGGGCGTTGCGCCTTTTCCCCTGCTATTGGGCCGTCGCGGCGGCCACGCTTCTCATCTGGCTGGTATTGCCGTCAAAGCATCCGACTGAATTCCTCAGCCTGCCGGTTGGCGACCGCATCTTCGTCGTGTTTTCCAATTTGGCCCTGTTCGGCCAGGATTGGCTCAACTTTCTCGGCTTCAGCCACGGGCACTTCTCGTTTGTGACCAATCTCGCCGATTCGGATTTTCCGTCCTACAATCTCCTGTTGGTCCCGCCGGCATGGTCGCTGGGGGTAGAGCTAACCTTTTATGCATTGGCCCCCTTCATCCTGAGGAGAAGCGGGACTGCGATTCTTGGCTGTCTGCTGGCCTCGTTGGGACTGCGCCTAGTCCTTGCCCGGATGGGCCTGGACTACGACCCATGGACGTACCGCTTTTTCCCCTCTGAATTAGCGACGTTTCTGACCGGAGCGGTCGCCTACAGAATTTATCGAAAGATCCAGCCGAGGCTCAACGCGCGGCCATGGGTTTCCGGGGCGATCACCGCTATCGTTTGGTCCATTGTCGCAGGCATGGGGCTGCTGCCGATGGATGACAGCCAGAGGCGGGTTCTTGCGCTGGCATTGGTCGGGTCGACCCTGCCGTTCCTGTCTGTCGCCACCCGCTCGAACCGCTTTGACCGGTTTCTCGGCGATCTTTCCTATCCGATATATATCTGCCATTGGATTGTGATCCGCCTGATCAACCGGACGATTGGACCGCAACTGCCATCGGCTCGGTTCTGGGCGACGGTGGCCGTGGTTTTCGCGGTGGCCATCGCCCTGAAGCTCGGAATCGACGAGCCAATCGAACGATTGCGGACTCGACTGAGAAATCGAACGAAGCTGTAGCCTCGCCGTCGCCGCGCGAACGCCGCCTCAGGGCGCCTCCGGAGGGCCGCCCCGCTTGCGGTCCTGCATGAGCCGCGACTCCTCCGCCTCATCCCGCGGGTCAGGACAGTTCTGGCCCTTGAGCATCTGGCCGATCGTCATCGCCGGGTCGTTGGACCAGTAGATCCCGACATTCTCGCCTTGGTAGTAGTTCATTCCCAGCTTGTCGCCGTACTTCGCCTTGAGGCCGACTCCCTGGTCAGCAGGTCCGCCGACCGCGTAGGCTAGGTCGATCTGATGGACCATCACGCCCTCATCGGTCGCCTCGGCCTCGATCATGCCGACGGGATTGTAGACGGCGGCATGGTACTTGGGCACCGCGCTCACGATGTAAAACCGATGCTGCAACGCGTACATGGCGGGCCCGGAGGTCACCGAGGTCTCGGACGGGAAGGCCACGAGTTCCGCGCCCTTCTTGGCCAGGGCCTGCCAGCCGTCAGGGAACATGACATCGTAGCAGACCTGGATCCCCAGCCGTCCGAAATCGCAGTCAAAGACCGGGAACTCCCGGCCCGGCGTGATATTCGTCTCCTCGTTGTCCATCGTCGGGTGGACCTTGCGATAGATGCCTGTCAGGCGCCCCTGGCGGTCGAAGAGACAGGACGCGTTGCTGTAGCGCGCCGGTTCGCCTTCCTCCCGCAGGACCATGGGGACGACCATGTAACACCCATGGCGCCGGGCGCAGGAAGCGATCCGCTCGCTCACCTCGGCGTAACGAACGGCCATCTGGTCGAGCGTCTTGCCCGGGCGGGATATGAACCATTCCATGAGGACGGCCAGGTCCAGCCGCTTGCCGGGATACTGGGCTCGGGCCAGGGCCTCCATCCCGTCGAGGAATTCATCCATGCGCTGGAGGCGCTTCTCGAGCGGGGCGCCGAATATTTCGTCGAAGCCACAGACGACCGAACCGACGACGACCTTCCGGGGGAGCTGATCGCGGCGGTGGGCGAGGGTCTCGATCTTCGGCAGGGGCGCATCGTCGGCGCGGATGGGGAGCGGCGTCGCCGGAAGGAGAGCGAGCCCGAGCGACACGCCGGACAGGATCACGGCACCCGAAGGCCGGAGGAGGCCGGCGCGCCACGCGTGCCGGGGCATTTCAAGAAGGGAAGGACTGTGGCTCGGGTCACCGGCTCGCATGGC
>OBLW0100003382.1_pt1 | contig 12469 bp, 7 predicted proteins | sample 1520161 | NCBI WGS metagenome assembly OBLW01 (sample SAMEA3539309, study PRJEB22396) | soil metagenome | biome: tundra; feature: field; material: soil | place: USA | collected 2010-05 | depth 0.15 m
CCCTACACGACGCTCTTCCGATCTGAATACTTTCAGGCGCCGTCGATTCTGCATGCTCAGGCGCTCGACCTAATCGTAAATTTTCTGCGCACGGGCAGCTCCGCGGGCGCGCTAATGCATGGGCGTCCGCCAGCCGGACCTTCGATTGCCATCTCATTTTTTCTGGTAGCGATTGCCTGCAGTTTTGCGGGATTGTGCTATGCCGAGTTGGCATCGATGATCCCAATCGCAGGCAGCGCTTATACGTACTCCTATGCTACCCTTGGCGAGATTTTTGCCTGGATCATCGGTTGGGACCTGATTCTCGAATATGTCGTCAGCAACGTCGCGGTAGCTGTCGGCTTTGCCGGCTATACAAAAGCTCAATTGGCCGCGTTCGGCCTCAACTTGCCAGATAAGTGGGCGAGCCCTGTGTGGGCCTCAGGGCAGTGGACTGGGGCCTACTTTAATCTGCCGGGATTTCTCATCGTCTTCATTCTCACCCTGCTGCTCGTGCGTGGAGTGAAGGAATCGGCCGAGACCAATAACATCATGGTCGCGGTCAAGATCGGCGCCATCCTCACTTTTCTGGTTGTCGGTGGAATGCTGGTGAAGCCCGCAAACTGGACGCCCTTTGCGCCTTCTGGCTTTGCCGGCATCGTGACCGGTGGAGCAATCGTTTTCTTTACCTATATCGGATTCGATTCAGTTTCGACTGCGGCAGAAGAGTCGCGCAATCCGCAAAAAGATCTGCCCTTCGGCATTATCATGTCGCTCATCGTGTGCACGCTGCTCTATGTCGGCGTCGCCGTCGTTCTGCTCGGCATGATGAAGTACACGACTTTTATTTCGGGAGAAGCAGCGGAGGCGCCAGTCGCCTATGCAATGAAGTATCTGGGTGTGCATCCTTTCTTCCGCTCGGTAATCGTGATCGGAGCGTTGACTGGAATGATTTCGTCGCTGCTCGTATTTCAGTACGGCCAAGCCCGCATCTGGTACGCCATGTCGCGTGATGGCTTATTGCCGAAGTTGTTCTCGAAGGTCCATCCGAAATACAAAACGCCGCATTGGTCGACGTGGATTGCCTGCTTTGCTGTCGGAATTCCCGCCGGGCTTGTCGATATCGGAGACGCGGCCGACCTTGCAAATATCGGGACACTCTTCGCATTTGTTCTCGTGTCGCTCGGAGTGATTTTGCTTCGCCGCAATCAGCCCGATCGCAAGCGCGCCTTCCGGGTGCCGTTTGTGCCGTGGTTCCCTCTGATCTCTGTGTTTCTTTGCGGCGGGCTGATGTTAGGGCTCACCCTGATTACCTGGCTGCGCTTTGTAATTTGGCTGGCGCTCGGCCTGATTATTTACATCTTCTATAGCCGGCACCACAGCGAGTTCAAGAAAGAAATCGGGTCATCGGGTGATCGGGCCATCGGGTGATCTAAATTCGAAATCAGAAGCAAATCAGCCGATCCCGGATCTTCCGATGACGCGATGACCCGATGGTGAGATGGCTCGATAAATTAGAATTGCTGCATGCCTTCGCAGCCTTCCAGGTTTATTAAAACGCTCCCGAAGGCCGAGCTCCATCTCCATCTTGAAGGCTCGATCGAGCCCCCCACCTTGCTCGAACTGCGCCAGCGCCACGGGATGGACGGCGCCTCGCTCGCCGAGGTTGAGCAACTCTACAACTACTCTGACTTCAAGGGCTTCCTCTCCGCGTTCAAGGACGTCACCGGACATCTGCGAACTCCGGAAGACTACGAGCTGATCACGTATCGACTGATGGAGCGCCTTAAGGCGCAGAATACTCTTCATGCCGAAGTGATCGTTTCAGTCGGCGTCTGCCTTTGGCGCAAGCAGGATTTCGCCGCGATCTTCGAGGGGCTCGATCGCGGCCGCCAGCGCGGTGAGAAAGAATTCGGCATTTCGCTGCTCTGGATCTTCGACGCGATTCGGCAATTCGGACCCGACAAGGCACAGAGCGTTCTCGATCTTGCCATCCAGTTTCGCGATCGCCACGTCATCGCCTTCGGCATCGGCGGCGACGAATTAGCCGGGCCACCAGAATTGTTCGCCGCGGTTTACGCGCGAGCGGCTGAGCAAGGCCTTCATCTCACGGCTCATGGCGGTGAAAGCGCTGGTCCCGAATCGATTTGGGGAGCGCTTAATCTCAAAGCAGAACGCATCGGTCACGGACTTACCGCCGAACAAGATCAAGAACTAATCGAAGAACTCGCCGAACGCCAGATACCGATCGAAATCTGCGTGACCAGCAACCTGCGGACGGCTTGCTGTGCCGACATCACCCGGCATCCCGTCCGGCGCTACTTCGATCAGGGGCTGATGCTGACTCTCAATAGCGACGATCCCGCTATGTTTCGGACGTCGCTGGTTGAGGAGTACGCGCTTGTGCAGCAAACTTTCGGCTTCACCGACGAACATCTGCGCGAGTTGGCGCGCAACTCTTTTGAAGCATCCTTTCTGCCGGCTGAAAAGAAAATTCAATTCTTGAACCTGCTTGACTCCGCGAACGCGAGAGCGTAAATCGGTGTCCTTGTCACAAAGCCTTGTGGCAACCGTCACACCCTCAAGGTTTTGGCGCGCGCCTATAATGTCTGGCTATGAAACTTGAAGAAAAAATTGCTGAACTAAAAAAGCGCGACCAGATGGCTCAAGAGGGCGGCGGCGCGCAACGTCGCGAGCGTCAGCACAAAGAGGGCAAGATGTCGGCCCGCGAGCGCGTCGAATTCTTGCTCGATGAGGGCACGTTTGAAGAGACCGACAAACTGGTCACGCATCGGTGTCACGATTTTGGCATGGCCGAACAAAAGTATTATGGCGACGGTTTCATCACCGGCTATGGCCGTATCGAAGGCCGTCTGGTCTTTGTGTTCGCCCAGGACTTCACGGTGTTCGGCGGTTCACTCTCCGAATCGAACGCCGCAAAAATCGTAAAGATCATGGATCTCGCCGCAAAGATGGGCGCTCCCGTGATCGGGCTGAACGATTCGGGCGGAGCGCGCATTCAGGAAGGCGTGATGTCGCTGGCTGGCTATGCCGATATCTTTTTGCGCAACACACTTTATAGTGGCGTCGTGCCGCAGATCTCCGCCATCATGGGGCCGTGCGCTGGCGGAGCCGTGTATTCGCCGGCGATTACCGATTTCATCATGATGGTCGACCAGACGTCATACATGTTTATCACCGGACCTGACGTCATCAAAACGGTCACGCATGAGGAGGTCACCAAAGACCAGCTTGGCGGAGCGCATACGCACAACGAGACTTCTGGCGTCGCGCACTTCATGTGCCGCGACGATGCGGAATGTTTATCGATGGTCCGCGAGCTGTTGAGTTTTATCCCATCGAATAATCTGGAAGATCCTCCGCGCAAGCCTTGTAACGATCCGATCGATCGGCTCGATGAGAAACTCGATACGCTGATTCCCGATCAATCGAACATGCCCTATGACATGAAAGATGTCATTCACACGGTTATCGATGACGGATACTTTTTCGAGGTTCACGAGCACTATGCCAAAAATATTATCGTTGGCTTTGCGCGCCTAAACGGCAAGCCAGTGGGCATCGTGGCGAATCAACCAGCCATGCTCGCCGGAACTCTCGATATCAACGCGTCGGTAAAGGGAGCGCGCTTTGTGCGTTTCTGCGACTGCTTCAATATTCCGTTAGTGACGTTTGAAGATGTTCCGGGATTTTTGCCCGGCACGCAGCAGGAGTATGGTGGAATTATTCGCCACGGCGCGAAGTTGCTCTATGCGTTTGCCGAAGCTACGGTGCCAAAGGTGACCGTGATTACGCGCAAGGCGTACGGTGGAGCGTATTGCGTGATGGCGTCAAAACATATCCGGACTGATGTCAATTATGCCTGGCCGAGCGCCGAAATTGCGGTCATGGGTCCAGAAGGCGCGGTTGATATCGTCTACAAACGAGAACTGGACGGCGCTGAAAATCGTGAAGCAGCGCGTCAACAAAAGATCGAAGAATTTCGCGAGCGTCTGGCGAACCCTTATGTCGCTGCAGATCGCGGATTCGTAGATGCGGTCATCCAGCCGCGCGAGACTCGCAAAAAATTAATTCAGGCGCTCGAAATGCTGGAGAACAAGCGGGACAAGAATCCGCCGAAGAAGCATGGAAACATTCCGCTGTAGTACAGCTGTCAGCTGTCAGCCGTCAGTTAGAGGCCAGATCCTTAAGAAACAGAAGCCGAAAACGCCCCAAAAAAATAACGGTGGTATTAGAATCATTCACTTAGACGCTAAAACGAGTTAAATCAGACTGTCTAAAGGGCTCCGAGTCATAGTATTGAAAAAGAGATACTTACAAGCTCTTCCCTCCGTCTCCGCGCACGCTTTTAGTGGGATACTACCCAAAAAAGAAAAGGTACGGAGTGACCCGCACCTTTTTTACTAGCTCTAAGTTTAGTATACCACTTTTGACTACCCCGACCGGACATGTTTCCCGACTTTATTTGCCTAAGCACTGCTTCGACTTAGGAGGAAAACCGTCCTCGGCGGGGGTTGACAGCGATTACTCAACGAGACGCTATGACGTGAAGCTGAGCGCGACATTGACGCCTGGATACGACGCGTTGCACAAGTAGTACACGCCGTCGATCTCGATAACGAAGACATCTTGCGTGTAGAGCCAATTGCTCGGCCAGGGATCAGAAAACCCGAACCAATAGCCCCCGTACTGGAAGCGATGATTCTGGTAGTCGCCTTGGCTGACACGGAAGGTGTGTTCTCGTCCGAAGTTGGACTGGTAACGATCCTGCGGGATCCGGCTAACACCGTTGTGTCCAGCGCTCGCGTGCTGCTGCTGCTGCTGCACATTTTTATTCGCTGGTTTCGAGTTGTTGTTGTCTTGCCTGGCATTTTTCTCGGCTGGCTTCGCGTTGCTATTTTCCTGCCGTGCATTCTTCTCAGCCGGCTTCGCGTTGTTCTCGCGCTGGGCGGAAGGCTTCTCTTGTTTCGTTGCAGGCTGAGCTTGCTTCGCCGACTTCTCGGGCTGCGCTTGCTTCGCCGACTTCTCGGGCTGCGCTTGCTTTGCCGGCTTCTCGGGCTGCGCTCGCTTCTCTTCCTGCCCTGATGGTTTGGATTTTTCTTCCTCGTGCTGTTCTTGTGCGAATGCGGGACATGCGGCTACCAACGCCAAACTTAGCACTCCCGCGCTGATTACTGTGATGAGTTTCATAAAAGTTTCTCCTTGTTTCGTATTGCTCGGTTTTCGTATTGCTCAAGCAGGCTCAGAGTTGTTTATTGCAAGCTTCCTGTTGTCGCGTTAACTGGATTGCCGATCGATTCGCCGGAGACGAGAAGTTCGACTCTCCTGTTCTGCTGTCGACCGGAGGAGTTATCGTTGGAGGCGACTGGCAAGGTATTGCCGAAACCCTTGGCCGACACTGAATTGTTCGCAACGCCTTCTTGCACCAGGTAGTCACGAACGGATCCGGCGCGATTTTCAGACAACCTTTGATTCATATCGTCGCTGCCTACATTGTCGGTATAACCTCCGACTTCTACGTCGAGTCCGGGGTAAGCGATAAGTATTCCGGCAACTTTAGCCAGTTTTTCTCGTGCGCCCGGCTTCAGTGAAAACTTTCCGGTGTCGAAGAGCACATCGGACATGCTGACGATAAGACCGCGCGCGCTATCACGAGTTTGAAGAATGGAATTCAACTGCTCCGACAACTTGGCGCGCATTGCGGCCTTGTCGGTCTCGGCTTGTTGAGCGCTCGCCTGGGCCGATTGAGCGGCTAAACGGGATTGATCGGCATCGGCCTGCGCAGCGGAAATCGCATTCGCCGATTGAGCCTGGCTGTTCGCCATGTCCGCTCTGGCCTGTGCAGTGGCGTTTTGGGCATCATTGGCATCAGCACGGGCGCGTGCTGCGTCAGAGTCTGCCTGGGCCGTTGCCGCTCTAGCTCTGTCGGCATCAGATTGGGCTTGCTCTTTCTGGCGCATGGCACTATCGGCCTTGCCCTGCAAAGCTACCTGAGTATCCGCCGAATTCTGACGTTCGTCAGCCAGACGCATCTCGACCAATTTCTTGACGGCGATCTCGCGGGCATCTTCAGAAGTCTGGACGGCCTCGCGTGAGACTGCGATCAGCGGCTTAGTATCGATGTGTTTTCTGGTGGCATATTCGTCGGCGTTATTCATCAACTGAACGGCGTGACGATAACTGTCGCTGGCGTACTGCTCCGCTCCCTCGGATTGCGCGATGCGCAGCGCATTGCGCGCTTCGAAGAACTCCAGAGGCAAGCGGGCGTTGAGGATCACGGGATCAAATTTATAGCCGGTGGGAATGTAGCCGCCGCGCTCCATCAGTTCGTACTTTGCGTTGACCGCCTCGGTGGTTCCCTTGGTAGTATCGCGAACTACGTTCTCGAGCACGACCGCGTTACTTGGTTGGCGAACCGCATAATAAGGTTCGGCAGTAACAATCAGAGCGAAGGCCTGGAGGTCAGTAGTTACACGCACTTTGCTGCGATGGTTATCGCCAACTAACACTTCACCTAAGTTGACGGCGCGGCCCTCGGGTGAGATGGCCCATAGGACATAGGTTAGATACTCATTGCCGAAAGTGGTCGGCCTGCGTAGGTCGCCAAATTCTGCGTCGATCTCAATCGATCCTCGCTTGCTATCGACTTTAGCTTCGCCATTGGCGGAGGGCATTAGATCCGTGCCGATGAAATCAAGTTTGGATGATCCGCTGCGATGCTCGTAGTTGACGGCCTGCACGTTGCGGCTCACAACTACGACGCGAAATGTAGTCATATGATCCATGCGTTCAACGGGCATGGTCTGGGGATTGGCCTGAGCAAAAGCGCCGACGCTGGCGGTTATCCCTAATGCCGACAAACCTAGCGTTAACAAAAGTTTGGATTTCACAGTAACTCCTTGGCAGATCACTGCCGTGTTAGGTGGTAGCGATTCTAAGTTAAGCGAATCTGGTGAGTGTTGCTTTGCACGAGATTCTTAAGTACCCACATGAATGCGAGAGATTGAATGGAACAGTCCAAAAACGTTCAGCAGCCAGAGAACCACGGCTATGACCACTACTCCGTTCAAAATTGACTTGATCGATCCCTGCATGGGGATGAAGCGATTGACAAGCCAAAGGAGAACACCTACCACAATGAGAACTTCTACCAGTTGGATTAAAGGCATGATGTGACCTTTCGTATTCCGAGTGCTACATTCGATCGCGGGAATCGGAAGAGTGCCACTCGCCGCCGGATCGGCGTTCGTTGATTTCAATGTTGCGAAGTTTAGGGTCGAATTCTGTCCGCGCGAAAGTCATGCGCCAGAACGATGACAAATATTGACTGTCTGATATATTCGCTGGCCAAGCCGAGCGCGGAACTAAGCCCGCTGCGAACAGACAAGTAAAAATACTAGTTACGGCCCGTAACTATTTCTACGCTTCCAATAGCACTAAGATGACAGGGATGACTTACTGTGTCTGAGCAAGATAGCTCACATTCGATACTAAAGATTTGGCATCTTCGCCGTTTCTAACCGATCCAGGGCGGCGGTAGTCACCATCTTCGCAGGCGCGTCAGGGGGGCGATCCGCGCTCGGTCGAACGGAGCGCATGCGATCCCACGAATAGTCGAACTCCTGTCCGCATTTCAAGCAGACTTGATATGTTCTTTTGTTGATCGTGAATACGCCACTCTTTTCGCGATGACGACATCCGAAGACGAAATGAAGAATGCCCAAGTAGGTCAAAAGTCAGCTACCCTCTGGCGTCGTTCGGAACTTCCGTTAGCATCGAGCCAGTCTAGTAATGAGCGGACGCTCGCTCGTGCCAGAGCAATCGAGCAATCGGCAGCGCCGTAGTAGATGTTGAGTGTGTCACCGTCAGCGTCCATCGTGTAGCCGCAGGGGAACACTACATCGTTCACGTCGCCGTGGCGTTCATAGTCGGCCTCTGGACCAAAGATCCAAGAGTCGCCGCGCAACAGGCATTTTTCCGGATTTCCGAGATCGAAGAGCGCCAATCCGAGGCGATATAAACAGCCCGAAGGAGTGTGACGTACGCCGTGATAGAACACCAGCCATCCTCTGGAAGTCTCGATGGGGGGCGGAGACAGGCCAATTTTATTTGCATCCCACCAGGCACCGCGGCGAGCTTCAAGCATGAGCCTGTGCCTTCCCCAATAACGCAGGTCGGGAGAATAGGAAATCCACATGTGAGCCCCGAGGTTCGTCATTGGACGATGGATCAGCGCCCAGTATCCGTCAATTCTGCGAGGCAGAAGCGCGGAGTCCTTGTCGTCTGGAGGCATGATTACGCCGTAGCGCTCAAAGGTTCTGAAATCTTTGGTCAGAGCGAGCGAAACTCCGGGGCCTCCGCGCGAGTAAGAGGTGTAAGTGACAACGTATTGCTGTAACTCGGGCACAAAGGTGATGCGGGGATCTTCGATGCCCCAGATTTCCTCGGGATAGTCTTTCGGGTTGGACACCATGGTCGGTTCACGATCAATTTGCCAGCCGTCTACACCGTTCTTCGATCGCGCCGCGCAGAGATGCGACAAGCCACGGCGATCTTCGATACGACATAAGAGCAATGTGGTTCCGTCGGGCAACAAAGTTGCACCGGCGTTGAACACGCTGTTCATGGAATACGGCCAATCCTTACGCGACAGAATTGGATTGCCCGGGTGCCGTAGAAGCAAAGGCGGATAATGATTGGTCTCAATATTGATAAGCGTTGTTTCGGGAGCAGTCATTAAGATCTTCAGCCTTTCAGTGGGCGCTCAGAATTGTGAAGAGTATGCATTTCCAGCAATGCCATCAAGAATGACAGCGTCGACTCCGCTCCCTGATTCTGATTGGCACGCTCGGGATGCAAGCCGTCGCGGCAGCCGCCGGTGGCCGAATCATAAAGAGGAAGTTGAAGATCGTTGTCGCCGAGGAACCAGTTGAAAGCCGCCCATGCCTCGTCGCGCCAATGACTATCGCCAGTAATACGAAATGCCTCGAGACAGGCGGATACAGCGCCGGAGGCTTCAATCGGTTGTTGATCGAAACGCGCCTTTTCGCCGTCCTGGTGATAGAAGCCTTGCGAGCCGATCGGCACAAAGTGGTGGTTGATTTCGCAATGCTGGGCTTTCAGCAGCCAGTCGAGAGATTCCAGACCGCCGGAGATCATCCGATCGTCGGAACAGGCAGAGCCGACGACCAGCATGGCTTGAGGCAATCTCGCATTACCGTATGCGACAACATTTTCGAACCACTTCCAATTCGCCCGTGAAATGGATTCATACATCGCGAGTAAGCGGTGACCAAGCACGGATCTGACTTTTTGCGCGTCCCGATCGCCAGGGTACGCGTTCAGGTATTCCTGAATGCCAAGGAGCATGTAGGCTCCGGCGCGAGGACTATAGAGTTCTATTGCTTTGGGGAGCGAAAATTCGAACAAACGTCCGGCGGCACTTTTTAGCGCTTCGTTATCAGACCGGCTGAGAACCGTTCCAAGGCTCCATAACGCTCGTCCATGGCTGTCTTCAGAACCGGCCGCTTCGTTCCAACGGCGGTCGTAGGTGAGGAAGTTTCTGAATCTACCGTTGGCTGGATTGAATGCGTACTCCAAAAATGACAAATAGCGGGATGAGAAATCGGAGGCGCCTGATTCTTCTTGAGCGCATCTCTCTTTACCGAACTGCGCCAGAAGCACCGTGAAAATTAGTCCGCGAGCATTGTCGTCGGTAGTGTAACCTTCGGCTCGGTTTGGGATCGTGAAAATCGCGTGCTGCAGTAGCCCGGTGTCATCGGTTAGCGCCTTCAAATGATTCAGTTTCAATTCCGGCAGCTTATCGAGCACTTTGACGGTTGCGCGCGCCGAGAATTGAACGCGGGGATTCTCCATACGGTCGCTGCGAACGCGAGTGAAACTTTTCATATAACCCTGCGCTACTTTTTGCCAGACCATGTCGCGGGCAAATAGATAGGCGCGTTTGCGCATGGCGTGACGGATGGCAGGGGTGTTCAAGAGTTCGATTGTCTTGTTTGCGATCGCATCAGGATTCTGAAAAGGAACGAGCGAACCTCGGCGATCGTCAAGCAACTCGATCGCATGCCAGTAAGGAGTCGAAATGATCGCTTTACCCGCACCGAGGGCATAGGCGAGGGTTCCGGAGACGACCTGCTCCTCGTAGCGATAAGGTGTGATGTAGATGTCAGCAGCACCGATGAAGGCGGCCATTTCTTCGGGAGTGGCGAAGCGATCGTAGAAGATAACCTGTGATTCCACGCCCAATTCTTTCGCCAGCGCCTGCAAACTTGCTCGATACTTGTCGCCTTCGCGCCGCAGGATGTGCGGATGCGTTGCGCCGGCGACAATGTAAGCAACATTTTTGTGCTGGGACAAAATTTGAGGCAGGGCTTGGATGACGTTTTCGATTCCCTTGTTCGGCGAAAGCAGTCCGAAGGTCAGGAGCACCGCTTTTCCTTCCACAGCAAAGCGGTCTTTGTAGAAATTGGGATCGAGAAAAGGAAGATCTGGAACGCCGTGTGGCACCAGGTCGATCTTGCTGCCCGGTACTTTAAAAATTTCCTGCAAGAACTGGGAGGAGAGCTGGCTCATTACGATGAGCCGGTCGGAGAGCTCCGCTATCTCTTGCATCACCATGAGCTGGTCGGGATTGGGCTCGCGCAGAACGGTGTGAAGCGTGGTCACTACGGGCATCTTTAGGCCACGCAGCAGATGGAGAATGTGGCTTCCGGCGGGTCCGCCGAAAATTCCATACTCGTGCTGCAGACATACCATGTCGATGTTGTTGAAATTCAGGAACGCAGCCGCATCCCGATAAGATTTCACGTCATCTTGAGCCAGCGACCATCGAACGCGATCGGGATAGTCGTAACCCTGTTCCGTGTCGTTTACAGGAAGCGCCAGCAAACGAGTTGTTCCATACTCCGAAGAGATGGCCGCGCACAGGTCCGTAGTAAATGTGGCGATGCCGCATTGTCGTGGAAGATAGTTACCGATGACCGCGACCCGACTGGGCAGAGACGGCTTCGCGTGAATTCTTGGACGAGTTGCCGCCGCTATTTCGTGCACTGGTGGGCGTGAGGGGACGACTTCCAAGCGCCCACCGGAAAATGCGGTGATTGGTCGCGACATTTGTCCCTCTTAATTAGCCACAGGTTTGAAAAGAGCTGGTTTGCGGACCGCGGCAGATTTCAGGCTGTTGTTTCGTTGAGTGTCGACTTGCGCATTTTTGAGTATTGAACAGAATGGTTTTAGAAACTGAGCAAAATTGACCAGATAGATTTAGAGCAATCTTGAGCAGAACCGCCGCAAGCCAGCTCGTATATTGCAAGTCGGGGCTAGCGGCAACTTGGCTCGGTCGACGCCGAGATCGAGCACGTCCAGAGTTTCGTTGCAGGTAATATTGTTGCAAGTCATAATTGTTGCAACTCAATGGGTACGAAGTCGCAAGCGCAAACAATGGACCGATGGTCGATGGCTCTTTGAAGCCCGCCGAGCGCGGGCAAGAAAATAAAAGGTCGCAAATGTCCACGAAGAAACGCCAATCGAGCGCTCTACCTGAACCGTCACTCCTTGAGCAAGAAAATCTTTCCCAAGTGGCGGATGACCCGATGGACAAACCTTTTTCGGAAGAAGTCTGGCACTGTATACGAAACGGAATTTTCCAATTTTGAGACCGTAGCCAATTCCATGGTTCGACGCATGCTGTTTGGGGCTTCTATATTTGGCAGAACGAGCGCATTTGATCAGCTTTCCGCGGTGATGACATGCAATTATGAAGTTCGTGAGAACTGCGAAACAACAACCGTTAAGTGTTCGTTGCCCGACCTGTGGCGCACGGCCACGAGAAAAGTGCGAGCTTAATTATGGACCGCCTCGCACGGATCCTCATCCAGCCAGGTGTGCCGTCGCGGAAAAAGCTAAAGGGTGTAGTTAGACGGCAGGGGCAAGATCAGCTTCGTGGGACGCTTGCCGATCTAAGTAGTTATCCAAGTAGCAACTCTGCTGAACGTGGCGCGAATGGCCTGAAACGACGGCATACGGGATACCCAGAAAACGCTTCGCAACGATGCCCGTTACTTCTAGTCCATTGAAGTGTTGCTGACTGACCTGAGCTAGAATTCGACTCAATGCGTGGCGAATTTTTTTGGGCCCGAGAGCGCCCAAGAACATCACCTTCACTTCTGACGCGACAAAAAAGAAGTTCCATCCTGTGCTGCGAATCTTGCGATCGAGCGCGAAACCGTCGGGCATCAGGAGAGTGGTCCAGTGTCCGGAGTATGGCTCACTCTGCAGACCGAAAATCTGCGGCCAATCTGACATCATGATGGTTCCTACTTGAACTTCTTGTGGCATGGAGCATTCCTCCTCAAATTCGCATTGTCCTGCGAGCAACACCTCAGCGCCTAAAGGCCCGATCAAAACAAAGCGTTTACCGCAGCGCTGAAGCGCTGCACCACCCAAAAGC
>OBLW0100003383.1_pt1 | contig 12467 bp, 8 predicted proteins | sample 1520161 | NCBI WGS metagenome assembly OBLW01 (sample SAMEA3539309, study PRJEB22396) | soil metagenome | biome: tundra; feature: field; material: soil | place: USA | collected 2010-05 | depth 0.15 m
GGGATCCGCCGGTGGTGCGCGGCGGGCCGAAGTAATGTTCACAAACCTTGTTGAGGTCCTCGTAGCGGACGCTCTTGGGGTTGTCTCTCATGCCAGGGACGATCTTCTCCACGGACGCCACCGGTTGATGGTACCGCGGGCAGTACCACTTAACAAGGTCATCGCTTAGCCTCGGCGTCGCCCCCTGGGTGCCGTACGCCAAAGGCCGTCCGCACATCGGCACCTCCGGGATCACGTGCATAACCATGAAGAGCGGACGTCCGCTCATCGGCATGTGCGCGCGCAGGCCCGGGCCCACCTCACTTGAGCGTGGTCTGGGGGTCCCAGTCGAATCGGGGGTGTCGCGGCCGAGACGTTACGCGGCACCTGGTTGCGCGGTTTACACCAGCGACCTCGTATGGGGGGGGCTGCCGCTCACCGCGCGTCGGACGGCGGCTGCGGCGCCCCGGATCGCCCGACCGCCACCCCGCAGACGTCCGCAGCGCCCTCCCGCGACCCCCTCCAGCCCGCAGCCGGCGGCGGCATCACGCAGCAGGCCGCGACAGCTGGGCACGCCAGCCGAGCGCGCGACAAGCTAGACCCGTGACAGCTCGGGAAAGGTGACATTGAACGCGCGGTCGAGCTCCTGGGCCCGCAGCGGGTGGCCGAACAGCCATCCCTGGGCCGCGTCGCAACCCTGCTCGCGCAGGAGGGCGGCCTGAGCCGGCCTCTCGACACCTTCGGCGACCAGGGTCAGTCCCAGGGCGTGGCCCAAGGTGATGATCGCGCTCACGATGGCGGCCGAGGACACGTCCTGGTCCATCCGGGCGACGAAGGACTGGTCGATCTTCAGGATGTCGACATCGGTCTGCTGGAGCTGTGAGAGCGACGAGTGCCCGGTGCCGAAGTCGTCGATGGACAGCTTCACGCCGAGCTCCCGAAGACGGCCGAGGTTCTCCTTCGTGGCGCCGAAGCCGTCAAGCAACGTGGTCTCGGTGATCTCCAGGGTGAGCTGAGCGGGGGAGATGGCGTTGCGTTGCAGGGCCTGGCTCAGCGCGTGGACCACATCGTCTTGGTGCAGGGTGCGCGCCGACAAGTTGATCGCGATCGTTCCACCAGCGTCGCACCACTGCGCGCCCCTGCGGCAGGCCTCACCCAGCACCCAGCAGTCGACGGCCGAGATCAGGGAGCTCTCCTCGGCGATCGGGATGAAGTCGTCGGGCGGGAGCATCCCGAACCCGGGACGTTCCCATCGGACCAGGGCTTCGGCGCCGACCACCTTCTCGTCGGCCAGCGACACGATCGGCTGGTACAGGACGCGAAGCTCGTGACGGGTGATCGCCCGGCCCAGGGCGTTGCGGATCGAGAACCTGTTGTTCACCGCCAGCTGCATGGAGCTGTCGAAGACGGTGGTCCGGGCCTTGCCGCTGAGCTTCGACTCGTACATGGCCAGGTCTGCCTGCCCCAGCAGGTCCTCGGCGGTCCCGGCGGCGTCGGATGTGGTGACCAGGCCGATGCTGGCACTGACGACGGCTTCGTGATCCCCGATCGGGAAGGGCGCTGCGAGCTGGCTGCCGATGCGGGCGGCGATGGCCGGCACGATGCTGGGGTCGGACACGTTGGGGCAGACCACGACGAACTCGTCACTGCCCACCCGGGTGACCACGTCGTGCGGGCGCATGCACGCCCTGATCCGCTGACTGGCCAGCACCAGAAGCTCGTCGCCCACGGCGTGTCCCAGGCTGTCGTTGACCTGCTTGAAACCGTCAAGGTCGATGAACAAGATGGCCAGGCCCTGTCCGGCCTCGGCGCACGCCGCGAGCGAGCGGTCCAGGTGTCGGATCAAGGCGGCCCGGTTGGGCAGGCCGGTCAGCGTGTCCTGCAGGGCCTGCCGGCTCAGCTCCTCGTGCAGCGAGCGCATCTCGCGCGAGGACCGGTCGATGGAGCGCTTCATCGCGGAGTGCTCGTCGTCGATCTCGGTGAACGAGGTGCTGAGCAGGTCCAGGAGCGCATTCCAGGCCGCCGGCGACGGGCTTGACCTGCGATCGAGCTTAAGCCGTTTCAGCTGCCGGATCAGGGTGCGGTGCAGTCCGGTCGTGGGGTTCATCGGGGCCGCGTCGTGGGGTGGCTTGTCGCCCGGCAGGCAGGTCGACCTCGTTCCCGACATGACGGCCTCCGGCCCTTTGAGAGGTGACAACCCGATGGCGCCGCGGCGCCGTTGCTGGGGTCACCATCAGTGCGGCCGCGCCCGTCGGCGTGCCCGCGTTTCCACTGTATGGCGCGGACGTGCTCAGCGCCGGGCTTTCCGCATATCTGCTCGCCGCTGGGTACAGTTCAGGGGTGCTCCAGTATGACGTTAGCGCCCTGAGCGCCGACCTCGGTGCCGCCCTGCGCGGGACGGCCACCGGCGCTGCGGGGGTGCGGGGGCTCTACTCCACTGACGCCTCCAACTACCGGGTGGTCCCTGACCTGGTGGTCGTTCCGGCCGACGTCGAGGACCTGGTGGCCGCCGTGCAGATCACCTCGCAGGCGGGAGCCCCCATCGTCCTTCGTGGGGCCGGCACCTCCATGGCGGGCAACGCCATCGGGGGGGTGGTCATCGACGTCTCCCGGCATCTGAACACCATCGTGGACATCGATCCGGTGGCTCGCACGGCTGTGGTCGAGCCGGGGGTCGTTCTCACCGACCTGACCGGTGCCGCTGCGGGGTACGGCCTGACCTTCGGTGCTGACCCGTCATCGGCGAGCCGGGCGACCCTCGGCGGGATGATTGCCAACAACGCCTGTGGCTCCCATTCGGTGGCGTGGGGCACGACGGCCGACAACCTTGCGGGCCTGGAGGTGCTGCTGGCTGACGGGACCCGGATGGACCTGGGCACCCCGGCGGGCAGCGTGGACCAGTGGGCGCGCGACCTGGCGGCGCGCCCGGGCCGGGAGGGGCAGATCCACCGCGCCCTGCAGGCCATCGCGGCTCGTGACTCGCTGCTGATCTCCCGCCGCTTCTCGCCCATGAGACGGCGGATCTCGGGGTACGCCCTGGACCGCCTGCTGCCCGGTGGCGGCTACGACGTGGCGCGCTTCCTGTCGGGTACCGAGGGCACCCTTGCGGTCACCCTGCGGGCCACCGTGAACCTGGTCGAGCTTCCGGGGGCCACGGTGCTGCTTGCCCTGGGGTTCGCCGACTCCGTGGCGGCGGCGGACTGCGTTCCGCTGGTCCTGCCGCACGGGCCTTTGACGATGGAGTCGATCAACGCCGCGTTGGTCGAGCGCCTGCCCCGGCAGGTGCGCGGCGCCGCGGTCGCCGCGGGACTGCCGCCCGGAAGCGCATGGCTCCTGGTCGAGGTGGGGGGCCTGGACCCGCAGGACGCGATGGGAGCCGCCCAGGGGATCATCAGCGATCTGCAGGGCTCGGATCTGGCCGTGACCTCATCCCTGGTCACCGACGCGGGGGCCCAGGCGGTGCTGTGGCGATGCCGGCGCGAGGCCGCGGGACTGGCGACCCGGCGCAGCGATGGCGCCGAGGCATGGGGTGGCTGGGAGGACGCGGCTGTCCCCCCGGAGCGGCTGGGTACCTACCTGCGCGAGCTCGAGGAGATCCTCGTGGCGCACCACCTGTCCGGCGCGTCGTACGGTCACTTCGGTGAAGGCTGCATGCACATGCGGATGGACTTCGACCTGCTCAGCGATCGCGGCCTGGCCCACTACCGCTCCTTCGTGGAGCAGGCGGCCGATCTCGTGGTTCGCCTGGGCGGTTCGGTCTCCGGCGAGCACGGCGACGGACGGGCACGCTCGGAGCTGCTGGCCAGGATGTACGGCGAGGACGTCGTGGCGATCTTCCAGGAGGTCAAGACGCTCTGGGACCCGGCCGCGGTGCTGAACCCGCACATCATCGCGGACCCGGCGCCCCTGGATGCGAGCATGCGCCACCGCGGCCACGCCAAGGACGCCGACCTGGCGACCGAGTTCTCCTACCCGCAGGACGGCGGTAGCTTCGCGCAGGCCCAGCGGCGCTGCGTCGGGGTGGGCAAGTGCCGGCAGACCTCCGGTGGGGTGATGTGCCCGAGCTATCAGGTCACCAGGGCGGAGAAGGACTCCACCCGCGGGCGGGCCCACCTCCTGTGGGAGATGCTCGAGGGCGACGTGATCACCGACGGCTGGCGTTCAAAGGAGGTCGCCGGCGCCCTGGACCTGTGCCTGTCGTGCAAGGGATGTCTTAGTGACTGTCCGGTCAACGTGGACATGGCGACCTACAAGTCCGAGTTCCTGCACCACCACTTCGCTCGGCGGCTACGGCCCGCCTCCCACTACTCGATGGGCTGGTTGCCGCTGTGGTCCCGTCTGGCGACGGTCGCGCCGGCTGCGGTCAACGCGGTGACCGGGTCCGTGCTGGCAGGTCCGCTGAAGCGGGTGTCAGGGGTCGCCCCGGAGCGCGACATCCCGCGCTTCGCGCCGCAGTCCCTGAGGTCGTCGCTGCGCCGGCGCCCCGCATCGGCGCACCGTGGTCCGCAGGGAGCTGGCTTCTGGCGGCCCACCAGCCCGGGCGGGCGGGTCGTGCTGTGGCCGGACTCGTTCACCAGCTATCTGGCACCCGAGGTGGGCAGGGCCGCCGTGGCGGTGCTGGAGGATGCGGGCTTCGAGGTGGTCCTGCCGGCCGGGCCGGTGTGCTGCGGGCTGACCTGGATCTCCACCGGCCAGCTGGGCGTGGCCAAACGGGTGCTGCGCCGCTCGCTGCGGTCCCTGCAGGAGCACCTGCGCGTGGGGGTCCCGGTCGTCGGGCTCGAGCCGAGCTGCCTGGCGGTGTTCCGTCACGAGGGGCCTGCGCTGCTGCCGGCGGACCACAGCGCCCAGCTCGCTGCGGGGCTCACCTTCACCCTCGCCGAGCTGTTGGCCACCTATGCCCCGCACTGGACTCCGCCCCAGGTGGGAGGCGAGGCGCTGGTGCAGACGCACTGCCATCAGCACGCCGTGATCGGCTTCGAAGCCGACCGCGCACTGATGGAGGCGGCAGGGATCAGGGCCACCGTGCCGGACTCCGGGTGCTGCGGGCTGGCCGGCAACTTCGGCTTCGAGCGCGGCCACTACGAGGTGTCCAAGGCGGCGGGGGAGCGGGTGCTCCTGCCGGCCGTGCGAGCCGCTGGCGCCGGCACCGTGATCATCGCCGACGGTTTCAGCTGCCGAACCCAGATCGGCCAGGAGACCGATCGCCGGCCACGGCACCTGGCCCAGGTCCTGGCCGCGGCGCTGCCACGACCCTGAGGGCTCGGCCCCCGGTGGACCGCGGTGGTGGGTGCAGCACGGCGGCCGGCCCCCGCCAGCGCGGGGGCCGGCCGTGCCAGCAGCGCAGGTGGCTACCTGGTCAACGGCGCGAGCGCGGGGTCGTTCGCGTACGCCGCAGCCGCGTTCGCCGTGGTCACGATGACCGGGACGAGCAGGAAGGCCGGGACGATCTTCACACCGCTGTTGTACGACTTCGTGTCATTGACCGGTGCCTTCTTGCCGGCCTGGAGGTCCTTGACCATGGTGATGGCCTCGTTCACCAGCAGGCGGGTGTCCTTGTCGATGGTGCCCGGCCAGGCGCCGGGGGTGGAACAGCGCCCGCTGGCCAAGCAGGGTCCGTGTCTGGTCGTCGGGGTCGACGATGAGCTCGAGCCAGGGGGGCGGGCAGCTGGCCCGCCACGGCATCGAGGTTGGTCACGGAAGGAGAGCCATCGCGGCCGCTACCTCAACGGCAGCCCGAACGCGGTGGTCATGGACGGCGCCGACGCGGCACTGAACAGGTACGGCGCACCGGCCACGTCCTCGTAGAGGCGGGTCAGCGAGTAGTGGGTCAGCGCGGTGGTGACCACGTGCGCCTTCTGGCTCGGATGGATGACCACGGTCAGCACGGTGTTGGCCTGCGACTGGTCGTCCTCGTCCGCGGTGAGCACCACGGCCAGATGTCCGGACTTCCAGTCCGGGCCCTGAAAGACCTTGGTCATCCAGACCTTGAACCAGGCGTCCGCGGTCCCCAGCGAACAGTCGTGTGCGTCGTGGCACAGGTTCGGGATCACCATCCCCACGTTCGGCAGCGACCCGTTCGTGATCGCCACACCGAGCGCGCGCACGGGGACGTCGTACTTCTGGCACATGCCGCGTTCGCCGGTGAAGAACGCCCAGGGGTTGTGCTTGACCGCGTAGTCGCTGCCCCCGTCGCTGGTCGCACAGTTCGCCGGCATCCCGTCGGCGTACACGCCCGCCGTCCTGCCCGAGGCAGCTGCCTGGCCGAACACGGACGTCCCGTGAACCGGGTTGGCCGACGGCGGGTCGTCGTTGGTGATCGCGTGGGTCTGGCCGCCGGTGACCGCGATGTAGTTGGGCTCGGACGGGTGCGTGATCGCCGTGTAGGCCGTGGCGTAGCCGAACTGCTGGGCAAGACCGAAGGTGTAGGGCATCTGTGCCTTCATCTCGTCCAGGGAGTGGTTCTCCTCGACGAAGACCAGCACCTTGGTGACCGCGCCGCGGCCAGCGGCTGCCGGGGCCGGCGAGGCAGCTGTCGCGGCCTGGGCTGATGTCTGGGTGGATGTCCGAGCTGGCGCCACAGACGAGCTCGGTTGGCCAGGCCCGGATGCTCCGGCGGAGGGGGTCCTGCTCGCCGTGGAGCACCCGGACGCCCCCAGAGCCAGGACGGCGGCCACTGCCGCCCACCCGGCGAGCGGCTGCTGCCTCATGGGTCGGGCAGGCCATGACAGCCATGCGTGCAGCGCCATGGGTACAGTCAAGCGCAACAGGTGACCTACGTCCCTACTGACCAGGCTCGGCAGGGTGAAACCTGAGAGCTGGGAGCAGGTGTCCCGGTCGCTGGGAAGCCAGGAAGGGGAGCAGTGATGAAGGCTCTGGTCGTGTATGAGTCCATGTTCGGCAACACCGAGCAGGTCGCCCAGGCGATCACCGCGGGCCTGTTGGCCCACGCGGACGTCGATCTGGTCGAGGTGACCAAGGCGCCGCCGGAGATCACCGAACCGGTCGACCTGATCGTGGTCGGCGGACCGACCCATGCGTTCTCGATGACCAGGGAGTCCACCCGCCAGGATGCCGTCAAACAGGGGGCAAGCCATGGTTCGACGGAACTGGGCGTGCGTGAATGGCTCGCGCGGCTGCACAAGGGCAGGCACGCCGAGCTCGTGGCGACCTTCGACACCAAGGTGGGCACGGTCCGTCATCTGCCGGGGTCGGCCGCCAGAGGCGAGGCGAACGCGGCCCGCAGGCTCGGCTACCGGACAGCCGTCAAGCCCATGAGCTTCTTCGTCCAGGGCGTCAGCGGCCCGCTGCTGGACGGTGAGCTGGAACGGGCCCGGGCCTGGGGTGAACGCCTGGGCAGGGCAGGGGGCTGGGTGCGCCGGTGAGCACCACATGCAAAGAGCAGGCGTGTTGATCTTGTGAGCAGGCCATGAGGCGGGCAGCATCAGAGATGCCCTCGTCCCCACCGGGGTCGCACCTAGCGCGGAGGTGGCGGTGAACGCGGTAGTGGAGCTCTCCCGCACGGCTTTTGACGCTGTCGTCATGGACCTGGACGGGGTTGTCACGGACACCGCACTGCTTCACGAGAAGGCGTGGAAGGCGATGTTCGACGGGTTCCTGGCCACCCGCCCGCCGGCGCAGGCAGAGGACCATCGGCCCTTCGAGAACCAGGACTACCGGCGCTTCGTGGACGGCATGCCTCGTTTCGACGGCGCGCTCGGCTTCCTGACCTCCCGGGGCATCACCGTGAGCGCCGAGCAGGTCCACACCCTGGCTGCTCAGAAGGACAGCGACTTCCAGGACCTTCTGGCCGCGGAGGGTGCCAGGCTCATCCCGGGCTCCTCGTCCCTGCTGATCGCGCTGCGCCGGACGGGTTTCCGAACCGCGATCGTCTCGGCGAGCCGCAACTGCAGCGCGGTTCTGGGCCGCGCTGGCCTGACCGACTTCTTCGACGCCAGCGTGGACGGTGTCGTGGCTGCTGAGCTCGGGCTGCCCGGCAAACCGGACCCGGCGGTCTACCTGGAGGCTGCGGGCAGGCTGCGGACACCACCGCAGCGCTGCGTGGTCCTCGAAGACGCGTTGGCTGGGGTGGAGGCTGGACGCCGCGGCGGCTTCGGCCTGGTCGTGGGGGTGGACCGCGCCGGTCACGGGCAGGAGCTGCTGGAGCACGGAGCCGATGTCGTCGTCGTGGATCTGACCGGTGTCCAGGTGGCGACGTTGCCCGCGATGGAAGGGCCCAGGCCGTGAGCGAGTGGGTCCTGGCCTACGAGGGGTTCGATCCGCTGGACGAAGGCCTGCGTGAGGCTCTGTGCACCCTCGGCAACGGGTACTTCGCCACCCGCGGGGCCGCACCGGAGTCGCGGGCGGACGGGGTTCACTACCCGGGCACCTACGTGGCCGGCTGCTGGAACCGGCTGCGCGATGAGGTCGCCGGGCGGGCTGTGGACAACGAGTCCATGGTGAACCTGCCCAACTGGCTGCCGGTCACCATCGCGGTAGATGACGCAGACTGGCTCGACCTCGACCAGGTGCAGGTGCTCACCCAGCGCCAGGAGCTTGACCTGCGGCGTGGACTGCTGACCCGGTGGCTTCGTTTTCGCGACGCGCAGGGACGGCTCACCGGGCTGACTCAGCGGCGCTTCGTGCACATGAGGCAGGCGCACCTGGCCGGGCTGGAGACGACGGTCACCGCAGAGAACTGGTCGGGCCAGCTGCGCATTCGCACGGGCATTGACGGGACGGTGCAGAACGCCGGCGTGGACCGCTACCGGAAGCTGGCCAGCGATCACCTCCAGCCGATTGCCCAGAAAGCGGTCAGCCCCGACACCGTGGTGCTGACCATGGAGACGAACCAGTCCGGGATCAGGATCGCCACCGGGGCGCGGACCCAGGTTCTGCGCTCGGGGCAGCCGTGCGAGGTGCAGCGGCAGGTGCGCACCGAACCGGGCCTGGTCCAGGAGGAGTTCGCCGTCGCCGTCACGGCCGGCCAGGAGGTGACGGTGGAGAAGGTGGTGGCCTTGCACACCGGACGCGACTGGGCCGTCTCCGAGCCGTCCGAGGCGGTCGTCTCGGCGCTGGAACGCGCTGAGGGCTTCGAGGAGCTGCTCGAGGGGCACACCCTGGCCTGGGCGCAGATGTGGGAGCGGTTCCACACCTCGCTGGAGCAGGACCACCAGGCAGGTCAGGAGGCCTCGCTGGCCGTCCGGCTGTACCTGTTCCACCTGCTGCAGACGTTGTCCGTTCACACCCTCGAGGCAGACGCCGGCGTGCCGGCCCGGGGGTTGCACGGCGAGGCCTACCGCGGGCACATCTTCTGGGACGAGCTTTTCGTGCTCCCGGTGCTGACCCTGAGGGCACCGGCGCTGACCCGCTCGCTGCTGAGCTACCGGTACCGCCGGTTGCCCGCTGCGCGCGCCGCCGCGACCGCCTGCGGACTGACGGGTGCGCTCTACCCCTGGCAGTCCGCCAGTGACGGCAGCGAGGTGAGCCAGCTGATTCACCTGAACCCCCTGTCCGGCCGGTGGCTGCCGGACGTCAGCCGGCTCCAGCGGCATGCGGGTCTGGCGGTGGCGTTCACGACGTGGCACTACTTCGAGGCAACCGGCGACCTGGGATTCCTCCAGGACGAGGGCGCCGAGATGATCCTGGAGATCGCGCGTTACTGGGCGGCCCTGGCAACCCACGACCCCAAGCTGGACCGCTACGTCATCCGGGGGGTCATGGGACCCGACGAGTTCCACACCGGGTACCCCGGGGCCGAGGACGCCGGGCTGGACAACAACGCCTACACGAACGTGATGGCGGTGTGGGTGCTGCGGCGGGCGCTGGACGTCCTGGAGGCGCTGCCGGTGCGGCGCCGGGTGGAGCTCACCGAGTCCCTGGTACTGAGGCGAAGCGAGGTGCGGCTCTGGCAGGAGATGATCCACAAGATGTTCGTGCCCTTCCACCTCGGTGTGATCAGCCAGTTCGAGGGGTACGGGGACCTTGAGGAGCTCGACTGGGAGTCCTACCGGCAGCGGTACGGCAACATCCAGCGCCTCGACCGGATCCTTGAGGCTGAGGGACGTTCGGTCAACGGGTACCAGGCCTCTAAGCAGCCCGACGTCCTCATGCTGTTCTACCTCCTGTCCGCCGACGAGCTACGAGACCTGCTCGGCGACCTCGGCTACCCGCTGGAGCCGGAGATCATCCCCGCAACCATCGAGTACTACCTCAGCCGCACCTCGCACGGCTCAACGCTCAGCGCGCTGGTCCACGCCTGGGTGCTCGCCAGGGCGCACCGGGACCAGTCGCTGGAGTACTTCAGGCTCCTCCTGGAGAGCGACGTCGCCGACGTCCAGGGCGGGACGACCCCGGAGGGGATCCATCTGGCTGCGATGGCAGGAAGCGTCGACCTCCTGCAGCGCTGCTTCACCGGACTGGAGACCCGCGGCGGCGTGCTGCGGTTCAACCCGCAGTGGCCCGAGAAGCTTGGTACGTTCACCTGCCGGCTGCGGTTCCGCCAGCACGACATCATCGTCCGGATCAGCAGCAGCCTGCTGAGGGTCAGCGCGGTGTCCGGCGAGGTTCCCGAGATCCAGGTCTGCTGCGTGGATCAGTATCTGACCCTGGGGCCGGGGGAGTCGGTGGAGTTCGAGCTGCAGCCGGGATGAGCGGGGCCGCGAACCGGACCTGATCCGGCGCACGCTCCGGTGGTTTGGCCTCGCGGCCACCGCTGCCGGCACATCCATCGCGGCGTCTGGCCCCGGCCACGGCCCACCAGAGCTGTGGCAGCACCACCGGTCGGCTGCTGGGGCCGCGTGGCTGGTTCCACCTGCCGGTGCTCGCTCTGGCAGGGTCCACGGGCGCGGTCGCGGGCCGGGTTCCCTGCAGCGCCACCATGATTCAGCACCAAGTCGCCGGCCGGGCCCCGGGCAGATTCCGGTTGCGAAGGTATGGCGCATGCGCTCGGGAAGGGCAATCATGAGCGGCGTGATCACGTCCGAGCAGTACCACGGATGCGCTCTCGCCCCCACTCCCGGGTCGCGGCCGAGCCATCGCCACACCGAGAGGACCCGAAATGACCACGCAGCAACCCGTCTGGATCATCGGCGGCTACCAGAGCGACTTTGCCCGGAACTTCACGAAGGAGTCGTTGGAGATCAGCGACCTCGTGAAGGAGACGACTACCGGGACCCTGGCCCGTGCGGGTATCGGCGCCGGGCAGGTGGAGGTCATCCATGTCGGTAACGCGATGGGGGAGCTCTATGTCAAGCAGGGCCATCTGGGTTCGATGGTGGCCAGCGTGGTCCCGGAGCTGGCCGGGGTTGCCTCGACCCGGCATGAGGCGGCGTGTGCCTCTGGTGGTGTGGCGGTGATGGCGGCGATGGCCGATCTGGAGTCGGGCCGCTATGACGTCGCCCTGGTGCTCGGGGTGGAGGTCGAGCGGAACGTCCCGGGAACGGTGGGGGCCGGGTACCTGGCCTCTGCTGCGTGGGTGGGCCATGAGGGGCAGGGGCAGGACCTCGTCTGGCCGTACACGTTCTCGGCGATCGCCCAGGAGTACGACCGGCGTTATGGGCTGCGCGACGAGCACCTGCATGCCATCGCGGCTGCGAACTTCGCCAACGCCAAGACCAACCCCAGGGCGCAGACCCGCGGGTGGGCCACGCCGCCGGAGTGTTTCAGCGACGACGATGAGGCGAACCCGGTGGTGGTCGGGCGGGTGCGGCGTTATGACTGCAGCCAGGTCACCGATGGGGGGGCCGGCATCGTGCTGGTCTCTGATCGGTGGCTGCGTCGCAACGGGGCCAGTTTGGGGGGGCCGGTGGCGCGGATCGCGGGTTGGGGGCATCGGAGCACGTCGCTGAGCCTGGTGGACAAGCTGGATGCCAGCGCGGATGCCGAGTACGTGTTCCCGCACGTTCGTGGCGCGATCACGGACGCGTTCGCGCGGGCGGGGGTGGCGGACGTCTTTGCCCTGGACGGGATCGAGACCCATGACTGCTTCACCATCTCGCAGTACATGGCCATCGACCACTTCGGGCTGACCAAGCCGGGGTGCAGCGGTGACGCGGTCGAGGCCGGGGTCACCGCCCGCGGCGGCGCGTTGCCGGTCAACCCCAGCGGTGGGCTCATTGGTGTGGGTCACCCGGTCGGGGCCACGGGGGTGCGGATGCTGCTGGACAGCTACCTGCAGGTGACCGGGCAGGCCGCCGGCTACCAGGTCGCCGGAGCCAGGCGCTTTGGGACCCTGAACATCGGAGGCAGCACCGCAACGGTGGTGTGCACCGTCATCGAGGCGCAGTAGACCTCGGCCCATCACCCACCAAGGGCGAGGGGCCGTGCGCTGCTCAGAGGTGCCCACCGTGACGGGGATCCACGGCGGGCACCTCTGTGGTGGTTGAATCGGCCACCTCGAGCACCCCTATGCGCGTTGCCCGGTGCCTGCGGGGAACTCCACGACGAAACATGACCCGTGGGCAGCCGTGGGCTCGTAGCGCGCGTGGCCG
>OBLW0100003385.1_pt1 | contig 12461 bp, 9 predicted proteins | sample 1520161 | NCBI WGS metagenome assembly OBLW01 (sample SAMEA3539309, study PRJEB22396) | soil metagenome | biome: tundra; feature: field; material: soil | place: USA | collected 2010-05 | depth 0.15 m
TCAGCGGCGACAAGAAGCAGTTGCAGGCCATCCTGAAGACCGCCATCGCGCACAAGGGGCTGAGCGTGATCGACATCATCTCGCCCTGCGTCACCTTCAACGATCACCAGGGCTCCACCAAGAGTTACGGGTACATGAGGGAGCATGAAGCCGTGCTCCATGAGTTAGATTTCGTACCATATTTCCAGGAGATTGCCGTGGACATTCCGGAGGGGGAGGTGATGGACGTCGAAATGCACGACGGCTCGCACCTGCGCATCCGCAAGCTCGACCGCAACTACGACCCCACCAACCGGCTGGCCGCCGGGGCAATCCTCGAAGAAGCCGAAGCCAAGGGCGAAGTCCTTACAGGTGTTCTATATGTGAACCCTTCGAAGCCGACCTTCGTGGATCAGTTGAACCTGATGGACGTAGCCATCGGGACCTTGCCGGAGTCCAAAACCAGGCCCTCTCGGGAGGTTCTGGAGCAGGTGATGGAGGAGCTGCGATAATCTGCGGGGAGCCATCGATACCCACAAATGCGATCTTGCTATCTGATTGGTTTGAATGATAGCATCATCGTGGTCTGTCATCCTCCGAGACAGATTGCAGTAGAACTCTATGGCTCCACGCCTTCCTGGCGTGGGGCTTTTTTTTTGCTCTCTAAACTCTCCCCTTGACACTCTGGGCGAGTAGCGCTACCCTTCGCCTAGAATGTCTACTGGTGATGAGAAAGAACGGGTCGAGTTCCTGCAAGGTACGCTGGATATGCTGGTGCTGCGGACGCTGCTCCCCGGTCCGGCGCACGGCCACGCCATCGCCCATGCCATTGAGCGAAACTCCGACGACGTGCTTCAGGTGGAGCAGGGGTCGTTGTATCCGGCCCTGCACCGCCTGATCAAACGCGGCTGGATCAAGTCGGAAGAAGGCGTGTCGGAGAACAACCGGCGCGCCAAGTTCTACCGCCTGACCGCCAAGGGCAGGGCGCAACTCGCCGTGGAGAACACCCGGTGGGACAAATTCGCGCGCGCCATCGCGCGCGTCATGCGCCCAGCGGAATCGGAGGCCGACTGATGAGACGCCGCCGCCGGGAAGAGGAACTGGAGCGTGACATTGCGGATCACCTTGCCGTGGAGACGGAAGAGAACATGGCTCGCGGCATGTCGCCGGCGGAGGCGCGCTTCGCCGCCTTGCGGAAGTTCGGCAACGTTGCCCGCATCAAGGAGGACACCCGAAGCGTCTGGGGATGGACCGCGCTCGACACCTGGCGTGCCGACGTGCGGCATGCGCTGCGCAGAATGCGCCGGTCGCCGGGCACGGCCGCTCTCGCCGTTCTTTCGCTGGCGCTCGCGTTTGCTCCGAGTGTGACGGTGTTTTCCGTGATGGACCGGCTGTTCCTGACGCCGCTTCCCGTCAAGGCTCCACGGGAGATCGTGAAGATCCAGTTTCGCGATACGCGCCCGAATGCGGAACACCATTATCAGCCAGTCTCTTATCCCGAATTCCAGGATTTCCGGCGCTCGTTGAAGTCTTTTTCGGGACTGGCCTACCAGCATCGTTCGGGGGCCATGGTGGCTTTGAACGGCCACCGGGTTCTGGTGGGCGCCCACCTCGTAAGCGAAGACTATTTCAGCGTGTTAGGCATTCCCATTCCGTTGGGGCCGGGCTTCCTGAAGAACCGCCCCAGCCTCATCGTCAGTCACAGCTTCTGGATGCGCGAGTTCGAAGGCAGGCGCGACATCATCGGCCGGACCCTGCTGGTCAACGGCCAGACCTTCACCATTGATGGCGTCGCGGCTCCCGGTTTTCGCGGCATGGGGGAGGGAATCGTCATCATCGCTCCCGATCTGTGGATTCCGGTGGAGACTTTGCTCCAGCTCCAGCCGGGTTTCCGCGCTTGGACGGAGCGGCGCGACGACCGCGGTGACGGAACCCTGTACGCGCGATTGCGGCCCGGCGTTCCACTCGCACAGGCAGCAGTCGAAGTGGAGAGCATTGGCCGCGAAATGGCGCAGCAGTGGCCCCAGACCAACCAATACCTGACCGGCTACGCCTGGGCTGCCTTGGTGGATCGAGAGAGAGGCGGCATCACCCTCACCACCATAGGCGTCTTCCTGCTCGGTATTCTGCTCGCGGTGGCTTGCGCCAATGTGGCCGGTATCCTGCTGGCCCGCGCGGAAGAACGCCGCCACGAAACCGCCATCCGGCAGGCGTTAGGCGCCTCGCGCGCCCGCCTGGTCCGGGAATGCATGGTGGAAAGCGCCGTGCTCTCTCTACTGGCCGCCGCGCTCGGACTGGCAGGCGCCAAGGTGCTGATGAATCTTCTCCCCGGGCTGACGCCCTCGACGCCGATCCCGATCCACTTCGAGTTTTCCTTCGGTCCTCGCGTCTGGATTTATGCCGCTTGCCTGGTGTTCGCCTCGGCGCTCTCATTCGGACTGGTCCCGGCCTGGCGAAGCTCTCGTCCGGACCTGCTATCCGGCCTCCGCCGGGATTCCGCCGTCGCCATACTTCACATCCGCATACCGATTCGCAGCCTGCTAATCGTGATGCAGGTCGCGGCCGCGGAAATCCTCCTGTTCAGCGCCGGTCTGGTGCTGGATACTCTTTCCGCCGTGCGGCGGCTGGACGTGGGGTTCGATCCCCAGCGTCCCGTCGTAATGGCGGTGCTGCTGGCGACAGGAGAAGACGGAAGCCCGCGCCAGGTCGATTGCGAAGCGATCTGCGACCGCCTGGCACGAATCGCCGGCGTCCGCCGCGTGGCCTACAGCCGGAGTGTTCCGTTATCGGGATCGGGGGATGGTGCAACGTTTCGGCTGGAGGTCCCCGGGCAGGAACCGCGCAAAGTAATGGGAGTCTCCGCCGGACCGGCATTCGTGTCCACGCTCGGCGTGCCGATTCTTTCCGGACGCGACCTTGAAGCTGCCGACCAGCACGCGGTTCTGGTAAACGCGACGTTGGCGCGCCAACTCAATCCGGGCGGCACTGCCGTGGGACGGGAGATTCGCCTCGATGGCACCGTCCGGCAGATCGTGGGCGTGTTTCGGGATACCGCGTGGAGTTCGGTCTACGATCCGCCCCAGGCGCGCGCCATCACCCTCATGCCTGCGCATACCGGAGGGGATACCACGTTCGCGGTGGAAGTGGCAGGCGATCCGGGCGCCTATCTGGCGGCGTTGCGCAGCGAACTTGCCAAGGCCCAACCGGGAACTACCGTAGCGTCCTCGAAGACCCTGTGGCAGCACTATCAGGACTCCCTGTTCCTCGAACGTACGGCCACACAGTTGTTTTACGCACTCGGACTGCTGGCGCTACTCCTCACCATCACCGGGTTGCATGGCATCACTGCCGCGCTGTTCGCCCGGCGGTCCAAGGAGTTTGCCATAAGGCTGGCGCTCGGCGCGGCTCCCCGCCAGATCATGGGGGCGGTGCTGGGGAGCGGCCTGAAGCTGGCCGCCGGCGGGTTGGCCCTCGGATTGGCAATCGCACTTCCCGGCGCGCTGATTCTGGCGTCGCAGGTCCATGGATTCTCGCCCTGGTCGGTGTCCGCCCTGGGGCTCAGCACGGCAATCGTGTTGGTTGCCTCTCTCGCCGCCGCAGCGCAGCCGGCCGGCCGCGTGCTACGCATTCAGCCCGGTGAGATCGTTCGTTCCGAATGAGGCGACTGGTCAAGTCAGAGGTGTCGAGCCTTCAAGAACTCTTCGCCCGCCGCGAGTAACCCCTCGGCGCGAGAGATATGTTGTGTCGTCTCTTCCTCCGTCACGCGCGAAGCAAGCTGGTAGTCCGAGATATTTCGCGCCTCGGAGGCGGCTCTCAAGTGGGCATGGAGCTCCGCCGGGCATCACCCCGCCTTTGGCAAACTCCCGGCCAAAGGCCGCGATCACCGCCGAATGCCTTGAGTATGCCAGACCCCTGGAAAGCAAGAGAGCTTCCGCGACGTAAAACATCGCATAGTAGGCCCGCGAGACGGCCGTGTCGAAATCACCATCGGCGAGTAACAGTTTGGCGGATCGGATATTGCGGCGGGCTTTTTGAAGCAGTCCGTCCTGCTCGACGGTCACACCAAAACCCCTTCCCGTCGCACGTTCAGCATCAATGGCGATTGCTCGCTGCGAAACTCGTCTTCCGACAAATACACGCACGAGATTACCACGTCGTGCTTCAGGCTCAGGCCAGAGGTAAATGACGACAGCCGCTGGATTTCTCTATGCGGGTCTACCGCCCCTTGGAGAACCAGCATCACGTCAATGTCCGAATCTGGTTCGGCTTCATCCCGCGCCTGAGAGCCAAACAGGACTACCCGGACAAGCCGAGAGCCATAGATCTGCTCCAAACCGTCACGAAACTCCCGCAAGATCTCATCGAGCCGCGCGGCGCGCATATCTCAGCACCCCTCTTCAGTTTGTCACAACCGGGTGGCGCAGGGCCATCTTCTAAGTCACGCCGCCGTCTGGAAACTCCACGATCGACTGCCGGCGCCGGTCTACCTGGAGGCGCGTCACGTCGGGGCGCGCGTAATGGCCCGCCGGATCGAAGTTCTGCCGTTCTTCCAACACGCGCCGGAAATCGATGGTCGCCGTGAGCAGCGTCTCTCCGGCCGGCGCCGGGGGAATGAGCCACTCGCCATCCGGACCCGCCAGGCAGGAGCCGCCGTCGGCCAGAGTGGCCGGCGCCGCCTCGCTCACCTCCGCCCGCCATGCGGACGCGGCGCCGATATCCTCGCGCCGCATCAGCCCCGAAACCGAGGCCACATACGAGCGCCCTTCCATGGCGATAAACCGCGTGATGTCGCGGGTGTTGCGCGTGCTTCCGGGCCACAACGCGAGGTGCAGATCTTCCCCCTGCCCGTAGAGGGCCGCGCGCGAGAGCAGCATCCAGTTCTCCCAGCAGTTCAATCCGCCGACGTGGAATCGGCGCAACGGATGGGTGCGCAATCCGTGGCCGTCGCCCGGCGACCAGACGAGCCGCTCTTCATAGGTAGGCGTTAGTTTGCGGTGCACCGAGCCGATTTCGCCCCGCGGATCGATGTACACCAGCGAGCAATAGAGGCTGTGCCCACCGCGATCCCTGGCGCGCTCGATGCACCCCAGGTACACGGCGATTCCACGCTCCCGGGCGATGGCGCACACGCCGTCCAGATGCCCCGCCCCGGGTTCCACCGCCTGTTCCGCATACTCGGCGAAGATCTCTTTTTGCAGCGGGGAATTGAAGCGCGCGCCGTCGGTCAGTTCCACCCAGAACGGGTACCCGGGCACGAGCGCTTCGCCGAACGCCGTCAGGTGACACCTCTCCGCGGCGGCGCGCTCCACCCAGGCTTCCACCTTTTGCAGCGTGCGGGCGCGGTCCATCCAGCAGGGAGCGATCTGGGCAAGTCCGAGAGTGAGCAGGTTGGGGTCTTCCGTGGCATTCGTCATGGCGGCTGACTCCACATTGTAGAGCAGCCGCGCCGAAGTTTTCTACGCACCCACTTCAAGGTGGGTGGCATTAATAAGAGAAATGGATATAAAATACCTATAGCTCAGCTTTAGGAGGTCCCCCATGTCCGCCACCCTCACCCAATACCCGCTGCTCGATCAAGAGGCCCGCGCCGCTCTGCGCGCCGCCGAACCCGGCCGCTTCCAATATCAGGCTCAGGGAGGCGCCTACCTCAACCTGCGCGGCCTGGCGCTGGCCGAGTTGCCGGAAATCGACGAGGACCGCATCGCCAACCTGTGCCGCGTGGTGCGCGGACTGCTGTTCGCGGCGGTAGATGGCGCGCAATCCGGCCACCCCGGGGGATCGTCGTCCAAGGCCGAACAGGTGGTCACCCTGCTGACTTCGGGCGCGCTCGCGTTCGACGCCTGGAATCCCAAGGCCGCCGGCCGCGACCGCCTTGTCTGGTCGGCCGGTCACTGCAGCCCGCTGTTTCACGCCCTGCTGGCGCTCGTCTACCAAACACTGCGGGCACAGGGCGACGTCCTCCCCGGCGACCTGGCGAGCCTGGCGGTTTATCCCGAGGATCTGGCGCGCTTCCGCAGATGGGGCGGACCGAGCGGGCACGTGGAGAGCCACTACGCCCTGGCCGATACGTCCACCGGTTCCAGCGGCCACGGCATCTCCGCCGGCCTGGGCTTCGCCGCCCTGCACCGCTCCAGCGGCCTCGCCACGCGCGCGTTCGTCATCGCGGGCGATGCCGAAACCGAGGAAGGGATGACTTATGAAGCGCGGAATCTGGCCAGCCATCTGGGGATGGAGAACCTCGTCGTCACGCTGGACTACAATGGCTTCGGCATCGACGGCCCCATCTTCGAAGTCCTGCCCGCGCCTTACGTCAACCACTGGTTTGCGCTGGGCTGGAACGTCATCGAAGCCGACGGCCACAACCCGCGGGAACTGGCCTACGCCTACCGCCTGGCCACCGAAGGTTTCGGCCCCGGCCGGCCCACCGTGGTGATCGCTCACACCCGCAAGGGCACGGACTACGGCCGGCTGGAAGGCACCGGCGATTCTCACGGCACCCCGCTGCCGCACGCGGAATATGTCGACGCCATGCACCAACTCGGCTTCGCCATTCCGGGCGTCAAAGGCGAAGTGGCCAACGATATCGCCGTCGTCACCGAAGCGCTTGGCGAGAGCGAGACGGAGTATTTCACCGCCCGTCTGCGCGCCGCCGCCGCTCGCGTGGTTCCGGAAGCGGATCTGGTGGAGCGCATGCGGAGCGCGCTGGCCGGCCGCCCCATCCGCGACTACACAACCATGGAGCGCCCCGCCGAGCTCCCCGCGGAACTCGTCTTCCCGGAGGGCGAAGTGGTGGCCACGCGCAAGGCCAGCGAGGCCTGGTTCGCCTGGGCGATGAAGAACACGGCCTTCTTCTACGTGGGCGCGGGCGACCTGATGAAGAGCATCCTCACCGGCAAGGCGGAGAACGTCTACGGCATCCTCAGCCGGAGCAACCAACTGGGCCGCGGGATCCGCTTTGGCATCGCCGAGCAGAACATGGCGATGATGTCGTGCGCCATGGCGCAGGACACCCTCCCCGGCGGATTCCGTCCCATGACGGCCTTCGCGTCTTACGGCGTGTTTACCTGCATGATGGCCAACTCGATCCGCATGACGCTGATCAACAACGCCGTCAATCCGAAAGCCAACGCCTTCTTCATCGTGCTGGCGGCGCACGATGGGCCGGAAACCGGCGAGGATGGTCCCACCCATCACGGCCTTTTCTGGATGTCGCTGTTCACCGCGTACCCCGGCATCAAGGTCTACAAGCCGCTCGACGCCAACGAAGCCGTGGAGATGCTGTTCCATGCGGTGAGCCGCCGCGAACCCGTGGTCTTCAGCGTGGTGCGTCCCGGCGTCCCCGTCATGCGCCGCGGCGAGGGAGTGCCGGCGGCGCGCGAAGCGGTCAACGGGGCTTACGTGTTCCGCGCCTTCCGTAACAACGGCAAGCCGAAACTCGTCCTGGCCATCTCCGGCGGGCAGGTGATGGCCAATACCTTGGAGATCCTGCCGGACATCGAAGCCGGCCACGATGTGAAGATCCTGGCCGTCACCTCCCCGCAGTTGTTCGAACAACTGCGGCGCGAGAATCCGGCCAAAGCCGCGGAGATCTTCCCCGACGAGGAGCGCCCATACGTGGTGGCGCTGCACAACGGCTGGCGCGGCTTCCTGTATCCGTTCCTGCTCCCCGGCGATCATGCCGAACGCACCTTCGGGATGGACGATTTCTCGCGCTCCGGCAGCCCCAAGGAAATCTACCACCACGCCGCCTTCGACCCGGCGGGAATACGGGAAAAGATTCTGTCGGCGATCGATTAGACTGGGTCGTGTGACCGGCGTGAGAATGGACAAGTGGCTGTGGGCCGCGCGCTTCTTCAAGACGCGCTCGCTGGCCGCGCGGGCATGCGAGCTCGGCAGAATCGAGGCCAACGGACAGCCGGCCAAGCCGGCGCGCGAGGTCCGCGCCGGCGACCTGTTGCAAGTCAGGAACGACACCGGCGATTTTCAGGTAGAGGTGCTGGCTGTCAGTCAGATGCGCGGTCCGGCGGCGGTGGCGCAGACACTCTACCGTGAGACGGAAGCGAGCCGGGAATTACGCCTGAAACTGGCGGAAGAGCGCAGGACGATGCCGCATTTCGAAGCCTTGCGGGAAGGCAAGCCGTCGAAACGCGACCGCCGGGAAATCGACCGCCTGCGGCGTAGAGTGTAGAGCAGGAAGGGCGCGCCCCGATATAGTATTATCTGGAACCCAGCCACGCATGGCGAAGCCCACCACCCAGGAACGCCGCAAACAAGCCCTCCGCCAGCGACGGGCCGAGGAGCAGCGCGAATTCGACCGCGTAGAGGCGGAATATCTGTATCGCGATGCCGTGGAAGCGCACCGTTCCGGCGATATTCCGGCCGCGGACCGCTTCCTGAAGAAGGCCCTGATCCTCGATCCGAATCACGCCGCGGCTATGGAACGGCTGGCCGAGATCCATGATGCCGCCGGGCACTATGCCGAGGCGCTTGGATACCTCCAGCGGTTACGGAAGGTCGAAACCAATCCAAGGGCGATCTACAACATCGCCATCCTCCACAGCGAGTTGGGCCAGGCGGAGAAGGCCGTCGAGACGATGCGCGAGTTCCTGTCGGCGATTCAGGGACGGCGCGAGCCGGAATGGCAGCGGCTACGAAGCTCGGCTGAATCCTTCGTTAAACTGATACGGCCTAAGCCGGCACGCGAAAAACCCGCACTGCCTCCGGTCAAATCCGTCGTACCCGCGCCCCTTCCGCCCGCTCCGGTGCCCGCTCCTGAGATCCCTCCCGAACCGCCGCGCGCCGCCGTTCAGTTTTTCCCAACCGCTGCGCCCGCCTACGCCAATCGGGGAACCATCGCCGATTATTTCCTGCGCCGCCAGTGGATGGAGTTGCAGATGGCCCAGAACTTCGAGGACCTGCTCTGCCTTCCTTCGCTTCACGGCGTCGACGCATACAGTTACCAACAGGAAACCGTGCGCAAAGTGCTCCGCCATTTCAAAGGCCGGGCGCTCCTGGCCGACGAGGTCGGCTTGGGCAAAACCATCGAAGCCTGCCTCGTACTGAAGGAGTATTGGATGCGTGGTCTGGTGCGGAAAGCGCTGGTGCTCACACCGCCCTCGCTGGTCTCGCAATGGAAGGGGGAACTCATCGAGAAGTTCGGCCTGGCCCCGGTCTCTCCCGACGGCGCCGAATTCCGCCGTGACCCGCCGCAGTTCTGGAAATCCGCACCGCTGGTGGTCTCATCCATCGCCATGGCGCGGCTCGACCTTCACGCCACGTCCATCGCCGCCGTGCCTTGGGACATGGTGATCGTCGACGAAGCCCATTGCCTCAAGAGCCGCTCCAGCGCCAACTGGCAGCTGGTGGACTCGCTACAGAAGAAATTCATCCTCATGCTTACCGCCACCCCGGTGGAGAACAACCTGATCGAGTTGTACAATCTGATCACGCTGCTCAAGCCCGGACTGCTCGCGACCGAGCCCGACTTCCGCAAGACTTACGTCACGCCGGGCAGGCCCAAGGCGCCCAGGAATCCCGAGCAGCTTCGCACCATGCTGGGCGAAGTGATGATCCGCAATACGCGCGCCGCGGCCGACGTTAAACTGCCGCGCCGCATCGCCGCCAGCGTCCCGGTGACGCCCTCCAAAACCGAAGAGGAAACCTACCGCCGGGTGTCGAGCTTCGTTGCCGGCCGCTACCGGCAGCCTTTGGGCAAGCAGGCTCCTTCCGGCGCGCTCGACCTGATGCTGCGGCAGGCAGGCAGCAGCCCGCAGGCTCTCGCCCGTTCGGCCGCCCACGCCTTGCAGGAGGCCAAGTGGGTGGACGCGGCCGGCCGCCGCGAACTGGAGGCCATCTTCGACATGGCGGCCAGCGTGGACGAGAGCGCCAAAGGAATTCAGTTGGGCAAGATGCTGGCCGCGCGGCAAAGCAAGACCGTGGTTTTCACCGAATTCTTCCCCACGCTCGACCACCTGCGGCGCGTCTGCGAGCAGCACGATGTGCCCTACGCCTTCTTCAACGGCGAGCTTTCGCGCGCCGAAAAGGACGCTGCGATCGCCGCGTTCCGCGACCACGCGCGCGTGTTGATCTCCACCGGCGCCGGCGGCGAAGGACGCAACCTGCAGTTCGCCGATACCATCGTGAATTTCGACCTGCCCTGGAACCCCATGCGCATCGAACAGCGGGTCGGCCGCGTCCATCGCATCGGCCAGGACCACGATGTCTTCGTGTTCAATTTCTGCCAGACGGGCAGCGTCGAAGAGCAGATTCTGCGAGTGCTTCACGACAAGATCAACATGTTCGAGCTGGTAGTCGGCGAAATGGACGCGATCCTCGGAACCCTCGACGACGCCCGCGACTTCGCCGAGATCGTGATGGACCTCTGGATCTCCGGGAGCCAGACGGGCGACGTGGCACAGTCGTTCGAGGAACTGGCCCGCCGCCTTCTGGATGCCAAGAAGCACCATATCAAGGTTCAGGAACTGGACGAATCCCTCTTCGCCCACGATTTCGAGGTATAGATGACGAGGTGTCAATGACAGGCATCGTCGATTGGGCCCGGGACCTGCTCGTCAGTCGAGGAGCGCTGGTCGAGGGCGAGGAGACCGGCGCGCTGCGCGCCATGCTCCCGGCGGAACTGGCCGCGGAGTTGGATTCCGGCGAGTGGCTCTCCTTGCGCTTCGGCGCGGGCGCGGGCTCGGACGACGAAAACGAATGGCTCGACCGCCTGGGCCGCCTGTTGCCAACGGATGCCCGCGTGGTCGGTGCGCGGCTGCGCCATCCCGTCCTGGTACCGCCGGTCGATGCCGCCGGCGCGCTCGACCGTGGACTGGCGCTGCAAAACGGCATCCACCGCGTGCTGGAAGACTGCCAGCAAACCGCGCGCTACTACTTCTTCGGCTTTCACTACACCATCGAGAGCGACGAAACCAGCCTCGGCGTGGTCACCGTCTGCCTCAACGCATCGGCCCGCACCATAGTGCCGCAGGCGGAATTCCTGTCGAACGCGGTAAAGGACGACTTGGAGGAAGATCCGCTGCCGGCTGTCTCCCGCGACGAACTGGCGCAGCTTTTCCCGATTGCGTTGCGTGGTGTGCAGCCCGAAATCCGCCGCCTGGCGGGCGCCATCGAACAGAGTGCCAACCGCCGTCTGGCGCGCGACACCGAGCGCATCGACTCCTACTATAAGGATCTGCTGCGCCAGATCGAAAAACGCATCGCGCGCCGCGCCGCCGACCCGGATGCCGCCGGAAGGGAGCGCAGCCGCATCGCCGCCACCCAACTGGACCGCGCCGCCAAACTGCAAGACCTGGTCCGCAAGTACTCGCTGAAGATCCGCATCCAACCCGGCGACGTCCTCGTCGTGCCGCTTCCCGTGCGCGAAATCTCGACGCGGCTCATCCGCAAGAAAGCCGAACGCATCGCCAAACTCCACTGGAACCCGAAACTCGGCGCGCTCGAATCTCCCTGGTGCGAAGGTTGTTCCGGCCCCGCCCACCCGCTCTTCCTTTGCGATGAGCGCGTCCACTTCCTGTGCAAGTGCTGTGCCGCGCCATGCGTGAACTGCGGCAAACATTTCTGCCGCGCGTGCCAGCCCCGCTGTAAGTGCGGCGGCGCGTAATACGCTATCCATTCCGCCGCCGGCGCGTCGTATTATCATTTCATCTACCCGAGGAGGAACGATGCACGTCTGGCTGCAGGACTTTCGCTACGCGCTGCGCATGCTTCGCAAGAACGCCGGGGTAAGCCTGGTGATGGCGGCTTCGCTGGCCATCGGAATCGGCGCCAATTCGGCCATTTTCAGCGTGGTGGATGCGCTGCTGCTGCGTCCGCTGCCCTATCCTCAGCCCGGCCGGCTGGCGGCCGTGTGGCTGCATTCTCCGGGCATCGGAATTTTCCGCGATTAACCCTCGCCGGGCCAGTACATCGATATCCAGAACGAGAACCATTCCTTCGAGCTGATGGCGCTTGCCCAGAGCCGCAGCGTCACTTTGACCGGCCGGGAACAGCCCGAGCGGATCGATGGAATGCGCACCCAATCCAGCCTGCTGCGCATGCTCGGCGCCAAGCCCCTGCTGGGCCGCCTGTTGCTGCCCGAAGAAGATCGGCCCGGCAAACCCGCCGTCGCGATTCTCACCGAACGGCTCTGGAAGCGGCTCTTCAGTTCCGATCCGGCCATCGTCGGCAAGAGCATCACCCTCAACGGGAAACCGTTCACCGTGGCGGGCGTCCTGCAGCACGGATTCATGCTCAACGCGGAAGTCATGCCGTCGGAAGGCCCCATGGACAAGGTGGACGTCTTTCAGCCGTTGCCGTTGGCCGCCGATGCCGTGAAGAACCGCAGTGACGAGAACTATAACATCCTGGTCCGTCTCAAGGCCGGGGTATCGGTGCCGCAGGCGCAGGCGGACATCGACGCGATTGCCGCCCGCATCCGCGAGAAGGACAAGCGCGACCGCACCTTCGGCATGCACGTGGTGGGT
>OBLW0100003387.1_pt1 | contig 12454 bp, 12 predicted proteins | sample 1520161 | NCBI WGS metagenome assembly OBLW01 (sample SAMEA3539309, study PRJEB22396) | soil metagenome | biome: tundra; feature: field; material: soil | place: USA | collected 2010-05 | depth 0.15 m
CGGCGTTTTTCGGGACTACGCCCTGGATGACGCCGGAGCCGTCGCGAAATTGGGGAAAGAGCAGCTTGCCGCTTTCGCGCAGGTTGTAGAGCCAGCCTCGTATGGTGACGGACTGGCCGTCGTGTTTACCGATTTCTGCGATGGTGCTGATGGGAGTGGGCATAAGTCAAAACCTTTTACCGCAGAGGACGCTGAGTGCGCCGAGAAAAACCAAATTCTTGCTTTAGATTATGCGGGTCAGAGCGTGAACTCCGACTGCGGCTTTTTCGATTGCGCTGGCTAACAGCAGGTCCTTCGCTCCCCCACCCCAGCCAGCAAGAGCGGCTGGCTGGGGGCCCCGGTCGCTCAGGATGACAAAATTGATAGTAGCAAAATTTACTTGGCGCTCTTTACTTGACGCTCTGCGATCACCCGATGGCCAGATCGCTCGATGACCCGATTGCTTTACTCGTCTTCCAGCTTCTTGAAGGTTGCGCTTACTTCATCTGCTGGATTTTTCTTTTCTTCGCCATCGATTTCAAGCAACAGTGGCGGCTTTTGGGGTGCGGTGCGCAGCAACTCCATCGTCTCTTTCCAGTCGATTGATCCGTTGCCCGGCCACAGATGCGAATCTTTGTCTTTATTGTTGTCGTGTACGTGGGTCGAGCAGATGTGGTTCTTCAGAATGGCGAAGCCTTGGGGAATCCCTTCCATCATGTGCGCGTGACCGCAATCGAAGCACACGCCGATGTCGTCGAAGTGCATGGTCTTGATGAACTCGACCAAGCGTTCGGGCGTGGAGAGCTCGTTCGGAATATTTTCAACCAGCAGGCGGACTCCGAGGGGCTTGGCGAAGGCGCGCAAATGTTCAACCGAAGTCATGGCGGCTTCAAATTTCTTTTCGTTGAATTCGTCGTTCGGATTGCCGATATGCTGAATGAGAAATCGAAACGGAATTTGCTCGGCGATCTCGAGGGCGCGCTTGATTTCGTCCATTGCATCGATGCGACCGGCGCGGTCGGTGGACGCGATATTCACGGGCGGGCCTCCTGTGCGTCCCCACTCGTAATCGGAATATAGCGGTGCATGGACGGAATGCAGCGGTACACCGGTTGACTTGAACCAGTCGGCGATTTCGCGGACATGCTGTTTGCGATTGCCGTAGTCGAAATGTTGGCGCGCGGCGAAGATTTCAATCGACTGGGCTCCTGCCTTGACTAATTCGTCGAGCAAGCCCGGATGGAGCCGTTCCTTCACATAGACGTATGTCGATACCGCCCTCTGCATCAGTAGCCTACCGCCTTTCCGTTGTTGCGCCCATCGCTGGCTCCAAGCCGCTCACCCGTTTTGGGGTCAATCATGATGCACTCGGCATCTCCCCAAAAATGTTTGACCAGGAGCTTGTGTCCCTTTGAGCGCAGAACATTCATTGTATCGGGAGAGAGGCGGTCTTCGACGAGAATCTCGTCGGGGAGCCATTGATGATGAAACCTGGGCGCGTTGACGGCCTCTTGAATGTCGAGAGAGAAGTCGACGACTCCCATGAGCACGTTGGCAACCGTAGTAATGATGGTTGGACCGCCGGGCGAGCCGATGACGAGAAGCAGCTTGCCGTCTTTGAGAACGATCGTGGGCGTCATGGCTGAGAGCGGTCGCTTGCCCGGGCCGATAGAGTTGGCGGGACCTTGGATTAGGCCGTAAGTATTGGGGACTCCAACCTTCGAGGTGAAGTCGTCCATTTCGTCATTGAGCAGGAAGCCAAGACCATCGGCGGTGACGCGGGAGCCGAAGGAATCGTTGAGTGTGGTGGTTACAGAAACAGCATTGCCTTCGACATCGACCACGGAGTAGTGCGTGGTGTTTTCGGGCTCGCGGATTGAGGCGTGCGACTCGGCGACGCGCTCCAATTCGTCGAATGATGGACGCTGCAGATCTTTACTGGGGCTGGCGTGGTTGGTGTCGATGGTATCGCGCCAGGCCTCCGCGTATTTCTTGTCGATGAGCTGGGCTACGGGTACCTTGGCGAAATCAGGGTCGCCCATGAAGTCCGCGCGATCGTAGAATGCCCGGCGAAACGCCTCGGACTCGAGGTGGATTGATGCAGCGGAACGGTTGCCTAGCTTCGCGAGATCGAAGCCTTCGAGGATGTTGAGGATTTCAATTAGAGCGACTCCTCCCGAGGAAGGCGGCGGCGCGCTGATAATGTCGTAGCCGCGGTATGTGCCGCGAACGGGTTCGCGCTCTTTTACTTCATAGGCGGCGAGGTCGGCGGCCGTAACTAGGCCTCCACCTTTGTGGATGACTGCGGCGAGTTCGCGTGCCATGGCGCCGTGGTAAAAGTCGTCCGGATTTTTCGCGATGCGTTCGAGAGTGCGCGCGAGTTCGGGCTGCTTGAAGAGGTCGCCGGGCTGGTAGTAGTTTCCATCGCGCAGAAAGATACGTTTGGATTCGGGGAAGCTGGCGAGATATTCGTCGTCCTTCAAATCCTGCGCATCTTCGTAAGCGAGTGGGAAGCCATCGCGAGCAAGTTTGATCGCAGGCGCAATGACTTTTTCAAGCGATAGCTTCCCGTATTGTTTTTCCGCATAGACGAGTCCGGCGACGCTGCCGGGAACTCCGATGGCTCGATAGCCAACCACGCTTGAGTCTTTGCTGGACTCTGGGATGACGTTGCCTTGCGCATCGAGGTACATATTTTCGGTGGCAGCGGCGGGAGCTTTTTCGCGGAAGTCGATGAAGCGGGCTTTGCCAGCGGCGTTGCGGTAGAGCATGAAACCGCCGCCTCCGAGATTGCCGGCTTGGGGATGAACGACGGCGAGAGCGAATCCGGTGGCTACGGCCGCATCGACGGCGTTGCCTCCGGCTTGCAGCATTTCGATTCCAGCACGCGAAGCGAGTTCGTGGACGCTTGCGACCATGGCGTGCGGGGCGTGGGTGGGACGCAGAGGTGCAGCAGCGACGCTGATGGTGAGAAGGAGAGACAGTCCGCTGAGAACCGCTGGGTTACGTTGAATGCGCATGGTTTGAGCGAAGCTATGAGGCTAGTCCAGCGAGTTGTGGGAGTCAAACGCTGCTCACCGCCGTTGTTCACCGCCGAGACGCGGAGGGCGCCGAGAAAGGCTCAGGCTTAGCGAAAGTTCCACGGTGATCGGTTACTTCTTGGGGCGTTTGGTTAGGGCTTTCTTTCGCGCGGCTTTCTTGCTTGATGTTTTCTTTCGCGGCTTCTTCTTTGGTGCTTTCGCTGCGACCAAATCGTAGGACTGGCAAATCAGGGATTCGAGCTCATCTTGGGGCAATACATTGGGATTGGCGAGCATGATCCACTTGTAGCGTCCGACGTAGGGTGCGGGCGAGATGCCGTCGATTTCGAGGAGTTCGTGAAAGGCGGCTGGCGCCGCTTTCAACGTGATGCGCGGGAAGCGGCCATCCGAGAGAGCCATGCCGGTGAAAATTTTGCCGCGAACTTTGAAGCAGAGGTCGTCAGCCCACGGCATGTCCTCCGTCACGTCGGGGAGCGAGAGGCAGAGTTTGCGGATCCATTCTGAGTCTGGCATGGGCAAAATGATAGCGCTGGAGCAGGATGTTTTGGCGGCAATTGATTCGTCGGTCAAATCCCGAAACGCTCACGTATGGCAGTCGCGTAGTCTTTGGGGCCCCAGCCCGTGCGGTCCTTTTCCATACCCAGCATCTGGTACGCAGCCTCAATGACACGGTCCGATACGGGTGGGTTGTCCAGAGTCTCTAGCAAAAAGGGCAGAACACGCTTTTCGCGTCTTTTGCCGAGACCCGCTATGGCCTCTTGCCGTACGTCCTCGTTCGAGTCGCTTAGTCGCCTCAAAAGGGCTTCCCGAATCTCATTCGAATCGCAATCCCCTTGACTGCCCAGTCCGAAAGTTGCCCAGTCGCGCACATCTTCATCGGCATCCTCCATTAGCAAAAGCAGACTTTGAACGCTCCGAGGGTCGTTCGCGAATGACCCGAGCGCACACGCCACAGAGAATCTGATGTCCGCATTCGGATGCCGGCAGTAATTAGCAATCAAAGGAACAGCAAGAGGGTTATTCAAATGTCCGAGAGCGGAAATTCCGGAGTCTAATGGCTGGAGATCCTTCTCGTGCGTCACGAGTCTCGAAACGATAGAGTATGACTCCTCCGGGAAACTGTTAGTTGGATGATCGAAAGTGGTGCCAAGCTGTGCCAAAACGTCAATGCCGCGGGCACGGGTCAGAGGATGTTTCGAATCGCACCACTCCGCGGCGCGGTTGAAGACTTCTCGCGACCCTATTCGACGCAAAGTTCCCACCGCCGCCCACGGCGCGTCGTCCTCATAGTCACCCACTAGGGTCGCAGCGAAGATCGCGTTGATATCTGGCGCAGTCATAGGAATTCGTCTGTATCTCACACTCTCGATCAAAATGTGCGCTTGGGCAAGAGTGCCCGCGCCACACGTGCACTACAAATCAACCGCCCAGTTCACGGGAGGACGCATGTCCTCGACCTGAGAGAACGTCTTGTCCCTTGTAACTAAGATTGCGTTGGCACTGATGGCATGCGCTGCGATTAGCATGTCCAGATTGCCCAAGACTTTTCCGGCCCGCTCCAGTTTCGCCCGCAGGTCTCCATAGATAATCGCTTCGTCGCTGCCCCAGGGCAGAATTTGCAGCTTCTCGAAGAGCACATTGAGCGCGGCGACCCGTGCCACTCCTGGTGCCCGCTTGGCTGTGCCGTAACGGAGTTCGGCTTCGGTAATCGCAGAAATACAGCCAACCTCGTCGCCTCGCAGCTTGTAGAGTTGAGCGCGTGCGGCAGGCGATTTCCCGCGCACAATATAACTTATGGTATTCGTATCGAGCATCCAGAGCCGGGTCATAAATCGTCGCGTTCTTGAGGCGGTCTCTGATCTCGATCTTCCAGGAAGTCGTCGGGAAACTCCGCTGCGTCAAGCGCGGCGAAGATTTCCTTCCACGTCTTTGCCGGAGATTCGGACAGAATTAGGTCTCCACTCTGCGGGTCGCGGCGGACGTAGACTTCGTCGGTTTTGAAGCGAAATTCGGCGGGAATTCTAACGGCTTGGCTCCTACCGCTGTAGAAGACTTTTGCTTTAGAAATCGGTGCCATAGGGCTACCTCTTTTGCTATATATCATGCTATATAGCATAGCTGACTGCAAGAGATTTTTTGGCTCAACTTAGGGCAAGGACAAGAGCAAGGACAAGAGCAAGGACAAGATCAAGTGCACGCGAGCAAGAGTGCCCGCGCCACACGTGCAACTACACCTGGTCTCTCGCTTCGCCCAGGACTACTGACACTTCTAACTGCTTCTTGCCACGGTAGATCGTCACTTTCACTGTGTCTCCGGCCCGGTGTTTATTCATTACTTGGGCTAGAGCCTGCTGGCTTTCGACTCGCTCTCCGTTGATGGCTACGATTAAGTCTCCACCAATCATGATCGGAGTATTGCCGAGATATGCGCGTTCGGTGCCGCCGCGCAATCCGGCGCGGTCGGCGGAGCCTCCGGGAACGGCTTGGACGATCAGCAATCCATTGTCGGCGGCAAGGCCCAATTCGTTTGCGATTTCGGGGTCGATGGGGATGGTGCGCACTCCCAGAGCCGGACGGCGCACTCGTCCTAGCGTGACCAGATCGTTGACTACCGCTTTGGCCGTGTTGATCGGGATTGCGAAACCTATACCTGCACTTTGTCCGACGTTGGAGGCGATCATGGTGTTGATGCCGATAACATCGCCATGGTAGTTGAGCAGCGGGCCTCCTGAATTACCGGGATTGATGGCGGCGTCGGTCTGAATGGCTTCGTCGATCACCAAGCCGTCCGGCTCTTGGACTTGTCGGATCGAACTGACTATGCCACGTGTCAGGGTTCCGGCGAGACCGAAGGGATTTCCGATCGCATACACTTTCTGGCCGACTTGCAGGTTAGTGGAGTCGCCTAGAATCATCGGCTGCAAGTTGGGAGCTTTGATTTGGACAATCGCCAAGTCATGCGCCTTGTCAGTGCCGACAATCGTCGCCTTATATTTTTTGCGGTCGTGGAGTGTGACCTCAACCTGGCGCGCGTCGGCGATGACGTGATAGTTGGTGAGAATGCGTCCTTCTTTGTCGATGACGAAGCCGGAGCCTTGGCCTTCCTGCGGCACCAGTCCGTAGAAAAAGTCGTAGGTCATGACGCGCGAGGTGATGTTGACGACTGCGCCTATATTTTTGCGGTAGACGTCGATGTTGTTTTGCTCTTCGGCGTCGAACGATCCTCCGCTCGCGGCCTCGGTAATCTCGACGTGCTGAGGGCGGCTGATCCAGTCGGCGGGATGAAGATCTCCGTGGTGGTGGGTGGTGAAATAAAAAAATGCTGACGCCAGAACCATGGCGAAAATAAGAGAGCGGAAGAAGCGCATTGTAGTTAGTCCCTAAGACCTGCAGTTTGAATTCTAGCGAAAAAGGCTGTTTACCGCAGAGGACGCCGAGCGCGCAGAGAAAAATGGCTCAAATCTCTTTGACCGGACTGCGGGTTAGCGCTACATCTCTGCCAGCTTCAAACCCTTCACCACAGGGGCACAGAGGACCACCGGGGAAGACTAGTTACAGAAACTCTGCGAACTCGGCGTTCTCCGCGGTCAATGTTTTGCTTTGCCCCAGCCGCCGCCGCCTGGAGTTTCGATTCGGATTCTCTCGCCCGCGCGCAGGCGAACGCTCGTTTTGCCCGAGAGTTCCTCCTGTGATCCGTCTTGCCGGACGATCAGAGTGTGGCCGCTGGCGCCGTCCGCTCCTCCGGCGAGGCCGTAGGGGCCGCGAGATCGACGGTCCGCGAGAAGCGTGACCTGAGCGTCGGTCAAGACTTCGATCTCTCGGACAATTCCGTCGCCACCTCGGTAGAGGCCTGCGCCTCCACTGTTAGGGCGCAAGGAATATTGTCGAAGGCGAATGGGATAGGCGTATTCCAAGGCTTCGGCGGGGGTGTTCAGAGAGTTGGTCATGTGGGTGTGAACGCCGGAGACGCCATCTTTCGTGGGACGCGCGCCCATTCCACCGGCGATGGTCTCGTAGTAGGCGAAGGGTTCACCGGTTCGCGGATCGATTCCGCCGATGGTCAGGTTGTTCATCGTGCCAGACGCAGCCGCGGGAACGCGATCGGGAATTGCCTGTGCGAGCGCCCGAAGAAGGACGTCGACGATGCGCTGCGAAGTTTCGACGTTACCTCCAGCGACCGCAGCGGGAGGCCGAGCGTTGACGACAGTGCCAGGCGGCGCGATCACTCGGATCGGCCGCATAAGACCCGACGTCGCCGGCACATCATCTCGCAGCAAACATCGAAATACATAGAAGCACGCGGAATAAGTAATGGCCTCAACTGCATTGACCGCGCCCTGGACTTGAGGATCGCTGCCGGTAAAGTCGATGGTGACGTTCGTGGCTTGCTTCCGGCCTGGTGCAGGGGGAGACGCGGCTCGACGTTGCGCTACGGCGGATTTTTTTGAGGGCTCGATGCGGACGGTTACGGCGATGCGAACCGGTTTATTTTCTACTCCATCATCATCAAGAAAATCTTCGGCTTGGTAGCGTCCGGCCGGCATGATGCGCAAAAAGGCCCGCATCATTTCTTCTGAATACGTGAGCAGCTCGGCTGCGGCTCGCTGGGCGCGTAGGATTCCGTAACGGTCGCAGATTTCGCGAAGGCGGTTGGCTCCGGTTTCGCAAGCGGCGATCTGCGCTCCGAGATCCCCTTCACGCTCGTCGGGCGTGCGAACATTCGTGAGAAGAAGGGCGAGGACATCGGCGACGAGCTTTCCGCCGCGCATAATTTTGACCGGTGGAATGCGGAGACCTTCCTGATAGATTTCGCGGCATGGTCCCATGGAGCCGGGATAAGTTCCTCCGACATCGGCATGGTGGGCGCGGGAAGCGACGTAGAAGTCGGGGGCGGCGAGTCGGCGGCGAGGCTTTTTCCCGCCAACGTAAACCGGCATAACGAGCGTGATGTCGGGAAGATGCGTTCCTCCCCGAAACGGATCGTTAAGCATGACGACGTCGCCGGGCTTGAGGGCGCAATGCTCTACCGCTGCGGCAACGGACATCGGCATGGAGCCGAGGTGCACCGGCATATGGTCGCCCATGGCGATGACCTGGCCCGCTGAATCGAAGACGGCGCAGGAGTAGTCGCGGCGCTCCTTAATATTGGGAGAAAAAGAAGTGCGGCGGAGCGTCGCTCCCATTTCTTCGGCGATGGAGTGGTAGAGGTTTTTGAAAACTTCGAGTTCGACGGGATCGCGCATCTCGGTGACGAGTTTACGCCAACTGTGAGATATGCACTTTCCGCGCATCTCTTTAGTCGATTTGACTGGGCTATCTATTTGGTCGGTGCGTAGTAGCCGTTCCGGGCGTGAATTTTTAGTCCACGTTTGTTGCAGCTCAGCTCAATCGAACGAAAACTCCCATCCGCTTCCAGATTTGGAGGCGGGTATCCAATCGCGTACTGGCTTCGCAAAATCTTTTCGATCGCACTAAAGGCTCCCTTGAGGTCGGAATTCTCGCGTGCCGACAAAACGAAACCACCCGTCTCGTGAGTTAGTTTATCCAGCACCAGTCGACCCTTCGGATCTTTTTCGAAAATAGAGCTCGCGTCTAACGCAAAAATCGCCGCTTCGGCCCGGATTGCAGCTTCTTCCGCTGCTCTCAGTGTTGATTTGCTAGCGGTATCGACGCCGTCAGTAACGAGAATGATTACAGGACGCATCACGCTGTGTTTTCGGTTACCGCGAAGTCTGTGACTCGCATGAATGATCGCATCGTACATTGCGGTCTCGCCGTCCGCTTTCAGGTTTTGCACCGTACTATTAAGTGCGTTGATATCGCTCGTCATGGTTGCGGTTTTTTCCTGTACGCCGCTGCCGAAGGCAATGATCGCCGCCTCATCGTTTTCTCTGCGCAGGATATGTTTGAGAAAACTGCTTGCGGCTTTCCGCTCAAAGGGCAGACGATCGCGAACCGAACTGCTGACATCGATCGCCAAAATTACGCTTAGTGGCAGGTTGGTCCGAGCTTGAAAATAGCTCCATTTTTCGGGCGTCTTGTGGTTGTCGAGCAACTTCAAGTCGTCGGCGGTAAGGTTATCGACAAACCTGCCTTTTGCGTCGGTCACACTCAGGATGAGGCTAACTTCATCGACTTGTTTTGAAATGGTGAAGGCTAAATCATCCGTCGGCGAAATAGGAGATAGGGGCTCTAGATTCTGACCTGTGGCTTCTCGCGGCGGGATGGACGAACTCGAACTCTCATTTACAAGGGCGGGGATTTTTCGAACCACCCCTGAAGCGGCTGGCGGCTTGGCTTGAGCATGACAAATGGAAGGTAAGAAAACCGCAAGTGCGATCGCCAGCGAGAACGTCTTGTACATGGCCCAACACCCAAATTTCTGTGGACTTGAATGCGTTGTTTGACTGGGGGAGCGCGAATCGAACGAATCAGGCGATTTCGAGCACAGTTCTGATCCAGAATGACCAGGATTATACCCTCATCGCTTCGCTAGACGTTACATGTTTTTCTGACCGCATCGGTGTTTGCCGCTCAATCTCCGAGGCATCGGCGATAAACTTCAGCTATTGTTCGAGCGCACCAGTTAACGGCACCGAAGTTGCGAGTGTGCAGCAAGAATTTGCACAGCGCAGAAGGTCGGGTTTGCATTTCTTTATCACGGAGGAATAGAACATAGGGAGCAAAACCATATCGACGATGGACCACACTGTTTCCGGGGCAGCTTGCCGGTCGAATAATTTGCAGAGAATGAAAGTGACTTATGAGCGTAAACAACAAAAAGAATGCCGCCGTTGCAGCGATGACTATTTGCTGCACGGCGTTCGCCCTGCTTAGTTCGGCGATGGCTGCCGATCCGGTCACAACTGCTGACGGCCTGGTGGCTCAACATCTCGATTCAATTGCTAGCGCAACGGTGCGCGCTGGCCTTAAAACTCGCGTTGCTCAAGGTACCGTCCATTACTCGATCCTCGTAGGCGGTGCTGGCAGTATTGACGGAAAAGCAACCCTGGTTTCCGAAGGCAAGAAATTGCAATTTATGGTGAAGTTGCCAAACAATGACTATCGCGGAGAGCAGTTTATCTTCGACGGTGCTAAGGATAGCGTCGCCTTTTCCAGCTCAAGACTATCCCGTTCCGCTTTTGGCAATTTTGTTTTTGTGCAAGATGCAGTAGTCCGCGAGGGTCTAGTTGGGGGCGTGCTCTCCACAGCATGGCCTCTTTTAAATCTGGACGATCGCAAGCCCAAACTCAGCTTTGACGGTCTGAAGAAAATCGATGGCCAGGAGTTCTACGAGCTTCGTTATCGCCCTCACAAGAATACTGATTTGGAGATTAATCTCTATTTCGATCCTCAGACGTATCGTCACGTAGAAACTAGCTATAACTACAGTGTGTCAGAGGGCCTGACATTAGGGGGCGAGAAAGCGGCAGCCAGGCAATACCCAAACCGCTATCGACTGACCGAGAAATTCAGCGACTTCAAGACTGTGGATGGTGTCACTTTGCCGACTCATTATGATATTCAGTTTTCGCAGGAACTGCAGAATGGCAAGACGACACTTTCTGATTGGGATCTGAAGGGGCTCGACGTAACTAATAATATGTCCATCGATCCGCGTGCTTTTGAAGTGAAATGAAATCGAATGGATGTGGCTTGGAATGTTGCTAGCCAATCCTTGATCCGAACATTTCGACTGAATTTGGCTTGAAGAAGTTCGAGGTGCAAAACCTTCTCCGCCTGCGGTGCTACACTCGTTGAATTATGGCTGAAGGGCGTTCTCGGGTTTGGATTTGGGTTCTTGTCGCTGGCGGCTTGTTTCTTGTGTTCGTAGTCGCCGTGTTTACGCTTGTGTACATGAGTTTTGGCGGTCGGGACGAAGAATCATTTACTGGCTTCGGTTCCAAGATCGCCGTAGTTGAATTAGATGGCGTTATTTTCTCTCCCAAGCAGATCGTTCCACAGCTTAAGAAGTTTGCCGATGACGATTCCGTAAAAGCCATCATTATTCATGTGAATTCACCGGGCGGCGGCGTGGCCGCTTCTGAGGAAATTTACCGCGAGGTGAAGCGGATTCGCGACGAAAAGAAAAAGCGCATCGTCGCTTCGATTGAAACCGTCGGAGCGAGCGGCGCCTACTACGTGGCATCCGCCACCAACAAAATTTATGCCGACAAGGGCAGCATCGTGGGCTCGATCGGAGTTATTGCGGAGTGGGTCAACTATGGCGACCTGCTGCGCTGGGCGAAGCTCAATCCGATTACGATGAAGGCCGGAGAATTCAAGGATACTGGCAGTCCTACCCGCGAAATGACACCGGCGGAACGCCAGTACATGCAGGCACTGATCGACAACATGCACACGCAGTTTATTCAGGCGGTGGCTGATGGCAGACATGCGAAGGAAGCCGATATTCGCGCGATCGCGAACGGCAAGGTGTGGACCGGGGAACAGGCGCTGACGATGAAGATGGTCGATCAGCTCACGGACTTTCAGGGAGCGGTAAAAGATACGGCGCAGGCGGTGAATATTTCAGGTGAACCGACTCTCGTCTGGCCGCCTAAGGATAAGCGCTCTGGTTTTGATCTTTTATTTGGCGACGTGTCCGATTATTTGCCGACGCGCGAAAAGCTATTGGAGCAGCAGGTCGGCTTTTACTATCTTTGGAAGTAGTGCGGGAAGTAGCGGAGTAGCTCCCCAGTTTTCAGAAATGGCTCTCCTGGGAGCCGGGTACTGAAAATTTGCCGGAACCGGAAACTGCACTTGCATAGAACCCCTTAAATTTGAGAAGGTTATAGACGGCGTGGCCGTCGATCACCCGTTCACACGGAACCGTTTAGCGGAACCGGCCCCAAAGGGAGCATAAAGGTTTATGACAAAAGCTGACCTGATCGAAGAAGTTTCCCGGCTGGCGGAACTGACCCGCAAAGACAGCGAGGTGATTGTCGACACGATTTTTGACAGCGTGGTGCGCTCGCTGCGCGTGGGTGACAAGATCGAGATCCGCGGATTTGGCAGCTTTCGTACTCGCCAGCGTAATCCTCGCGTCGGCCGCAATCCGAAGACGGGCGACCGCGTGGAAGTTCCGGCAAAGAAGATTCCTTTCTTTAAGCCGAGCAAAGAGCTGAAGGATCTGGTCAATAATAGTCCGACCCCGACGGCTGCGCCTGTAGCGGCTCCCGTTCCGCCGGCGCCAACCAGCACGATCTAGTCCCGAGGTCGCTGCTTGTGAGATCGTTGCTCGAATAATCAAGACCATCGTGGAGCGACTGGCGTCTACTGTCGGTGCTTGATCGTCACACCGCTGCGTAGTGGCGATTGGAGACCAGTCTCCAGCGAGTAATCTGGGCAAACCGACTCGGTGAATGTGTAAGATATGAGAGCCGGGCCCGTAGCTCAACGGTTAGAGCAGCAGACTCATAATCTGTTGGTTC
>OBLW0100003388.1_pt1 | contig 12453 bp, 13 predicted proteins | sample 1520161 | NCBI WGS metagenome assembly OBLW01 (sample SAMEA3539309, study PRJEB22396) | soil metagenome | biome: tundra; feature: field; material: soil | place: USA | collected 2010-05 | depth 0.15 m
TGAAGATCGCCACCATGACCCGGTCCGCGAAAGGCACGCGGGAGAACCCGGGCCGCAACGTCCGCGCCAAGGCCGGGCTGAACCGGGGGATCCTGGGTTCGGGGTGGGGCCTGCTGGTGCGCCGGCTGGAGGACAAGGCCCCGGGCCGGGTGGAGAAGATCAGACCCGCGTTCACGAGCCAGCGGTGCTCGGCGTGCGGGCAGGTGGACCGGGACTCGCGTGAGAGCCAAGCCGTGTTCCGGTGCACTGCCTGCGGTTTCGCCTGCCACGCGGACGTGAACGCGGCCATCAACATCGCGGCGGGGCACGCCGTGACTGCGCGGGGAGGCGACGGGGTCACCCGGCCCGTGAACCGCGAACCTCAACTGCTGCTCCCATCGGCGTAGTAGCTGGAATCCCCCGCATTCATCAGGCGGGGGAGGATGTCAAGCCATCAGTATCGCGGGCGCGCGGTGACTGGGTGGGCGCGATGCTTGACGTGGACGCGGGCACCAATCACCGTCATTACTCATGAACGCTGCTGCGACCTGCCCGCGCTGTGGTGGCCCGCTGAGTAGGCCGGGCCCGTCGTCCACGGCGTGGCAGTGTCACCGGCACGGCGCCGTGTCTCCGCTGCGCCCGGCGTACAGCCCGGACTCCGAGGGGCTGCGGGAGCTGCTCCGCGATGCCGCGGTGCCGGTCTGGCTGCCGTGGCCGCTGCCTGACGGCTGGCTGGTGACCGGGTTCGCGGGTGCCGGTGATGACCGCACCGGCAGCCGCGCTGGTGTGGTGGCCCTGTCCGGGCCCAACCCGGTCGGCGGGCCCGCCGACATGCTGCTCATCTCGGAGGAGCCGGGGGTGGGCCTCGGTGCGCGGTTCGCCGGGATCACCGGTCCCGACCCCGGCCCGGGCTTCGCGGTGGGCGCGCCGCACGCGCTCGTGAGTTTCGGGCATCACGAGTTCCCGCTCTGGCACGTGGCCGCGCCGGAACTGGCGGCGTTCGCCGGCGAGGTGCTGGGGAACTGGCTCTGGATCGTGCTCTGGCCCGATATCGCCGGGGTGCTGCTGGTCGAGGTCCTATCGTTGCGGGACTTGCGTGATCCCGGCCAGGACCTGGACCTGCCGTTCGGCCCACGATCCGCGCGGCTGCCGGGCTGACCGCGCCGCCTGGCCGCAGCGCACGTAGCATGATCGTTCGTGCGCATAGATTTGCACTCGCACAGCTCTGCTTCGGACGGCACGGATCCGCCCGCCGAGGTGATGCGCCGGGCCAAGGCGGCCGGCCTCGACGTGATCGCCCTGACCGATCACGACACCCTGGCCGGGCACGAGGAGGCCCGCGAGGCCCTTCCGGAGGGATTGACGCTAGTCGGCGGCATGGAGATGTCCTGCAAGCTCGGCGACCGCAGCGTGCACATGCTGGCCTACCGGGTCGACCCGGCCAACGAGCCGCTGGCCGCGGAATGCCGCGCGATCACCTCCGACCGGCTGCGCCGCGGCCAGGCCATGGTGGACCGCCTGCGTGACCTCGGTACCGACATCAGCTGGCCGCAGGTGACGGCGATCGCCGGGGGCGGGGTGGTCGGCCGGCCGCACATCGCACGCGCGATGGTCGCGGCGGGCGTCATCGAGCGCTCGGAGCAGGCCTTCACAGCGGAATGGATCGGCGCGGGTGGCCGGGCCCACGTGGCCAGGTACGCGCCGGACCCGGCCCGCGCCATTGCGCTGATCCGGGCGGCGGGGGGAGTGGCGGTGCTCGCCCATCCCGGCGCGCCGGGCCGCGGCTCGCGGATCCCGGACGACGTCATCGCCGGGCTGGCCGGGGCGGGCCTCGCGGGCATCGAGGTCGCACATCGAGATCACACTCCGGCCGAACGCAGCCGGCTCGCTGGTCTCGCCCAGGACCTGGGACTCGTCCAGTCGGGCGGCAGCGACGATCACGGCCTTCTGACCGGGCGCCGGCTTGGCCGCGACACGATGGAGCCCGCCGAGTTCGAGCGGCTGATGGCGCAGGCGACGGGGCCTGCGCCGGTTCAGGGCCCGGGACGGGGGGCGCGATGAGCGGCGTGTTCAACCTGAAGTTCTTCTGGGAGGTTTTCGTCACCCTGCTGGTGATCACCGATGCGCCCGGCGTGGTGCCGCCCTTCCTCGGCCTGACCCGGGGCCTGCCGGATCGGGTACGTAATCGGCTGGCCTGGCAGGCGGCCGTGGTGGCGTTCGGGGTAATTGTTGCTTTTGCCTTGCTCGGCCAATCTGTCCTGGCCTACCTGGGCGTCGAGCTGCCGGCCCTGCAGGGGGCGGGCGGCCTGCTGCTCCTGCTGGTCGCGCTGCAGCTGCTGACCGGTGCGATGAGCGAGCCGACGGAGGCGGAGCGGCTGAAGGCCAACGTGGCTTTCGTGCCGCTCGGCACGCCGCTGCTGGCCGGGCCGGGGGCGATCGTCGCGACGATGCTGTTCGTCCGCCGGGTGAACGGCGCCGCCGACGCGGTCGCGTTCGCCGTCGCGATCCTGGCGGTGGCCGTCCTGTTGTGGCTGACGATGCGTTTTTCCGGGGTGATCCACCGCATCCTGCGGGCCAGCGGGGTGGAGTTGCTCACCCGGATCGCCGGGCTGCTGCTGTCGGCCATCGCCGTGCAGCTGGTCGCGGACGCGATCCGGGCCTTCGTGAAGCAAGGCTGAGCCGGTCGGGATTGAATGGGATCGAGCAACCGGAATTCCAGGGAAAGGCGGGCCAGCATGCAGGCGCGGATCGATCGGCTGGTGTCGCCGGGGGTAACCGCTCCCGGGGAAGGGGGGGACGAGCGCGAGAGCAATGCCTGGATCGTGGGCGACGACGAGGAGGTCATCGTGGTCGACCCGGGCACCGACGCCGCGGCGGTGCTGGCCGCTACCGTCGGCCGGGAGATCCTCGCGGTAATCTGCACGCATGGCCACGCGGCCCATGTGGCGGCGGCGCTGGACGTCGCGGCCCGCGATGAGGCCCCGGTGGCCCTGCATTCCAAGGATCTCCTGGCCTGGCGGGAAGCGCACTCCGGCGAGGACCCGGAGATCGAGATGGACGACGGCGGGATCTTCGAGGTGTCCGATGTCGCGCTGGAGGTGGTCCACGCCCCGGGGCACAGCCCGGGCTCGGTCTGCCTGTACTGCGAGAACCTCGGGGCGGTGTTCTCCGGAGATGTCATGCTCGCCGGGGGACCCAGCCCGCACGACGGTGAATTCCCCAATTTCCCCGCCCAGCTCAGTGCCATCGGCGAGCACATCCTGACGCTGCCCGCCAAAACCCGGGTGCTGCCCGGTCACGGCGAGGAGATTACCGTGGCGGCGGCGGAGAAGCGCTTCGACGCCTGGGTGGCGGCAGGCCCGAAGGTCTAGGGATGGAACAAGAACAACTGGGCCTGGCCGGGATGCCGCGGCGGCTGTACCGGTGCACCCCCACCAGGCTGGCGGCCTGGCTGGACTGCCCGCGCCGGTACCGGATGACCTACCTGGACCGCCCCGCGCCACGGAAGGGGCCGCCGTGGGCGCACAACAGCCTCGGCGCGAGCGTGCACAACGCGCTGGCCGGGTGGTGGCGGCTGCCGCTGGCCGGGCGCACCGTGACCGCCGCGGGAGACCTGCTGGAACGGGGCTGGATCGAGGAGGGCTTCGCGGACCAGGCGCAGTCCACCGCGGTGCGCGGCCGGGCCCGCCGCATGGTCGAGCGTTACGTGGCCGGCCTGGATCCCGGCCGGGATCCGGTCGGGGTGGAGCGGACAGTGGCTACCCGCACCGACCGCATCGCGGTGTCGGGCCGGATCGACCGGCTAGATGAGCGGCCAGAAGACGGCGGCCCAGAAGACGGCGGCCCAGAAGACGGCGGCCCAGAAGACGGCGGCCCAGCACTCGTGGTGGTGGACTACAAGACGGGCCGGCGTCCGCTGACCGCCGGTGACGCCCGGGCGTCCATGCCGCTCGCGCTGTACGCGATGGCGGCGGCCCGGGTGCTGCGGCGGCCCTGCCGCCGGGTCGAATTGCACCACCTGCCGACCGGGGAGGTACACGCCTGGGAGCACACGGACGCCACGCTGGCCAGGCACCTTGGCCGCGCCGAGGATATCGCCGCCGAGTGCGCGGACGCCGATGAGCGGTTCGGCGCGATCCCGGCTGGCGATCAGGACGAGAGTTTTCCACCGCGTACGGGGCCGGGCTGCGGCTGGTGCGATTTCCGTGGCCTCTGCCCGGAGGGCAGCGCGGCAGCGGAACCCCGCCGTCCCTGGGACGGGCTCGGCTCGGCCGACGGTGAATAGCTCAGCGCCTCTGGCGCCCGGTAAATTCGCGCCTCCGGCACTCTGTAGCTCTCAGCGCCTCCGGCACTCGGCCGCGTTCCAGAAATGGGTCAAGGTGCTGGCCGTGGTCTCTGGTGCCTCCACGGCGGGCGAATGCGCGGCGGCGGGGATGCAGACACGCTCCGCGCCCAGCCGCAGGGCCATATCTTCCTGGGTGGCCGGGTCCCACGCGTCGTCGTCCTCGCCGTAGACCACCAGCAGCGGTGCGACGCCGAGCCCGGCCAGCGCCTTGGTGCGGTCGGGGCAGCTGAGCAGGTTCTCGCCCATGGACCGCAGGCCGGTCGGTGAACTGGTCAGCATGCGGGTGCGCACGAACTTCATGATGGTGTCCGGGGTCCCTTCCGCGACTGCTTGCGGCTCAAGGTAGGTGGCCCACACGCGCTTCACCTGATCCTGAAGGTCCTCCTGGCCGGCCGGGCCGAGTTCGGCGAGCAGCGCTTTGAGGATGGCCGCCCGCGGGCCAGTGAGCCCCCCTGGGCCGGAACTCATCAGGGTCAGCGAGCTGACCCGGGTGGCCCGCGCGAGCAGAATCTCCCGTGCCACCAGGCCGCCGAGCGAGTGGCCGAGCAGGTGCACCCCATCCGGCGGGCCGATGTCCAGCTGGTCGGCGATCAACGCTACGTCCGCGGCGAGGGCGGCGAACTCGTAAGCTCCGGGGTCATCGGTGCCGGGAGTCTCGTACTGGCCCCGCATGTCGATGGCGACCACCTGTCGTCCCGCGGCCGCCAGCGGCTGGAGGACCGGGAGGAAGTCCTCCTTGCTGCCGGTGTAGCCGGGGATGAGCAAGGCGGGCTGACGCTCATGCACACCTGAGCCGGGCAGGGCCTCGAGCGCGGCGAAGTTTCCCCGGCTGGTCCTGAAGGTCACCCGTCGTATCCCGGCGGGCAACATGAGGGTTCGTGGTGTGCTCACAGGCGGCCAGCCTACCCAGCATCTCTCGAAGCTAGCCCGCTCCAGCCTGGGGGATTGCTGGATGCAGGCGATGGACATGTTCAGGCCTGGCCAGGGACCGGGCCCTTCCGGACGCCGCGGGACCGGCGCCTGCGCCCGGCAGTCGGCTGGGTGCGGGTCGGCTGGGTGCGGGTCGGCTCAGTGCGGGGCGGCGGGGTGTGCTCAGTGCCGCCGTGTTCCTGGGCCGGCTCGGTTTGCTCGGCTACGGCCGATACGCCGCCCCTGGTCCGCTTGCGGACGCGGGGCTTCCTCGGCGCTGCGTCCCTGACCGCCCCCCTTGCCGCCCCGTCCCGGGCCCCGGCCCTCGCCCCGTCCCTGACCGCCGTGCCCGTCGCCCGGGGCCGGCGCCCGGCCGCCGAGCGGATCCGCCCAGTCTCCCCGAGGTCTTCGATTTCCTCGGCCTCAAGACCCTGACGGCCACGCTGGGCCCGGGGCAGGTTCCCGGTCGCGCCCGGCGGGATGTCCAGCTCGCTGTGGAAGTGCTCGGACGTCGAGTAGGTCTCGGGCGGCTCGGCCAGGCCCAGGCCCAGGGCCTCGTTGATGAGCTTCCACCGCTGCATGTCCCGCCAGTCGACGAAGGTCACTGCGACGCCGCTGCGTCCGGCCCGCCCAGTCCGGCCGATCCGGTGCAGATAGGCCTTGTCGTCCTCCGGGCACTCGTAGTTCACCACGTGCGTGACGTCGTCCACGTCGAGTCCACGGGCCGCGACCTCGGTGGCGACGAGCACATCGATCTTTCCGTTGCGGAACGCCCGCAGAGCGCGCTCTCGCTGACCCTGCCCCAGGTCGCCGTGTACCGCTGCCGCGGCGAATCCCCGGGTGGCCAGCGCGGCCGCTACCTGGTCCGCGGTCCGCTTGGTCCGGCAGAACACCATGGTCAGTCCTCGCCCGGTGGCCTGGAGGAGCCGGGCCAGCATCTCGATCTTGTCCATCTGGTGCGCACGGAACACGTGCTGCTGCGTCAGGGGCACGACCTGTGCCTCATCGTGCTGCTCGGCCCGGACGTGCATCGGCTGGCGCAGGTGGCGCCGGGCGAGCGTGACGACGTCTCCCGGCATGGTGGCCGAGAACAGCATGGTCTGCCGCTCGGCCGGGGTGAGCTGGAGGATGCGCTCCACGTCGGGCAGGAACCCGAGGTCGAGCATCTTGTCAGCCTCGTCCAGGACGAGCATGCGGACCCCGGACAGGGCCAGATGCCGCTGCCCGACGAGGTCGAGCAGGCGGCCCGGCGTACCCACGACCACATCGACAGTGGCCCTCAGGGCTTCGATCTGAGGCTCGTAGGCGCGGCCACCGTAGACGGTCAGTACCCGGGCCCCCTGCCCGGACCCGGCGGTACGCAGATCCTCGGCGACCTGGCTGGCCAGTTCCCTGGTGGGCACCACGACCAGGGCGCTGGGGGCGGTGGGGCGGCTGGCCGGAAACTGGCCGAGTTGCTGGAGGATCGGGATTCCGAACGCGAGCGTCTTCCCGGTCCCGGTCCTGGCCTGGCCGATAATGTCGTGACCGGCGAGTGCGATGGGCAGTGCCAGCGTCTGGATGGGAAAGGCCGTGATGATTCCCACGGCCTCGAGCGCGGCCGAGATCGGCTCGTCTACACCCAGATCACGGAATGTTCTCGGGGTATCCGGAGAACCCCCCGCCGGGGGCTCCGATGTGGGCTCCGTTGCCGGCAGCCCGGTAAGTTGCGTTGTCAGGGTAATCAGCTTTCATTAGTGGCCCGTAGCCTGGCTGCACACTCTGCACATGCCATCACCACCCGGGCCTAGCTCTTGCACTCCACCGGCATGACCATGCACGCCGACGCAATAAGACGCCGCAAAAGGACACTGTCGCACGCTCGCGGGGGGAACCCATCGCTGCGCTGCAGACTGGGCAAACGCCTCGCCTTACTGCCAGTGTGAACGCGGCCAGGGATGTGCCGCATTCCCGTCGCAGTTTCTTCGCGTAGTGTACCAATGCCGTCAGCCCAGCGGGGGGACCGCCCTGCGGCGCGCATGTTGTTAGGCTGCGCTCGTGACTGACAGTTCGGCTGAAAGCGGCACGGCGCCGGGCCCACGGCCCGGCGATCATGCGATCGCTGCCTCCGACGGTCTTCTGGACCTGCTCGGCTTGCTCGCCTATGCGGAACTGGTCGCTTTCTTCCGGCTCTCCGAAGATGCGGCGCTGGCGCCTTCGGTGGCCGACAAGGCAGCACTGGGCCAGATGGCGGTCGCGGAATTCGGCCACTTCAAGCTGTTGTGTGGGCGGCTCTCGCGGATGGACGCCGATCCGGACCAGGCGATGCAGCCGTTTGTGGCCGCGCTGGACGACTTCCACGCCCGCACCGCCCCGGCCGACTGGCTGGAGGGGCTGGTCAAGGCGTACGTCGGTGACGGCATTGCCGCCGATTTCTACCGGGCGGTAGCCGAGCTGGTCGATCCGCAGAGCCGGGCGCTGGTTCTCGAAGTGCTGGCCGACACCGGCCATGCGGAATTCGTCATCGCCCGGGTCCGGGCGGCCATCGACCAGGATCCGCAGCTCGCGGGGAGGCTCGCGCTCTGGGCCCGGCGGCTGGTCGGCGAGGCGCTGGCCCAGGCATACCGGGTCGCGGCGGAGCGTGAGCCGCTGGCCCGGTTGCTCGCCAGCGGCGGCCCAGGCGGCTCCGGTGGGAGCGACGCGGGCGACCTGGGCGAGATCGCCCGGATGTTCGCTCAGCTCACCGACACGCACGCGCAGCGGATGGCGGCGCTCGGCCTGGCCAGCTGGGGAAACGCGCCGAGCGGTGACTGAGGACGTAGCCCGACGGCAGCCCTCAGACGTTGCGGAAGCCGATCCGGCGCTGCTCGGAGCCCGTGAACTCGACGTAACCGATCTTCTCGGCAGGCACCAGCACCTTGCCCCCCTTGTCGTCGGTGACGACGAACATCCCACCGTCGGCGACCGCCGTGACGAGGGCGTTCTCGATGTCCTCCGCCGAGGAATTGGTCTCCACGAAAAGTTCCCGCGGTATCGACTGAATCCCGATCTTTACTTCCACGGTATTCCTCTCTCGGCGGTCCGCCCCAACCATGGCTGCGGCGCCCTATCTGGCCAGGCCGATGACGCTCTTGCAGGCTAACCGCCGGTGTGCGGGCCGCGGAGCGATCCAGGGCCCGCGACGGTACGCCGCGAGCGAAACGAGGCCGGCGCCGCGCCGGCCCTATACCTCAGTCAGCCGGTGCGCGGCCAGCCGCTGATGCCGCGCCAGGCCAGCCGGGCCATCAGTTCTTCCGCGGCATCCTTCGGGATCATGCGGCCCGTGCTGAGCCAGTAGGTGGCCGTGACGTGGGCCATCCCGACCAGGCCCATGCCGAGCAGGTGCGCCTCGTCGTCGCCGATCCCGGCGTCCTCCCGGATGATCTCGCTGACCATCTCCGCGCAGTTCCGCATGGTGGCGTCGAGACGGTCCCGTACCGCACGTTCGTTGCGCAGGTCGGACTCGAATACCAACCGGAACGCCTCACCAGTGCTGCCCACGAAATCAAAAAATGCGGTGAAGGTGGCGCTGACCCGCTGCTTGTTGTCCGTAGTGGACGCGAGTGCGCTGCGGACGGTATCGGTGAGGGCCGCCACGCTCTCATCGAGCAGGGCGAGGTAGAGGTCGAGCTTGCCGGGGAAGTGCTGGTACAGCACCGGCTTGCTGACGCCGGCTCGCTCGGCGATCTCGTCCATGGCCGCCGCGTGGTACCCCTGCGCGACGAAGACCTCCTGTGCGGCCCCAAGCAGTTGCCGGCGCCTGGCTTGCCTTGGCAGCCGCGGACTGGCCGGCCGGGCATGCGGGGTTGCGGTCACGAGACTCTCCGATGTGTTCCGTCGCGCGGTTCCGCCATGTCAGGCCCATCCTACGACCGGACGGGGCCCATCCGGCGTTACAGACGGTGACCCGCTCGGGCCGGGGTCATCCGGCGGGGCCACTCAGCGATAGTCGTCCTCGTCGAGTTCCACCGTGCGCTGCTGTTCCGCGGCGTCGGCCTCGTTCACGTCGAGCGGCAATTCGCTGGGCTCGTCATCGATGGGCTCCTCGCCATCGTCGGCCACGCTCTGCATCTGCTCCACGAGATCGGCCGTCGGCGTCTCCATGTCACCCTCGCTCATCCGTCCTTCCCCTCCTGCATCAGTGATAAGTCCTCTATAGGCGATAAGCCCGCCAGTTCCGGTGAATCGGCTAGCTGGGTCTGGGCTAGCTGGGTCTGGGCTAGCTGGGTCTGGGCTAGCTGGGTCTGGGCGGCTCCGGCCGGCTCGGCCGGAGCCCGCTGCATCAGTTCGAGCAGCGGTGATTCCACCGCCTCTGCGTACGTCGGGAATGCGTGCACCACGTCGGCCAGCACGGCCAGCGGGATCCCGGCGCGGATGGCCAGCGTCAGTTCCCCCATCCATTCTTCCGCGTAGGGACCGATGGCGGCCGCACCAACCAGGATGTCGCCGCGTCCCGCGTCCGCGTACAACTCCACGCGCCCCCCGTCGTCGTCTGCCGTGGCGGCGCGCGCCGTCTGCGCGAGGTCGAAGCCGGCGGTGAGCAATTCGACGCCGGCGGCGGCCGCCTGCCCTGGGGAGATGCCCACCGAGTAGACCGAGGGCCAGGTGTACACCGCGCGCGGGATGGCCCGGTAGTCGGCCAGGCGATGCCCGCCCAGGATGTTGGCGGCGACGATCCGTGCCTGGTAGCGGGCCGTGTGCGTGTAGGGGGCGATGCCGGTCACATCCCCCGCCGCCCAGACCCGGCCGCCCGGTTTCCGGCCGTCATGCCCCCCCGCGGCCGGGCCGGGAATCACCCGGCAGGTCTCGTCCACCGCGAGCGCATCCACGGGGGAGCGGGCCATGCCGAGCTTGTCCAGGTCGAGCCCGGTCAGCCGGGGTCTGCGCCCAGTGGCGAGCAGGACGCGGTCGGCCTCGATCCTGGTTCCGCTGGCCAGAGTCAGCGCGAGCCCCGAATCCGTCGTCTCCGCTTTCACCACCGCGGAGCCGAGGCACAGCTCCGCTCCGGTCCTGCGCAGCGCCTCGGCCAGGATCTCCCCGGTGAACGCCGCCTCGTCAGGGAGGACCCGTTCCTCCGCCTCCACCAGGGTCACCTGCGACCCGAACGCCGCGTAAATCTGCGCGAGCTCGCAGCCGACCGGCCCGGCGCCCAGGACGACCAGCCGGCGCGGCAGATCGGGGCAGGTCAGCGCCTCCGCGCTGGTCCACGTCGGCACGTCGGTAAGTCCCTCCACCGGAGGGGCCACCGGCTCGCTGCCGGTGGCGATGACCAGGTCCTCATAGCTGATCCGGGTCGGCTCATCACCGTTGGCCAGACCTCCGGCGGCCGTGACAGCGTCACTGCCGTTGCCCGGCCAGGCCCCGCGGGCCGCACCGGTGCCGCGGGCCGCACCGGGACCGCGGGCCGCACCGGGACCGCGGGCCCGGGCGGCACCGGGACCGCGGATCGGCTCGACCTCGATCATGCCCGGCTTCGTGATCCGGCCGGTGCCGCGGAGCAGCGTCACCCCGGCCTCGGCGAGCCGCGCCGCGGCGAACGTGTCGTCGAGGTGCCCAGCCAGCTCATCCCGGCGGGCCACCGCATGCTCCCAGGTCTCACCCCGGCGGGCCGACTGGAGCAGTGATTTGGACGGAATGGAGGCCAGGTATGGGGACTCGCCGCCGACGAGTCCAGCCTCCACGAGAACGGCGGACCGGCCAGCCCGGGCCACCTCGGTGGCAACCAGCTCACCGGAGGTTCCGCCCCCCAGCACAACGACGTCAAATTCCGGCATGTGTTGATCCTCCCCGCCCCGCCGGGCGAACGCGGTGAGTTCATCATGACAGCCGCGCTTCGCAGCGAGTGCATCACCTAGACGGCTTGAGGCGCGGCAGGAGCGGCGGGGGCGGCGGGAAAGCCATGAATGCCCCCGGAACGGGTATCGAAACTTCATGCGCAGCATGTGGAAGGGCTCGATCTCGTTCGGCCTGGTGATGATCCCGGTGAAGCTCTACGCTGCGACGCACCAGCGTGACCTGGTGTTCCGCCAGGTGCACGCAGCGGACGGGGGGCGGATCAGATTCCGCCGGATCTGCTCCGTGGATGGCGCTGAGGTCGAGTACGACGAGGTGGCCAAAGGGTATGAATTACCTGACGGCGAGGTGGTGCTGGTCACCGACGAGGACCTGGCCGACCTGCCGCTGCCGACCGTCCGCAGCATCGAGGTGCTCAACTTCGCCCCGGCTGATCAGCTGGACCCGATCCTCTGTGCGCGGAGCTACTACCTGGAACCCGAGCCCACCGGGGCCAGGGCGTATGTACTGCTGAGGGACGCGCTGGAGCGGTCAGGGAAGGTGGCGGTGGCCAAGGTCGCGCTCCGCCAGCGGGAGTCCCTCGCGGCCCTGCGGGCCAGGGACGGCGTGCTGGTGCTGGAGACTTTGCTGTGGCCCGATGAGATCCGCGAGCCCGTCTTTCCGTTCCTTGACGAGGACATCGAGGTGCACTCGCAGGAACTGAAGATGGCCGCATCCCTGATCAGCTCGATGACCGTGGATTTCGACCCCTCGCAGTACCGGGACCGCTACCGCGAGGCGCTGGAGGAACTGGTAGCCGCCAAGATCCAGGGCCGTGACGTGATCAGGCCGGGGGAGCCGGGCACCGCTGCGGCCAATTCCGGCAGCCTGGCTGACGTGCTGAGGGCGAGCTTGGCGGCGGCGCACGAAGACAAGGCCAGCGCCTGAAATTATCCCAACGGATCCTACCCAGTACTCTGTCCACGGGTCACCACGAGAAGGGCAGCTGATGAAAGAGCGCACGCTGGGACAGAGCAGCCCGGGGAGGGGCCTGGCCGTTTCCGAGCTTGGTCTCGGCTGCATGGGCATGAGCCAGTCCTACGGCCCGGGTGACGACGAGGAGTCGGTGGCCACCATCCGCCGCGCCCTCGACCTGGGCGTGACGCTCCTGGACACGGCCGACGCGTACGGGCCCTTCACCAACGAGCGGCTGGTCGGCGACGCCATCAAGGGCCGCAGGGACGAGGTGGTGCTGGCCACGAAGTTCGGCAACCAGCGGACGCCGGACGGGCGCCGGGTGAACGGGCGGCCCGAGTACGTGCGCCAGGCCTGCGACGCGTCCCTGGACCGGCTGGGCGTGGACCACATTGACCTCTACTACCAGCACCGGGTGGACCCCGACGTGCCCGTCGAGGAGACCTGGGGCGCGA
>OBLW0100003389.1_pt1 | contig 12451 bp, 10 predicted proteins | sample 1520161 | NCBI WGS metagenome assembly OBLW01 (sample SAMEA3539309, study PRJEB22396) | soil metagenome | biome: tundra; feature: field; material: soil | place: USA | collected 2010-05 | depth 0.15 m
TGCTGGATGGCCGCAAACCGGATCTGGGCCAGTACATCTTCAGTCGATCCACCAAAACACAACAGCCACGGGCAGGCCGTCCATCTTTCCTCTACAGAAGTTGGCCGCCGGGGGAAATTGTGGATGAGTAATAACGAAGGAACGGTCGCCCGCTCCTCTGCGATTCTCAAAGAACGAGAGCCGGATCCCAAAAGCCACTGTGACCGCGCGGAACCCGCGCCAGATTGCAAATTCATGAATTTAATACCCCCGAGCGCGTTTTACGCTTTTGGGATGGGAGCCGGGAATTGGATGGCAGCGCATCAACAGGCATCAAAGAATGCACCTGTGTTATCATCGACTTCTGTCGCTAGACGTGAGCAAACCCAAACCGCAATCAGCCTCGATTTCAGATCCCCAGCGCGTGTATGTGGACGGTGGCTATTTCGCCACTCGGCTTCCGCACGACCCGCGCAGGCAGCAACTGTGGAAGGTGTTGTGCAGCTACCTGCAGTCGGAAATTCCAACTTCGTCCGCCGTGCTTGAATTAGGCGGAGGGTATTGCGACTTCATCAATAACATCCAGGCAGCAGAGAAGCACGTCATCGATCTTTCTCCGGATATTTCCGAGTTTGCCGCTGAAGGCGTGGCAACCCATGTTCAGTCGTGTTCGGAATTGGACCTGTTTCCAAGCGAACGGTTTGACATGGTCTTTGCCAGCAATCTGTTCGAGCACCTGACGCGTGAAGAACTCCTCACTACCTTGTCCGGGATCCGGCGCATCCTGCGTCCCGGCGGAAAACTGCTGGTTATTCAGCCCAATTTTCGATATGCCTACGCGAGCTACTTTGACGATTACACGCATATCGGGATCTTCACCGACATAAGCCTTGCCGATCTCCTAAGCACGTCCGGATTTCACATCGATAAGGTGATGCCTCGTTTTCTCCCATTCTCGCTGCGCGGCCACGGTCCGAAGTGGCCCTGGTTATTGCGCTTATATTTAAGCCTGCCGTACCGGCCGATGGCTGGGCAGATGTATATAGCTTGCAGCAAGGCTCGTTGTTCCGATACTAGAAAATGACCAATCAACAACTCGCCAGTTCAGGGCGTCCGTCCGTCTCTCTCGTGACTGGAGGTGCGGGATTCGTCGGCAGTCACGTCGTCGATGGGCTCCTGGAGAACGGCCATAAGGTAGTAGTGCTCGACGACCTCTCCGGCGGTTTTCGGGAAAACGTGAATGAAGACGCCGAATTGGCGGTGGGCTCGGTCACGGATCCGCAGATGGTAGGGTCGCTCTTTCAGCAGCACAAGTTCGATTACGTTTTCCACCTTGCCGCTTATGCCGCCGAAGGCTTGAGCCATTTCATCCGGCGCTTTAACTACATGAACAACGTGGTCGGCAGCATGACAGTGATCAACGAGGCGGTCCGGCACGAGTGCCGGTGCCTGGTATTCACTTCGAGCATTGCGGCGTATGGCGCGGGACAGACTCCCATGACGGAGGAACTGACGCCGAAGCCTGAAGATCCATACGGGATCGCCAAGTACGCCGTGGAACTGGACCTGCGCGCGGCGCACCGGATCTTCGGGCTGAATTCCATCATCTTCCGGCCGCACAACGTTTATGGAGAGCGGCAGAACATCGGGGACCGTTACAGAAATGTGGTTGGCATCTTCATGAACAACATCCTTCAGGGCCGGCCATGCACGATTTTCGGTGACGGCACGCAGACCAGGGCGTTCACACACATTTCGGACGTCGCCCCGATTATTGCGAATTCTGTCAATTACCCCGAAGCGTATGGGCAAGTGTTCAACATCGGCGCGGATACGCCATACTCGGTGAACGATCTCGCGCGAGCGATTCAGAAAGCCATGGGCAAGGATACCGGAATCACCCATCTTTCCGCTCGCGACGAGGTGGTGCATGCCTTCAGCGACAATTCCAAGTGCGCCCGTTATTTTGGCCCACTTGAGAAGACCGCGCTTGAGACTGGTTTGAAAGAGATGGCCGCATGGGTTTATGGTGTCGGCGCCAGGGAAGGCAAGCCGTTCGAAAATGTCGAGATCCTGCGGAACATGCCGCCATCCTGGAGGGAGTTGTGTTCCAAGGGCAATCAATAGCGGTAGTCATGCCTGCCTACAACGAGGCGCAGGGTATATCGAAAGTCGTTCAATCGTTTCGCGCCATCCCGGAGATAGACGAAATAATTGTTGCCGACAACCACAGCACGGATCGTACGGCAGAACTTGCAGCAGAGGCGGGTGCGCGGGTTGTTCCGGAAAAGCAGCGCGGTTACGGATTCGCATGCCGCAGGGCCCTGGCAGCGTCCACCAGTGGCATAACCATTATCATCGAATCGGATGACACCTTTCGGGCCACGGATATTTACAAGTTTCTGGCTTACGCCAATGAATTTGACGTGGTGTTCGGAACGCGAACCTCAAAGTCGTGCATCTGGAGCGGCGCCAACATGGGCTGGTTCCTGCGATACGGGAATTGGGCGGTCGCGAAAGCCTTGGAATACGTCCACAATGGCCCATGCCTGACGGACGTCGGGTGCACGTTCAAGATGTTCAAACGGGATGCTCTGCAAGAGCTGCTCCCCCAGTTGACCGTAGGCGGCAGCAGTTTTTCGCCGGAGATTATGATCATGTCGATCAGGCTGGGGTTTACGTGTGTCGAGATTCCCGTGCACTATGGTTCGCGCCTTGGGGACTCGAAGATCACCGGCAGTTTCCGTAAAGCCTTCTTCCTGGGCCTTCGAATGATATGGCTCATCATCCGTTACCGGTTCCGGACCATCCCCCGCGTTCGCCCGATCTCTGATCCATCCGGCGTCAGACAACCCGGGGACACCCTCTAAGAGATTTACAGCGATGCAAATGCTACCACCAATGACGGACAAGCAGCGGCGCCTGATCTTTTTCGCAATCGTCTGTCTGCTGGTTTCGCTCGCGCTGGTGCAGCATCTCGGCAGGATGAAAAGCATAGGGTTCACTACCCACGACGACATGGCCATCGACCTGATGGCCCAAGAGGTTAACCAAGGAGGCTTTCCCGCGTACCTAGCGCGAGCGAAGAGCATGGCAGTGGACCAGGGGCGGGTGACCTATTATGTGAGCCTGGTCTTCTTTCTTGCTCCGTATTTCGTGGATTCCGACGTCTTCCGGGCGGTTATTTCCACCGGAATTCAGCTTCTGTCCGTGGCCGCGCTGGCGGCGTTTATGGCTCTATATGTCGAGCCTGTGGCGGCCGCTTTTTTTCTACTGATCTTTTACATTCTGCTGCCTCATCAATGGAGTCATTTTCCGCTGGCCAGCTATCCGGTCTTCTATCACGTCCCCACGGCTTTCTTTTTCATCGCGTTGACAATCTATGTCGCGAGGTTCCGGGGAGTCTGGATTCTGCGGGCGTCGCCCGTTACTAGGCCCCTGTGTTACTTCCTGATGGGGTGGTCGCTGATTCTGTATGAGCCGCTGTCGCTGATCTTCACGGCGGCGCTCATTGGCGTTGTCCTGTTCGAGGGGCGGGACAAGACCAGCACGGGTCTTGCCGCCATGGTGAAGGGCGGGGTTCGGCGGCATCGCGGCATAGTCCTGCTGTTTGCGGCCGTAAGCGCCGCGTATCTGATATATCGCGCCGGTCACTCTCCCACGTACGTAGGGACCGCGCTTAGCGCGGCTTCGGTCACGAACCTGGCGGGAATGTTCGAGGTCATATGGTACTTCTCAGCGTTCGGATTTCCGGCAGCAAGTTTCTTTTCTCAGCCGGAATTCATCTCTAGATTTTCGATTGGGTCCATAGCGCAGGATGGGTGGTTGCGCTTCGTTCTGAACAACCTAACTGGGACTAACTGGTTCTTCGCGGCGCTCTTTGGCGCCGGCGTAGTGTTTCTCTTGTGGAACATTCGGGCTATCCTCGCGGGGAGCCGGAAGAACTCGGATTGCGAAGACAATGGGCAGTTTGCCCGGACTCGATTTCTGGCGCCACTCGCAATCGCCGGCGTCCTTGGATTTCTAGCGGCCCTTGTTGTGGAGATACCGGTAAGCCTGTCGCCAAAGTATCAGGCCGATCCGAGGGGTTGGGCGCCCTATATCACCGGATACTTCTCCTATATCGGATTTACGGCCGGTTTCGCGCCTCTATTGTTGTTTGCGGTGTGGCGGGCCGCGCAGAAGAGCGTCATGGCACATCGTCTCGCGGTAATCGGTATCGGAGGTGTCTGCTTTGGGATGGCACTTCTTAACGGTGTCGCTTCGGATGCCATGGTGCGGAGCCAGGCGGACCATTACGCGAAATGGCGTCTTCTTCGCCTGGCTGAAAAGAGCGGCGAATTTCGGGCGCTCCAGAACGGCTCGGTGATTGTGGCTCCTTCTCTCTGGGATGGAATATCCCCAGCTTGGCAAGACGCAGCGACGTACTGGCCCAGTTATTTTGAAAAGCACTTCGGCAAACAGGTCAGGGTTGTGCCTGATTGGCCCGCGCTTGGATCTGAGCAAGTTGGTGTTTACTACGGCTCAGTCATCCCCGGAACTGACGCAGGGGACTTCGTGCTTCTGTTCGCCAAAGTGGACTGGTGCGAGGGTGGCGCCTGCGGCAGCCGGCTCTCAAACCGGGTCTCGGTGTTCAGCCTTGGGGATTTGAAGAGCAAGGACTTATCCGTTGTGCTGCCTGAGGCGGGAGCCTGCCGGCAGTTGTTCATCTCTGAGACTGGCCGGTCCAAGGGCATTCAACAGGCAATCCCTCTCCGCGAAATAAAACCTGTTGCTGGCGGCTATCGTGCTGTGGTCGAAACTGGCGGAGCCATGTTGGAGAATGCCGCCGTAATTGCAGATACCGATCAGAGACAGCCGACCCCCACGGTAGAAGTTGCTTTTGAGAAGGGATTCTACGGACTCGAAAAATCCGGATCCAGCTACTGGCGGTGGAGTGAAGGTCCCTCTGGTACGGGCATTTTGGGACTTGTGAATCACGCACAGGTGCCCGTCCAGGTGACCTTTTCCGCACGGATTGCGACGGATCGCAGCGGGAAGATTCCGTGTGAGGTAAACGCCGGCGGCTCCACGGACAAGCTTCTTACGGCGCACTTGGACCAGTTCTCCAGGACCTTGTCTTTGCTGCCCGGGCGCAACGAAATCAGCGTTCATTGCAGTGCCGAACGGTTAAATTCTCCGAACGATCCTCGTTACATCGTATTCGGACTCCAGAATTGGAGCGTGGTGGATGCCGGTACGTTTGCGCACTTGCGGGGTACGTCCAAAGATGGGATCGAGAACACGCTCGATGTGAAATTCGTTGAAGGATTCTCCGGGCTGGAGCAGAGCGGAAACTCGTATTGGCGATGGAGCGACGGCGCGGAGGGGAAAGGCGCCATCGAATTTAACAATCGCACTGGAAAACTTCTGAAAGTCCTCTTCACGGCGGAGTCTGCCACGGGTCATCCCGAAACATCCAGGCTGGAGATCGATCACGGGTCCAAGACCGGGAAGTTCGAAATTACCGACCAGCGGCAGCGGATCTCGATGGAACTCTCGCTCCCAGCGGGCTTATCTCGAATGTTGCTCAAATCAGACGCGAGGCGCGTGGCGGCACCCAGCGATCCTCGATTCCTGATTTTCGCGATTTACAACTGGCGGGTGTTTTCAATGGAAGCGAGTATGCCGGATCTAAGCTGTTTGAGATGATGGCTCGCTGGAAATAAGACCTTGTCACCCGATGCGAGCGATCGTCCAGGTGAACCCGAGTCGTGACGTCAGAGCTCGGAACAACTACCTTCGTCGGGAACGCCAGGTGAAGCCCAATGCCAGTAATCCAGCGCCGAGCAGGCCAAAAGTGCCGGGTTCGGGGGTGGGGGCCTCATCAACGGTAATCTCGCTCGCATAGGCGTCGTCGTAACCTGCGGCGACTGTGTGGCCGGATTGATCGGCTTGGGAGGCAACCACATCATAAAAAATGTATTGGATTGGCGATGAGGTCGATACAGCGAATTGAGGGCTGGTCCACTGGCCGGAGATGCTAGGGTATTCTCCGTTCCCAAACGGGGTAATATCAGCGGCGATTTCGGCGCCCGTCGTCCCCAGCGCGTACCTATTCGTCAGGTAGTCGTTCGGGTTCGGATCCGTGCCCACGTACAGATTGTAGGTGATCCTCATCTCAACGTCTCCCGGCCAGATATTGCCCCACCCGGAAACTGTGACGTAGTCCACGGTAGACAGCGCATTGAGATCAATCATCAGCCAAGGCTGATAAGGGCCCGCTCCAGGAGTAGCTGAACCGGGAGCGACCCACTGCGTAAAATTATTCGCCCCGTCAATCGCATTGAGGGGCCCGTAGCTGACCCCGTCTTGCGTTAAGTAGCAGGGCTGTGTGCCCGTGCCGCCGCAAGTTGCAGTTGCAATGCCGCCTGCTGCCGCATCGAGGGCTATGTTACCCGCAGAGGCTGAACCTGCCAAAGCAAGAGCCCCGAGTAGAGCGGTTAAGAAAACCCGCATTTCCTTCCTCTCATCTGGAGCCCGGCGAGGGCTACCCAAGTCCGAGTATAAGACCAATTATATCTGAATTCAATCCATTTCGGATACAGAGGTGCTAGATAGCACCAAGCCCTGAGCCGTCAATAGGTTACGGACGGTGGAGGAGCTGTGAGGCGAGAGACGCCCGCGAGTTTTCGCTGCGACTGCGATCGCCGCGGGGGAGAGGGCCCGCGGAACGGCGGCATGAGAACTCATCCCCCGACGAAGTCTAGCGGATTCCGCACAATCGGATGTTCCGAGTTCAGTTCCGCGAGGGGAACGTGGAAGGTGCAGTTGCGGCACATTGGCTGCAGACGCGCGGTTTCATGGGCTCGCCAAATCTCGCGGCTCGCCGGGCCATTAAAGATTTCGCTCAGGGACTGTTGGGTGAGATCCCCGAGATAAAGCTGGCTGCTGGAGTCGTAGTCACAGCAGGAACACGCGGAAACACGACCATCCCAGTAGATCTGCATGGCCAGCGGGAGCATGATGCAGGCGGAGGTGTTGGTGCGTTCGGCAACCCAACGGGCCTCGCCCGGGAGCTCGACCCGCATGGCGCTGCCCCAGTTCGCGTATGTCGAAGTGGCTCCATATGGCAGCACGACACCGAACTGTTGGCGAAGAAAAGTCTCCATCTCGTCCGAAGAGCGGGGCCGCAGCAGACGGAAGCCGAGCTGGATTTCGCACTTCGCCGCGGACGCTTGCCTTAGACTCAGCAGGCGCCGTGTTTGCGTTATGAATCGGTCAAATGAACGGCGGCGGGTGATCGCTTCGCACTCATTCGCCGAAATGCCGTAACAAGAAACGTGGATTCTGGCAAGAACCCTCAACATCTCAGTGACTTCCAAGTCAGAGTACCGGTCCAGGGCATAGAGGTTCGTGGTGATGCTCGGGGTGATCCGTTCGCGGGTCCCCGCCAGCAGGCGAATGCGCTCCATCCACAGACGGTCCAGAAGAGCGTCGCCCACCATCGGGGTCAAGCTGAGATACCCACCACCGATTTCGCAGTACTGCCCCATGACAGCGTCGAACAACTCCGATGGCATGAACCCCCGCGGGCGGGTTTGCGCGGAATACGGACAGAACACGCAATCCGCGTTGCAGATGTTGACGGTCTCGCAGAAGAGCATGATGGGCCGCATACGGCCGGTTTCTCCGCGCATCTTACTCCACGCGCCGGACAGCTTCAAGATCCGGCGGGTCCTGGACGACATAGCGCTGGACAGAGCGCCGCTATCCGCTTCAATTGTCGAATCCCGATATTGGCTGCTGGGGTCCTGGCTGCCAGCGTCTCCGAGCCGGGTGAGTTCCAGGCAAGCCACGGCGCCGGCAGCGAAGCCGGTACGGTATTCCACATGGCCCAGCGTCGCGGGATCCACTGGTCCGCTCCAACCCTGAGCGCCGAAAGCGAAGTACTCGGCTAGGGTCAGTTCGCAGCCGCTGATCTCCACCAGTGCTTCTATACGGCGCAGGTCGTATTGGACGAACCAGCCGTGGTCTTCCAGGCGCCCGAAAGGCACGGTAATCAGCAGGCGCCCGCCTGGTCGCAACAGGGAAGCCAGTCCGGCGGCCGCTTCCAAATCGCCGAACTCCCGCGCCGGCTGTTCGAGCTCGCGGTAGATGGAGCTATCGCGACCGATGTGTCGGATCACGGAGGTTGCGAAGATCAGATCGAAGGCGCCCGGCCGGAAGGGAAGCGCCAGAGCGTCGCCAGCAACGCCGGAAATGCAGGGTTGTGGAGCCGCAGACAAGTCTAAGCCCACCAGAAAGGGTATCTTCAGCGCGTCACGCGCCTGTAGATAACTGGACTCGGCATTGGCGTAACCAAGATCAAGCACCCTTGATTCTCCCTGGAATCGCGACACCACCCAGGGAATCTCAATACAGCGCTCCGAATCGTCGAGGCCATAAAGCGGGGTATCTATCGCGAAATCGCGGGCACCGGGCCGGTTCAGGAAGTATTGGCGACCCGTAGCGGCGCAATAGAACAGGACAGAGCCGTCAGGCCTTCTTTCGGCGTCCAGCACCAGCGCCCTGTAACCGCGCTCCGACGCCCAAAACCTCGCCTCCAGGACTGGTTCAATCTGTAGTAGGTAGCGACCCGGCGGAAGCGGAACGGCCAACGGCAGCAAGGCAAGCTCGCCATCCGGGCCGCGGCAGGGAATGGCACGTGGCCCATCGAAGAGAATCACCCGGCCATCGGCTGGATCTAGAACGTGTGAAGAGAGATGAAGCTTGGTACCCTCGGCCTCCCTGCGGAGCGCCGGATCGGGAACCCAGGACAGAATCGCTTCGATCCGCCCTGTAACCTCTCGCACTCCGAGCAGCCGGATGTCGTAGCTGCTCACGCCTTGAGGTGCCCCGCCAGAGGCAAAATCGACAGACATCAGTACCGCTGCCGCAGGTCTTGTGGGTAAGCCCAAAAAGCACACAACCCCCACGCTCTAGAAAAGAGAATGGGGGCCGTGAGTCGAGATCTCAGAAGAAAACTACTTTCGGGAACGCCAGGCGAAGCCCAATGCCAGCAATCCAGCGCCGAGCAAGCCGAAAGTGCCGGGTTCCGGAACGACGGGATCGTCCACCTTAATTTCGCTTGCATAGGCGTCGTCGTAACCTCCGGCGACTGTGTGGCCATTCGAATCCATCTGGGAACCGACTACATCGTAAATCACGTATCGGACCGGCAGAGCGGTGGATACACTGTATGAATTGGTCCACTGCCCCAAGATGGTGGGATAGTTTCCGTTACCCATTTGGGTAATATTAGTGGCGATTTCCGTGTCTGAGCCCTCTGAGGTGCTTGTCCCAACGAACACATCGTATATGATTTTTGCCCCTACGTTGCCCCACCCGGAAATGCTGACGGAGTCCACGCCGGTGTACACTCCTCCCAAATCAACAGTAAGGGTGGGCTCGTAGGTCCCTACTCCATTTCCACCTGGTGCGACCCAGAGCGTGCTGTTGCTATACCCGTCCAGCACATTGGAATACCCATAGCCCGTCAGGAAGCACGCTGCGGTCGACGTACCGCAAGATCCAGTTACGCTTGCACCCAGGGCAATATCGCCCGCAAAAGCTGTGCCTGTCAAGGCAACAACCCCAACCAAAACAGTTACGAACCGCATGTTCTCCTCCGTTTGAACCAGGCTCAAAGGCAATGACTTAAAAAGTATACGCCGATCCGTTACTCGAATTCAACAAGTTTTGCGGGAGATTCTTAGAAAAAGCCCGCTCCGGCGAGCATCAGAGTACTACATAGCACCAGACCTCGCAACCGTCACCGGCTCAAGGGCGCGCGGAAAGTGACCTCGCGCCGCATTCGGGCGGCCTTACCCCACCCCGATGCATAAGCCCCATTGGCACAGTTACTTGCAACACCCTGAAGGCAAGATCATAGAACTCGATCTGGTGATTTGTGGTGTAATCCGGCACCGTGAAGGTGGCGGCGCGAAGAAGGGGGCGCGGGGGCGGGTCGGTTTTGTGACGGCAGTTCTGAGCTCCCCCGGTGCCCCTTCGGGTTATACTGTGACGTTACGCTGCCTAGGGCTGTGGGTGTGTCCCGTCCCTGTCCCCCGCCAGTTTGCAGGCCGCCGGCCGGTGTCGCGCTGCCACGCGAGATGGCCAATCCGGCCGCCTTGGACGACGCGGCTTGTTCGCCGCTTGGGCCACGATGTCTGCCTGGTACCGGAAGTCTCACGTGCCGCCAGAGGGAGCTATCATGCACGATATCACCGTTGAGAGGACCATCGCCGAGGCCGCCCGTTCGACTTACGACTTCCGCGACAATGCGTGCCCCGCGGACCCGCTGCGGCACCTCTTCTCCGAGTGGGTTCCCTATTACCGCCTGAAATGGTCTATCGCCCGGACACTTCAGCCCGCGACGATTCTGGAGATCGGCGTCCGCTTCGGCTACTCGGCCCTGGCTTTTCTGGATGCGTGCCCTTCAGCATCGTACTTCGGCATCGATGCGGATTGTGAGACGTACGGCGGATCCCGGGGCGCGATTCACTGGGCGAAAGAGAGGACCCAGCGTTCAAAGGCCGCGTTCCTGATTGCGGACTCGCAGAAAATGTCTTCTTTTCCCGGGGGTTCCTATGACCTTATCCACATCGACGGTCAGCAGGACGGAAAAGGTACGTTGCACGACCTGGAACTCGCGCTCAGGCAAGGCCAGTATATCCTTGTCGACGGTTACTTTTGGACCCGCGAGAATTTCCTGGCCGCGTCGGAGTTCGTCTACCGGTACCGCGATCTGATCGAGTATTGCGTCGTCATCCCGGGCTATGCGGGAGAGTTGCTGATCAAACCTAGATCGCAGCAAGGCCCCGCGGCCGGCTGCAACTCCAGTGAAGGTGTCAGGCCGGCCTACATAGAGGACTACTACCTCCGGGACTGTGGCGGCTTCGATTCCGCAAAACGCACGGGAGGCACGAGGATCGAAGATCCGCGCCTGGTGGCGGTGGCTACCATCGCAGCGGCCGCCAGAGTTGGTCGCGCCCTGGATCTGGGATGCGGCCGCGGCGAGGTGTCGGTCTTCCTGGCGGGTCTTGGCCACGAAGTGCTGGCTGTGGACTACTCAAGCGAGGCAATCGCGCTGAGCGCCCGGGCGTGCAGCCTTGTGGGAAGCCTCGCGTCACGTATTGAGTTGCGATGCCAGGACGTGAACCAGACGCAGCTTTCAGGCCAATACGACGTAGCGGTGGCCTCCGATCTGATCGAGCACATGGCGCCGGAGGAACTCGACCGGCTCTATGAGCGCGTCGCCGACCATCTGCACCCCAAGGGTCTGTTTGTGGTTCACACCTTCCCCAACGCCTGGTTCTATCGATACGAATACCCGCGGCGGGTGCGTATCGCTCAGAGCGTTGGCGCGTACCTTCCGTCGGAGCCGAGATCGCGTTGGGAGCTGCTAATGCACATCAATGAACAGCGCCCGCAGGTCCTCAGGAGACAGCTTCTTCGATATTTCCCACACGTGAAGCTATGGTTCACCGACCATTCCCTGGCCTCTCCCGTCGAGAATCTCCGCCGCGGGTTCCGCATCAAGGAATTGCGAGCGGCGGGCGACTTGTTCGCCGTGGCGGCGCACTCCGAGGTGGATGTGGCGGGGTTGATCGAGGCTTTCACCACAGAACCCATTCCCTTTACGGCGGTGATCGAACTGCGAATGGAAGCTGTGGCGGCGCCATCTCGAGTCCTGGCGGGAGAATCGTTTAGCGTCGTCGTGAGGATTGACAACCCTACAGAATTCGATTTGAAAAGCCACGGGCGATTCCCTGTTTACCTCTCGTATCACTGGCTCGAGGCGAGTGGGGGAACCTGCGTCGTTTTCGAGGGGGTCCGCAGCATCATCCCCGTGGCGCCCCGCCACGGGACGCGGATTTCATGCATGACTGTGGTGGCGCCTGAGCGGCCTGGGAATTACATGCTCCAATCGACCTTGGTGCAAGAGTCGGTGGCCTGGTATTGTGACTTACCCGTTGCCGTCGAGGCCCTGGTGCCCGTGGTAGTAGGCTGACCGCGGATTCGATCCGGTCGCCAGCGGCGGGTGACGGTCAGCGAAATCGTGCGGTGGAACGGCAACCGCGCGGATTCGATCAAGCGGACGACCTCGTCCTGGCTCAGAATTACTGGCAGACGAAACGCTTGCTCTCGCACGCCCGCATGCCAATTGCGGACAATGAAGGGGTCAGCCACCCTGCGCTGGCTGCTCTGGTTCCGCAGATCAAAATCGCTCAAGCGACGAGACTACTGCCCGAAATAGCCGTTAATGTCGAAGAACACGTCCGCCTTGTCGGAGACGTAGATGCTGATGGCCCCGCCAGTGCCGGCCGGCACAATGGCTGCATTGGCCCGGATCAGGCCGTCCCAGGCATTCAGCGTCGATACCACCGGCTGAGCGGTGCCGGAGGGCCACGTGCTCAGCCAACCCAAGTAGCCGCTGCTGGGCACGGCG
>OBLW0100003390.1_pt1 | contig 12447 bp, 14 predicted proteins | sample 1520161 | NCBI WGS metagenome assembly OBLW01 (sample SAMEA3539309, study PRJEB22396) | soil metagenome | biome: tundra; feature: field; material: soil | place: USA | collected 2010-05 | depth 0.15 m
TCGATTCCACTCCACTACGCCGAACCCTGCTTGCTTGGGTTTTCCGAAACGGCTGTGCGCAATTCTGGGGGGTTGCCGCCGAGGCGCCGCTTGCGCTATCCTAAAAACTCCAATACTTTGTAAGGATTCGATTCACCGAAGATGGCTAATACCTATTCCGCACTGAAGCGGGTGCGCCAGACCGATCGCCGCACGGAGTACAACCGGCAGAACAAAACGCGCCTGCGCCACCAGATTCGCGCCATGCGGCGCGCCATCGTCAGCAAGGACGCCAAGGCCGCCTTGGATCTGCTTCCGAAGACGTTCTCGGTTATCGACCGCTCCGCCAAGTTCGGGGTCATCAAGAAGAACACAGCGGCCCGCTACAAGTCCAAGCTGCACCTGCGCGTGAAAGCTCTCCAGGCGTAGGGATCGGCCATCCCGACCCTATGCGGTCAACTTCAGCACGAATTGCTCCATGATGACGCGGTCGTCCGGGCGCGTATCGCGGAGTCCCCGGTCGGCTTCAAAAATCAGCTTCATGGCGCGTTCCAGTTGGGGCTTGGCGAACTTCGACGCGGTCTGGTAGACTTGCTCGGCGCGCGACCCCCACATCGGCATGCCCAGCCTCGTAAAATGACCCTGGATCTGCTGCGGGCTTTTCAGGCCCGCCTCCCGCGCCGCTAACGCCGTGCGGAACTGCGTCGACAGAAACGCCAACGCCAGCGGCAAGTACTCGCCCTCGCGCGTCAGCGTGTCCAGAATCTCCAGCGCGCGGGCGCGGTCGCGGCGGCCCAGAGCGTTGACCAGGGCGAAGATGGTGGCGGCGCGCGCTTCCGGCGCCAGGGCGGCGATGTCATCTACGCTCAGCGGGCGATTGCCGGCGTAGAGCGCCAGTTTTTCGATCTCGACGGCGATGCGGGCGATATCGGCGCCCAGCGCCTCCACCAGCAGACCGAGCGCGGCCTCATCAAGGCGCAAGCCCGCCCGCCGGGCCAGCGCTTGGGCTTCGGAATGCGCGTCCTGGCTGGAGTACCGGCGCAGTTCGACCACTTCCTGGACGGCGCCATAGAACTTGCGGACGCGCTCCTGCTTACGCTTGTCGTCGCCCTCGAAATCGAAGCGCGCCGCTTCGAACACCAGCGCCGTGCCCGGTGTGGGGTCCCGCAGGTAGGAAGCCAGCGGCGCGGGATCGCCCGCGGCGGCCTCGCCTTCCTCGTCTTCGGATCGGGTGCGTGGCAACGCCGCTTCGGCGCCGACAACCCACATCAGCCTCTCGGCGGCGAACAGAGAGAGGGACCGCGCGTCGTCCAGCACTTCAGTCAGGCCGGTCTCCGAGAGATCGTGCTCGGTCACCGCGCCTTCGGGAAACATAGCCATCAGCGCGTCCTTGACGCGGCGGCGCTCGTAAGCCTCGGGGCCGAGCAGCAGAACCGCGGGCGGCGCGCCCTGCTTGAGGCGGGCGAGGAATTGGGCCGGGGTCAGAAACCCTCCAGGACCGCGCTCACCACGCTGGCGGCGACGGATTTGCTGACGCGTTCCATGGCCGTGCCGCTCTCGTCGAAATACTGGTTTGGATCGAGAGCCACCTCATAGCGTTGCCAAAACTCCTGACCCTTGCGCTCAAACAGGATCTTTCCCGTGCGCCGGTCGGTCAACTTGAGGTTCAGGGTAACCACCACCTGGTCCATAGTGGCACGGCCGGATACGGGATCGGAAACCGTCGGAAATGCCCGGTAGTTGGCCAGCGATCCCTCGAGTACGGCGTCGGCCTGGGCCGGGTCGGTCACCAGGACATAGTGCGAGCGCGAGTGGAATTCGCGCGTGATGTCCTCCGGCAGCGAGCGCGCCAGCCTGTAACGGATGGTGGCGTTGGCGAACGGCAAAATCGCGATGGTATGGACGGCCTTCGGCATCAGGTCGGATTGCCCGCCGACGCGATAGCCGCAACCCGGCGCTACGGCAGCCAACAGAATCGCGATTGTGAAGAGTCCCTTCATATCAGTTGCCTGGCCACCGCCACGGCGTTCTCGGCAGCCAGACGGAAGTTGTCGGCCACCACCCAAAACCAGCAGGCGGCCGGTTGGTTGCGGTCCTCCGCGATGGCTCCCACCGCGATGCCTCCCTGGCCGGCTTGGCCGACGTTGTTTGGCGGCTCGAAATCCGCACCGCGCACGTCGATCCAGTCGCAGGCAAGGCCGTTTTCCAGAGCGTCGATCCCCGGATTCTCTTCGAATTCCACCCATGCGGAGAAGCTGTAGCCGTGAAAAACGGGCGCCTGGATGAGACGCAACGACGGCATGGGCGCGCCTTCGCCTTCGCCGGGCAGCTCCAGCAGCGTGGCCAGGTGCCGCTCGACGATCAACTCGACTCGTTCCAGCGGCGCCGGGGCCTCTTGGCCGTAACGGGCCAGCAGACTAAAGCCGAGCTGCGCGTCGAACACGGCTTTGGGAAGGCCCTTGAACGAGAGCAGGGAAACGGTCTGCTGCTGTAATTCCTCCACACCTTCCATGCCGTGTTCGCTGGCGGGAGCGAAGATCTGGATCACGGCCCGGCGCAGCGGGTGGTGCGTTTGCAGCCGGCGCAGGAAAAGCGCCAGTGCGACGGCGGCGGGATGCGCGATCACCTGCACGCCGCCGGCGGCTATGGCTTCCGATCTGGCCTCGGACTCCACAACCGGCGCACGCAAGCGCGCATCGGGGCGCTCCTCGGCCGCATAGGTGAGATCGACGAGGACGGGTCCGGGCTCGAGATCCGCCAGATCGAGCGCCTTCCGGCTGGCGGCTTCCGAGCCTGCCAGCAGAACAGCGTCCATCCCCGCGAAGCTGGTGGCGTTGAGGCCTAGGGCAACGGCCGGTTCGTCGCCCACGACCGTGAGCGTGCCCACGCGCTCCTGGTCCGCGGTGATGAGCCGAAGATCGATGGCGGGTTCCGAGGTTGCGGCGACGTCGCGAATCTCACGGCCGAGCGGAGATTCGCAGCCCACCAGAGCTACCTTTGGCCGATTAGCCAAGCTGCCGCCCCGTTGCCGGCGGCGCACCGTGGCGCCGGAGCCGCCGGCGAATGCTGCCACCCGCACGAATTACGATGCCGCCGCCGACGTAGGCGACCCCGAGCGCCGGCAGCACAATCCGGCCGTAATTCCAGATGGCGTAGATCAGGCCGGCCACCGCGATCACAATCAGGGGCGTGTACGGCTTGGTGAGGCCAATGCCCTTAAAGCTGTAATAACGCCAGGTGCTGACCATCAGGAATCCCAGCAGCGCCAGCAGCGCCAGCCAGACTACCGAGAGCGGCCACCAGGCGATGGGCTTCCCACCGGCCGCATACACCACCGCCGCCACCAAGCCGGCCGCCGCGGGAATGGGCAGACCCACGAAATACTTGCGGTCCGGCCGGCCGGGATTTTTGGGAATAGGGTTCCTCTGGACGTTGAAACGCGCCAGGCGCGCCGCCCCGCATAGCAGAAACAAAAATGCGATAAAGTAGCCGGTTTCGAAGAGCTGACGGCGGATGCCTTGCGCCAGGGAAGTATCCACGAACTGCACGCCCCAGGCGAAAGCCAGCACGGCGGGCGCAATGCCAAAGCTGATCACGTCGGCCAGGGAATCCATCTCTCGTCCGAAGTCGCTCACCGTATTGGTCATGCGCGCGATCCGCCCGTCGATCCCGTCCAGGACAACCGCCGCGACGATGGCGATGGCGGCTACCGAAAAGTGGTTCGCGGCGGAGGGATCGCCGGCGGCCGCCAGTATGGCCCCATTAAAGGACCGCAGGATGGCGAGGTAGCCGAGAAAAATATTGCCGGCGGTGAAAAGCGTGGGCAGAGCGTAGGCCGCGCGCCTGGGCCGGCGGTCCGGAGAACGGGGATCGACCAAGGTTTCCCTAAGCCCCATTAGACGCCTCCCGATTCGAACGGCGCGCGATGACGCTGGAACCCCCGGCGACGCGCATGCCCGGCCGCACAACGATTTCCCATTCCGGACCGAACAGCACGTCCGTGCGCGAGCCGAACTTGATAAGCCCGATGCGCTCCCCCGCAGCCACGCAGTCGCCCGTCTTCTTGGAAAACACGATGCGGCGCGCGAGAAGTCCGGCGATCTGCTTGAAGACCACGCTAGTGTCCTCGCCCGCCACGGTTACTACGTTCTGCTCGTTTTCCGCCGAGCATTCCTCGCGTCTAGCGACGTGGAAGCTTCCCTTCCGGTATTGCACATCGGCGATTCTGCCGGCGATGGGCGCGCGGTTCACGTGGACGTCGAAGATGTTCAAGAAGATGCTGAGGCGGGTCAGCGCGGGGCCTTCCGCCTTCACCGCGACCACTTTGCCATCGGCCGGGGAAACCGCCACCGGGCCCTCGGGGATGACGCGTTCCGGGTCCCGGAAGAAATACAGGCAGAACGCCGCCAGAATCCAGAGCGGCGCCGAAAACCAAGGCCCCGCCAGCCAGGCGACAAATCCCCCGGCGGCGCACAGCCCTAATGCGTAGTAGATGCCGTCGACAACAATGGCCAAATCCCATTTTCCCATAGGTGGGCGGGGGTAGCGGACACCTTGCCATGCAAATTGTTGAGCCTCCGTGGTGGGGCAGGCGCTTTCGCCTGCCAACGGACCGGTTAAGCATCCGGGAGGCGGTTTGACACACTCACAGGAATCTCACGAGGCCTTCAGGATTGGATGATCGGCTTGGCGGGCGGCGAATTCGATGGCCGCGAAAATATCCTCTCGCTCCAGGATAGGGATAGTTGGCAAGAATCTCGTCGATGGCGGCGCCGGCGGCAAGCAATTCGAGCACATCCGTCACGCGCATGCGATAGCCGCGGATGCAGGGGCGGCCGCCGCACTTTCCTTCTTCAATCGTGATTCGGTCGAGCCGTTCGATAGCCGCCGGGAGCCTGATTCCGGTGTACGCGATTCCACGGGGAGCCTATGGTAGGATACTCTTACAATGCCCCCCGGCCCGCCGCGAGTCGAACACGTGGCCCATACCCTCTGTGAGTCGATCGCCTCCGTGTTACAGCGGCGGCAGCTCGCCGCGGCCGACTTGCTGGACACTTTGCCAGCGGCGCGGCGGCGCGTCTTCCTTCGCCGCTACCCCGAGCCAGAAATGCCGGAACGAGGCGGAGCGCGGCGGGGCAAGAGCCGTTGAGTCAGAGTCTCGTCGCTCCCGGCCCTTCTGCACCGTTACAATATCAGCAGTGCCTCCCCTGACGTTCCATGAAGCGCGCGAATGCGTTCTTTCGACCGTGCGCGGGGCGCGGCCTGCCTGTGCGGTGGAAGAAGTCGCTTTGCGGGATGCCGCGGGGCGCGTGCTGGCCGAGGATGTTGCGGCCGACCGCGATACTCCGCCGCTGGCGCGTTCGGTGCGCGACGGCTACGCCGTGCGGGCAAGCGATGCGCCGGGCGAATTGCAGGTCATCGGAGAGGTGCGCGCGGGGGAGTTTTTCGCGGGCGCCGTGGGCCCCGGCCAAGCGGTCGAAATCATGACCGGCGCGCCTATTCCCGACGGCGCGGACGCGGTGGTGATGGTGGAGCATGCGCTTCGCGTGGAAGACCGCGTACGCATCGACCGCCAGACGGAACCGCAACAGTTCATCAACCCGCGAGGCTGTGAGGCGGCCGCGAACGAAGTCGTGTTGCGCGCCGGCGTCCGGCTGGATTATAGCTGCGTAGCGGCGCTGGCCGCCTTTGGCCGCGAAAATGTCAAGGTGTTTCGCAAGCCGCCGGTGTCCATCCTGGCGACGGGCGACGAAATCGTGGAGGCCGGCCAGACGCCGGAGAGTTTTCAGATTCGCAATTCGAACGCATGGTCCCTGGCGGCGCAAGTAGCGCGCGCGGGCGGCGAACCGATCATGCTGCCCGTGGCGAGGGACAACCAGGACCACACGCGAGAGATGATCGAGCGCGGTCTCGCGGCGGATCTGCTGCTGCTTTCGGGCGGCGTCTCGGCGGGCAAGTACGACCTCGTCGAGCGCGTGCTGGCCGGCCTCGGCGCCGAATTCTACTTCGACCGCGTCCTGATTCAGCCCGGCCAGCCGCTGGTTTTCGGCCGCGCCCGCGGAAAATTCTTCTTCGGTTTGCCGGGAAACCCAGCGTCGACCATGGTGACCTTCGAGCTCTTCGCGCGCGCTGCCCTGGAGTTGCTGGGCGGACAGGAGGAAATCGCGCTGCACATGCCCTATGCCCGGCTCACGCGGGACTTCCACCACCGCCCGGGAATCGAGCGGTTCCTGCCGGCGCGTTTGAGCGCCGATGGCGCCGAGGTGACGCCGGTGGCGTGGAGCGGCTCCGGCGACATTCCCGCGATGACGCGAGCCAATGCCTATCTGGTGGCCGATGCGGACCGCGCCGAGTATCCGCGCGGAGAGCTCATCCGGGTGCTGCTCAAATGAAGAAACTGTCGCATTTCGATTCCGCCGGAAGCCCGCGCATGGTGGATGTCTCCGCGAAGCCGTCGACGCGGCGCGTGGCGCGCGCTCACGCTTTCGTGCGCATCGCTCCGGCGGCGCTGAAGAAACTGCCCGGGAACCCTAAGGGGGACCCGCTCGAAATCGCGCGCATCGCGGGGATCGCCGCCGCCAAGCGCACCGCGGAGCTGATCCCGCTCTGCCACCCCCTGTTGCTTTCGCACGCGGACGTGGAGCTTGCCGTGGAAAAAGGCGGCGTGCGCATTGTGGCCAGCGCCGCCACCACCGGCCAGACCGGCGTGGAAATGGAAGCGATGACCGCGGCCGCGGTCGCCGCACTGACGGTTTACGATATGATCAAAGCGCTCGACAAGTCGATAGAAATCCAGGATCTTTACCTGCTCGATAAGACCGGGGGGAAGAGCGGCGACTTTCGGCGCTCTGAGAAGAAATTGCGCGACTCGAGAGTCGGGTTATGATTAACGCCGCCGTTCTGACCATCAGCGATTCCGTCAGCGCCGGTACGCGCACGGACCGATCGGGTCCCGCCGTGCGTGACCGGCTGGAACAACTGGGCTGGAAAGTCTCGGTCCTGGAAGTGATCCCCGACGAGCCCGCCGAGATCACCGGCCGTTTGGCCACCCTGGCCGATGGCGGGCAGGTTTCGGCCATCTTCACTACCGGCGGCACTGGCGTGGCGCCCCGCGACGTCACGCCCGAAGCCACCCGGGCGGCCCTTGACCGCGAAATCCCCGGCATGGCCGAAGTGATGCGCGCACGCGGGCGCGAAGCCACGCCGCTGGCCGCGCTTTCCCGTTCGGTGGTGGGAACGCGGGGTTTGGTCCTAATTGTGAATCTGCCCGGCTCTCCCAAGGGCGCGGTGGAGTCATTGGATGCTATTGTGGAATTGGCCCCGCACGTGCTTGAGTTACTGCGGGGCAAGAGCGAGCACTCAGACGCCCGGCAGGAGTAGTATGAGAGTTTTCTTACCGATGCTGCTTGTCTGCGGACTGTTGGCGGCCCAACAGACTGTCCGCCTACCCGCAACCCAACAACCGCCGTCGCCTCCAGAGGAGCCGCCCGGGTACACATTTCCAATCACCGTGCAAAACGTGCAGGCGCTCGTGACGGTGTTCGACAAGGCGGGTGGATACGTCAACAACATCCGTCCGGAGCAGTTTCACCTCTTCGATGACGACCAGGAACAGAACATCAACGTGGACGTATCGTACACGCCGATTTCGATGGTGATCCTGATTCAGGCGAACGCGCACGTGGAAGGCCTGTTGCCGCAAGTGAACAAGATCGGCAACCTGATCGGACCGCAGGTGATCGGCGACGCGGGCGAGTCGGCGGTGATTGCCTACGACGCGCGCGTCCGCGTCTTGCAGGATTTCACGACCGATTCCAGCAAGATTACGGAAGCCGTCAAGAAGATCCATCCCGGCAGCGAGAGCAACCGCATGATAGACGCCGTGATGGACGGCGCGCGGATGCTGCGGTCGCGCCCGCGCGACCGCCGGCGGATCATGTTGCTGATCGGTGAGACGCGCGACTTGGGCAGCGAGGGCCGTGCGCGGGAAGCCCTGATCGACCTGCAAACAGCCAACATCGTGTTCTATCCGATAGACATGTCGCGTTTCATTACCACCTTGACCGCGCCCGTAAAGCCGGCGCGCCCCGATACGCTTCCGCCCGCCATGCATCCCATGCCGATGAACGTACCGGCGACTCCTAACAACGTCGAGCAAACGTACCAGGTCAACGAGCGAGCCGAGTTCGTTCCGGCGCTGCTTGAGATTTACCGGGACGTGAAGGGGATTTTCGTTCAAAATCCCGTGGAGGTATTCACGAGAGGAACCGGCGGCACGGCATACGGCTTCCACAGCCAGCATACGCTGGAGAACGCGCTCACCGAGATTGGGGAGCAGTTGCACAGCGAGTACACGATTTCCTACGCCCCCAACAATAAAGATGTGGCCGGATTCCATCCGATCCGCGTGGAGATCCAGGGGCATCCCGAGGCAGCTAAGATCGTCACAAAGCCCGGCTATTACCTCGGGCCGAAATAACGCGTTTTACTTCTTGGCCGGCGGGCGAACAATGACCCGAACCGCGCGGGCGCCATCTTCGGTGACGATATAACGGATCGTCACGCGTGAGCTCACCCGGGGCTTCCCCTCGAATCGCGTCTCGGCAGTGATGACGAAGGTCTTGGAGTCTTTCGATCCCGTACGGGTTGCCGTCAGGCTGGAACTGTCGATCGCCGTGACCTCCCCGGAGAACATCTGATCCTTAGGCGCGCTCGGTTGCGCTTTCTCCTGCGCCACGCAGCAAGGGAGAATCGCGCCGAAGAACAGCGCCGCCATCAGGATACAGGATCGGACAGGCCGCACAATATAAGGGTACGGGACGGCCATGAAGCGAAGGTAAAGCCGGGATTAAAGTTCGTTCATGATTGGCTCAAGGGCAGGCCGGCAAGCTCCATGGTAACGGAGCCCAGGCCGGCCGCCGGCAGTTTGACAGTGAAGCGGGTGCCTTTCCCCGGAACGCTTTCGACATCGATCTTGCCGCCGTGCACCTTCGCAATCCATGCCGCGAAGCTCAGCCCGAGACCCAGCCCCTGTTCGGGAGCGGGCGCGGCCCCGGCGCTGGGCACGCGATAGAAGCGGTCGAAGATGTGCGGCAGATGTTCGGTGGCGATGCCGCAGCCGGTATCCTCGATGACGATTTCGATGTGCTCGGGCGCCTGTTCCGCGGTCTGGGCGGGCGCATCGCGCACCGTGACCAGCACTTGGCCGCCTTCCGGCGTGAACTTGAGAGCATTGGAGAGCAGATTGGAGATCAAACGCTCGATCTGAACGCGATCCACCTCCACCGGACATTCGGCCGGCAAGTCGGCCGAAAGAAGGACCGCTGCCGCTTCGGCGGGAATCTGAAACTGCTCCACCTGGTCCCGCACCACCTCGCAAAGATCCAGGCGCGACTTCTGCAGAACCAGTTGTCCCGATTCGGCCTGCGACAGCAGAAACAGGGCGCGCACGATCTGCGATAACCGGTCGATATCCTGAAGCGCATTGAACATGGCCTCGCGGTATTGTTCGGTGGTCTGAGCGGTGAACAGCGCCACTTCGATCTGCCCGCGAATGGCGGTAATCGGCGTGCGCAATTCGTGCGATACGTCGGTGGAGAATTGCTTCATCTGCTGGAACGACCCTTCCAGGCGGTCGATCATGCGGTTGAAGGTGAGGATCAGGTAGTCCAGTTCGTCGCCGGCGTTCCGCATCGGGATGCGCATGCTGAGGTTGGAGCTGGATATGCGTTGCGCGGCCTGGGCCGCCGCGCGCACCGGCGCAAGCGCGCGCCCCGCCATGAACCAGCCGAGGAACGAACCGAGAATCAGGGAGCCCGGGATGACGGCGATGTAGAGCAGGGAGAACTCGCGCAGGGTCTTCTCGCTGTTCGCCAGCGAATAACCCAGCGCGACGAAATACGGAGCGCGGTGGAACTCGTCGAAAACCACCCCCGACCGGACCAGGTAGTCCACCCCCTGCCGGCTGCGCCTGGTGCTCAACAGCGGGCGCGAAGTGGCCAGAGTGTGCTGTACCGCCTTCCGGATGCTTGCCGGCGAGTCCACGCCCAAGTCCTTGTACGTCTCGGATACCGCCGGCTGGCCCTCTAGGTCCGGCATGATGTGGCCGTTCGCGTCCGTCACCAGATAGACCGACCGGGCGCCCAGCACGATGCGGCTTTCGTCCGGATCTTTAGAATCGTAGTACCAGACGGCTTCGATCTTGCCCGTCTCGTAGTTCTGCTCGATCCGCATGTAGCCCTTCATGGCTGCCCAGCGCTGCTCCAGGGCGTCATTCACCTGCGTATCGAGCGTGCTCGACAGGCGCACGTGGAATGCGCCGGTCACGCCAATCAAGAGCAGGGCGAAGAAAAGCGCATAGGTGGCCGTCAGGCGGAAACGCAACCCGCGGGTGAGACGGCGGAAATCGCGCGTGCGAATCACTTCAAACCTGCCGTTCGACGCCTTGTTCGGCGGGCTTATCGGGCGCTTCGATCATGTAGCCGATGCCGCGCACGGTCTGAATCAGCTTCAGCGGAAAGCGGTCGTCGATCTTGCTCCGAAGATGGCGGATGTAAACGTCCACGATGTTGGTCAAGCCATCGTAATCCATGTCCCAGACGTGTTCCACGATCATGGTGCGGCTTAGCGGGCGGCCCTTGTTCCGCATCATGTATTCCAGGATGCCGAATTCCTTGGGCGCCAGGTCGATGGTCTCGGCGGAGCGGATCACTTTGCGGCGCGTGCAATCGAGCGTGAGGTCGGCTACTTGCAACCGCTCCGGCGCCGGCTGGCCGCGCCGCAGCAGCGCGCGCACGCGCGCGAGCAGCTCGACGAAGGCGAACGGCTTCACGAGATAATCGTCGGCCCCTTGTTCGAGGCCCTTGACGCGATCTTCCAGCGCGCCGCGCGCACTCAGGATCAGGACCGGCGGGCCGACCTTTCGATTCCGGATCTTCTGCAGCACCTTCATGCCGTCCATGTCGGGCAGCATGAGGTCCAGGACAACCATGTCGTAATCGGCGGAGTGTACGTGGTCCAACGCGGAGGCGCCGTCGAGCGCCTCGTCCACGGCGTAACCCGCTCCTTGCAGGCCGCGGCACAGGAAATCGGCGATTCGTTTTTCGTCCTCGACCACCAGGATTCTCATTTGCTTCCAGCTTAGCGCAACCGCCCTACTTGAACCTCAGGACGATGCGATTCTCCTTGCTTCCGTAAGTCAGTTCCAGGTCTTTCATCTTTTGCTTTTCCATGACGAAGTAGAGCAAACCGGAAAAGGGCTGGTTGGTCTTCCGCTCGGGCAACTCCCTGTCCGTCAGCGTCTGTTTGAGGGGGTTCTCCTTGTCCGCGTCCCCACTCTGCACGCTTACCCCGGTTGGGACTAAAATGTCGTCGCCACCCGAGCCCGCCGGCCCCGGGGGGCGGTCCCGTTTGACTCCCCGCACGATCAGCGTGCCGCTTCCGGCGATCTGGCCGGGAGAGTAGGGAGTCGCTTTTTCACCATCCTTGTCCGTGCGAAGCAGAAAGCCGTCGCGCTCGATGGTCACCTCTTTGCCGTATTTCGGCTCGACTTTTACTTTGGCCACGATGTAATGTCCGCCCAGGTCGTCGCCGATTAACTCCTTGACGCCGTCGGCGTCGATGTAGAGCGTGACCGTCAGCGCCAGATCCTGGTTTTCGCCCATTGCCGTGGCCTCGGTCTTCTGGGCGGCGGGAAGCAGGCAGGCGGCGAACAGCAGACACGCTAAGAAACGCCCGGGCATGGGAGCACCTCTGCACAGATTATATACGGAGGAAGCGCCCTGAGGCCGGGCCGTTGATACAATGAGAGGTCGCAGCCCGTCTGAGGAGACAGTGATCGTATGGATGAGAAGGAGCGCGCGCGCGCTTTAGATTTGGCCCTGAGCCAGATTGAGAAGCAGTTTGGAAAGGGATCGATCCTGCGTCTCGGGTCGAAGGACGCCATCGTGCCGGTCGCGGTTATTTCGACGGGTTCGATTTCGCTCGACGCGGCGCTGGGGGTGGGCGGCTTCCCTCGCGGCCGCGTTACCGAGATATTCGGTCCGGAATCTTCCGGAAAGACCACCATCGCGCTCCAGGTCATCGCGGAGGCGCAGAAGGCGGGCGGCATCGCCGCTTTCATTGACGTGGAGCACGCGCTCGACCCGGCCTACGCCAGGAAACTCGGGGTGGACGTCGACAATCTCCTGGTTTCTCAACCGGATTATGGCGAGCAGGCGCTGGAAATCACCAATCACCTGACTGCTTCGGGACAAATCGACGTGCTGGTGGTCGATTCGGTGGCTGCCCTGGTTCCTAAGGCCGAGCTGGACGGTGAGATGGGCGACAGCCATATGGGTTTGCAGGCGCGTCTGATGTCGCAGGCCTTGCGCAAGCTCACGGGCGTGGTTTCCAAGTCCCGAACCTGCCTGATCTTCATCAACCAGATCCGCGAGAAGATCGGCGTGATGTTCGGCAATCCGGAGACCA
>OBLW0100003391.1_pt1 | contig 12446 bp, 11 predicted proteins | sample 1520161 | NCBI WGS metagenome assembly OBLW01 (sample SAMEA3539309, study PRJEB22396) | soil metagenome | biome: tundra; feature: field; material: soil | place: USA | collected 2010-05 | depth 0.15 m
GCGGCAAGCAATGAGCGCGCGGGCCTCGAATACGAGGTCGGCGAGGTGTGGGAAATTGACTCGGCGCCAGACCCGGACATCGTTCCGCCGCATGTGGAGAACATCATCGTGCGGCGCGCCTGCCGCCTCCGGCGCTCGCAGAAGGTGGCGGAAACCATCCACCGCTTTATGCCGCCGTCAGTGGGCGGTCCGGAGAAGCTATTCGATGGAGTTATGCAAGCCACAGCGGCGGGCGGGCTCTACATTGCCGAGCGTACCGGGCTGCCGCATCGCAGCACAATGTTCTGGGCGCCGGACCAATCGCTGCGGCTGGATTGCGAGGGCAAACGGCTCCGCTATCGCTACCCCACCAGCGACGGTGGGCGCACGCTGACCTTTGTCGGTTTTCAAGAGCCGGTGCCCGAGATTGCCCCCGGCACGCTACTACGCGTTTCCCTGGCACACTGGTGGCGGCCCAAGGAACGGTCGGCGGAGGAGCTGCGCTGTTTCGTGCAGTTGTCAGGGTGGTTCCTTGAACCCGCAACCGGCTCCCGAGAACCTTTGCCCCCCGCGCCGGCGCCAGCGACGATGGGCACACCGGACTCTGTTGAAACTGCCGCTCCCCTTGTTGCGCTCCAGCAGCGCGCACTCCAAGTATTGAGGAGGACCTTTGGTTACTCGCAGTTCTTCCCGGTCCAAGCCGAAGCCATTGCTCGTATCCTGGGGCGCCAGGACGCGCTGGTCGTCATGCCGACCGGCGGCGGCAAGTCTCTGTGCTACCAGCTTCCCGGGCTTTTATTCGAGGGCTTGACGGTCATCGTGTCTCCTCTTGTGGCGTTGATGCAGGACCAAGTGAGCCAACTCGGCGCGGTAGGTGTGCCTGCGGCCTGTCTCAACCACATGGTGCCTATCCACGAGCACATGGCCATCACTAATCGTATTCGCCGCGGCCACATCAGACTCCTCTATGTCGCGCCGGAAACGCTGCTGCGGCCCGAAACGCTGATGCTACTCGAACAAAGCCGGCTGGCTTGCCTGGCCATAGATGAGGCGCACTGCATCTCGGAGTGGGGCCACGATTTCCGCCCCGAATACCGCCAGCTTCAGGAGGTGCGCCGCCGTTTTCCGCAAGCGGTCTGCCTTGCGCTAACCGCCACGGCTACCCCGCGTGTCCGTGAGGACATTCGACGCTTGCTGGGCATTGCCGCCGAAGGTGAGTTCGTGGCCAGTTTCAACCGCCCAAACCTGTATCTCGCCGTTGAACCGCGGCACGATGCCTTGGCCCAGGTGCTTGCCTTTTTGAAAGTGCGTCGCGGCCAGGCCGGCATCATCTATTGCGGCACCCGCAAGCAGACCGATGAACTGTGCGCCGCCCTCAACGCGAGCGGCTGGCCCGCCTTGCCCTACCACGCCGGCCTGGAAGACGATGTTCGTCGTCGGAATCAAGAGCGCTTCCTCCACAACGAAGCGCCGTTGATGGTTGCGACGGTTGCATTCGGCATGGGAATCAACAAGGCCAACGTCCGGTTCGTCGTTCACGCCCACCTCCCCAAAGACCTGGAGGGCTATTACCAGGAGATTGGCCGTGCTGGGCGGGATGGCCTGCGGGCTGATTGCCTGCTGCTTTACAGCCGCGGCGACGCCATGGTCCACCGCCATTTCATCAATCAGGGCACCGAGTGTGAGCGGCCCGGGCGGGAGGAACGCCTCCAGGCGCTGATGCATTTCGCAGAGGTGCGCGATTGCCGCCGCAAGCCGTTGCTGGGCTACTTCGGCGAGACGCTCGGGCAACCCTGCGGACACTGTGACAACTGCGTGCAAACCGTGAAGGGCGACCTGACCGACGCCACGGCCGCGGCGCAATTGTTTCTTTCCTGTGTGAAGATGACCGGTCAGAGCTTCGGGCCGGGACATATTATCGCGGTGCTGCGCGGTTCGCGGGCGAAGAAGGTGGTGGCACGACGACACGACCGCCTGAGCGTCTTCGGCACGGGTAAAGAGCATTCCGCTGAACAATGGCGCAAGTTGGCGCAGCAGTTCATCAGGGTAGGTTTGCTCGAACAGGACTTTCAATTCGGGAGCCTGCGTCTGACGCCCAAAGGCTGGGTTGTCCTCCAGGGGAAAGAGAAGGTGCTCGTTCCATTTGAGAGAGCACCGCTTACCGCAGCGCCGGCGACCGCGTCCCGCCATCATGCTCCCGGTTCAACCATTACCGTCCGTTCGGCTTCACCCTTTAGCAAATTCCACTGATCCCCTTGTCCCGGAGGGACAGCTCTTTAACTGGGCTCTTTGCGCGGCGGGGTCTGTATGCAAGCAGGCCTCCGACCATCAAGATCCCGAAAGCACACCAACCGTTACAACGTTCCACCGTTACACGGTTACATGGGGGCCATTAATCAGTAATCGGTGGCCAGTGGTCTGGCTTCGCTAGAGCAACGGCGCGACAAGCGAAGGGCGGAGGGGTGAGTTCGAAGGCCGAAGGCGGAGTTGAACAGCGAAGGCTTGGAGCAGCGGAGCCGCAACCAAAATGCGAGCGCCCTTGAACCGCAGAGACGCGACGAGCGCAGAGAAGACAACAGGAGAGAAAATCTTGCTCGAAATGCGCGATTCTGCCCTTTTGCATTGCGAAGGCGGGAAGCGGAAGGGCGAAGGCCGAACAAGCGGAGTGAACGGCGGCGGGCTGAGGGCGCTTGGGATTTGCTCGCCTCAGCCAACTGTGATTCGAGGATTTGACGGGCAGCGGATTCCATTGGCGGGAGAAGGCAACCCAACTGGAGCTTAGGGACTCTCGACAGACGGGGACAAGCTGTCCCCGCCCCCGAGAAGGGAGCTTGATACAGTCCTGCTTGTCCGGTGCGGTTTGTTACGAAGAGTTGCGCCTGCTGCGGTTGTATCTATTATTGGCACCTAAACAATGATTGATCTCAAGAAGCTCGAAATCTGGTTTGTCACCGGCAGCCAGCAACTTTACGGACCGGAAGCGCTGAAGCAGGTCGCGGTCAACGCGCGGCAAGTCGTCCAGGCACTGGATGCGGCGGCCGCCATCCCGGCGGCGGTCTTGTTCAAGGCCGTGGTGACCACGCCGGAGGAAGCCGCTGCGCTTTGCCTTGAAGCCAACGCCGCCGCCAACTGCATTGGGTTGATCACCTGGTGCCATACGTTCTCGCCGTCCAAAATGTGGATCAACGGCCTCAAGGCGCTGCGCAAACCGCTCCTGCACCTGCACACGCAGCACAACCGCGACATCCCCTGGCCGACGATTGACATGAATTTCATGAACCTGAACCAGGCCGCTCACGGGGACCGCGAGCACGGCTTTATCATGAGCCGCCTGCGTTTGAACCGGAAGGTCGTCGTCGGCTATTGGCAGGACGCGGGGGTGCAGTCGCAGATCGGCGCCTGGGGCCGGGCGGCGGCGGCGTGGCATGACTGGCAGGGGGCGAGGTTCGCACGCTTCGGCGACAACATGCGCGAGGTGGCAGTCACGGAGGGCGACAAGGTCGCGGCCCAGATGCAGTTTGGCTATTCGGTGAACGGCTATGGCGTGGGTGATCTCGTTAAGTGCGTCAACGAAGCCTCGGACCAGGAGACGGATCAGCTCGTCCAGGAATACGAGGCCAGTTATGCGGTGGCGCCGGCGCTTCGGAAAAACGGCAAGCAGCGCAATTCTCTCCGCGAGGCGGCCCGCATCGAGCTGGGCCTGCGCGCGTTTCTCACCGCCGGCGGGTTCAAGGGGTTCACTGACACGTTCGAGGATTTGCCCGGGCTGGCGCAGTTGCCGGGCATTGCGACGCAGCGCCTGATGGCCGATGGCTACGGTTTCGGGGCCGAGGGCGATTGGAAGACATGCGCGCTGGTTCGCGCGATGAAAGTCATGGCCGTCGGGATGAAGGGCGGAACCTCGTTCATGGAGGATTATACCTATCATTTGAATCCGAAGGGCACGCAGGTGCTTGGAGCGCACATGCTGGAAATCTGTCCTACCATCGCCAAAGGCAAGCCGTCAATGGAAGTGCATCCATTGGGCATTGGCGGCAAGGCGGATCCCGTGCGGCTGGTTTTTGACACGCCCGCCGGTGAGGCTCTGAATGCCTCGATGATTGATATGGGAAACCGCTTCCGCCTGCTCGTGAACGAGGTGGAGGTAGTAGCTCCGCAGAAACCGTTGCCAAATCTCCCGGTGGCGCGCGCCATATGGGAGTGCAAACCCAATCTCCAGGTCGCGGCGGCTTGTTGGATTTATGCCGGCGGCGCGCACCACACGGGCTTCAGCCAGGCGGTCACCACCGAGATGCTGGAGGACCTGGCGGAGATTGCCGGGATCGAATTCCTCGTCATTGATGGCCAGACAGGGTTGCGCCAGTTCAAGCAGGAGCTTCGCTCCAACGAGGTCTATTACGCGTTGCGCAGCGGGTTCGTTTCCTGAGGGGCGACAACTCAGGTAGTGGGGCAGGCGACGCTGCCAAGTGGCCGTATTTTTGGCAGAAATCGAGATAGAAGCGCACCCACTTGCGGTAGTCGGGACGTTGGGTGTGCAGGCACCCTCGCCTCGTCCAGTCGCCGCTCAAAGGTGGCCCATATCTCTGGGGGAACCGGCCGCATGGAAACGCTTCTGACGCATACCGCCCACTTCTGAGCGGATGTTGGGGATGGCAGGACAAGCCGCGTGGAGGCGGCAAGCTGAAAGCCTCGTCTAATGAGGCCTTTACAACGGAACCCAGCAAGAGTAAAGGTGGCCCTGATGACGCGAACGGATTCATTGGTCGCAGGGAGCCGTTGGCCTATCACCCCAAAACGGGAAGATAGACAGGTCTGTCTAATCACTTGTTGGGCGCGTGAACGTATCTAGCTTATGACTGAGCAAAAAGGGATGCCAATCTACTCGGACATCGAACGTCAGCTGACGGACACGATAAAATTCGACAACGAGGACCACGCGTGGATTCCAGGCAACCAGGCGGCGCACAAGCTTTTCCGTTGTGTTGAGTGCATCAGAGACATCAAAGGAATTCTCGAAGCTGCGGGGGCCACGGCCGATGTGGACAAGAGACGGAGGCTCACCAAGAACCTATACACGCCCCTGAAGTCCTTCGTTGGTTGCCTTTTCGACCTTCTGAACGAGTGCGAGAGCAACCCGGAAACGGTCAAGAAGATGCCAGAGGGCGGTACTAAGCTCATCCCTCAACTCAAGCATCTTTTGAATCAACACCTTCCTATCGGGAAGAATGGTCTTCTATCGTTGCTGAGGGACAAAACAGCGGCTCACGTCGATGGCTCGCTCTGGGCCTCGGAAGCTCGCGCCCTACAGAAGAAGGCTGCTCTGCACGAAGTGGGGTTCTGGGTTCACATCTCCATCACCGTGTTTTGCGACCTGCTGAAACTGCCAATATACTTTTGGAGCTGTCCCAGCGAGCTTCCGGATGTCATCCGCATAATGATGTGCGAGCCGTTTCTTGTATCCATGAAAGTCGGGGAGGACGGCAGGATAAAGGAGTTGGTTGCAACACATATGGCGACCAGCCCTCGAAAAGAAATTGGCGATCTGGTGCTCGCCACGATAGAGCAATCCCGTTGGATGTTCAGACCCCAGGATCGACAGATCAAGAGCCTCTACTTTGACCAGCTTGGCGACTCGTGGGCGCAGTCTTTGAAGAATTCTCCAAAGGTGTCTGCATGAAGGCACCCAACCCGAGCATCCAGCGGACGGGAGCCAGCCGTTCAGCTTGGTCACAATTCGGGCGTCGGTGGCGGCTGGCTCCCGCCGCTGATGCTGGTCGTTCGCTGAAGATGGTGCGGTTCAAACTCGAATACTATGGACCCTTGGTTGACAGACGCTATTAAGGAACTGCTGTTTCGTCCATGTCTCGACATTTCGGGACACGTTGGGCGTCGCCTTGAGAACCGGCTTCGCATGAATCAGAGCATTGACGAGCGAGCCTTGACTGAAGACTTGGTTGATCGCTTTGATTCGTCATCAGGTGTCAGTTCGTGGAGCGGCGTTCTTGACAGGCTGCGTGACCAGCAGATTCATCTCAACACTTCGATCAAGAAGGCCACTCGGGAGCATCAAGTGGGAGCGGATATTGGGATCACTATCCGGCGGTCCATTTACCAAAGAGACGCGCGTTCTTCCTCGACGTATGCGGTTCTTGTTCAGTGTAAGCGCATTGATGCCGAAGGCAGCGTTTCCGATTTTTTCCATGAGGTCAAAGGGAGTGGCAAACGACAGTCAGCATTGATGCTCGATATTACTCCGAGCTCTTTCTACTTCATCTTTACCCCGCCCGCGCTCCTAAAGACCTACTGCACTGTCGAACCAATTGCATTTGCCAGCTCAGCCCCCGGATGCAGTTCTCCTGTCTGGAACATGGGCTGTTTCGAGTTTGACTCCCAAGCCTTTCCGTTTCTCTCGGCTGAGCAGAAGGCACAGGCGACAGGGATTCTAGTCGTACCCGCTTTGGCTGTGCAGGCACAAGAGGCCAGAGGAAAGAGCGCCGCTATCAGGGACTTCCTCCCGAACTCACTACCCTTCTGGTATTGGTTTGGTGAGTTGCTCATCCCCGGATTCATTGGAGATTCAAGCGAGCGCACCCTTTCTGTAGCGAAGAATGTCTTTGGGCCAGAGGATTCCCGAAGTGAGGAGTTTGGTGTCCGGTACTCAGTCCAGTTTGGATTCGGAAATGGATAATCAGCGAACAAGACGGTCCAGCGAGCGGGAGCCAGCCGATTCGCTCATAGGCGAGTTCAACGTCATCGGCGGCTGGCTCCCGTCGCTGACCTTCGCGTTAGTTGCCCGAAGGCACACGCCACTATATGAAATCAAAACACGTCATTGCACTATACGGCACGGCCAACGTTGGTAAGAGTGCGACACTCAGGAAGGTGTTCGAGTTGTTGACCGCTGCCTATCCGACCGCACATATTCAGACCATTCACCCACCCGGAATGGACTCCACCGTGATTATAGACATTGACGGGATACTTGTCGGCATCGAGAGTCAGGGCGACCCGAACAGTAGGCTTGCCGAGAGCATCGAGTTGTTCAAGAAGGCCAAGTGCGTCATTATTATTTGCGCCACGAGAACCCGAGGCGACACAGTCACCATCGTCGAAAACCTCAAACCAGAGTTTACGGTTGTATGGCATCACAAGACATCAGAGCCACAAGCCAGCTTGCGAGAGCAGCACGACAATGCGACTGCGCAGACTGTTTTTAAGGATGTCCAGAATGCACTCAGGGCCTAACTTTTCGGTCGAGCCAATGGGGGCGGACGGCACGGGTCCGCAAATCCGGGCGCTTGGTGTCCGCCGCCATCGCTCACCTCGCCGCTAGCCCACTTCGCACGCGAATCCCACAATGAACACCACGGATTCTAGTCCACGCCTGCGAAAACCGGAAATCAGCCGGTTTGCGTTCGCCATGTTCGATGTCCTTGGGTTCTCAGCGTGGGTCACGTCAGTCGGACTCCAAACAGTCTTGGACTCGTATCACGTCCTTATCGAGCGAGCCGTGATGCGAGCCAACGAGAAGGGTAGCTTGAGCGCCGTTCAGACGCCTGACGGAGCACTTTTCGCGGTTACTGGGCCGCCGCATCACGCATACTTCAGCGACACCATCTTGCTTTGGTGCCCTCTTGTGGCGCCTCTGGTCGGAGATTTCGTTGAGCGTTGCAGCGACTTGGTGTGCGAGGCGTTGGCGATGGACATTCCTCTCCGGGGAGCCATCACCCTTGGAGATGCTGTTCTCGACGGCGACTCCAACTTCTTTCTCGGCGAGCCGATTATTGAGGCGGCGCGGTTACAGAAGGCCCAGAATTGGGTTGGGTTGGCTCTTGGTCACTCCGCCATTTGGTCTCCCTTTCTCGCGCAGTTGCACGGAACAGCAATCATAGAGTATCCCCCACCAGCCAAAGAATCCCTCAAGCAGTTCGCCTCGCCAATCGTCGTTGATTGGCCACGTCGTTGGCGGGACAAACACGGCGCGTGTCCGTCTTCCAAGCTCCGAGCACTCAACACAAACCCGAAGTTTGCCACATACTGGGAGAATACAATTTCATTTGCCGAGTTCTCGCTATCGAAGCATGACTGGCATCTTCGTCCCGATGAGATTCCACCCGAGGCGCTATTGCGCCTCGTATCACGCGAGGAGGCGTTTTCCAAGTGAGTTCTGACAGCCAAACGTGGGCTAACTCGCTTCCTGCAGCCAACAGCCGCCGCCCCTTCTGTTTTCGGCGGTTGCGGGAGATTCGCTGCTCCTTGGCTTCGGCGGGGCCTGCCTGCCCGGCGGCTGTGGCTGAGAGAGGTCGTTCGGCGAAAGGACGAATATGAAATGGGAATACAAAATGGTAAGGATAGGATGGGAGGACGTGAAGGGGCGAAAAGTTGAGGAAGCACCGCCTCACCGTACGATGAACGAACTCGGTGCTCAAGGCTGGGAATTGGCTGCCACCTTCGAGATACCGACAGACGTATTCGACGTGCTCATGATCTTCAAGCGATCCGGGAACTGAAGACTCCGCCGAACAAAATCACTGGGCCGAACGCGGGCGGCCCGCGTCAGTTTCCAATTCGGACACCACTGGCCGCCCGCGTCGGCCAGTTCTGCCGTTGGGCGACAAAATGCACCCACAGACATAACAACGTATAAAGGAAAGGATCATTATGGGACGTTCATATTGCCATACCCACGATCGTGAGTTTAACGATGACTGCCGATGCCCAGAGTGTGCAGAGGAGGAAAGCGCCGACAAAGAGGCATGGGATGCAGAACAACGAGCCAAAGCGTCGCTGGAGCTTCAGCAGCGAAGAGACGCTGAGGAAGGTGTCTGCGACTGCTGCGGCCAACGGTTTGTTGAGCGAACCCGAGTGCGCCAGGCGGGACATAAGCCATGGACTGGTGTGCTCGCCCGACACACCGCCGCCGGGGTGTGTCCAGCGTGCGCCAACAAATACGGCGCGTTTTGATTCTACCAATACCTGCCTGATAAATTGTGAACCTCATTGGCTTGACAAGTGCGATGCAGGAAAATTGCCCAACAAAGCTCACTGGAGCGAACGCGGGCGGGCCACGCCAGTTGCCAATGCGGACGCGTTGGGCCGCCCGCGTCGCTCAGTTCTATCGTTAGACGGCATCACGCACACGCGACACATATCGCACCCTATGAAAATCAATGATTACCCTCGGCCTTGGAGTTGGGCTGCTGAGCCCCGTCCACGCAGGTTATCTGAGTGGGCACTTGCCCCGGACACCAACGGATTTTACGAGTTGGGCTTAATTACCGGTGGCTCATTTGAGCCGAAGTATTGCGGTCGGGCAGCGGGCGTCAGCCTCAGACAGCGCTTACGTCAGCACTTCCTTTGCAGTCACAATCACGAGGTTCGACTCCATGCCAGTGAGCTTTCGTACCGATGCAAGAGCTTCGATAGTGCCGATGTCGCATCTTACGTTGAAGCCGTGCATATTGTGGCACTCGATTACGAATGGAATAAGCGTAACGAGTGGACGAAGCATTGGGCACTTGAGAGTTGAGAGCAAACATTGTGGCCATGCCGTCTAACTTTTGCTCCAGCGGACGCGCCGATTACGTCTCTGTTTCGGTTCGTGCGTCATTGGCGGCGCGCCGCTGAGCGCTACGTTGGCCAGAGGAACGGATACGATGAACTGGCAGTTACTGTTTCCACTATTGATCACGACGGCCATAGCGATGGTTGGGTGGTGGGTCGGCCACGCATTCAATTCAAGCCGGGACAGAAAGAACAAGCGCCGGGAAGTCCGTGTCCAGTATTTGATCGAGGCATACCGACAACTAGAGGCTGGCACGTGCCGCGGCCCAATTGACCAAACAGAATTCGGGCGCGGGTTTGAGTCAGCGATAGCTGACATACAACTCTTCGGCACGGATGACCAAGCTCGAATGGCGAAGGCGCTGGCGACAGCAATCGCTACGCGTCAAGAGAACGCCAGTGCAGGACCACTGCTGATTTCTCTCAGAGATGCCTTGCGCAGTGAACTCGGTCTCGGTGCCCTCAGAGAAGAGCCAATTCATTTTCGCCTCAGACCAGAAGGCCAACAAGACGGTCCAGCGAACGGGAGCCAGCCGAGTCGCTCAGAGACAAATCGGACGTCATCGGCGGCTGGCTCCCGTCGCTGACCTTGTCGTTGGGCCGAGTAGCGATATGTGCCGGACTTTGCACCTGCGAAATCGAGCGCCTACTCTGGACGCGCGCGGCCTCACGTTGATTGAGGTGCTATGCGTTCTTACCATCGCAATCATCCTCCTGATCGTAGTCATGCCACGGCATGGGCATGGAAATGCGCGGCTGACCGCCACCGTGACCCAGATTGCGGTGTTTAAAACACAGTTGGGCGTATTCCGAGATGATAATGGGTTCTACCCAGTTGGAACAAACGGTTTGCACGATTTGGTTCGGCAGCCCGCCGGGACCACGAACTGGCATGGGCCTTACGCTCAGGACATTCCGAAGGACTCGTGGGGGCAGGATTACGTTTATGAATGTCCCGGCAAGCATGCGGCGTCGGGTTATCCATATGACCTGTTGTCGCTTGGCCCACCAGGAGCGAACGAACCCATCGCAAACTGGGCGGATCCAAGTCTGAAGCCCTGAGGGAGTATGCGTGCTTCGCTTCCAGTGCATTTATGGCCCAACAATTCGCTGCACTGGACCGGGAGCAGCCGGTTCAGTTTGTTCCAATGGCGGCGAATTGTAGATCGGAATCTGCCAAGAATGCTGAAATCCTTGTCTGCTACCACTGCGCTAACACGGTTCCGCACCGGCGAATCGGCTCTCATCAGGGACAGCAGTTTCGTGATAATCTTTATGGGGAGCGGGTCAGCGCGGATTTTGTCTACGATCTCTACCAATGCCCTACATGCAAGGGCGTCAGTATTCACGGGGATTTCGTGAAGTATCCTGTTTTTCAGACGCTCGCCGCGCGCCGCATTTACCCATGCGGTTCGCGCCTGCTACCCGAGTCCCACAAGTTGGCCTCGGCGGAATGTGTTCCCCAGCGCATCATCAAGCTCTACGGAGAGATTTGGCTCCTGCGCCATATCGCACCGAATGCATTCGCGGGTCAGGTTCGCCGAGCCCTTGAGTTCATCTGCCGCGACCAGAAGGCTCAGGGCAGCAATCTGTTTCAGCAGCTAAAGGACTTGGTGGCGCGTGGCACTTTTCCTGGATATTTTGCCGAAATCACCGACTTGATGCGTCAAATCGGGAACCTGGGCGCACACGTCGGCGACGAGGATATTGATTTCTGGGATGCCGAACTGTTGGATGATTTCTTCCGGTCCGTCGTAGAATATGTTTACATCGCCCCATCGAAGATCCAGCGTCTCAAGCAGCGCATCAGCAGCAGAAACGCCTAACGAGCGGCCTCCAGCGGATGCCGGGACGAGCGTCTGCTTGCAGATGGAGGGTCACCGGCCCGGCGCCGCTGAGGCCGATTGTTGGCTGTAAAAGGTGAATCATGTTCCGTCGGTCCATACTTTTGGTCGCCGCATGCGTATTGCTGGTTTTGGTATGCAGTCTGGGACTATCGTTGCTGAAGTCACGGCCTCGATGCCATCTCGCGCTTACAATCATCGGGATTACCAACGGCCCTACGGGAGCCGGACTCGTGACCTTGCGCCTGCTGAACGATGGGCACCGAGCGGCCAACGTGCTGCCAGCCTATGATATCGAAGCTCAGCCACCCAAGGTAGATGCCAGTATGCTGGGCTCGTTTTCCGGAGGAGCTAGGACGTTGTGGCCCAGCGAGGCCTGGACGAACACCATACCACTTCCGTCGCTTGGCGACAGTGACCGGTCCTGGCGTGTTGTTTTCAGTTACTGGGCGTGGAGGTCTCCCTTGAACCAGTTCGGCCATTACTGGCTTATGCAGGCTGGGCTCGCACAGAGAGCGGAAGAGGGCCTCATCGCATATACGGACTGGGTAACCCGCAAGCCGGGCAGCCAACCAGACGGCGCAGCGAACCGGAGCCAGCCGGTTCGCTCAGAGACAAATCGGCCGTCGTCGTCGGCTGGCTCCGGTCGCTGACCTGTGCGTTAGCACACCATGCGAACGTTCTTTTCAAAGCGAATCGGGCTTGGGGCCGCAGCCTTCTTTCTCGTTCTGACCCTGATCGGATTTGGTCTTTTCCCTCGGCCAGGGCTTCGGGTTACGCTCTTGAACCAAGGCTTTCGTGTGTTGACCGCCAGAAGTTCTTACGGGACGACCCACAAGCTCTACTTTGCCCGATGGCCCGAAGGAGAGCTGAGGGAGCAATTCCATCGCTGGGGTTTGAAGGTCCAGCGTTCCGGGGGAGTTCAACTCGGCACGGCAAAAGCCAGTTACGCTTTTATGCTCCGCTACACCGGGCAGCTTACACGTAATGAACTCGATCAGGTAAGGGCGGAGATAGTGGATGATTCAGGCGTGACCGCACCGGTGCATGGCGCCGAAA
>OBLW0100003392.1_pt1 | contig 12444 bp, 6 predicted proteins | sample 1520161 | NCBI WGS metagenome assembly OBLW01 (sample SAMEA3539309, study PRJEB22396) | soil metagenome | biome: tundra; feature: field; material: soil | place: USA | collected 2010-05 | depth 0.15 m
GGGCCACGTTCGGCACGATCAACTTATGCGTGTATCCCTGCTTTTGCGAGAGCGGTGCACCGGCTTGGATGCGTTTGGTGGAATACGGAATCGCCCGGTCGAGCGCGGCCCATCCGGCTCCCAGGCCAAACGCCGCCACCATCAGGCGCGTGTAGCCGAACACGGCCTGCGCCTGGTTCAGCCCCTGGCCTTCCACTCCGCCGACCAACCGGTCCGCATCCACATACACGTCGTTGAGCGAAAGCGCGGCCGTATTGCTGAGACGGATGCCGTGCTTGTCTTCCGGTTCGTCGTGGCTGAAACCCTTGGCGTCTTTCTCCACGATGAACCAACTGGGGCCGGCGGCTGTATTCGCCAGAATCGTGTAAGCGTCGGCAATTCCGCCATTGCTGATCCATTGTTTGCTGCCGTTGATCTTGTAACCCGCAATACGGTCGCCATCCATCACGCGCTCGGCAGTGGTTTGCAACGCGCCCAGATCGCTGCCTGCGTCGGGTTCGGTGGCGCCGTAGGCGAACAGAATGCCTTCTTCCGCGATGCGCCCCAGCCAGAGTTTCTTCTGCTCCAGCGTGGCCCCGACCGTGATCGGGTCGCTCCCTAGAAACGTGGCCAGCACCGAGGTGGCCACGCCCAGGTCGATGCGCGCCATCTCTTCGCAGACGCAATACACATCGAAGGTGTTGCCGCCCATCCCGCCAAATTCCTCGGGAACGAACAGGAGCTGAATGCCCAACTTGTCCGGGCTGCACATGTGCCGCACGATCTCCAGCGGGCATTCGTCTTTGGCATCCAGGTCGATCCGAACCTCGTCCGTCAACCGCTTCTTGCCGAAGTCCCTGAGCGATTTCAAGCTCAATTTCAACGTCTTTGCTGTAATCATCGGTCTCGTCTCACCTTTCGCGAATCTTGGCGGTCAATTCCGGCAGAAATTCCAAAATATCGGCGGTAATCCCGACATCCGCGACACGGAATATCGGGGCTTTGGGGTTCTTATTGATGGCCACGATGAAAGGATTGCCCTTGAGGCCCGCCAAATGCTGGAACGAGCCGCTGATGCCGCATGCCAGGTACACCTTGGGCTTGACGGTTTGGCCGGACGATCCGACTTGCCGCGATTTCTCCATCCACTTGGCATCCACTACGGGACGCGAGCAGCTCACCGCCGCGCCCAGCGCGTCGGCCAGATCCTGCGCGATGGCTACATTCTCCCGCTCCCCAATGCCGCGGCCGATGGAAACCAAAACCGGGTATTTGGCGATATCGACATCGCCCATCTCGGGCGCGATCGTTTCCAGATAGCGCCGCCGCGCAGCCAAGGGGCCCACCGCAGCCGATTTGTCCACCACCACACCGGCGGCAGGAGCGCTTACCGTCGGCTGGAACGCGCCCGCACGCACAGTAATGACCGCGCCCGAAGAAATATCGCAACGGACGTGCGCGCTCACCTGTCCGCCGAATTCCTGGCGCACCAGTTTCAAAGCGTCGCCGTCGACGCCTTCGATGTCCACCACGTCCGGCACGTAGGCCGCATTTATCTTTATAGAAAGGCCCGGCGACAGGTCGGTTCCGAAATGCGAATGAGGGACCAATACGATGCAGCCGGCCGGCAGCACATTCACGAGCGCCTGCCGGACGAGTTCGGCGTTCGGGTAAGCCAGCGATTCGTTGGCGACCTTCCAAACCTCGCCGAAGGAAGCACGCAGGGAATCGCACACCGCGTCGCAGTCCGCTCCCCATCCGGTGACCACCGCTGCGGGAGATTGGGCGGCATCGATCTTTTTGGCGGCGGCCGCCAGTTCAGCCGCGGTATCGTCGACCACCCCGCCTTTGTGGACGATATAGGCGAAAATCCGGGCCATTTAGTTCAGCCCTCCTTTGGCTTTCAGCAACTCAATCAGGCTGTCGACGATCGCTTCCGTGCTGCCCTCCAGCATCTCGGCACCCTTGCCCATGGGCGGCACGAAATAATCCATCACCCTCACCTTCGCGGCGGCTGGGCCCGTTACGTCGCCGTTCACGCCCAGGTACGGCCCGTCGAAGGTTGGAATGGGCACGGAGGCCACCTGCCGGATACCCCGCATGCCCACGTAGCGCGGTTCATTGATGCCGGTCTGGATCGAGAGCACGCACGGCAGATCGATCTCGTTGATCTCCTTGTTGCCGCCTTCGATTTCACGGCTGATCTTCAGCTTGCCCTGCTGGACTTCGATCGAATTCACCAGCGATGCGAAGGGATAATCCAGCATCGCCGCCAGCATCCCGCCTACCTGAGCCGCCCCATCTTCAGCCTGTACGCCCGTCAGGATCAGGTCGTAATGGCCCTTCTTCACGAAGGCCGCCAGGATCGACGCGATGCCCCTGCCGTCCGATCCCACGAAGGCATCGTCGGAGAGCAGCACACCCTGCTTGGCACCCATGGCCATCTCGCGGCGCAGAATCTCTTCGTCGTCGTCGCCGCCGACCGTGACCACCGTCACGATGCCGCCGGCGCGCTCGACAATCTCCAGCGCTTCTTCCACCGCATAGTTGTCCGGTTCATTCACCGAATAAACCAGATCGTCGCGTTCGATATCGTTGCCCGCGCTGTTCATTTCGATTTCGTTTTCCGAAGTGTCGGGCACCCTTCGGGCACAAACCAGAATTTCCACGTTCACCTCATTTGTCTTTCGACCAACTCCGTCAGGTCGATGGCGGTCATCTTTCCTTCCATGCCCGCAACCTTGATGGCGTCTTCCATATTCACCATGCAGAACGGACAAGCCGTCACCATTACATTGGCCCCGGCTTCGGCGGCCATTTGCACTCTCTTCACACCCATGCGCTGATCTTCTTTCGGCTCGTAAAACAGCGCCAGACCGCCGCCGCCGCAACAGAAGGACCGATCCCGCGAGCGGCGCATCTCCACGCGCTTCAAGCCGGGAATCGCATCCAGCACGTCCCGCGGAGCGTCGTAGATGCCGTTGTGCCGCCCCAGGTAGCAGGGATCGTGGTAGGCATAAACGCTGCTTTCGTCTTCCACCTGTTTCAGCTTGATATCGCCCGCATGTACTTTCCTGGCGATAAACTGGCTGATGTGCTCCACCGGCGGCACATCCTTATAGTCGTGCTTGAGCGCGTTGTAGGCGTGCGGATCTGACGTCACGATGCGCTCGACGCCTGATTCCTTAATGGCCTCCGTATTGTGTTCCCGCAATGCCATGAACAGCGTCTCTTCGCCGAACCGCCGGACATCGTGTCCGCTGTCTTTTTCAGCGGCGCCCAGGATGCCGAAATTCTCACCAGCCCTATCGAGAATTTTGGCAGTGGCTCGCCCGATCGCCTGGATCCGGTCGTCGTAGGAAGTGATGCTGTCGACAAAGTACAGCGTTTCGGTGTTGCGGTCGCCGTTCAGGATTCGGACGTTGCAGGTTTGCTGGAAATCTTTGGCCTTTATCCAATCGGCTTTTTTCTTTTCCATTTTGCCGAAAGGATTGCCGCGGCTCTCCAGGGCTTTCAGAGGCTTCTGCAGCGACTGGGGCACCTTGCCGTCATCCACCATGCCCCGCCGCAAATCCACGATCTTGTCGATGTACTCGACCAGCAGCGGGCATTCCGCTTCGCATGCGCCGCACGTAGTGCACGACCAGATTTCATCTTCCGAATAGATCCCGCCAATCAAGGGCTGGCCATTCTGCGCGCTGCCCGCCTTGCCCCAGATGGGATAATGCTGGAAAGCGTAGTCGCGCGCCTTGGTGGTGAGGAACCTGGGCGACAACGGCCGGCCCACAGCGTTGGCTGGACACTGGTCCGAGCAACGGCCGCAGTCGGCGCAGGAATAAAAATCCAGCATGTGTTTCCAGGTGAAGTCTTCGAATGTTTTTACCCCAAAGGATTTCACCTGGTCTAGTTCGTCGTCGGGAATGCCCCAGCGCACCGGCTTGACGGTTCCCCGGTCCAGCTTCGCGAAATAGACGGTGAATAAAGAAGTCTCCACGTGAAACTGGATTCCAAACGGCCGGTAGCAGAGCAGAAAGAAGAACGTCAGTTCGTGCACAAGGTAGGCGCCCAGGTAAAGATTCTTGAGGACCGGCAACGGCGCTGCCGCCAGAGCACTCTGCAACATCCAGGGCAGCGACATCACAGCCGGAGGCTCAACCGCCAGGTAGTGCTGCCATTGGCTCGCCGCGGCGTGGCTGGCCTCGAAGACGCTGTCCGCGGCCATCAGCACGGCGATCAGCGCCAGGAGGAAGATCGCGTCGGCAGTATGTGCTTTTCCGTACTTTGCAGGTACCGCGTACCGCGCCGGCTTGAGCAAGCGCCGTGCAATCGCGACGATCATGCAGACGAAGACGACGGTCGCCGCGTAATCGGAAACTGCGGCGTACACGCCGCCCGTCATGGCGGGACGATCCGAGGTCCCCAGAGCCAGCAGCGCGACAGTGTGAATCACCAAAACAATAAAGCCGGCAAAAAGAAAAATGTGAATGATCCCCGCGGCGAGGTAGCGCGGATGCCGCCACTGCCCGAACCAGTACTGCAAAAGCCTGCCGAGCCGGATGAAGGGGCGGTCGAATCGAATGTCGCGCTGGGCGCGCAGGAGCGGCGCCATGCGTTTGGCAACGATGTACGCGAAGCACGCCGTGCCCAGCAGATTGATAATCCAAAACAGGACTCGACCTTGGATGAACCAGAACGTCGCCTGTGTCGGCGACTGAATCGCGTCCGCCATAACCTCCTCTACACTTCACAAAAGTGTGGCCGATCCCGCCGCCAGAGGAGCCAGCGGCCATTCGGATGTTGAGGTATTACGTAGTATTATACCTCAATATCCTGATTAAAGCGCATGTTGCCGCTTTTTTAGAACGATGCCGTAGCAGCCGTGGCGCGTTTTTTAGGCTGCCGCTCGTTCAAAATGAGGCGCCGCACCGTGCGCAGATCGTTCAGGACGATGCGGCTTTTGTAAATGTGGCAATTTAGCGTCTTGAGCTTGAAGATTGCGAGTTCGATAGCCTGCGCGCGGCGCGGTTCACCAACCTGAGCCGCTTCCTGCTGATCGGCACTGAGATCCTTCATCGAATCCAGAATCGTGTCGGCCAGGACTTTCATGAAATCCTGCGCGCTTTCGATCGAATCGAAACATCGTACCGTGTCGTCATCGGACATCGTCATTCGCTCCACTTCCGCGCGCATCGTCCGGCAACGTGGCGGAAGCTACGCGCCCACTTGCAATGCGAACATGGCATCTGAGTTAACGTGCGTCCACCCTGCATTTCTCGGTCCACTGCGAGGTCCCTGGAAGTGTTCTGCTTTGTGCCGGGCCAACGGGCAAATGCGGGGCTTCAGCGTAAGTTCACGCAGGGCCTGCGCAACATTGGGGGAAAACCAACGGGGGGAATCGCCGATCTCTCTTCCTCATCCATGCAGGGGGACCGGCCCCGGCCACCTCGCCTATGTTCCCGTGGGGACTGGGCCCACCACACTCGTAATGCGGTCCAAAATGGAAATATGGACATCAATCGTTTCACGGAAAAACTCCAGGAGGCGGTCCGCGCGGCGCAAAGCAAGGCTACCCGCTACGGCCATCAACAGCTCGATGTCGAGCACCTGTTTGCCAGCCTGCTGGAACAGGAGGGCGGCCTGGCGGGTTCCATACTGTCCCGCGCCGGGGTCTCGACCGACACGCTGCGTCCGCGGCTCGATCGGGAACTGGACCGGCTCCCCAAGGTGACCGGGCCATCCGGCGCGCCCGACCAGATCTTCGTCACCGCACGTCTGAACCGGCTGCTCGCCCAGGCCGAGGACGAGGCCAAGAAGCTCAAGGACGAATACATCTCCGTCGAGCATGTGCTGCTCGCGCTCACCGACGACAGCGGCTTCAGCGGACGCCTGCTGCGCGAATACGGCGCCTCGCGGGAGCGGCTGATGCAGGCCCTGCGCGAAGTGCGCGGCAGCCAGCGCGTCACGTCGCAGAATCCCGAGGCCACTTACGAAGCTCTGGAGCGCTACGGCCGAGACCTTACCAAGCTTGCCAGCCAGGGCAAGCTCGACCCGGTGATCGGACGCGACGAGGAGATCCGCCGCGTGATCCAGGTGCTGTCGCGGCGCACTAAGAACAATCCTGTGTTGATCGGCGAGCCGGGCGTGGGCAAGACCGCCATCGTGGAGGGACTGGCGCTGCGTATCGTGCGCGGCGACGTTCCGGAAGGGCTGAAGAACCGGCGGATCGTGTCGTTGGATATGGGCGCGCTGATCGCGGGCGCCAAGTTTCGCGGCGAGTTTGAAGAGCGGTTGAAAGCGGTTCTGAAGGAAGTGCAGGAGGCCGCCGGCGACATTATCCTCTTCATCGACGAGTTGCACACCGTAGTGGGGGCGGGCAAGGCCGAAGGATCCATGGACGCGGGTAACCTGCTGAAGCCCATGCTGGCGCGCGGCGAGCTGCACTGCATCGGCGCGACTACGCTCGATGAATATCGCAAGAACATCGAAAAGGATGCGGCGCTGGAGCGGCGCTTCCAGCCGGTGCGGGTGGACCAGCCTTCGGTCGAAGACACCATCTCGATTCTGCGCGGCCTGAAGGAACGCTACGAAGTGCATCACGGCGTGCGCATCAAGGATTCCGCGCTGGTGGCGGCGGCGATCTTGTCGAACCGCTACATCACCGACCGGTTCCTGCCCGATAAAGCCATCGACTTGATGGACGAGGCGGCGGCCAAGCTGCGCACCGAAATCGATTCCATGCCGGCGGAGCTGGACGAAATCCTGCGCCGCACGATGCAGCTTGAGATCGAGCGCGAGGCGCTGAAGAAGGAGAAGGACGCAGCCTCGCGCGGCCGGCTGAAGAAGCTCGAAAAGGAACTCGGCAACCTGAAGGCGGAAGGCGACGCCCTGAAGGCGCGCTGGCAGGCCGAGAAGAAGACCGTCGGCAGTTTGCGCGCGCTGCGCGAGCAGATCGAGCAGACCAAGGTAGAGATGGAGAAGGCGGAGCGCGCCTACGACCTGAATCGCGCGGCGGAGCTGAAGTACGGCAAACTGGCGGAGTTGGAAAAGCGCTTGCAAGCCGAGTCGGAGCAGTTCACGAAGAAGCAGGCGCAGTCGCCGCTGATCAAAGAAGAGGTGGGCGAGGAAGATATCGCGGCGGTGGTCAGCCGCTGGACCGGCGTGCCGGTGACCAAGCTGATGGAAGGCGAGATGCAAAAGCTGCTGCACCTCGAGGACGAGCTGCACCAGCGCGTGATCGGGCAGGATGAAGCGGTCACGGCGGTGGCGGAGGCGGTGATTCGCGCGCGCTCCGGCCTGAAGGATCCCAACCGCCCCATCGGCAGTTTCATTTTCCTGGGCCCCACGGGTGTAGGCAAGACCGAGTTGGCGCGGGCGCTGGCGCAGTCTCTGTTCGACGACGAACGCGCCATGATCGCCATCGACATGTCGGAATATCAGGAGAAGCACACGGTGTCGCGGCTGATCGGCGCGCCGCCCGGATACGTGGGCTATGAGGAAGGCGGACAACTTACCGAAGCCGTGCGGCGGCGGCCCTATTCAGTGGTGCTGTTCGACGAGATCGAGAAGGCCCACCACGATGTGTTCAACGTGCTGCTGCAGGTGCTCGACGATGGCCGGCTCACCGATGGCCAGGGCCGCACAGTGGACTTCCGCAACACCATCGCGATCATGACTTCCAACATCGGCAGCGCGCGCATCCTGGAATATCGCGGCGCGTTCGAAGGCGACTCGTACGAACGGATGAAAGAGGCCGTGCTGGAGGAGATGCGCCGCCATTTCCGGCCGGAATTCCTCAATCGCGTGGATGAGGCGATCGTGTTCCATGCGCTCGCCGAAGACCACTTGAAGAAGATCGTGGAGATCCAGTTAGAGCGCGTGCGGGCGCGGCTGGCGGACCGGCGCATCACGCTGAAGCTTACCGACGCCGCGCGGCTGAACCTGGTGCGTACGGGCTTCGATCCGCATTACGGCGCGCGTCCGCTGAAGCGCGCGATTCAGAAGAAGGTGGAGACGCCGCTGGCCCGGCTGATTTTGAAGGGCGATGTGCGCGACGGCCAGCAGCTTGTGGTGGATGTCGACGCGCAGGGCGACTTGACGTTCGCGCCCGCAGTGGAGAAGGCTGCGGCGCCGTAACAGCTTCGCGTGGGGGCATCAACTCTTCAGCCGCGGTCAGCGCCCTGCCGCCTGGCGCTCGATCACCATCAAGCTGAACGTTCCGGGAAGCACCGGTGCGCGACCCCTGCCACCCGCCGGAGCGGGCCCGAACTTCGCGGAGACCATGAATACTCTATGGTTGGTAGGGTCGAACCCCATGTTGCGTGAGCCCTGTGGCGTCTGTACGTTTTGGGTGACGCGATACTCGTTCGGCGAGTCCTGATGAATTACGGTAAGGGTGCCGTCCGCGTTGGAGGCAAACGCGTCTCCTGAGGCGGCATCAAAACCTGCGCCGTCGACACCGGCGCCGATGGGGACCGTCGCGACCACCTTGCCGGCCTGATAGTCGGAGACCGCCATCACTCCGCTGCGGCATCCGCTGAACAGCCGATGGTGCACCGTGTCGATCGCCATGGGGACCGGTTGCTTGCACGGGGCGGTGGACCAGCGCCGGGCCGCGGTCGCTGTTTTGGCGTCGATCTCAACAACCTCGCTCGTATCGGTGAGATTCGCGTACACCTTGCCGTCGCCGGCTGACGCGCCATACTCCGGCTTGCCGCCGAGCGGAATATTGGCGATCAACTTCCCCTCCCGCGGGTCGATCACCGTAGACGAGTGCGCGTCACCATTGAATGTGAAGACGCGGTTCGATGCGCTGTCGTAGATGACCGCGTCGGCATCTTCGGCAGCCGGGATCCGGCCGAGTACCTTGAACGTTTTCAGATCGAACATGAGTACGGACTGGTCGTTTCCCGAGGTGGCGAATCCATGACCCGTGTCATTCACTGGCGCGGTCCCGTGGGCACCGTCGATGCCGGTGATTTCGCCGAGCAGCTTTCCGCTGTCTTCGTCGACCACCATCACGCGATTCTGCCGGGCGATGAACAGACGGTGATTTGGCGGATCGGGCACGATGTAGTCCCAGCGGCCATCGCCGCCCAGGGTATAGGTTTGCGTGATGCGGTAAGACGAGGACTGCGCGAGGAGGGCGGTCACAGCAGCCAGGGCGAAGAAGAACGCGGTGCTTCGCATAGGGTTCCTTTCTGCCTGAGTATATCCCACTCGGCATCCACCACATCGCGGGTGGCCAAAACGCTGTTGCTACTCGCCGCCCTCGAATCCGAAGAACACGTCCAGGCGGCGCACCGCTCCGGTGCGCTCGAATATCGCGGCGCTGGTGGCGGCGTCGAGTTCCAGCCCTCCAACCGTGTGGCTGGAGCCGTCGGCAAGGGTGATCTCGATCCGGCGCGGCCCCCATCGATGGGCCACCACGGGCGCTTGGCAGGTAGTGAACGCCATGGTGCCGGGCTCAAGATCGAGGCTGTGCTTCTGGCCGTCGAGACCGTAGAAGTAGAACGTCCGCGCCTGAGGCAAAAACTCGCCGCGGCTGACCAGGTGAGGGCGGAAACCGAGCCGTCCGTCTTCGACGGCGACGCCCATCTCGCCGAGCCGCGAGATGAGATCTTCCTTCACCTGACCGGTCATGCCGGGTTGCTGCACTCCCGCAAAACCGGGCGTGTGGGAGTAGGGATCGGTGGGGATGGCGCCGTACAGTTCCGGCGGCTTGTGGACGCCGATGCCCTCACGGATTTCGTGGTAGTGGCTTCTGAGGCGCTCGACGACAGCGGCGTCTTCGCCCGCACACCCGGCCCGGTACAGGACCTCCTGGACTGCCAGAAGCAGCTTTGAAACCATGTGCCAATAGATGCAGCCGAGCCCTTCATATTTATAGAACGTGCCCGAGCGGCCAGTGAAGGACTGGTGATCGAACACCTCCTCATACAACGCCAGGATCTGCGCGCGCTCATCGGCCGGCAGGCTTAGGGCCGCGAGCGCTTCCTGCAACAGCGTGCCGTTCCGGAAGGCCGCATTGAAGTGAGCCACGCCGTTGGAATCCCGAACCACGATGCGGCGGTCGTCGCGTTCGATCATAGCGGCCAGCGGTTTCGATTTCGCGATGGCCGCAGCCGGGATGTTGTTCTTCTCCCAAAAACCCGGCAGCTTGCGGTCCGGATACAGGACGTAGCTGCTCTGGTCGGCACGGTAAAGGAGGCTGCCGCGCAGCGCGTCGAGCAGTGCCGCCGATTCCTGCGCGGAGAGAGCGCCCGAGCTCAGCACGGCCATCTGGCCTTCGAGCATCTCATAGAGGCGGCGAATCGCGATCCCGTCGCCGTCGACCTTCATGAGGTTGTAGGAGTGATAGAGGCCGTCCTCCCGGCGGTTGGCGCGAATGGAGTGGTCGATGTGCCGCAGCGCCACGTCGCAGAAGGCCATCAGTTCCGCGACGCTAAGCGGCGTCTGGCGGCCTGAAAACCCGTGGGCGTAAATCCTCGCCCGGTAGCCGCTTCCCACACTGCCCAGGAGATCGAGGACGGCCTTGCGCTCCCGGTCCGATATCGGTCCGCCGAGCAGGCCCGCGTGCCGTTGCAGCCCTTCCGCCAGTTGGAGAGAAGCCTCGGCGACTTCCGAGGAAACCTCGATCGCTGGTGTACCGGCAGCGCCAAAAATGTCCCGGCAGAACGACAGAAACCGCCGCAGGAAGTAGAGCGTCACCATGGAGACGCCGGAGCCGACCAGCGCGTTGTTCGCGTCGTTCCACTCCGGCCGCTGCGTGTTCATCCACAGGCCTGCCTCGGGGATGTAGTTGAAGAGCCGGGCCAGCGCCAGGACCAGCAACTTTTCCGCCAGGTTCACGCGGTAGGGCGCGCCGTCGGCACCTTGCAGGGCTTTGCCGTCCGCGCCCATCGCTGCCGCCCGCTGGCGAATCTCGCGGTCGAGAGCGGCGTCGAAGTCGATGGTGTTGCGCGGATCTTCGAGGAGCGCGCTGTAGGGCTTGATGCGGTAGGGGACGTTGGCGTAGGTGAAGACACGGCGCGTAAGCAGGCCCGCCAGAGCGCCGGGATGGTAGCGCGCCGATACTTCGAGCAGCTTCAAGAGGTAGATCACCTGGTGGTCGCCCCAATAGCCGATGTATGACCAGGCATCGTGCGGGTCGAGCACCTCCCAGTCGAAGCCGTCGCGCATGATGCGGTACGGATTGTAGCCATCGGCGGTCGAGGCGCCGGCGAACTTGAAGATCATGCTCTCGACGTAACCGGGAAAAGAGAGCGCCAGCGCCTCCCAGTTCTGGAAAATGTCGCGCCAGTTGCCTTGGTAATTGAGGATTCGCTCGCCGTGCTCGGCCTTCAGCTGGATGGAGAAGATGTTCCAGGGGCGGCTGGGATCGCCGTGACGGCGGCTGAAGGTCAGCGGCAGGTACTCGTGCGCCAGTCTCTCCAGGTCCGGGTCCTCCTGCTCGCGTGCCAGCGCCAGAAGGCGGCCGTGCTGCAGCGTTTCCGGCAGAGCGTCGAGGAAGCCGGCCCGCCGCTCGGCTACGGCGCGGTTGGCCTTGCCGATGAATGCCTTGAAGTCGGAGCGGGAAACCTGGTAGCCGCAATCGGGGATTCCGCCGCGCATGATGTTGAACAGGGCGTTCGAGAAATGCCGGTCTGCGCTGAGGTCGTCGCCCGTGAGCTGGAGACCGTCGGCCGCGGCCACCATGCGGACCAGGTTGCGCGTGCCCCGCTCCACGTCCTGGTCAAGCTGCGCACGCAGGTCTCCACCGGACTTGAGGAGGCTGACCAGGGCCGCGACGCTGGCGGCGTCCTGATCGACCTCCGCCACGATGCTCCACTCTTTGCGGCCGCCTGCGGGAAGCGCCAGCCCGGCGTTGACGAAATACGCGCCGCGGCGGCCGCGGATCAGCGTTTCCTCGTCCACCGCATTTCCCCGCCGGAAGCGGTCAAGCTGCGCCGGACACAGCAGCCGGCGGGCGGATTGAATGCCCTCCGACCAGACCGTGGTCACGCGCAGCGCCTCATTGGGCTCGGGCCGGTCGGATGGAACGGAGCTCAGTTTGAAGAGGCCCAAACCAGTTTCGGGATCCAGTTCGTTCTCCTTGTAGCCGTCCGCCAGCGTGCTGTATTCCATTTGGAAGCGGCGCGTGAGGCCGTGGGGCAAGAGGTTCTGGATGCCGTCCAGGAGATCGACCTCGACCGGCTCCGCGCCCAGGTTGACCAAAGCCGAGCGCCGTACGAAGCCGAAACGGTCGCTGGTCATCCAGGCGCAGGAAAAGGACAGCGCGAGGTCGTGGTTGACCTCCTCAAATATGAGCTTGTTGCCGTAGACGCTCTTCGAGAGGCTGCGCGTGAGGTGGTACAGACCCTCGTAGCGCTGCGAGAAAGGCTCCCACAGCGCCGTGCGCCCGGCCCGGGCGGCCAGCAGGATGGTCTTGCCGCCGGTCTGGTCCTGGCTGTCATGGATGCGGTCGTC
>OBLW0100003396.1_pt1 | contig 12433 bp, 6 predicted proteins | sample 1520161 | NCBI WGS metagenome assembly OBLW01 (sample SAMEA3539309, study PRJEB22396) | soil metagenome | biome: tundra; feature: field; material: soil | place: USA | collected 2010-05 | depth 0.15 m
CCTACTCGCCCTATCACCACGTGAAGGCAGGCACGGAGTATCCCGCCATCTTATTTATGACCGCGGATACCGACACCCGAGTCGACCCCATGCACGCGAAAAAAATGGCCGCCCTAATGCAAGCCGAAGCCAAGAATGGCGCCAGCCACACGCGCCCAATCTTATTAAGAATCGAAAGCAAGGCAGGCCACGGCGCGGGCAAGCCCGTGACCAAGCAGATCGAGGAATTTACGGATGTTTATTCGTTCTTGTTTTGGCAGCTGGGGGTAAAAGAGTAGAAGGTAGCCGAGGGGGTCGTGGGAGGGGTTCGTCGAAAGTCACGGCCTTTAGCCGTGTGGTTTCGTGGAAGGGCGCGGCTTTAGCCGTGTGGTTTGTGGAAGGGCACGGCTTTAGCCGTGTGGTTTGTGGAAGGGCACGGCTTTGCCGTGTGGTTTGTGGAGGGGCACGGCTTTGCCGTGTGGTTTGTGGAAGGGCACGGCTTCAGCCGTGCCGTAAGCGCCCGAAATAGATTTGGGCTTTAGCCCCTGAGGTTCCGCCCTTTCGGCGGGTGGCAGGCTCTGATTTCGTTGGCACCATAAGCACGGCGGGAACCACGAACGCATACCCAGCGGGGTTTGTGCGAAAGGGACAAAAGTTGTGTCGGCAGCATCGCTGCCCGCCCTTGCAAAAACGCAAGGACGGGGCACCCTCAGCATAGATGGCGCAGACGAACATCATCAAGAGGTGGGCCAGCCCCCATTACTCAGGATCGCTCGCCGTTCGCTAACCTAACCGTCGCACACCCGCTTCGAAAGCCTCCTCTTCCAAGCACCAGGAGGTCTCCGTCTCCTCTTGACTTTTACTGATCATGGATGTCCCCGGGTTTCCCAGGTTTCCTCATGATTTTTGGATTACCATCAACGGTGAGCAGACTACTATGCCGTTGCCGCATGGACGCGAGATATCTTCCGCTCAAGTTGAGCTAATTGTCGGTCGGGAGTTCCCGATTAGACGTTTTGTTTCACTATGCAACTCGCTCGTGTGGGCCACGAGTAAATCCCAGGAATTAGCGCAAACCTCATTCACAGAGCGAGTGTTCGTCAGAGACAGCGGCATCGATGCTGAATGGACAATCGATCTGCCGGGAGTGCTACCCCCAGGTGCCCTGATATGCCGCGGATGGAATATTTTGCAATACAAGCAGCGAGACGTAACGGGCTCCGACCGACAGCAAATTGTTACAGGTCTCTGCCGAGATTTGCGCGCTGCAGCTCAGGAAGTACTTACACGAACAGGCAATCGGCCGGATCACTATTCGTTGTTCACAAACGTCGATCTGACTCACAAGGAGAAAGAGAGTTTAAAGGTCGCCATCCGTGAAGGGTTCGACGGTGCGTTAGAAGTCACGATCAGAGGAGCGGCCGAAGTCGTCGTAGCGTTGAACGATTTCCCTCATCTGCGCTCAGCTTTTTTTTCCACCGACAAGTTTTTAACCTGGGAGCGTTCATGGGGAGCCCACAACAGCGCGAGCATCACAGGAAAAGTCCCTGAGTTGGTCGGAAGAGGCACCGATGTAACAGAAATAAAGACAGCCGTAGACGATGACAACATTCGAGTTGTGGTGGTAACTGGACCCTCTGGGATTGGCAAGAACCGTCTGGCATTTGAGGCGACGGCGCACCGCTTGCTAGATACGATTGCTTCTGTCGATTCGGAATTAGGGGTTGCCGACCTCCTGCAAACTCAAAGTACAGGTCAGAATCCCATTGTCATCATCGACAATCTACTCCCAAGACAGACGCGCGAGTTGATTGCCGCTGCCGTGGGAGAGGGTCCGAAGCTTGTATTGACCATTACCGATTCAACTGCAGCACAACAGTTTAACCTTGGCCAAGATTCCCGAGTCAAAGTGTTTGCGCTCCAGGCACTTTCCGAAACTGACTCGCGCGAATTGCTCCGAAAAGCAGGAGCAAACCTCGATTACAGCGTCGAATCATGGGTTACGCAAAAGGCAGGCGGGAACGCAGGCGTTTTGATAGCTGCTGCGGCTGTCGGGGAGAGGCTCAGGGTGAACGGAGCAACTTTCCTCGACCAAGTGGGCGACGGATTGGAATCGAGGGCGAGAGATGTACTCGGTGACAATCGCTTGCCCCTCATAAGGCTACTCAGCGTCATGAGGGCAGTCGGTATTACCGGAAGTGTTGCGCATGAATTACAGACGCTTTGCGACACCTTGGGCGTAGTTACTCCTAACGATGTCCTATCGAATATCAACCCTCTAACAAGATCCGGGTTCGTTCGGCGGGTGGGAAACTACCTCGAGGTCGTGCCGCCAGTTCTGGCTAATCGAGCAGCGATTCTATGCCTAGTCGGACGAGAGAGGCAACTCACGCAATTGCTCTGTGCACTCCCTCCAAGCGGTCGCGATCGACTCTTGCGACGCATTCAGCAATTACCTGGGGATACTCTTCGTAGCTTCTTGGAAGAACTCTTTCAGCACGGATCGTTCCGGGATTTTGCAAATGCGTTACTGAATATCCAGCTCTTGCGTCTATTAACACCTGTGGCTCCGAACAAGGCCGCAGCCCTGATAGAAGGCGGCCTATCAGGTATGTCTGTAGAGCAGCGGCTGCAACTCGACGCCGGTGTGCGGCGCGATTTGGTGTGGACGATTGAAGAACTATTGTTTAGATCTAGAACGAGCGCTTCTGCGTTGCGTTGTCTCAGGTTATTGGCTGAAGCCGAAACGGAACACTACAGCAATAATGCCACACACATTTTCGAGGAATGTCTCTATCCATTACACCCACAGCTGCCATTGACGTTGCATGATCGACTAGCCGCCTTGCGCGAACTCGTATCCGGTAACGTAACGAAAGAGCGCAAGATGATGGCGATCAAAGCCGCCGGGAGTGCCTTTAATAGCGCTCAAGTGAGCTATTACCGTCGTAGTGATGGCCCAGTACCATTTGACGCCGTCCCTACGGTCACTTATGACGAGGTTTACGAGTATCTACGAAGCATCCTGACTGAACTTCGCCAATTGATGCAAGATCCGGACGAAGAGGTCCGAACTAAGGCTGGCGAGACCCTAGTTCAAGCGCTCGGAGAGTTCACAGTTCGAGCTCGTGCGGAGGAAGGAGTTCAAATGTTAGAGGAAATTTCGCCTCAAGTCACAGCTCGTGCCGTGCCCATTCGCCTGGAAGATTATGTAGATGCCCTACATTTAGCCCAACGCGGCTTGACAGCCCGACGGCCACACGTCGATAAGGAACTTGCGCGCGTTTCGCAGTTAATAGACGCAATCGAAACCGGTAGTATTGACAGTCGTGTCCGACGCTGGGTGGGAACGTGGGACTACGGAGAACAAGAGCCCGATGAAAACGGGGAGCTTGCCTATCATGGGGAAGTGGAAATTCGGAAATTAGCGCAAGCCGCAGCGGCAGATCGGAGCGCAATTTCTGAGGATCTTCTCCAATGGTTAAAGTCAAAAGATGCGAAGAGAGCTTCCGAGTTTTTCATACTGTTGGGGCGATCTAACGTAACGGGGACTTGGGAAGAGCGCATTGATCGCTGTGGAGAGACGAACGATGGCGAACTGGCTTTCGCTTGTTACTACGGCGGTCGCGGACAAGCGAGTCGATCACAAATTGAAGACAAGCTCGATGAATTAACGACCACCGGGCGAATACGGCCCGAGGCTCTTCTTGGTGCCACTCGTTATCTACCTGGGAGCGCGCGAGCGATTGCTCGAATTGTGACCCTGCTTGAAAGGGGGGTCAACCCGACACTTGCGGAACGGCGCCTTATGTCAGGGGGATGGATGAAGCCGCTCAGTGCTGCAGAAGGTGCAACACTATTGAGAGCCATTGCAGGCACTCGCCTTGAGAATGCAACCGCTGTGGTTGATTTCCTTGCAATGTGGGTGAGCAGCAAGCCATTGGAAGGAGACTTGACCGAATTGGCTTGGCAAGCTCTGGAATCAACGCCGCAGGGTGGAGAAGCTTGGGATTTCGATATCCTCGCCGCTGCTTTGGCGAAAACCGATTTGAACCGCTCATTTGCCCTGCTTGAGCGACTCTTGACGATTCCGGGTGATGCGAAGAGTTGGGAACCACTGGACCGTCACAGTGGGAATAGATTCTGGAACACACTGTGGAGTACGGATCGCCAACGCTCCCTGGAGCTCTTATTCAGAGTGGGAGCGTCATCGCCCCTCGTAGCTTGGCGGATCTCCTGGCACATTCCCGACGTCTTGAATCTTGAGGAAGATCGACAATTCCTACACCAATTTGCACGAAAAGATGCGAGTTGTGGAGAGTTTCTCTCATCTTGTTTAACCGGTGGCAGACCTGGTTTTTGGCCTATCGCTCTGGATTTATTGGCGCTGTATCCAGACAATCCGACGGTGCGCAAAAACGTTGCGCTTGCAGCCGGACACATGAACCACACGATCGTTGGGCCGATGTCGGACCACTACACTCGGTGTGCCTCAGCGGTAGAAAACGCTCTCCGTTCTAAAAACATTTCTGATACTACGCATACTTTCTTGACGGAACTTGCGGCCAGCCTCAGAACGGCGGCGCAAAATGAGCATCGGGACGAACAAGACGAATCGATGAACTGGTGACGACTGGCGGGCGGGGGAGAAACATGGGGACAGACGTACCCCGATTCTTTTACCCAACATGGGAATTCACAGCCGAAATCCCCATCATGTGATACAGCGCGGCAATGGCGGGTGGCCCAGACAGAGCTGTAGACAACCAAGATCACCCCCCCACTCTATCTCGGGCTCTGGCCCACCCTTGCGCCACCACGACCTAGGCAGCCCCACGGTTCGCGATGTTCGAATCGTGGGCACCACGGACGATGGCATCATGGGATTTGTCTGTCGTCCTCCGGGGCTTAGTTCCCATTGCCTCACTTACTCAGGACTTACGTCCTGGGCTATGTTATGTCCCCACTCCGCGGCTTTGGTGGGGTGACTTCTGCGGCGCACCTCCACCATCAAGTCAAAGTCCAAAGCAACGGACAAAGAAGCCGGGTACAGCCGGGACATTTTCTGCGGTGCCTCCAACCCTTCTTTTTTTCCACACCCCTCCACAACAAAAATACCCGTTCCTTGTGACGAACAACCTTTACTGAGGATTTCAGAAAGAGCAAACTCGCTACATGCGCGACGGCTCTCCCAACCCGTTCTCCCCTGGCAACCGCACTGTCATCCTGAGCAAAGCGAAGGATCTGTGCACTCGCTGGCAGCGCCATCGCAGTCGGCGAGGGTCCGAACTTAAGTCCTTATTCCAGAATATTTTAGCGGTAAGTCCTTGCGGCTCAAGATTTTACCCGGACCCCACTCGATCCCAGCACGGCAAATCCTTAAGAATGAACATTTTAGGAGAAAGAGAAGAAAAAAATAGAGAGCTCCGGCGCCCCATCACATTGGTTGTGCGTGTGGTCTCATGCATGAGTGATCGAGATCACGCGGTCGCTGCTTCGCTCTCAATCCAAACGACTTGCGGATCTCGCTTCCGAGTTCGCGAGTGCTATTGAGGACGATTCTCGCGCCGGTAGTTGATTCTTACTAATGATCGGGCGGTCACGGCTCATTAGAATGACGCGACCGTCATGAGAAATATTCCGATCGCGCGACTCGCTTCCCTGCTGGTTCTGCTGCTGGCGGCGCGGGCATGGGGCGTGGAGCACCCGGGCGTAATTCCGACCGACGCCGAATGCTCTTCCTGTCACGCGAAGAAAATCACCGGGAAGTCAGTACACTCGGCCATGTCGACTTCGTGCACGGTGTGTCATGTGGCGAGAACGCAAGGCGACATGACGACCCTGAGCTTGGCTATGCCCAAGGAACAGATCTGCTTTGCGTGCCACGAGAAATCCGCGGAATTGCGGCAGCATGTGCCCGTCGTGAAAGGACCATGCATGGATTGTCACGATGCGCACAGCAGCGACCAGCGCATGCTGCTGCGAGTGGCGGCAGAGCCGCCCCTTTCGGCGCTCAAAACGAAATGAACTGAAAACTCTGGTTGCCCTTTTTCCGCCAGTTGCATCCAAACGATGCGCTTTCGTGTCCGATCAAGGCGCGCGGAGTCTCGCTTGGATAACCGCTCGAAGACGATTTGCAAAGTGTTGCTACCGGCAATTACTGCCGCGGTTTTCTCTACTGGCTCTTATTGTCAACTGTCGGCCACCGGCCCAGCAGTGTCTCTGCCGGAGGCACCCACCACCGTCGCGGCGATGCCGAGCTTTAATGTGTCGTCCTTTCGTGGGGGAGCGTTTGATGAGGATGCCGCCTCGTCTGGCGGCGCCGCCGTCCAGCCACATTCGGAGCAGCATGGCGGACTCGTCTCCCGATCGGTGAGGCGCATTCTGAAAGACCAGAAGGGGCTCTATCCAGCTCCGTTCCAGCCTTCGAATTTCAAGTGGGATGCGATCGCGCTGGCCGGCACCGCGGGTTTTCTGGTAGCGGACCACCACATTGAAAACAGGCTGCCCGGCGGTCACTACCAGCTTTGGCAGGATACTTCCAACATCGCGATCGGAGGCCTCGCCGCTACCCTGGGTGGAGTGTGGTTGTATGGGGTCAAGACCGAGCATCATCACGCTAGAGAGACGGGAGAACTAGCACTGGAGACTTTGGTCAACACATTCCTGATCTACACACCCATGCAGTTTATTGCCGGCCGCGAACGTCCCGGAGAAGGAAATGGACACGGTGACTTCCTGCGTCACTCAGCGATCAATACCTCGTTTCCCGGCGGGCACGCGATGTTTACCTGGGCCATGGCCACTGTGGTGGCTCATGAGTACTCGCAGCCATGGGTTCGAGTGCTGACCTACTCGGCGGCGTTCACCGTAACCCTGAGCCGCTTTATGGCGCGCGATCACTGGTCCTCGGACATGTGGGTGGGAACGGCGCTCGGGCTGGGCATTGGTACGTACACCTTCCACGCCCATTGCGACCCGGAGTTGAGTTCCTCATGCAAACGACATTACGCGAGGGTGTTTAATTCCAAATCGCTTGCCAAGTCGCCGCTCGGCTCATGGCCGAATGCCCAGCCGACGGAAGCCTACCGGAACCAGTAATAGGCGCGAGCTACTCTTGCTCGTAGGCTTGTTTCAGGCCCGCAATATCAATCTTGTTGATTTGCAACATGGCTTGCATAACTCTCTTCGACTTCTGAGGATCTTTGTCTTGCAGCAGTTGACCTAGAATTGCGGGAATGATCTGCCAGGAGAGTCCGAATCGATCGGTAAGCCAACCACATCGTTCAGTTTTTCCGCCGGCGGAAAGTCTCTCCCACAGGTCATCGACTTCTTCCTGAGTCTTGCAGTCCACGAAAAGCGAGATGGCCGGCGTGAACTTGAAGTGCGGCCCGCCATTCAGCGCCATGAACGCTTGACCCTCGAGTTGGAAGGTTGCGGACATCACCGTTCCCTTGGGTCCTGGACCGGCATCTCCATAGCGGGTAACCCGTCCGATCTTCGAGTTCTTGAAGATGGATGTATAGAAGTTGATGGCCTCTTCGGCGTTGTCGTCAAACCATAAGAACGGCGTGATTTTGGGCATGGAAGTATTCCCCTGGCGACTCAGTCCGCCGCCGATCTAATCCCCGGTTCCTGTCAACGAAACCTTTTGCGGGCTGTTGGTGGCATTATCGGTCACGGAAAGGATTCCCGACCGGGTTCCCGTTTTGGTGGGAGCAAACGTCACCGAGATTGTGCAGCTTGAATTCGAACTCAAACTCGCAGGGCAGTTGTTCGTTTGGTGAAAGTCCCCCGTGATCGCAATGCCAGAAATTAAGAGCGCTCCCGCGCCCCGGTTCGTGAGCTTTAAGGACACCGGAGCGCTTGTGGTTCCCACTTTCTGGGCTGGAAAAGTCAGCGACCCTGACGAGAAGCTCACCTTGGGGCTGAGCACGTTCTCGGTCACCGGCGCACCGCCATGGGGATTGAAATTGGCGTCGCCGGAGTATGCCGGCGTGATGGTGTGAGTTCCAGCGGTGGCGAACGATGTGATTAACCTGGCCTGTCCGTTGACGACGGGTGCGGACCCTAAATTGTTTGGACCATCCTTGAAGGTCACGCTGCCCGTCGGCAAGGATGATTTCTGGACGCTTGCGTTGACGGTTGTGGTCAAGGTCACGGGCTGTTGCAGGGTTGCCGGGTTAGGCGCGGCTGCGGTGTTCAGGAATGTTCCGCGGGCGTTGAGTTCGACGGTTACACCGTTGAACGCACCTACGGCCAAGTCAGGTGCTCCATCGCCGTTGAAGTCGCCAGTGCTCATGCCAAGCGGGTAGAGTCCCGCTCCATATGGGATTGGCGACTGGAAGGTGCCGTCGCCATTTCCGTATTGGACGTAGATCGTTCCTCCGCCTGATCCCTGCCCGGTGCCAATGGTCGCGACATCGAGTTTTCCGTCGCCATTGAAATCGGCAGCGACAACGTAGAAGCCGCCACTGACATTGAGCGTTGTAATCGCACTCTGGAAGGTGCCATCACCGTTACCCGGCAGCACGCTGGTGCCGACGTACGACGCTACCAGCAGGTCGAGCCTGCCATCCCCATTGAAGTCGCCCACGGCGATCGAGTCGCCGTAAATCGGATAGTTAACCTGCGGCTGGAAAGTGCCGTCTCCGTTGCCCAGAAAGACGCCGGCGGTTTGGCCTCCGAATTGATTTCCGGTGTTGATCACGGCAACATCTTCGATTCCATCGCCATTGAAGTCGGCCACCGCGGCGCCGATGGTTTGGGGTCCGGCGGGATAGTTCACCGCGGTAAGAAATGTGCCATTTCCATTGCCCAGCAACACACTAATGTCACTGGTGCCAAAATCTGCGGTGACCAGGTCCGCTTTGCCGTCACGATTGAAATCGCCGACAGCCACAGAGTAGGGGTTCTTATCCACAGCGTGAATCACCGGCTTGGTGAAAGTACCGTCGCCGTTTCCCAACCCGACGTACACCTTCCCTTTCGGAGCTTCATCCGCGAAAGCAAAGTCGAGCTTGCCATCGTTGTTGAAATCCGCGGCGACGCCGGACGGTCCGTTGCCGGCGGAAAAGGCGCTGCCCGAGGTAAACGTCCCGTCGCCGACGCCCAGCAGAATGCCTTTGGTGTGTGCGATGTCGAGAATCCCGTCGCCATTGAAATCGCCGATAGCCGTGCCGGCTGCGTCTACACCACCCGCAAACAGACGGGGCGCGGCAAAGGTTCCATCTCCGAAACCACGCAGAATGCTGGTTCCGCCAAGGTTGGGAATGGCAATGTCCAAATGGCCATCGCGGTCGAAGTCGGCCAGTGCAATCGTGGTTGCGTAATAGACGCCAGAGTAATTTGCCGCGGGCTTAAAGTTGCCGTTCCCAGTTCCCAAAATAACGGTGAACCCCGTCATAGAGGACATCACAAGATCGGTGTTGCCGTCGCCGTTTACGTCTGCCGCAGTAAGTCCATAGTGAGGATCGAGGTTCGCGGTCACCAGAATCGCTGGTTTGAAAGTTCCGTCCCCCCTCCCGAGCACGACGTCGATCGTACCGAGTGCGTCGAGAGCCCCAATAGCCAAGTCGACATTTCCGTCGCTGTCGAAATCAGCACTGGTGAGATAGTCGGGGTTGGCAGTGGTGGCATAGGCGACGGCGGATTGGAAAGTTCCGTCACCGTTCCCCAGCAGGACACTGAAGCCAGGATTCGTGATGTTTACGTTGAGGATGGCGATATCCAGTTTGTGGTCGCGGTTAAGGTCGGCCAAGACCAACTGCCCGGGGGAAACCACCGCATAATTGCGAGCCGCCTGCAGCGTGCCATCGCCGTTGCCGAGAAGAACACTGATGCTGTTGGCCTGAGTGTTCGAGGCAACCACGTCGACCTTGCCGTCGCCGTTGACGTCTCCCAGCGCAACGCTCAGAGTACCTGCCTGGGCGGTGTAGGTAACGGCGGGTTGAAATGTCCCGTCACCCTTTCCCAGGAGAACGGTCACACAGCCATGAACACAGGTCGAGCCCGGAGGCACCGATCCGGCCGGAAAGGGAGTTGAATTGGCAACGACGATGTCGAGATTCCCGTCGCCGTTGAGATCGGCCACCACTGGAGTGGAGGTGAGGGCGCCAGCGGCATAGCTAACAGCCGGTTTCAGGGTGCCGTCCCCCTTGTTGAGTTGCACCGTGACGAAGCCATTTCCGGAACTATCCACGTAAGTCCCGATCAAGTCCGGATAACCGTCCTTGTTAAGGTCCGCTGCGGCCAGGCTGCCGGTGCCGGGCGTCGTATAGACGGGAATGTTCAGGAAAGGACCCTGGGCGACACTTCCGGTTGCCAGGAAAAGCGCGAATAGTCCGAGCGTTCGCGCGTTGGCCAGTGAAGATTTCATGAGGAACTCCCAATCTGCGGAATCTGCCCGGGGCCGCAAGCTATATCTGCCTCAGGAGTCTGGCCCCGAACGGGCAGGACGTCAAGAGTGCAACTTTCTTCACACCGGAGCGTCACGCAGCGTCCCGAAGGTCGTGGTAGAATCCTGGAACTTCAGGTTGGATCTCGGTTTCGCTGCGCGGTGCCGGCCTCGAACCCTCTCGGAGGTAATCTCCATGGTCTCTCGCTCCGTGCCGTCCTCGCGTCTATTCTCTTTTCTACTACTGAGTCTGATAGCGGTCTTTTCTGTCATGAGCGCGTTCGCGCAGCAGCCGCTGGCGAACCATCTCTCAAAGCGCGTGGTGGGCGACTACGTATACTGGAGCAAATACAACAATCCGCCGTATGGCGCGGCGCAGATTCCGTACCACAAGCTGACCCACATCAATCACGCTGGAGTATCGTTCGACGCGACGGGCGCCTTGACCGTGCCGCAGGGATTCATCGAGCCCGAACTCAACAACAGCGCCCACGCCGCCGGGGTAAAAGTCATGCTGCTGCTGGGAGGAGACTCCGTCGGACTCGAAGCCAGCGGCGCGATGCAGACTCTGGTGGACAATGTGGCGGCCTTCGAAAAGCAGTACGGCTACGACGGGGTTGACTTTGATTGGGAATATCCCGAAACCAGCGGCGACCGTGCCTTCCTGGTGGAACTGATGGCCAAACTGCGGCTGTCGAATCCTGGTTATGTGTTGTCGATTGACGCGGCGCCGTGGGGTGGTTACGGATACGATCTGAAACACCTGCAGCTCTCGCTCGACTACGTGAACATCATGATGTATGACTGTGCCGGGCCGTGGACCGCGCATGGGCAGCTCAATTCGGCGATCTTTTGGGATTCGCACGATCCCGCGGCCTATGAGTGCCAGCCCGGCGGCAGCGTGGAGCAAACGGCCACGTATTTTCTGGAGCATGTTCCGGCGGAACAACTCAATATGGGAACGCCGTTCTACGGCTACCACTACGCAAACATTGACCATCTATTTGGATTGTGTCCGAACGCGGCGTTCACCGCCGATGGCGAATGCGATGGCACGGTGCAGGCCGGGGGCTACGGTCTTACCTTGAAACCGCTGATCAACAAGAACGGCTGGCACACGGTCTACGATCCCATCGCGCTGGTTCCTTACATGTTGAAGGTCGATGGCAGCGACGGCTATATCACCTACGACGACGCGTTCTCGACCTACTATCGAGTCTGGTATTCCAATTGGCAGCGCGGGCTGGGTGGGTCCTTTATGTGGTCGCTCGACGCGGATTACGATGGCCATTCGCAGGATCTGATGGATGCGATGTACAACGCCTCGGTTGGCGGAAGGAAGTAAATCATCCGGAAAGGACACGGTAGCGATGAACGTCTCCCGGTATACGCGAAGAGATTTTTCGGTACGTGCGGCGGCAATGCTGCCGGTATTCGGGATGGCGGGACGTGCGTTCGGCCTGCCAGATTCGCAGCCCGATCGGAACGGGATCTCGCACACCTGCGAAAGCATCCATCAAGAGGTTGTTTTCAAGGCGGCGCGTAAGCGCGTCTACGAAGCGCTCACCCAGGAAAAACAATTCGCGCAGGTGACCGATTTCATCATGAAAGGCGCTTCGGCGCAGATTAACCCGGAAGTGGGCGGCACGTTCTCGATCTTTGGAGGCGTGATCGCAGGCCGCCACATTGAACTTGTCCCGTATGAGCGCATCGTTCAGGCGTGGCGGGAAAAGGATTGGGCCCCGGGTCTCTATTCGATCGTAAGATTCCAGTTCGCCGAGCAAGGAAGCGAGACGAAACTTGTCTTCGATCACGCGGGCTTCCCGGACGGCGCCGCCTCGCACCTCGCTCCGGGATGGTGGTCCCACTACTGGGAGCCGCTGCAGAAGTATCTGGCATGAACCGACTGCGGAGCCGGACGCTGAAAATAGCCAGCAAAAGCGATTCTTTACCCGATCCGGGAAGGCGATTTTGCAGGGTGCCTGAATAGGTTTGACCCGTGCTATCCAACGTGTTATAAATGCCCGTTTTGCTCTGGTATGCCGGGACTGGAGTCTT
>OBLW0100003397.1_pt1 | contig 12431 bp, 15 predicted proteins | sample 1520161 | NCBI WGS metagenome assembly OBLW01 (sample SAMEA3539309, study PRJEB22396) | soil metagenome | biome: tundra; feature: field; material: soil | place: USA | collected 2010-05 | depth 0.15 m
TCGGGACGCTGACGATCGCGCGGGCTTTACTCATCGGAATCCTCCTGGACTCGGCAGTTCAGCTGGCAACGCCCGCCCGCGGGCAAGCGCCTCGCCGTTGAGACTTCCCTCGCCCAGAGAACTCATCGGTGGGGCGCTGAGCGAGCCGGCCAGCAAACACGATATATCTCGCTAGCCCTCGCTCACAAGATATATCTCGTAAACGGCGAGCGCTGGTGCGGCTGGCCGGTGCCCTGGACCCGCCGGTGGCGTCGGTCGCGGAGACGGAGGCGCTGCACTGCACCGCCGACCCTGCTCAGCGACCCGTCCGCGCTGGCGGAATTGGCCGACGCGAGCGCTTGGTCCTCCCGCGCGGTGGTGCACCAGGCGACCGGGATGCTCATCGCTCAGCTCGGGGGAGCGTCGATGACACACTGGCCGTGCTGCGATCCCACGCGTTCACCAGCAGCGCCCATCTCGCCGACGTCGCACGGGCAGTAGCTGAGCGTAAGCTGAATCTCACGGGACGATAATCCATCACCTGAACGAATTGCCAGCGAGGGAGCCGTCATGGACACCTGCTACGCGCGTGCCGTGCAGGTGGTCGTGGAGCCGGCCCGGAACACGCCGTGATGGCCCCGGCGGTCGCGCTGGCGGCCGCGGTGGCGGCGCTGACTGTCGATCACGACATGGTCGGGACGTTGAGCCGGTTGTGTGTCGACTGTGCCGAAGTGGCCGGGGCCTCGACGGTCGGGATCATGCTGGCCGAGCCATCTGGTCAGCTCGAGGTGATGGCGGCGTCCAGCCACACGGCCGAGGAACTCGACCTGTATGAGCTCCAGGCGGGCGAGGGGCCGTGCATCGACGCGTTCCGCACTGGGGCCAGCGTCTCCTGCGCTTCGGCGCAGCAGGTCATCACCCGCTGGCCGCTGTTCGGCGGGCACGCGGCGGCCGCGGGTGTCCAGGCTGTTCAGGCGTGCCCACTGCGGTGGCGCGGGCTCGCTATCGGAGCGATCAACGCCTTCTTCGCCTCGCCGGGAAGCCTCGTTGACGAGGAGCGTCAGGTCGTGCAGGCCTTCGCCGACATCGCGACAGTCGCTGTCATCCAGATGAGCCAGCCGGTGGCGCGCGACCTTGCTGGCATCACCCGGGCCGCCCTCAGCAGGCGCGCCGTCATCGAGCAGGCCAAGGGAGTGCTCGCCGCGCAGACCGGGCTGGACATGGCCGTGGCGTTCGACCGCCTGCTCGCCATGTCAGACGGCAGCGGCAGGCCGCTCGAAACCCTGGCTAGAGAGATCGTCGACACCGCCATCCGCCACCGCTGACGGAATATCGCCCGGGCGGGTCTGGCCGCGGGAGGGAGCAACATGAGCGAGCGGTGGGCCAGTCCGGAAGCGCTGGACACGCACAGCAAGGGGGCGGCGCTGGCCGCGCCGCCCGCGAGCTGATGGACTACCTTCGCCGGTCCGGCTACGTCCTGCAGGCCGGCTCGCCCCGCCAGGAAGGGCAGCGATGACCGAACTGTGTGACGCGCACGCGGGGCGAACCGAGACGTCGCTGGAGCTGGCACTCGCGCCCGGCCGGGTGCGCATGGAACACGCGCAACCCGGCAACCGGCAGCCGATCGCCGAGCTCATGCCGGTGCTCGGCGCATGGCCCGCGGAGGGGCCTCGATGAGCGGGGAACACCGGGTCGCGCTGGTCACGGGCGCGGCCCGGGGCATCGGCGCGGCCACGGTCGCCGCCCTGGCCGCCGGCGGCTGGCGGGTAGTCGCCGTGGACCGGTGCGCGGACGACCCCGCCCTGCCGTACGGCCTGGGCACCCGCGCCCAGCTGGACGGCGTGGTCGCGGCGGCGGGTAACGGCGTGGTGGCGGCCGAGGCTGACACGCGTGAGGAGGCCGCGCTCGCCGCGGCCGTGGCCGAAGCGGAGCAGCGGTGGGGAGGCCTCGACGCGGCGATCGCCGTGGCCGGCGTCATCGCCGGAGGTGTCCCGGCCTGGCAGGTCCCGGCCGAGCAGGAACAGGCCGTGCTTGACGTGGACCTGGGCGGGGTGCTGACCCTGGCCCGGGTGGCCCTGCCAGCGCTGCTGCGCCGCCCGGAGCCCCGATGCGGGCGGTTCCTGGCCGTCGCCTCGGCGGCCGCCAGCCGCGGGTTGCCGATGCTCGCCGCGTACTGCGCGGCGAAGGCCGGCGTAGCCGGTTTCGTCCGCGCCCTGGCCGCCGAACTGGGCGGCACCGGGGTTACCGCGAACGCGGTCAGCCCGGGTTCGACCGCGACACCCATCCTGGACGAGAGCGCCCGGCTCTATCGTCTGCCCGATGCCGGGTCCTTCGCCGCGCAGCAGCCACTTGGGCGGCTGCTGCGCCCGGCCGAGGTGGCTGCGGTCCTGGCCTTCCTGGCCGGGGACGGGAGCAGTGGGATGACCGGGGCCGTGATTCCCGTGGACGGAGGGCTCGCGCTGTGAGCACGGTCCGGCGGCCCCGTGGTGGCGGGTCCCGTGGTGGCGGGTCCCGTGGTGGCGGGCCCTGTGGTGACGGGCCCAGCGCCGTCGGGCCGGGCGAGCTGGGCATCCGGGCCGGCGCAGGCCTGCCGCTGGGCATCCCGATCGGCCTCGACCCGGACACCAGGCAGCTCACCGGCAACGTGCTGTTCGGCGGATCCCCAGCCCGGGTGCTCCGGCTGAACGCCGCCGGCGTCCGCGCGCTGGCCGAGCTGCGCACCGGCTGTGTCGCGTCGCCCGCCGGGTCCACGCTGGCGCGCCGGCTCACCGACGCCGGCCTGGCCCACCCCCATCCCGGGCCGGCACCGGGCCCGCTGGACCTGACCGTGGTGATACCGGTCCGCGATCGCGCCGCCGAACTGGACCGGTGCCTGGCGGCGGCCGGTACCGGCTATCCCGTGCTCGTCGTGGACGATGGTTCTGCCGATCCGTCCGCGGTGGCCGCGGTGTGCGCCGCGCGGGGGGCCCGGCTGGTGCGCCGCAACGTCAACGGTGGCCCAGGCGCAGCGCGGAACACCGCGCTGCGCCTGATCGGCGCCGAATTCATCGCGTTTCTCGACAGCGACTGCACCCCGCCACCGGATTGGATCACCGCGTTGGCCGGTCACTTTGCCGACCCGCTGGTCGCCGCGGTGGCACCACGTATCGTCGGCGCCGGGCCCGGCCCGGGCGGCTCGCCGCTCGATCTGGGGGAGCGCCCGGCCCGGGTCGCGCCGCTGACCCGCGTGGCCTACGTGCCCACGGCCGCGCTCCTGCTCCGTCGGGCGGCCGTCGGCGACGGCTTCGACGAGGCATTGCGCTATGGCGAGGACGTCGACCTGGTATGGCGGCTGATCGAGGCGGGGTGGCGGGTGCGGTACGAGCCGGCCGTGCGGATGGCGCACACCGAGCCCGGGTCCCTGCCGGCCCTGCTGCGCCGCCGCTTCCGCTACGGCACGTCGGCCGCGCCGCTGACCCGGCGGCACCCTGGCCGCGTTGCCCCGCTGATACTGCAGCCGTGGCCCTCGATCACCATGGCGGCGTTGCTGGCCCGGCGGCCGCTGGCCGCGGGCGCCACGTTCACCATCGGCACCGCCCTGCTGGCGCGTCGGCTCCGCGCCAACGGCCTGCCGTCGGAGGGGATAGTCCAGCCGATGGCGGGTGGTGTATGGCAGACATGGCTCGGCACCGGGCGCTGGTCCGGGCAGTTCGCCGGCCCGGCGCTCGCGGCGCTGATGCTCCACCCCGGCGGGCGGACGGCGCGCGTGCAATGGGGGCGCCGGCTGGCGGCCGCCTCGCTGCTGGCCGGGCCGCCGCTGGCCGAGTGGGCCCGCCGCCGCGACCGCGGCCCGGTCCGCTTCACCGCGGTCACCCTCGCCGATCAAGCCGCCTACGGGGCCGGGGTATACGCCGGCTGTCTCCGGGAACGGATCATCTCACCGGTGCTGCCGTCCATCGCCTGGAAACCGTTCGAGGGTCTGCGCAAACGTGGCGTCAGAGCCGCGCCGGCGGGTTCGGTCGCCGGGTCGCGCCGCGTCGGCTGAGGGTGTGATCCAGCGCCGCGGCGAAGGCGCGCGGCCGCAGCGCGTAGCCGGAGTGACCGCCGGGGAACTCCACGAGCTCGCGGCCGAGCTGCTCGGCCAGCGACTCGGCGCACCGGTGCGGGAACGCGTCCCGTGACGTGAGGCCGGCGGCGGGCACGATCTTGGCCGCCGCGGCCTTCAGCGCGGGGATGTCGAGCTGGTACCTGTGCGCCGCCGGCGCGTCGCTGGCCAGGAAGAACTGCAGGTTCGCGGCGCGCTCCGGGGCCGGCTGCGGTATCGCGACGTCGGGTTCCCGGTCGTCGCCGAAGGCCTCGGGATCGGAGGGCCGTCTCTCCCAGGCACCGCCGGTGTCGCCGTGCGTGACCCACAGGACGTCCAGTGCCTCGCCGAGGGGATCGTCATAGTGCTCCTCGGTGCCGAGCAGGGCGAGCCAGCCGCCCGGCCGCAGCAGCCGGGCGGACTTGCTGAACGCGACCTCAGGATCGATCCAGTGGAACGCGGCGCTGGAGATGACCAGGTCGAAGGACGCATCGACGGCGGCCAGGTCCTCGAACGACGTGACCTGGAACGAGACTTCCGCGCCTGCGAGGCGCTGCCGGGCGGCGGCGATCATGGACGCGCCGATGTCGATCGCGGTCAGGCGGAACCCGGAGGATGCCAGCCGTTCGGTGAGCTGGCCGGTCCCGCAGCCGACTTCCAGGACCGCAGCCCCTGGGCTGAGCCCGGCGGTCGCGGTGACGATGGTGCAGCGCCGGAGGAGCCTGCGTGCCTGGCGCTCGGCGGCCAAGATGCCGGGGCATTCGCTGACCAGGCCGATCAGGAATCGAGAAGCGCGAGTCACCGAGCCGCAACTAGCCTGACCGCCATGGACATCACCATTCACGCGAGCTTCCTCCCGCACGACGACCCGGACGCCTCCCTGGCCTTCTATCGCGACACCCTCGGCTTCGAGGTCCGCAGCGACGTCGGAAACGGCAAGATGCGCTGGATCACGGTCGGCCCCGCCGGCCAGCCCGGCACGTCCATCCTCCTGGCGCCGCCGGCCGCCGACCCTGGGGTCGCCGACGACGAGCGCCGCACCATCGTCGAGATGATGGCCAAGGGCACCTACGGCTGGATCCTGCTGGCCACCGCCGACCTCAACGGCACCTTCGAGAAGGTGCAGGCCGGCGGAGCCGAGGTCGTCCAGGAGCCGACCGAGCAGCCGTACGGGATTCGCGACTGCGCATTCCGCGATCCCGCGGGCAACCTGGTCCGCATCCAGGAGCTGCGCTGAGCCGTCCGGCAATCGCAGACCCGACTGAGCCTGAGTAGCCCTGGGCGTAGGCGGCGTTCTCGCGGGTATTGGCCCAGGATGGCCACGCCTGAGCAGCCGCATGGGGGAGTCCGCCATGGCTGAGGACGGCCCGCTCGGTGCCTACCGGGCCAAGCGCGATCCGGCCAGGACCCCGGAGCCGATGCGGACAGCGGGCTCTCGCGGCCCGCGCGGTGACGACCGGCCGGTGTTTGTCATCCAGGAGCACCACGCGCGGGCGCTGCACTGGGACTTCCGGCTGGAGCACGACGGCGTCCTGGTGTCGTGGGCGCTGCCCAAGGGCGTCCCGGAAGACCCGGCCACGAACCATCTCGCCGTGCATACCGAAGACCATCCGCTTGAGTACGGAAGCTTCGAAGGTGACATCCCGAAAGGCGAGTACGGCGGCGGGCACGTCAGCATCTGGGATCACGGCGAGTACGAGCTCGAGAAGTGGACCGACACGGAGGTCAAGGTCGTGCTGCACGGGTCGAAGGCCCGCGGCCGCTACGTCCTGTTCGCGACCCGCGGGAAGAACTGGATGATCCATCGCATGGATCCGGCCCGGGAAGGCTTCGAGCCGCTTCCGGACCGGATCGCGCCCATGCTCGCGGTGTCCGGGACATTGCCGGCCGACGACAAAGGCTGGGCCTACGAGATCAAATGGGACGGCATCCGGGCTGTCGTCTACTCTGACGGTGGCCGGGTCCGGGCCCTCGGCCGGAGCAGCAAGGACATCACGGCCAGATATCCGGAGCTGCGCGAGGTAGGGGAGCAGCTCGGGGCACGTCCGGCCGTCCTCGACGGGGAAGTCATCGCGCTCGGCCCCGACGGGCGGCCCAGCTTCGGCCAGCTGCAGCAGCGCATGCATCTGTCGGGCAGCGCCGAGATCGCCCGGAAGGCGCGCCAGGCCCCGGTCAGCTATGTCGTCTTCGACGTGCTGCATCTGGACGGCCAGTCGCTGCTTGAGCTGTCCTACGACGAGCGCCGCCGGCGCCTTGAGTCTCTCGGCCTGTCCGGCGGGTCGCTCGCGACCGGCGACTCGTTCCGTGACGTGCCCGGCGCTGACGTGCTCGCGGCCGCCGGGCAGCGCGGTCTCGAAGGCATCGTCGCCAAGCGCCGGAACTCTCCCTACCGTCCTGGACGGCGAAGCGGCGAGTGGGTCAAAGTGAAGATCTTCAGCACCCAGGAAGTGGTCATCGGCGGATGGACAGAAGGCAACGGACAGCGATCGGGCGAGCTCGGCGCGCTCCTGCTCGGGATACCGGGAGGGGATGGCTTGCGTTATGTCGGCAAAGTAGGCACTGGCTTTGGTGAGCAGGAACGCCGGGCGATCCTCGGCCGCCTGCAGCCCCTGGCCAGGAAGACCAGCCCGTTCTCCTCCCCGGTCGAGCCTTCCGTCGCGGCGCTGGCGCATTTTGTGCGGCCCGTCATCGTCGGCGAGGTCCGGTACGGCGACCGGACAGTGGATGGCCACCTGCGCCACCCGTCCTGGCGGGGCCTGCGGCCGGACAAGGATCCCGGGGAGGTCACGGATGAGCCCTGACCGCGTCGAGACCGAGGTGGACGGGCGGCGCCTGTCGCTGTCGAACCTCGGCAAGATGCTCTATCCCGCCTGCGGCTTCACCAAAGCAGCGGTTCTTGACTACTACGCCCGGATCGCCGAGGCGATGCTGCCCCATGTGAAAGACCGGCCGGTCACCTTCCGCCGCTTCCCCGACGGCGTCGACGGCAAGTCCTTCGTTGAGAAGCATGTGCCCTCGCACGCGCCGGAGTGGGTGCAGACCGTCAAGGTTCCTTCGTCCGACACCGGGCGCGGACGCGGGGGCACCGGCGAGGAGGTCGAGTACGCGGTCGTGGCGGACCGGCCCACCTTGATCTGGGCGGCCAACCTGGCGGCCATCGAGTTCCACGTACCCCTCTGGCACGTGGGGCGCCGCCGCCCGCTTCCAGCCCGGCCGGATCACCTGGTCTTCGATCTCGATCCGGGACCGGGAACCTCGATCGTGGAGTGCGGCCGCATCGCGTTGTGGATCTTCAGCCGGGTGGGCGGGAGCGGCCGCGAGCCGGTGGCCAAGACGAGCGGGGCGAAGGGTCTCCAGGTCTACATGAAGCTTCCCGCCAGGACCGACTGGGACACCGCGCGTGACCGTGCTCTGCAGGCGGCTCAGGCCATCGAGCAGGATCACCCCGAGCTTGTCGTGACGAACATGACGAAGACGCTGCGCAAGGGCCGGGTGCTCATCGACTGGAGCCAGAACCACCCGGCGAAGACGACGGTCGCCGTTTACTCCCTTCGCGGGGGCAGTGACCCGTTCGCTTCGACGCCGGTGACCTGGGATGAGGTACAGGACTGCGAGCGAAGCGGCGACCCAGCCCGGCTGCGCTTTACCCCGGCTGAGGTTCTCGGCCGGATTGACCGCCTCGGGGACCTCTTCGCGCCCCTGGCTTAGGCGGCCCCCCGGTCTGACTCGGGCAGCCCCGTCCCGGGCCGCGTGCCGCCGCAGTCACAGTCCACTTCAGCGCACGAGATCGCGAAGAGATGCTGCTCAACAACCAGATGGCAGCCGGGGTCCTCGACACAATCGGCCGAGCCGTCGACGTGCACGATCGCTGTCCCGTGGCAGTGCTCAAGGTCCTGGTCGCACTCGACACATGCTTCGATGATCAGGACTGGCTCCGGCATGAGGGCTCCTTTCACCCTCCTGGCCTATCACCAACCGGCGACACTTTTCCGCTCGCCGGGCCGGGGGCAGGCCCCATAGCTAAGAAATTTTCCGGCCCCGCCGCTTCGGCGTCCCCGCGTCAGCTATCGCCCGGACGAGTTCAGGCTTGGTCATCTTCGAGCGTCCCTGGACGCCCAGCTCGGCGGCCCGCGCCAGCAGGTCGGCCTTGGTCATCCCAGCCAGGTCCTGCTGCTGTCCCTCGCTGGCAGGCGCGGCTGGCTGATCCGAGGCCGGCTCGGCGCTCTCCGCCGCCGCCCGCGTCTGCCCGGTCTTGGCGACCGACGCCTCCAGGGCCGCCATGAGGTCGATGACGTTGGATTTCGGGCGCTGCTCCGCTTCGAAGACGACCGCATGCCCCTCGCGCTTCCGCTCGATCAGCTCCTCGACCCGCGCGCGGTAGGTGTTGTGATAATCCTCGGGAGACCAGTCCACCGAGAGCGACTCGACGAGCTTCTTCGCCACCTCCAGCTCGCGTCCCGCGAAGGTGGCGTCCTGCGGCAGGCTTTCAAGCTCCTCACTCGCAGTGCGGATCTCGTCGGCGAAGTACATCGTCTCCAGGATCAAGACGTCCTCACCGGGACGCACGGCCACGAGATGCTCCTTGTCCCGGAGCACGAGGGTGGCGATGCCGACCTTCCCGGTTTCGCGCATTGCCTGCCGGAGCAGCGCGTAGGCGCGGTCCGCGCCCTTCCCCCGCGGCGCGAGGTAGTAGGTCTGCCGGAAATGCACTGGGTCAATGCGATCAAGGTCAACGAAGTCGCTGATCTCGATCGTCTCCGACTTGCCCGGGGCAACCTCTTTCAGTTCCTCCCGCGTGACGACGACGTACTCCCCGCCACCGATGTCGAACCCGTTCACGATGTCTGAGTTCGCCACCTCCTCGCCGGTGACCTCGTCGACCTTCTTGTAGCGGATCCGATTCGACGTGCCCTTGTGCAGCTGGTTGAAATGCATCGTCTGGTCAGCCGTGGCCGTGTACAGGCCAACTGGAACACTCACCAGCCCGAAGCTCAGAAATCCCGACCACATAGAACGCGCCATGGGCCGTAGTGTAGATCTTGATTCTCTGGAGCGGCAGGACGGCGATCCGTCAGGCGCCCAACCCGATGGATGGAACATTGAGCGTGCTATAACCCGCTCAATGTTCCATCCATCGGGTACCTCAGGCTGGCGAATACGGACACCAGGCCATAAAGCCGATAAAACGGACATGGGGCGGCCCGGTGCGCCTCGGCCCGGGCCGGGTCGGTCTCGTAGAACTCCTCGCTGCTGACCGCCGGCGGCGGCGCCTTGTACATCCGGCTCAGTCCCGGGTGACCTGGTAGATGCCGTAGATCACGCCGGGGAAGTGCCCGAGCAGCTGGAGAAGGATCGCCCAGACCACCTTCATGCACGGCCCGTAACGGATCAGAACGGCCAGGAACGGGAAGAAGAAGCACAAAATGATCAGGAGCAACTTGCCCATGGGACCTGCTTCCTGAGAATCTCGGCGAATCACCTATCCCGACCATACCCAGGCGCGGGTCCCCGTATCAGCCGGGGCTGCGGCCGAGGAATGCGACCAGCCGGTCACTCGGGCTGGCCTGCGCCGGCACAGTGAGCGGCGCGGCGAACCGCGCGGGCCGGTCGGCGTCCGTGATGAGCAGCGGCGAGAGCAGCAGCAATTCCTCCGCCAGCATCGGCGGGATGGCCCGGGGCTGGCCGGATGCCTGCGCGATGTCCCAGCCGTGCACGGCGACCTCGACGGCCCCGGCGCAGGTGACGATGCTCGTGGCGAGCGGGCAGTCAGCCACCGAGACAACGTCGTCGCTGGTGCCCGCGCACGCGCCGAGGAGCTGGCCGGCCTGGCTGCGCAGCGAGGCCACCAGGGAGGCCGGATCAGCCCGGCCGGCCACCGGGCTGAGGCCGACCTGACCGAGGTGGAGGGCCTCCTGCAGCGCGATGAAGGAGTCGTTCAGGTGCGCCAGCAACTGACTCAGTTCCCACTCGCGGCACGGTGTGGGACGTGAGAAGGCGGCCGACGTAACGTTGTGAAGATTTCCGAGGGTAAAGCTGATGGCGCGTTCAAGCAGGGCGACCCCGCCGGCCGACGTCGCCGCCGCTGGCCGGCTCTCGGTCATGACCGCGCCGCGAGGGTGGCCGGAAGGCCGAACGTGGCGAACAGTGAGGTGTCGAAGAACGCGGCGACATGGTCGATACCCGCCGCGGTGAGGTGGACGACGTGCAGCTGGAAGGCGTGATGCTGGCCGTCCGCACCGCGTATGTACATGCCGAACGCCGGCTGCCCATTCGCTTCGGTAGGGATCAGCCGCATGTCGCCAGCGCGGTTGGCCGGACACTGGGTGGCGACGAGGCGGCCGATGTCGCCGGGAGTCTGATACCAGCCGGTGAACGGTGGCATCTCCCAGACCGCGTCCGCGGTGAACAGCTTTACGAGCGCGGCGACGTCGTAGTCCTCGAAGGCGGCCACATAGCGGCTGAGCAGATCTCGCTGCTCGGGCGTGCTGGGTTCTGGGACGGTGTCCTCGGTGGGAGCCACCTGGCTGATCTGCGCGCGGGCCCGTTGCAGCGAACTGTTCACGGAGGCGGTGGTGGTACCGAGCAGTTCGGCGACCTCGGCGGCCCGCCAGTTCAGTACCTCTCTCAGGATGAGGACGGTGCGCTGCCGCGGCGGGAGGTGCTGCAGCGCGGCGATGAGAGCTAGCCGGATGCTGTCGCGTGAGGTGACGATCGTGGCGGGATCCGCCGGGCCGCCAGTGACCATGGCGTCAGGGATCGGTTCCAGCCACGGCACCTCCGGCTGCTGGGCGAGCTCAGCTTCAGGGTCGGAACTCGGGGCGCCGAGCCCGCTGGGCAGCGGGCGGCGGCTCCGGCTTTCGAGCGCGGTCAGGCAGGCACTGGTGGCGATCCGGTAGAGCCAGGTCCGCAGCGACGACCGCTCCTCGAACCGGTCGTAAGCCCGCCACGCGCGCAGGTACGTTTCCTGCACTAGATCCTCGGCGTCATGCACCGAGCCGAGCATCCGGTAACAGTGCGCGAGCAACTCGCGCCGGTACGGTTCCGCCCGGGGCAGGAACTCCTGCTGGACCGCGCTGTCCGCCATCGTCACAACCTTTCGCCGGCTCTCTGCCTAATAGACCAGGCATACGACCAGTATTCATCGGTGCCGAGCGATGAATCTGCCAGCGAGCGTTATTCAAGACCGGCTGTCGAACCCGGCCCGTAGGGTCCGGGTTAGCGGCGTCAGCTCCGGATACGCCTGCCGCTGATCCGGAGGGGGAGGATCTGCACATAGACGTCGCGGGCACCGCTGGCCCAGGGCTGGAGATTCGTCTCCTCCAGGCGGCGTACCTGGTCTTCCTTCTTGACGCGGACAGCCCGGCCCGTCACCATCACACTCCAGCCCTGGCTTAGCGCCTCGTCGAGACGATCGGCCTCGAATCCGGCCCGGCAATCCAGATGCGCGGCCAGCTGGGTGTCCACGCCGGTCCGCAGGACCACGGTCTGCCCGACCATGGCGAAGTTGACCGGCAGGACCACGGGGCCGTCCAGTGGGGTGAACACGACGCGGCCCACGCCTCCGGGGGACAGGAGGTCGTAGCACTCAGCCGGCGTGAGCGTCTGCAGCACCCGGCGCCCGGGCGCGCAGCCCTGGCCGGGCGGGCGGCTGGTGCCCGCCCCGAGCAACTCCTCCGATGTGGTCTCGAGCGCATCAGCCAGCTGGCTGAGGGCCGCAGCCGTCGGCACGGCCGGGTGCTCCTCGATATAGGCCAGGTACGGCGCGCTTATCCCGGCCCGTTTCGCGAGCATCTGGCGGCTGAGCTTCAGATGCCTGCGCCGCTGGGTCACCCGGGCGCCGAGATCACCCGGATCGTGGACCGCCTGCGCATGCGCCGCGCCGTGCGATGCCCCGCCGTGTGCGGCCTCCTGCTTGGCAGTCACGCTCCGGTCACCTCCGCCACCTAGCCTCAGCTGTTGCCCCTCATACTGCGGGACCATGGCCGACTGGCACAGCCGTCCGAGGTCCCGGGAAGCCAGGCCATTAGGCCTGGCGGCTACCGGCCGGGCGTCACGGCGGGGGCCCGGCGGATTGATGGTCGGCTGGCGGGCCGCCCGCATCGGATGGTCGTTATGGCTTTCCCTGCAGGCTCTTCGGGTGGCCGGGCCTAGCGGTTTGCTGACGGCTGATGGTCCGCGGTACGCGCCTTTGCGGTTGTGAAGGGAAACTCACCTCGATGTCGAGGCCGCCTTCAGGCCGGGCATTCGCGGTGAGTGTGGCACCGTGGACGCCGGCGATGGCGGGACTATGGCGAGGCCGAGCCCGGGCCCGCTGGCCTGGCGGGTTCGCTCGGTGCCGAGTCGCTGGAACGGCCGGAAGAGGCGGTCCACCTCGCCGGGCGGGATAGAT
>OBLW0100003398.1_pt1 | contig 12427 bp, 11 predicted proteins | sample 1520161 | NCBI WGS metagenome assembly OBLW01 (sample SAMEA3539309, study PRJEB22396) | soil metagenome | biome: tundra; feature: field; material: soil | place: USA | collected 2010-05 | depth 0.15 m
ACGCGTTTGGGCTCGATCCGCTGGTGGTCAGCCAGACGCTCGAAGAAGTTTCGAAATGCAAACGGGCGGGCGTGCTAATCAACACTTTTATGCTGGCGTCGGACTATGGACTCGTGCAGTTCGTCCAAAAAGTCACGCAGATGTGTCGCGGCAAAGCCTACTTCACCACACCCTATACGCTGGGCCAGTATTTGCTGATGGATTACATGTCGCGGAAGACGAAGACCATCCACTAGCGCTTGCATATAGGCGTTCCTTACTTGGTACCCGCCCCCATTTAATATGCCCTTGACAGCATAATGTCGTCTATGACATAGTAGACAAGTGTCGTGGGAAGTCGAGTTCTCCGATGAATTTGGGCGGTGGTGGGAAGCTCTGAATGCTGCTGAACAGAAGAGCGTTGATTTCACAGTTAGTCTCTTGCAGCAGGTTGGGCCGATACTGAGAATGCCTCATTCATCCGGAATTGAAATGTCGCGGCACACGCATATGCGCGAATTGCGTATTCAGCATGAAGGACGGCCGTATCGCATCCTTTACGCATTCGATCCTCGCCGGGCAGCGATTTTGCTGATCGGTGGAAACAAGACCGACAACAATCGTTGGTACGAGGAACAAGTACCGCGTGCCGATGCGATATATGACGAGCATCTTCGGGAGTTGGAAAACGAATAAACGAAACACACCAGGCTAGGCGAGGCGGCCCGGCGAGGAGAGTAACGATATGGCACGGAACTACAAAGAACTTCAAGCGAAGATGGACCCCGCGAGCGTCGCAGACAACCGGGTGCGCGTGCGAGAAGAGCTACAGCGGATGGCACTGGAAGAACTGCGCAGTGCCAAACAACTCACCCAAGCCGACATGGCCGAGATGCTCGGTGTGCCCCAAAGTTCGGTCTCCCGTATCGAGCGGCGCGCCGATATGTACCTCAGCACTTTGCGGAACTACCTCCACGCCATGGGGGGCGCACTCCAGATTCAAGCCGTGTTCCCTGACGGAAGCGCAGCCGTCATTCACAGCTTTGGAGACTATGTGGACCAGCCGTATCTGGTTTACGCACGAGCGGAAAGCGGCGGTGGATATCGGCTATACGCGCGCCCTTTTCAGCATCACGGAGATCCACTCTCGACCAGGACTTTCAAAGTCTCTGGGCTAGTAAAAACTATGAAGGCCCTGCATCTCGCCGAATCGCAAATCTCCAATATCAGGACGAGTCTTGAGAATGGTAGTGAAGTCGAGATCGGCGGTCGGGTGACAGGAGCACAACGGATTTTCAAATTTCCGGACCTGGTGGCCGCAGGTTTCGAGGCCGCAGCCACTGAATGAAAGGGGGTTGCGTACTGACCGCGAGTCCAACGTCAGACGCCCAGATTACAGAAGTAACCCTCTGTGCATCAGCCCGCGCCCTGCTTCGGTGTAAGATCGCTTGCAGGATTTCCATTCGGAGAGGTTATGAAACGAATCGCTGCTTTCATGCTGCTGGTTGTCTTGAGTTTTGCGGGATCAATGCCGGCCCACGCGCAACGCATGACTCCCGAAGAAAATGCGCGCCAGTCGCGCAAGGCGGCCAAGAAGCAGCAGAAGATGTTAAACAGGGCATCCAAAAAACAACGGAAAGCAATGAAGAAATACGAGAAGTCGCAACGGAAGGCGACCAGGAAGGCGAACAAACAGTTGAAACAGCGACGCGGGTAGCCGTCCGCGTTACGTAATGATTCATCACAAAAGTGTGGTGATCGCCCGCACATCCTCCGAACCCGCCACCTGCTAGTCTGATTCCACTCCCAGGACCTCTACCGGTTCTAATCCCTCCAGAAAGAGACTCGCTATGCGTGTGTCTAAGCGCCGGTTGGTTGTTGCACTCGCTTGTCTGTCGAACATTGGTCTGTATCTCTGCCTGTCGAACCTTGCGGCCGCGCAGCCGCCGGATCAAGTTGTGGCGGAGCGCGTTCTCGGCCCACAGTGGAAGCAGCTTTCACGCCGGGCGGGAATGATTTTCGCCGGCATGGTACTCGCCGCCGCTCCGTCGACTGGGACGACCCAACCTGCTGAACCCCTTGGGACGACGCCGGGGACGGCCGCGGAAATCACGCTGACCTTCCGCGTGGACACGGCAATTGCCGGGGTTCAGCCGGGACAAGTTCTCACGATTCACGAGTGGGCAGGCGCACGGAATATGTATCGGCCGATGATGAAGGGCCAGCACGTCTTGATTTTCCTGTATCCGCTGAGTCGATTGGGCCTTACCAGCCCGGTGGGTGGGGCGCTGGGCCAGATTGCTTTGGACCAGACCGGGAAGAACGTGGCTGAGCATGATCCGCAGGCCGCCGCGCCCAGGGGATTACGAAATGCTTCGTCTCCCCAACCTCGTGTGACGCTCTCTAAAGAAAGCGTCAGCGTCCTCCAACTGGAGCGGGCCATCCGCAGCGCGCGAGAGGAATGAGTATGCGCTGGCGAATCTTGAGGGTTGCGTTTGTTATTTGCAGTGCTGTTGCCGCTCACGGCGGGGGGCCGGCTTTTGTAGCGGGCTCCGGCTATGCTCCCGGAGTTAAGGGCCAGGCGCTGGTCTGGGCCAATGCCTCGGTGCAGTACTTCACCGACCAGGGGGATCTGAGCCCGATCTTGCCCAGCGCCACGGCCGACGCTTTCATTGCCAGCGCCTTCAGCGCATGCACCACCAATTCGACTACCCTGACCTCATCGCAGGGCGGACATCTTTCCGAAGATGTGACCGGAAGCAATATTGTGGTCGTCAGCGGAGCGATCACCGCGCCCGCCGACCTTACATCCTCCGCCACCGGCACTTCGCTGGGAATTGTCTACGATTACGACGGATCGGTCACCGAGGCACTACTGGGCCAAGGCGCCGGGTCCGTGGACGACTGTTTCTCCAACGCTGTCTACGGAGGCCCCGACAACTTCAGCATGGCGGGGAACATTGTGCATGCGCTGGTGGTGATCAATGGAGTTTGCGCAGCCACCAGCGCCCAATTGCCGGACGTGCAGTACCGCCTGGTGCGACTGCTGGGCCGGATTATTGGATTGGGATGGTCGCAGGCGAACTTGAACGTGCAGACGCAAGCCCCTCCGCCTACCGATGCGGATTTTGCCGGGTTTCCGGTGATGCAATTTACCGATCTGATTTCGTGCGTGCCCATCAGCGCCTGCTATCCCAATGCGGCCGTCCCCAAAATGGATGACGTCGATGCGCTCGCGCGCCTCTATCCGGGCTTCCAACAACCGGCGGGCAGAATCTACGGTAGCGTGTACTTCACCGATGCGTCCGGCAATGCCGCGCAACCCATGGAAGGTGTCAACGTGGTGGCAAGGTTGATCGACGGTTTCGGCCGGGTATCGCGGCAGTACGTGGCAACGTCCGTTTCTGGATTCGCGTTTTGCGGCAACGCGGGCAACATCGTCGACGGATATGTTGACGGAAATGGCCTTCGTTATGACCGGTGGGGGTCCTGCGATCCGTCGCTCGAAGGTTTTTACGATTTGGGCCAACTGATGATTCCGCCCGGGCAGAGTATCGCCGAATACCAGTTAAGCGTGGAGGCGTTGGACCCGAACTGGTCTCTGGGCGTCGAACCGTATGCTCCCAACCAGGTGACCTTGTCGGGTTCGTTCGCTCCCGTGGTGGTCACGGTATCGAATGGATCCAATGCAGAGCGGGACATTCTGATGTTGCAGACTGAAATCGCACAAACGCATCCCGGCAGCGGTTCGACATATACGAATCCGGCGGCGCTTCCCAAAGGCGGCGCATGGGGATCGTGGATCTCCGGATACGGAAGCACCGATTGGTTCGAGTTCACTGCGCAGACGAACCGTACTGCCTCGGTCTCGGTGACGGCGCTCGACGAAGCCGGCGAGCCAACCGAACTCAAATTGGCGCCCGTAATCGGAATCTGGCAATTAAGTGACCAGAGCGGAAATCCCGCGCCTGCTTCAACGCCTTCCGCATTCAACACGCCAACCTGGGGCCTGACCCGGCTCGATGCGCAGTTCGGCGTAACCGACACGTATCGCGTGGGAGTCGCCGACTTCCGTGGCGACGGCCGTCCCGACTATTTCTACCAGGCCAGCCTGCTGTATTCCGATACCGTGACGCCAGCGCGTCTCAGCCTTGCTGGGGGTGTAACCACGCTCATTGGCATCGGGTTTAATCCGCGATTGCAGGTGAGCGTTGGCGGCAACAACGCCAGCACTCTTTCCGCGTCGGCAAGCCAGATTGAGGTGGCAATCCCATCGGCCGCCCAGGACGAGACTGCGACGATCCAGGTTACCGATCCCGACAGCGGCGCTTTCTCCCAAATGATCGGCGCGCTCGGATACGGCGCCCAGGCCACGGACCGGTTGCTTCTGCTGCAAGGCGGGGAGCCGTCAACGCCAGTCGGGTCGGCCGCAGCCAATGCCATCCGCGTGCGAGCGGTTGCCGCCGATGGAATTACGCCGGTGAGCGGGGCGACCGTGGCATGGAGTTCGACTGCGACCAATGGCTTACAGTTCTCCGTCTGCGGTGGAGCGTCTTCCTGTTCAGTGCTCAGCGATGAGGCGGGAGAATCTTCGAGCCTGGTGACTCCGACCGCGACCGGACAAAGCACAATCACAATCGCTCTGGCGCCGGCCTCGTACTCGCCACCGCAGTCGCAGCAGACGACAGTGCTGGCGACGTCGTCCGCTCTCGACCTGGTTGCCCTGACTCCGACGCGCTGGGTTGCGCAGGGCGCGACGATCGCAGTTCCACTCACGATTCAAACACTGGATCTGGGCGCGCCCATGGCGAATGTAACGGTGAATTTCACCGTCACCAAGGGCACGGCTTCCCTATCGGCCGTCAGTGCCACCACCAGCGCATCGGGGATGGCCACCATCACCGCAAATCTGAAGGACCAGAATGCAGATGTGCAGGTGAGTGCCTGTGTTGCTCCGAACAAATCGCCGTGCCAGACATTTACTTTGCTGTCCACAGCCCCTTCGCTGTGGACACTCGAGACAGTGAGTGGGTCGTCGCAGGTCGTGCCGACAGGGCATTCGTTTCAAGCGCTGGTCATGCGAGTAACGGACGGCTCACTAGCCGCAAATCCGGTGATGGGAGTGAACGTTATCTTCCAGACTACGCTCGCACGGGTGAGTCCAGGCGGGGGAGGCCTGCCGGATAACGACTCGGTTGCCACAGCAGGTGGACTGCCCGTCATTCTCGGATCGTCGCAGGCGCAGGTCGTGACAAATCAGGACGGCCTCGCGTCCATCGTGCCCACTCCCGGAAACGCAGGCCCGTGCGATGTGTTCGTCGCGGTGACCGCGGGCGCTACGACGACGCAATTTCACATGGAGAGTTTGGCGGCAATCATTCCGGAGCAGCCGAAAAACATCGGCGTCCAGTCTGCCGCAGCATCGCCTGGCGCGCATTTTGATTTGCAAACGTCCGCGCCACAACCTGCCGCGGCACCACTGTTCGCTGTACCCCAGGGTGATTTGACCACCAGCCCGGCGGTGGATCCGCCTATCAGCACCTGTGCGGATCCAGCCGCCAATGATGCCTGTGGCGATCATGAAATCTCAACGACATCCACGCCCGCGCAGTCCACCATGAATGAGAAGGCTGTTTCCGAGCCCGGTCTCCGATCGAAGCCCGAAGTCAAAGCTATTGAGAAAGTAGCGGGATTGGAAATCGACAGCTCTGCCCCAGCCAAAGCAGTAATTCCCTTGCCGGCTCCCTCAGCGGCGCATTCAAGCAAGGCGCCACCCGACGACAAAAGAAGTTGTCGTACTCTGGCCGGGGACGGTCCTTTTTTCTGAAGAACAGTTTTCTGAAATTCAGTTTGTTGACGGCCCGGGAGCTCTTTCTACTTCTGCGTCCTATTTCTTCGCCCACTGATCAACCCAGTCGTTGACCGTCTTGTACCAGAGCTCAGAATTTTGCGGCTTTAGTATCCAGTGTCCTTCGTCGGGAAAGTAAAGCATCCTGGACGGCACACCCATGGTCTGCAGCGTGGTGAAAAGCTGGAAGCCTTCGCTGACGTCGAGGCGGTAGTCGAGTTGGGAATGGATCACCAGCGTGGGCGACTTGAAATTCTTTGCCGAATTGCGCGGATTCCACTTCTCGTACATCTCCGGGTTCGTGTACGGCGTGCCCTTGAACTCCCAATTGTTGAACCAGAGTTCTTCGGTCGTCCCCCATGCGGAGTAGGTATTGAACATGCCGTCGTGCGTGACGATACACTTGAAACGGTCGGTGTGCCCGAGCACCCAGTTGGCCATGTATCCGCCGTAGCTGGCGCCCAGTGCGCACTCCCGATGTTTGTCAATAAACGGATAATGGGACTCGGCGTAATCGAGCCCCTTCATCAGGTCTTCAAACGGAGCGCCGCCCCAGTCGCCATTGATCTCGTCGATGAACTTCTGCCCATATCCGGGAGAGCCATGGAAGTTGATCATGATGACGACGTATCCGCTGGCCGCAAAGAGCTCGGCATTCCAGCGATAGCTCCAGAGGTCTCCCATGGGGACCTCGGGTCCGCCGTGAATGATGAACTTCAAGGGGTAATCCTTGTTTGGTTCGGGGTTCGGCGGCCGCATCAGGAACCCTTGAATTGGATCGCCCAGGGCCCCGGTAAACCAGAAAGATTCGAGTGGGGTCATGATGACCTGTGACAAAACAGCCTCGTTGAGGTCCGCGAGTTTCTCGCCCTCTCCTTTGCCGGCTAACTCATACTTGCGGATCTGCGTTGGATATGCGGCCGACATTTGCGTGAACAAGAGAATTTTGCCGCCCGGTACGATGGCGAGTTCATCCGAGTAACCTCCCGCGTGCACCAGTTCTTTCCCGTGGCCGCTCTCGGCTTGAACTTCATAGATCGGAGCATCGCCTTTGCTCTCGGCCACGAAGTACAGGGTTAGTGAGTCGGCCGACCACGTGAACGAGTCGACCCAGCGATCGAGTTTGTCCCCCACGCTTTTCTTTTCTCCCGTCTTGCGGTTGTACAGCATCAGGCGGAAGCGGTCGCTCTCATATCCCGGACGCTGCTGGGCGCGGTAGGCGATGTACTTGCCATCAGGTGAATAGAGCGGAGTCGAATCGCTGGCGGGATTGTCGGCGGTGATGTTCTTCGCCGCTCCTCCACTCACCGCGACGATCCACAGATCGTTGTTGGTGGACGTGGCTTCGACCTTGTCGTGATTCGAGGTGTAGCAAATTTCCTGCCCGTCGGGCGAGAAGGCGTAGTTGTCCTGTCCTCCGAGTGAAAACGGAGGCGCATCGTAATCGCCGGGCGTCAGGTCGCGCGGGGAGTTGCCGTCAGGCGAGAGGTCGTGAGGATAGTAAGCCGAAGTTCTTCCGCCGACGGAAGAATACACCTCAGTCGGGACTACGAAAATGTGGGTACGCTTTCCTTCTTTGTACACATTCCAATGCCGGTAAAGCAGACGATCGAATATCTGTGCCTTGACTTTCGATGTCTCCGATTCTTTGAGCTTCTTCGCATTGCATTTGACTTCAGCGACCGGCTTTCCGTCACATTCGGGATAAACTTCCGAAGTAAACAGAATGTGCGCTCCATCCGGCGACCATACTTCTCCGCCGGCCTCCGTCTCAATGAAAGTCAGCCTATGTACGGACGTCACGCTCCCTGTAGAACCGTCAAACTGCGCAATCCAAACTTGCGATCCGCCTTCTTTCTTAGACAAAAAAGCAAAGCGCTTTCCATCGGGTGCCCAACGCGGACGATCGCCGTCCTGATCGGTGATGATTTCCTTCGATTGCCCTCCCGCGACTGGCACAACCCAGATGTGCGATGTCTTCTTGTCCGCGGCCAGGTCCACATCGACAGCGGCGAACAGAACCCACTTGCCGTCGGGCGAAGGCACCGGCTCAGCGACACGTTTGAGCGTCATCATGTCTTCGAAAGTGAACGGGTGCTTGGCTTGAGGGAAGGCGGGGAATGCGAAAAGAAGAGCGAGAAGAAAGAAAACAAGACGGCGCATGATGTGTCTCCACGGAACAAAAGAGTTTAGCACTGAGGTCAGAGGTAAAACGATTGCAGAGGTCAGAGGTCAGATTGCAGAGGTAGAAGTTCCGGCGCTCACAATGCTCGGGGTTGCTTTCACCTCTGCAATCTGACCTCTGACCTCTGCAATCCGATCTATCCCAGCTCTTCCAGCATCGCGGTCATCTCGGATTGCGCGTGCGCGTTGTTTGTGCGGCGTGCCGAGGAGACGCCATCCACCAGCCAGCGCTTGGCTTCATCGACGCGGCTGCCGTTGGCCAACGTTTGTGCCGCCATGAAATATGCGGGCGTGTAATCGGGATTTTTCTCGATCAGCGTTTTGAATTCCTGCAGCGCCTGCTCGATTTGTCCGGCTTTGGAATACTCCATGGCCAGCCCATAGCGCGCAAATGAATCCTCGGGATTACCAGCAAGAATTTCGCTCAACATGGCAATGCGATCCATAAGGCAGGTCTCAGGTGTCAGGTCTCAGCTAAGAGCCAAGAGCTAGTAGCTGAGAGCTGATCCTCCATTCATATCACGGCATTCCTGTCATGTCCCGCGCTACAATGGCTGTTCTTCGAGAAACCCACTTGGCTTGCCCATTTTTTGTGCCGCGGGAAATTGTCAGTGACGGGTCCTGGCCGCATCCCTCACGTCTGCCGCTGGGAGCGGGATGGAGCGGAAACTGCCGCGCTTCGGGTCAGGAACTGGCGGCCTCCAACGACCACATACGGGAATTCTGCAACCTTGGTTATGCGACCGCCTGTCCGCATCTTCCGCAGCGCCGTGACTGGGATGCGGTTCGTTTTTCGGTCGCCCGCGCCAATCGGGAACAAGTGACGATTTGCTTTGTCTGCGAGTTGGCCCACGCCGCGATCGAACATGGAGAGTTGATCTTCGATCTGGCAGGCGAGGTCTGGCTCACTCCGCATCCGGACCCGCGGGTGCGCACGCTGGCATCCTGCTACCTCCACGCCTATCGGACACGGCGGGACGCTGTTTTTATCTAACATTCTATGAACGACTTATGAACGACAACGACAACACGAAGTCAACGCGCCCACGTCCGGTGCGTGAATCGATCTCTGAAATGACCGAGATCGTTCTGCCGAACGATGCCAATCCGCTGAACGCGCTGCTCGGCGGACGCCTCATGCACTGGATCGACCTCGCCGGCGCGATGGCCGCGCACCGCCACTCGCGCACCTACGTGGTGACGGCTTCCATCGATCATCTGGATTTCCTGGTACCCGTTCGGGTCGGTGACTTTGTGGTCCTGCGTTCGTCGGTCAATCGGGCGTTCCATACTTCGATGGAGGTGGGCGTGAAGGTATGGGTGGAGTATTATCGCTCCGAACAAAGCCGGCACGTCAGCTCCGCCTACCTGACCTTCGTCGCCATAGACGCAGCCGGAAATCGTATGCCGGTTCCACCCGTCATCCCCGAGACCGAGGATGAAAATCGTCGCTACGATGGCGCCGCCCGCCGCCGGGAGATACGCCGGGCGGAATCGGCGCTAAGACAAAAGCGCCGGAGTTAGACCGGATTGCTTGCGAACTAATCGCTTACTTATGCCGCATTGCTGATAAGCTGGACAGCTTCAACGAAGACCTGTTATCCGAGAAAGCTGAGACATAATTTATGGACAGCGCACTTCTCATTCATCGCCTGCACTTTGCTTTTACCGCGACCTTTCACTACCTGTTCCCGCAACTCACCATGGGGCTCGCGCTCCTGATTGTTGTGCTCAAGACGATTGCCTTGCGGCGCAACGATCCCATGTACCACGAGGCGGCCCGCTTCTGGGGAAAAATCTTCGGTATTAATTTCGTGGTGGGCGTGGTGACGGGCATTCCCATGGAATTCCAGTTTGGCACCAACTGGTCGCATTTCTCGCGCTTCGCGGGCGGAGTGATTGGACAGACGCTGGCCATGGAAGGCATGTTCGCTTTCTTCCTCGAATCGGCGCTAATTGGCTTATTTCTCTTCGGCGAAAAGCGACTAACCCCCAAAGGACATTGGTGGTCGGCAGTTGGAGTTTTTGTAGGATCGTGGTTATCGGGTTACTTCATTATCGCCACCGACGCGTTCATGCAGTACCCCGTCGGCTATTTCAAAGCCGCCGATGGGAGCTTGCAACTGGCGAGCTTTTGGGCGTTCGTCTTGAATCCCTGGGCTGGCTGGCAATACGCGCACAACATGTGCGGAGCGGCGATCACCGGCGCATTCATCATGACCGCGGTAGGCGCGTTTTATTTACTTTCCGGCAAGTGGACCGCGCACGCCCGAATTTTCGTCAAGGTGGGCGTGGTTGCCGGTTGCCTGTTCAGCGTTCTGCAGATTTTTCCTACCGGCGACCGGCAAGGCAAGATGGTGAGTGACCTGCAGCCCGTGACCCTGGCGGCGATGGAGGGATTGTTTCAGGGTCAGACGGGAGCGCCGCTGGTGATCCTGGGTCAGCCCAACGAGTCAGAAGGCAAGATTGATAACCCGCTCCAGGTTCCCGGAATGTTGAGTATGTTGACTTACCGTCGCTGGAATGCCAACGTCCGTGGATTGGACGCCTTCCCCAAGCAAGACTGGCCGGATAATATTCCATTGCTCTATTACAGCTACCACATCATGGTCGGCCTGGGGACGTTCTTCATCGCGGTCATGGTGGTCGCGTTGCTTCTGCTGTGGCGTGGCAAACTTTTTGACGCCCGGTGGATGCTCTGGATCCTGATGCTGGCTGCTCCGTTTCCTTATATCGCCAATACCGCGGGGTGGATGACCGCCGAACTCGGCCGCCAGCCCTGGGTCATCTATGGCTTGATGCGTACCGAGAACGGTTACTCCACCACGGTCTCCGCCGGTAATGGCATGTTTACTCTATTGGGATTCATGGGGATCTATATGGTCCTGGGCATTCTGACTCTGTTCCTGATCCGGCGGGAAATTGAGCAAGGCCCTGCGGCGCACGAGGACAATCTCCCCGCGCCGGCGGCGGCAAGGTAGCGGAGGGCAAGAACATGGCGAGTCTTTGGTTCTGGATTGTCGCAGCGATGGTTGCGACCTACGTCGTGCTCGATGGGTTCGATCTTGGCGCGGGCGCAATTTATCTGGTGGCGGCCAAGACTAATGACGAACGACGACGCGTGCTGCGCGCCATTGGCCCGGTCTGGGACGGCAACGAGGTTTGGCTGCTGGCTGCCGGGGGTACCCTTTATTTTGCATTTCCCCAACTCTACGCGTCGAGCTTCAGCGGGTTTTACCTTCCACTGACGATCGTTCTGTGGTTGCTTATTCTGCGCGCGATTGGTATCGAATTCCGCTCGCACCTCGAAAGCCGTCTGTGGCAGGACTTCTTCGATACGGTCTTCAGCGTCTCCAGCATTTTGCTGGCGGTGTTCTTTGGGGCGGCACTCGGCAATGTGGTGCGTGGAGTTCCGCTGGATGCCACTGGCTATTTCTTTGAGCCGCTCTGGACCAACTTCAAACTCAGTGCCCACCCGGGGATTCTGGATTGGTACACAGTACTCACTGGCGGGATGGCGCTGGTGACCCTGACCGCGCATGGCTCTTACTACGTGGCCCTCAAGACCGATCAGGATCTTGGCCAGCGCGCCCGCGGCTTGGCATTGCTGTGCTGGCCCGTACAGTTTTTTCTAACGTTCAGTTTGCTGGTTGCGACTTATTTCATCCGGCCCGGAATTATGGTGAACTATGGCAAGTACAAGATCGGGCTCCTGGTCCCAATCGTGGTTGTGTCCAGCCTGGCGGTGATGCTCTGGGCCAATCCCAAGGGCAAAGAAAAACTCGCATTCATTGCCTCCAGCCTCTATATCACCTTCATGCTGGTGGGCGCGGCATTTGCGCTCTATCCCGTCGTACTGCCCGCCCGCGATCACCAACACGACCTCACTATCTACAACACCGCAGCCGGCAGTCATGGACTGAGCGTCGGCTTAGTCTGGTGGACGGTCAGCGCAGTTCTCGCCCTAGCCTATTTTGTGTTTGTCTACCGCATGTTTCGCGGCAAGGTGCAGTTGGGAGAGGGACACTACTAGCGATTGCAGAGGTCGGAGGTCAGATTGCAGAGGTAAAAAACCTTCTGAGGCGCGCAGGTACTCAGCGTTTGCTTTTACCTCTGCAATCTGACCTCTCACCTCTGACCTGTCAACTGTCCCGTATAATCAAAAAATGAGCGCTCATTCCCATCATCCCGGCCAGCAACAAACCACCCCACAACCTCTACCTGGTGTCGATGCCATCATCGCTGTCGGTTCCGGCAAGGGCGGAGTTGGCAAGACCACACTCTCGGTCAATCTTGCAATCGCCCTCAGTAAGATGGGCCACAAAGTCGGATTGCTTGACGGCGACGTTTACGGACCGAACGTCCCGCTCATGCTGGGCACCAACGAACAGCCGAAAGTGATGGGCGAAAGCCAGA
>OBLW0100003399.1_pt1 | contig 12424 bp, 10 predicted proteins | sample 1520161 | NCBI WGS metagenome assembly OBLW01 (sample SAMEA3539309, study PRJEB22396) | soil metagenome | biome: tundra; feature: field; material: soil | place: USA | collected 2010-05 | depth 0.15 m
CCAGCGATTTGCAGATATTGACAGGTCACACCATATCAAAGGAAGGGTTGCCCACGATCCGACCGGAACTCGAAAGCGTGACCGGGCATAGAATGAGTACTTGCTCGAGCCGCTCGCGTCACTCTTCACGTAGCAGTATCAATGGATCGGCAGCCAGTGCGCGCTGCGCCGGAATCCATGCGGCTACGAGCCCGACCACGAGCATGGTGAGAACGACGCCACCGAGCACGACGGGGTCACGCGGCGATGCCTGGTAGACGATGTAGGAAAGCAGCTTGGTCGCGCCGACACCCAGTAGCAAACCGGCTGCCGAACCGAATACCAGCAATCTCGAGACGCGGCCGAGGGCTGCGCGCAGCACCTGTTTGCGTCGAGCCCCGAGGGCAATGCGGATACCCAGCTCGCGCAACCGCTTGCTCACGGAATAGGCCGCCATCCCGAAGATGCCCGTAGTCGCCAGCATCACGCCAAGGACCCCCAGCATGCCCAGCGCAATCGACGCGGCGCGCGCCGCAAACAACGCCGTGCCCAACTCTCGTTCCCATGTGTTGATCGTCAGCGGCATTCCGGCGTCAACTTGGTGCAGTGCCCGCCGCAGCTGCGGCGCCAAATCCTGCGGGCTCCGTTTCGACCGCACCAGCAAGTATGTCCGGCTCGCAGGCGACTGCAATATTGGCAGGAACATGGCGGGCTTTGGGCTTTCGCTCAGCGTCGCGTATTTCCCGTCCTCCGCCACACCCACCACCTGTATCCGCGTCCCGTTCCAGATCTTGAAGAAGCTTCCCACAGCTTTGGCTTCGGAGCCAAAAATCTTGCGTGCAAACTCCTGGTTCACCACCGCGACGTGGGGAGCGCCTTTGCTGTCATTCCACGTAAACGCTCTGCCCTGCAGCAGCGTGGTTCCAGCGGCCTGGAAATAACCCGGCGAGACGAAGTACTCCATGGCTTCGAATGCCGCATTGGCCATCTTGTAGTCCGTTGCGCTCTCCTGAAAAACTGCGTTGCTGCTCCAACCAATATTCAGCGGGACTCGGTCTGCGTATGCCGCCTCCGTAACTCCTGGAATGTTCGATGCGGCGTCCAACATTTTTTTCTGTATCGCCGCCGTCTGGTCTTCCTTGTACCCCGCCATATTCAAATCTGTATTCACTTGCAACGTGTTCTGGGGCACAAATCCAAAATTGCTTTTGAGCGATCTCAACATGCCGCGTACGGCCACCAGCGACGAAGTCACAAGCACCGCGCACACGGCAATCTGCCCCACCAGCAACACATCCCGCAGCGTGATTCGACGCCAGCCTACCGCATTCGCTGTTCCGGCTTTGATTTTCTGGTAAGGGTCAGACTTGAGCACTTGCCGCACCGGAACCATGCCGAAAAGCAGTCCGCTCGCCAGCGCCAGCAACAGAGCGACAACATAAGTGTGCGCGTCCGGACTCGCGGCCAGCTTGATGGGCATATCAGGTACCGGTTGCCAGGCGCTCAGCCCTCGCAGCAGCACCACACTGCCTGCCAGGCCCACGGCTCCACCTGCAAGCGAGACCAGCACGGCTTCTGTCAGCAGCTGGCGGAGAATCCGTCCGCGGCTCGACCCCAACGCGAGTCGCAGCGCCACTTCGCGCGAGCGGTCCCCAGCCCGGGCTGAGAACAAGCTGCCCAAGTTGGCGCAAGCGGCCAACAGAATCAGCCCGGAAAGCAGCATGAGCCCAGCCACGAACGCGTGCACTGGGCGTCCCAGCATGTCTCCAGCCAACCCCGGGCGTGCCAGCGAAAAGCCGATGCCTTCATCATCTTTCGGATATGCCTTGGCCAGCCATGCCGCAACTGAGTTCAGATCGGCTGAGGCCTGCGCCGGAGTCACACCCTCCTTCAAGCGCCCAACTACCCACCGGCCGCGGTTTCCGCGCGCATCCAGATCGCTGCTTCCCTCGATCTCTTGTTGGTTCACAATCGGAGCCCACAAGTCCGGTGCATAGAAGAGCTCCGTTCCACGGAACCCCTGTGGCGCCACGCCCAGGATCGTATAGGCATGCTTGTTCAGCCGGACCACGCGGCCCACCACCCCGCGATCGCTCTGGAAATGGCTTGACCAATACGCATAGCTCAGCACGATATAGGGTGCGCTGTTCGGCCCATGCTCATCCGTTGCATGGAAGAATCGTCCAAGGTAAGGCTGAACCCTGAGCACGTCGAAGTAATTTCCGCTCGCCGTGTAGAGCCAAATCGGAGCCGGGTTGCCATCCGTGTCCAACCCCGCCGTGGAGATTTCGCAGACCAGCATTCCGTCAAAAGTGCGGTTGCGGTTACGTAGATCGACATAATCCGGGTACGACTGCGAAGGAAACCCTCCATTTGCGTTTTCAATCGTGTAGAGGTTCTGTCCGCCGGGAACATTCATCGGCTTGAACACCAGCGCATCCACCAGGCTGAAGACCACTGCGTTTGCCCCGATCCCCACCGCTAGCGTGACCACTGCCACGAGCGTGAACCCGGGCGCTTTGCGCAAGACACGTAAACCGTAGCGCGCATCCTGGGCAAAGGTGCTGATCCACTGTCCGGGACGCTCGCGATCGCACTGTTCTCTCGCGCGTTCCACCCCGCCAAACTCAATGAGCGCCTGGCGGCGCGCTTCGGCGGCAGAGAGCCCTGCAGCGACTTTGGCCGCAATCGACTGCTCCAGATGAAAGCGCAACTCATCGTCCAGTTCACTATGCTTCTTGCGAAAGACGAGAAACCGAAGGCGAGTCAGAAACTCTGCCATCATGAAGACGCCTCCGCGCTGCGGCCGAGCACCAGACCGATGGCAGCCGACAACCGATCCCAGGTTGCGAGTTCCGTCTGCAGCTGCTTCTTGCCTGCTGCAGTTAGCCGATAGAACTTTGCGCGTCGATTGTTCTCGGAATTGCCCCAGTCGGAGCGGATCCAGCCTTTGTATTCGAGCCGATACAGCGCCGGATAGAGCGACCCTTGCCCAATCTGCAAAACATCTTTGGAGACTTGCTGAATACGCAGCGCCACGCCCCATCCATGCATCGGCTCAAGCGCGAGCGTCTGCAAGATGAGAAGGTCCAGGGTTCCCTGCAACAAGTCGGTAGATGGAGGCATGTCTCTCCTCGACATTCGACAACAGGTGTACTCTCGTCCTTGTCGAATGTCAAGGGGTGGGGTGCAGTCGTATTGCGCAAGATTTGTTTGTCTTCTCAGTGAGCGCACAATCGCGAGTCACTAGCCGAGGTGTGCAGATTCGCTCGAAATTCGGCAATTCCTTGGTTCCGACTCGGAAGTAGCTCCAAATCGGCTCACTTTCCGGATCGCCCACTATACGACCGCGACGGTCATTCAGTATTCGTCTCGAAAAACAAGGATCCCGCGCAGGTCTCACCCAGAGCTGGATCTCGGATGGCTCGATTTCTTGCGTACAAGGATTTTTGAGTTTTTCACATTTTTCGGCCGGGAGTTGAAAGCCAAAACGGAGGTTCCGAATGATGGTAAGTCCATGAATTTTATGGAATTGCCGATTTGATGGTAGGCGAGGCGGGGCTTGAACCCACAACCCCGGGCTTAGAAGGCCGAACCAGGCCTTTACCACCAATTACCCGACTTAGCCTAAGTCTACTCTGGCTCAACAAGATACAGTCACTTTCGCCGTATTGCATTTACCCTGGTTTACCCCTGTTTTGCACTCGGGGTCCCCACAAAATCCCCCACAGTTGATTGTGTTGATCTCGGCCTAATTGCGCGCTTCGGAATTCGAAACGAGCGACGCGATTTAGATCCACTCAATCCGTTGATCTCGAACTTCAGCAAGTGACTGCTCAGAATCTCATCGAACCCGCAACCTCTGCCGTGACAGAAAAGGAAGCGCGTAACTTACAGAAAACAAGCGTCACGGATGGCTTCCTTTGGCGCTGTAAGAAATGATCGGGAACCGTTATCGAACCCATATCAAACCCACGACCTCTGCCCTGTAGACCTCTCCCCAACACGGAATCGCTCGACGAGGACGGTTGGCATCTGTTGATTGATTGAAACGTCATTTTAGCGCCAGCTGAGAGCTGGGGCGACCGTAGTCAGAATTGCCTCCACGACATGCGCATTGTAGGCAACACCCAGTTGATTTGGAATGGTTAGCAAGAGCGTGTCGGCCTCCGCGATCGCTTCGTCTTTCCTAAGCTGCTCGATGAGAATATCTGGCTCAGCAGCGTAGCCGCGGCCGAAGATCGCCCGCGTGCTTTCGTCAAGAAAGCCGATTTTGTCCTCTTCCTGAGAGCCTCGTCCGAAATAGGCACGATCACGGTCATCGAGCAACGCGAAAATGCTGCGGCTAACGGAAATGCGCGGAGTGTGCGTGTGGCCAGCTTGCTTCCAGGCCGCGCGAAAGGCGCGAATCTGCGCGGCTTGTTGGATGTGGAGCGGCTCGCCCGTCTCGTCGAATTTGAGGGTTGAGGTCTGCAGGTTCATTCCTAGCTTCGCGGCCCATGCAGCTGTCGCGTTGGAAGCAGACCCCCACCAGATCCGATCACGCAATCCTTCGGAGTACGGCTCAAGGCGCAGAAGCCCCGGCGGATTGGGAAACATCGGACGCGGATTAGGCCGCGCGAAGCCCTTCCCGCGTAGCAGCTCGAGAAATTCTTCGGCGTGTCGCCGTCCCATGTCCGCGTCATTCTCGCCCTCAATCGGCCGATGACCAAAATAGCGCCACCCATCGATCACCTGCTCGGGGGAACCGCGGCTGATACCCAACTGCAGGCGCCCGCCAGCGATGAGATCGGCAGCGCCAGCGTCCTCCGCCATGTAATGAGGATTTTCGTACCGCATGTCAATCACTGCGGTGCCAATTTCAATCTTTCGCGTTTTGGCACCAACCGCCGCGAGCAGTGGAAACGGTGATGCCAGTTGCTGCGCGAAGTGATGAACACGGAAGTAGGCTCCGTCCATTCCCAGGTGCTCGGCCTCCACGGCGAGGTCAATGGACTGCAAGAGTGCGTCAGCCGCCGACTGCGTTCGTGACTGCGTAGAAGCTGTCCAATGACCGAATGAGAGGAACCCAATTTTCTTCATACAATCCAGTCTCCCATCTGAGCTAGGAGCTATGGCTATTTCTCGGTAGACCAAACATTCTTACGGTCTTGCCTATGTCAATGCGAGCGCACTTCCCAGCACCCTTCGCCGCCACAAACTCTGCCCCGGAAAGAGCCTGTTTCAACTAGATGAGCGGTTTGTGCAATGGACACCGAGTAAGACTCGAATCCCATGTTGCATGTTGCTCCGCATCCGATGCGCTCACCTCTCGACGGGATCGAGGAATGTGAAGATCGCCTCAATCTTTCCCGGTGTTCGAGACAATCACGTCGAGGCCTGTGACGGCCGTTTTTTTTTCGAGACCGAAGCCCCATTTCAGCCTTCCTGTTCCGTTATGGGAATGGATAGTTGAATCGCCCGAGGGCGCAATGGTCCCCTATAGCTGTTGGGCGCAAATGTCACTTCAGCGAAATGCGCGGCATCCAGGACATCAGTGTTCATCTTCTTATCGCGACTCGGTTCGCCGTTGTTGCCGCTTCCTCGGGCGAGTCGTCCATTGCCGATGCTTGACTGAGCATTCAGTGTTCCAAACACAATATCCCGATGAGCCGATATGACTGACGATCTGGCCGCCAGTTCAGGATCGTCCCTCGCATCTCTTATTCAACAATTTAAGGTGAAGTGGTGCCGCAAACCGAAATCCCGTGCCTTGATAGTCGAGCTTCGCCGAAGTGTATAGGGTGTTTGAGAAGAGGTGTGCTGTCGACGCTTCGACGCGAGTGCGACCAAGTGTCAACCCGCCGACAAGCTCCGCCAGGATGTTGGTCAAGCTTTTGCCAATGGCAAGAGGTTCTTCAATGAGACCCCGAGTTGGCACGCGGATTGCATTCCAGCTGGGGCAGGCGAACCGCCGACAACGATGGGAGGCAGAAATGAGCACCACAAGCGGACGGACCAGATCGTCATAGGGATCAGAAGGCTGTTTGCTGCACGCCAACGCACAGCCTCACGCTCTCGGAAAGAAGCTTTGACCGGCCGCGAACAGGATTTCTCGGCTGTGATCCGGCGAATGGGACAACAAACTGAGAACGGTGAGATCTTGCCACCGTCAGCATTGGGAGACAACATGTTATTGCAGATCCTCGCAACAGATTCAAATTGGGTTCTAACTCTGGCTCGCATCATTCTGGGCATCATCTTCTTCGCACACGGGTCGCAAAAGGTGTTCGGCTGGTTCGGAGGGACTGGATTGAGGCAGACACTGCGCACTATAACCGAATTTGTAGGTCTGCCGCCGGTCTTGGCTCTTGCGGCTGTAGGGGCTGAATTCGTCGGCGGTGTGGCGCTCATCGTGGGATTTCTTGGTCGCGTAAGTGCACTCGGCATCGCCGTCAACATGCTGGCAGCAATTTTCATGGTGCATGGAAAATATGGCCTCTTCATGAACTGGTTTGGCGACCGGAAAGGCCACGGCATCGAGTACCACCTGCTCGCCATTGCGTTGGCCATTGTGATCATTGCGAAAGGCGCTGGCGCATTCTCCCTTGATCGCCTGCTATCGAGTTGGATCGGCGCGTAAGAAAACCTCTCACATCAACCCATTCGATCTCACTGAAGCGCCAGGCAGTCGTCCGGGAGTAAAATAGTTGGCCGACATGGGTAGGATGAGCAGAGAGGCAACGATCGCTTGCAACGCTAGTGATGGATGCAAGTCCACCGGGGGCCAGCGCACGTTCCTATAGGGATGATGGATGCGATTGTGCGATTTTCATGGTCTGGTGCTGCTTAATTAAGCGCAGCCGTCAGAAGGTCTTCTCGATTCGCAGCACCAGCTTATGACCCGTAACGCGATTTCGCGCCGCAAACTCTTGATACCCGTTGGCAAAAAAGAACCAGCTTCTGTGGTTCCAAACCGTTCCCGGACCTATCGCGCCCACCTGTTCAGGCGAGTTCTGAAGCGCCACTCCATCGAGCTTTCCATTGGTAATCTGCTTGAGGCAGTATCCGTTCGGGCCGATCCATAGACCCTTGTATAGGTTGTACGCAGCGGTTGCATTGAAATGAATGGCTTGGCCAGCCTGTGTGGATTGCGCGTCTGTGCTTATTGGAGGATCATTGTTTGTCGAGTTCCATAGGTAGTGAACGCGCCAACTGGTTTCTATCCGTTTTTCCGGAAAGGCGGTGATTGAGTAATAGGGATGAAGAGTGAATGTATTACTGCCGATATTCACATCCGAGGTGCGCGAGTACTGCCCTGTAGGAAGATCGAAATCTGCAGTTATGCGCTGATCGATTGCCATGCCCAAAACTCGATGTTCGGGCCATTGCAGAATGAACGGCGATACCGTCGCGTTGCCCAAACCTCCCGCCTCTCCCAGAGCTCCGGCATTCACATGCGCGGCTGAGAGGACAACTTCCATTCCGTACCAGCCTCCAAGAACTTGCTTATGGCTAAGCCAGGCAATGTGGGTCAAACCGCTGATGCTGTTCACTGCGCCCGCGCCCGGCACAGCGTTTCCGGCTGAGTCCGTGATTCTTCGATCATGTGCCGCATCCCCAATCTGCTCGGCGACGAATCCCGGTCCGGCTGGCCCATCAAGAAAGCTGGTATCGCCGAGGTTGACGGCTGGCTCTGAAACGTGACTCTGGCCTTGCATTGAAATGGACTGGAGGCCGATCAGCATAGCGACGCACAAAAGTTTGGCCATGTGAGCCCTCTTAGACCGTGGCAAACGCGGATGCGATCCATCCTGCGCTGCGGAGACCAGGATTTCCTCGCATATGCGGCCGTCGGCGGCATGCGCGAAAGCCTGTACTCTTGGGCTACCGGGTTTCACGGATATTCACCTCGATCTTCTGAGCACGTTCCGTAGAATCCTCCGAATCATCGTTCGCCGACTGCGGAATTCTGAATCCAAAGTTCGATACTCTTGTCTACTGATCGATCATTGGGGCTGATGCGAATAGCGGAATCAGTCCCTCGATGAGAGTGGGATGAGTCAGGACGGCGTCGCGCAAGGCGGTGTACGGTAGTCCCGCGATCATTGCGATTTGTACGGAAGCCATGATTTCCCCAGCACCCACTCCGAAGCAGGTAAAGCCGAGAATGCGATCGCTCGCGGTGTCGATTAGCGCCTTCATGAAGCCCCGGGTTTCGGAAATAGTGCGCGTGCGCAGAACTGTCGCCATCGGAATTTTCGCCAATCGATAGGCAATTCCCTTCGCTCTGGCTTCCGCTTCGCTTAGCCCCACTCGGGCCAGTTCCGGATCTGTGAACATGCAGAACGGAACCTGGCGTCCGGTCGTTACGCGACGACCGCCTGTGATGCCGGCCATGACCACGGAAATCATCGAAAGAGATGTGCGTGAACTGCGGGCTTCCCGCGCAATCACCCACCGCCCAGACGCAGGGCGCTGTCGTCTCGAGCCGCTCGTTCACCTTGATGTAGCCGTGGTCAGTCAATTCGACCCCGGCCAGTTCCAAACCGATGTCGGCGGTATTGGGAGTGCGTCCCGCCGCGACGAGCAGATGTGAGCCATCCACCATAATCTCCGACGATCCTTGGGTCACACGCAACCTCACAGACCGACCAGATTTGCCCTCGACCCGCGTTACATTCGCCTTCATCAAGACCTCAATACCTTCATCCTGGAAAAGCTCTTGAAGGCCCTGCGAAATATCGACATCCTCCTTGTGCGCTAAGCGATCATTTCGGTCGATCACCGTAACTCTACTCCCGAAGCGACGCATGGCCTGTGCGAGTTCTAACCGCCCTGCGGAGCGTCGTCGAGGGTGATGACGGTTGCGTTGACGATCTTCGCGATGGGCAGACGGCCGTGCAGGATGGCCTGCATGAGCTGACGGTTGTACCTGAGGACGGGGGTCTGGCCGGTAAAGAAGCGGTGCGACTTCGCCCACCCGAGGCCGAAGCGCATACTCAGGTTTCCGGTCTGGGCGGCCTTGTCGTGGGCGCCGGGATCCTCGGTGACGTAGAGGCCGGGAATGCCGATGGAGCCGGCGGCGCGGGTGATGGACATGAGCGAATTGAGAACGGCTGCGGGCGCTTCCGTTGCGTTGTGCCCGTGCGACTTTGCCTCGAAGCCGACCGCGTCGATTGCAGCGTCGACCTCGGGTTTGCCGACGATCTGGGGATCTGATCTTCAAGCGACCACAGCGACGTTCATGGGCTGCCCTATCTCTTCTGCCTTCTTCTCAGAAGCAGCGATGATACGCCGCGCATCCGCAAGCTGAATCATGATTCCATTTCCTCTCCGTGCGCTTGGGAGCCACGCACAACGTTTGGATGTTTGAAGGTATTTGATGGGAGGCAGGGTGAAGACTTACGGAGCGCCCTCGCCTCGGATGCATGGTCAGTGGCCATCAGTTTTGGCATACTGCGACACCTTTCCTCAAAAGAGCCTCTGGACGGAGTACACGAATAAATCGATATTGCATGAAGTCTCCCTGGGTGCTGTTTTCGCTAGCCGCGCAGGCTTGCCGGCGGATGGCTCACTGCGGAAAGATCGTCGTACGCTGCCTGCGGCAACTCCAACCCTGCCGCTGCAACATTCTCTTCCAAATGCGCGACCGAGGATGTTCCAGGGATCGGCAGAACCACCGGAGCCCTCTTGAGAAGCCAAGCCAAAGCGATTTGCAGAGGAGTGGCCTGGAGTTCCCTGGCGACTTTCTCTATCGCATCATCCGCCTTTCTTCCCTGACCAAGCGGGGCCCAAGGCAGGAAGGCGATGTCATTCTCCGCGCAATAATCGACGATGAAGTCGGACTCCCGGTCGGAAAAACTGTAGCGGTTCTGCACCGAGACAACAGGCACGATCCTGCGAGCACGCTGGATGTGCTCGCGTGTGACATTGGAGAGCGCCAGGTGGCGAATTTTTCCCTGCTCGCGCAGCTTGGCCAACGCTTCAACCGATGCCTCGAAGGAGACTGCATTGTCCGGGGCATGGAGTTGGTAAATATCGATTCGGTCCAGGCGCAGACGTTTGAGGCTGCCCTCCAGCGCTTCAGTGAGGTGTTTGGGACTGGCGTTGTGCGTCCATAGGCTGGGGCCGGGCCGCTCCCATCCGCCTTTGGTCGCGATGACTAGGCCGGTCGGGTATGGAAAGAGCGCCTCGGCGATTAACTCTTCCGAGGTGCCAGGTCCATAGGAGTCTGCTGTGTCGATAAGGTTCACGTCAAGTTCAATCGCTCGCCTCAGCGTTGCCAGGGACGCAGCCTTATCCGCAGGAGGTCCCCAGATGCCTCGACCTGTAATGCGCATGGCTCCATAGCCTATTCGATTGACGGTGAGGTCGCCGCCAATAGTGATTGGACCTGCGGCTGCGGCAGTGATGACTTGGGTTTCGCTCATAGAAATCTCTCCACAAATGCAAGGTTGGTTGTTGGGGTCGATGCTTCTAACAATTTGCAACGATGTTGTTTCATAAGAGGCAATCCATTTTCAGAGTTGTTGCGGGAGCTGAGATGCATCCCAACCGCCTCCAAGAGCCTTGATTAGCAGTACGCCGGCTTCGAAGCGTCGCTGCGTGATTTCAATGTCGTTGCGCTCGTTTGTTAGCAGCGCGGTCTGCCAGGTGATCACCTGAAGATAGGTATCGACGCCGTCTTCGTAACGCGTATTGAAGAGGTCAAGCGATTGCTGCGCCGAGGCGGTAGCGTCGTGCTGCTGGCGTGCTTCGATCTCAAGGTTGTGCAGCGCGTTGAGATTGTCCTCAACCTGTTGAAATGCGGTAAGCGTGGTCTGGCGGTAGGCAGCAACTGTGCCATCGTACTGCGCGAGGGCGATGTCGGAGGTCGCGCGCCGACGTCCGTGATCGAAGAGCGTCTCAGAGAGCGTTGGACCAACAGCGAAGAAGCGGCTCGGCCACGAAAACCAATTGATCGCAGATGTGCCTGCGAAGCCGGCCACTGCCGAGAGTGACAGCGTTGGATAATAGGCCGCCTGAGCTATACCGATCTGTTCATTGGCGGCCGCCATACTGCGTTCGCTTGAGGCTATGTCGGGGCGGCGCTCCAGCAACTGTGACGGAAGCGTACCAGGGATGGCTGGAATCGTAGGTGCGGCGACAGTGATCGGGTCGGGCGTTAGATTGAAGACGGCCGGCGGCCTACCGATGAGAACGGCGATCGCGTGTTCGTACATGGCGCGCTGAATAGCGACATCCGTGGCCTGCACCAGCGCTGCCTGGAGTTGCGTGCGTGCCTGGGTCACGTCGGAAAGAGGCGAGGCGCCGCCGTTGTATCGGTCCTCGGTAAGTTGCAGGGCGCTTTGGAAGGCCTTGACTGTGTCGTCGAGAAGCTTGACCTGGGCATCGGCCGAACGCAGATCGAAGTAATCGACCGCCAATTCGGCATGCAAGGAAAGCCGCGACGTCTCAAGGTCCGCAGCCGAGGCCTGCGCCTGTTCGCGCGCCTGCGTTACCGTGCGCCGGACGCGTCCCCATAAGTCGATCTCGTAGTCAAGGTCGAACGGAAGCGTGAAGTTGCCTTCGCCATTGTTGGATCCTGAGATATTTAGATAAGGCTGATTGTTGGAGTCTCGGACAGCCCCGACGCTGGGCCCGACCCCGATCGTCGGCGCCTCAGACGCCCGGTTAAAACGGACAGCCGCACGTGCGGCGCGGAAGTTCGCCTCCGCCTGTTTTAGCGTCTGATTGGCTGGATCGATCTGTGCTTCAAGTGTGTTAAGCTGCGGGTCGTTGAAAAGCGTCCACCAGTCTCCTTTGAGTTGTCCGTCACTGGGTTGCGCCTGCTTCCATCCGTCCTCGGACTTGAAGTTCTCGGGCAGCGGCTCTTCGAACGCCGGTGCAAGAGGAACGGACGGGCGAGCATATTGCGGACCGACCATGCAGCCCGTGAGCACAAGACCCAACCCTGCCATGAGCGGAACGATTGCCGCGCTCCGGATGCGGGCCGCAATCATGATTGGCCTCCCGCACTCACAACCCGAGGATGCACTTCGACGCCGTTCGCCAGCGAATCGGACGGATCAAGAATGACTCCTTCTCGGGCCGTAAGGCCAGAAGTGATCTCCACAGAATTACCGAAGTCGTGCCCGATAGTGACCGGCACAAGCTGGACTCGATCACCGCGCACCACACCGACGCGAAGGCCCTCGGCGCGGAACAACAAAGCGTTCGAAGGAATCGTTACTGTGTTGCCAATCGCGGGCAGTTGGAAGTGGACAAAGACGTAGGCTCCTGGGCGCAGCACACCCTTCGCGTTGTCGACATCCACCTCGACGTTGAGGGTGCGCGTGGCGTGGTCGATGGCGTTGGCGTTGCGCACGATGGTGCCGGGAATCTCTGCGTCTGGATTGGAGTCCTGGGTCAGCGTCGCGCTGTCGCCGTCATGGATCGAGTCTGAGTAGACTTCGGGGACTGC
>OBLW0100003401.1_pt1 | contig 12420 bp, 9 predicted proteins | sample 1520161 | NCBI WGS metagenome assembly OBLW01 (sample SAMEA3539309, study PRJEB22396) | soil metagenome | biome: tundra; feature: field; material: soil | place: USA | collected 2010-05 | depth 0.15 m
TTGCACTGATGCCTTGCGTGAACCGAGTATATCCGGCCTGCAGCCCGATCCTTCTGAGATGGTACTGCAACTGGGCGTTGAAGATCTCGGTGTTGTTGTGCGAGGTGGTGGCGGCGATGGTATCGCTGATCCCGCGACTGAACGTTCCCGAAATTGACATCCGCTTCACTGGGGTCACCGCGAGCCCTCCGCCGTAGCTGGATCCGTTGAATAGGATGACATCGGTCAGGCCGGGCGTCGGCGTCGGCGTGATCAGCCCCCCAGCCCCCAGCAGCGAGACTCCGCTGGATTGAGAAAAGAAACCGTTGACTGCCAGCCTTCGCATACTCAGCGAAGAGGAATAACTCTCGCTGTGCGTGCTGTTGCCCTGATCCTGCGTCAATCCGCTGTGCGTTCCGCTGAACGCCGATGCCCATTGTATGCCGCCCGGCAAACGGCGGCCCACGTCAGCTCTGTAACTGTAGTAGGAAGTTGTATAAGTAATCAGCAGCGTCTGCACGTTCTGCGCGTAGCTAAACTGGCCCGACGTCGACCAGCGTCCGACACGGTGATAGAAGTTCACGTTGCCGATGAATCCCAGGGCGTTGGTGCCCTGGCCGTTGGAACTGTCGACCACCGAAGCGGAAAAAGTGAACATGTTCCAGAGCTTCTTGCCATAGATCACGGTGCCACTCAGATACTCGCCCGTGTAGCTCTGCCCGAAGTAGTGTTGTTCGTAGTATGTGGCCGTCGCCGAGGCCGAGAGGAAGTTCGTAAAGTTATACATCGCTCCGCCACCCAGTGTGGACGAATAGGACCCAGATCCCAGATTCAGTCCGGGCGGCACTGTTCCGTTGCTGCCGAGATTCTGCGCCACGTAGCCGGTCAGATTGTCGGTGTAGGTCTGGCTGACATTCAAGCTCAGCTTCTGCGTAGGGTGAAAACTGGCGTTCGCCGTTTCCGTGCTGTCCGTGTAGCTGGAGGTATCCGAGGTGGGCGCGTTCTGCCCCTGGTTCGACAGATAATCGCTCGTGGCTGACGCCCGGTTGTAAGTGGCATAAAACGACCCATGCAGCGGCAGGCTGTGTTGTGCTCCGAAACCAAAATCGTGACCGCTAGATTCGTCCGCGGATACTGATGCTTGCTCGCCCGTTAGGAACTGAGGAAATTTCGAGTCCAGGCTGTTGTGATTGAAATAACCGTTGAGCCGGAAGCCCGCTATTTCGTAGTTCGAGTGCATGTTGAACAACCGCGTGCTGGAATCGCTCTCCTGGTCGGTGCCATAGATCGTGCCGTGGCCGCTTCCTTGCGAATACCCCACCGACAGCGTTGGCCAGTCGGGATGCAATACGCTCCAGTTGATCCCAAAGCCTTTCCCCGTACCGTGAGTCGTGAAGTTCGGTTGTCCGGCCAAACCGAATGTGCCGGTACTGTTAGCGTCGTAGTGGTAACTGACCGCGCCAGGAAATTTGCTGCCCGTGAAGAAATTCGCCGATGCATCGACCCCGCTGGCGCCGGTGATGGATTGATAGTCAGAATCAGCCCGCGACTGGTTGTAGTAGGGATGCGCCGTGAACGAAATGAAATTGGTATTGTAGTAGGAGCCCGAGACGTTACCGTCGACTCCGAAGTTCAAGCCATGGTCGGAGGGGATTGCATCGCCATAGTCGCCCTGGTACCCGAAGGTGAACAAGGCGCCAGCGTTCAGCTTCGTATTCTCGCCGACTGAAAGCTGCTGCGGTTGGGCGGCCGCTAGTTGAATCAGCAGCAGAACCGGCAGCGCGATGATGAGATTCGCGACCTTCATGGACCCGCTATCCTTTCCCGCCAGAGGCTCAGAAACCCAAAGACCTTGACCTCTAGAATGCACAACGATTGCCAAAGGTCCCGACCCCGGAAGACCAATATGAGATGGAAAACAAGGGTGTTATCGCGACGAAAAACGTCAGATATTGGTCGATTGCGGCATATCACCCGCTGGGCGAGTTGAAAGACTCAATAGTAAGGTAGCGAGGCAAAACAGCCGCCCCCGGCTGCCCAAGCGGGCGAAGCCCCGCTAAGCTATCGAGTGGCAAGGATGGACAAACGAAACCCCACGAACTGCGTTCGCCTGGACAGCCGGCGGCGGTGTCCGACGCTAAGAGCTAGCTCACCTCGATCTTCGCCTTGGCGCGCAGTTGCTTGGCTAGGCCGGAACGCAGCTTCTCGTACTTGCTTTTCTGCAAGTCCACCTTCAGATCGGACTCCACTTCTTTCAAGCTCTGCTTCTTGGCCGGGGTGTGAGCATTCAGGCGGACGATCGTGTACGCCGACTCAATCTGGATCAATCCACTGACTTGTCCCGGTTGCATGGCCGAGAAGGCTTTGACAATCTGGGGCGGGAGCTTGTCGAGTGCGATGACCTTGTGGTCGCCCATGTTGACCCGGAAATCATCCTCCGAGATCTTTTCGGCGAGCAGGCCGAACTCCTGATAGCTATTGGTCGCCTTAGCCTGGCGCAAGGCATCTTCGGCGTGTTTCTGGGCTTCCTGGGCCTGGCCCGCGGTTGGCTTCAGCGGCGGCACTATAGAAATACTTTGAAAGCTGAACGACTCCGGCTGTGTGTAGCGCGCCGGGTTCTTGTCATAATAGGCCTTCACCTCGGCCCGCGACACCGCGGACTTGTCTTCCACGTCGCTCTTCAGCAATTGCTCGATCAACAGCGAACGCTGTATCTGCTTGCGCAATTGCTGCTCCGAGCCATGCATTTCGGTTTGCAGGTATTGCTGGTACTCGTCGGGACTCTTGAACTGCTTGCGAAAATCAGCCTCCGCGCGATTGAGCTTCTCCGGTGGAACAGTAAGCTTGCGCCGCACTGCTTCCTGGTACACCAGTTCTTCGAAAATGATCATTTCCAGCGCGCCCTGCCGAATGGCCGCTTCCTGGGCCTTAGGGAATCCATTGTGCTGTTGGGCATAGGGGAAAATGGCGTACATCTCACGCAGCAGGTCGCGATCAGTGAGCACGGCACCGTTCACGCGAGCTACCGCCTTGTCGCTCACCTGAGGTGCCGATATTTGTTGGGCCGACACCTGAGCGGCGGTCGTGTTCGCGATGGCCGTCGGGGCATGGGAGGCAACTTGGGCCGACCCGGTCGAGAGCGCTACCAGAAGCAATGCGCAGATGGGGAGTTGGTGCTTCATAATTCCTCGCTTGCTGAATTCTATCCAAGACTGAAGTCAAAAAAAAAGGGGAGAGAATTTCTCTCCCCCGTTTATACCACTGCTATTTCTATTGGAATACCGTCGGGATGTTGTTGGTATTGTTGGCTTCGTTCGACTCGCCAAAGTGGCACTGACGGCAGAACTGCGTCGTGGAAGGCGCATTCGCGTTGGTGGCGTTGTTGATGCCGGGGTTGTAGGGGCCGTTCACGAAGAAGTAGGTGGCATAGTACTTGCCGCCGCCATCGTTCGCGATCGGGCTCGCTGTGCTGGACGTGTACACAGTCATCACGTGCTGGTTGTGGCACGTGGTGCAGAGCACGTAGGGCTTTCCGCCGGCTGTAACGGCGAAGGGCTGCGACCACTTTCCAGGTGCTAACGCCGGGTAACCATAGTTGGCTACGAACGTGGCATATGGGCTGCCTGGGGTCACCGACATTTTGGTGCCATCAAAGACCAAGCCGCTGCCGGTGCTGATGATGGCAAGCTGACCCACCGGGTGATCGTTGGTGTAAGCGCCGGTGCCGATGCTCGTGCCGTCACTTCCGAGCAGGGTCGGAATCGGCTTGCTGCCGTACCATGCTGGCAGAAGGCCAATGAGTTGTTCGTACGACTGATTTCTCATCATGTTGCTCGGCGTGACGTTGCCGTCGTGGCAGCTCAGGCAGAGCAGAATACCGCCAACTTCCTGGCTCCCGCTGGCGATGCTGCTGGGCAGAAGCTCCGTGTATTTCCCAGAATCACCGAATGCGATCGTCTTGCCATACAGTGGGCTGGCGTCCTGGCCCCACAATGCATAGGCGCCGGCATCGGCACCGCCGCCGTGACCGGAACCGAACGAGCCGCTATGTGGAGCATGGCAGCCCGCGCAACCGCGGCCACCATTGTTGTGGGCGCCGAGGACGTCAATTGGTGACGAGTAATTCTGCGCCATCATAAACCCTGCGAATGCGAAAACCAGCATTACTACTAACATTGCTCTTTTCATAAAATCAAGACCTCCATGGTCTGTACATCGTGTTTCGAATTCTCAGAGGCTTAGGCCTTGGGCTGCATTCGTGCCTGGGCACTCTCTGCAACCGCCCCTCGGCCCCTGTAAAGTGCAACTGGTTATCCAAAGCCAAGGTGCGCCGCCGTTTACGAGAGAGTCCATGTAAGTCACTGATTATAAATACTAAATCCGTCCAGTCCGGTCAAACCCCCAATTTAGGCGGGGTACGGAAGTGGGGGAAAAGAAACAGTTGGCAATGGCGGTTGGTCAAATGCCCCAGTCGGCACGTTACTTGCAGTTACTCGAGGAAAATGTTGCGAAATACAGCAGTTGGCTTGGGAGAGAGGAACAACACGGCATTGGCTGGAGCGATCCCTCATTGGCCCGCGACACCCTTCATTGCTGAAGCTTTCAACAACTCCTAGCGGCTTTGTGGAGCTTGGGTTGTGGCAGCAGGGGGCGCGATCGGCGTCACCTCTTCTTGTGCCGCTCCTGCTTTCCTTTCGCGCTGCTCTTCCCGTTCCTTTTGTATCTTCTCGGCTTCGGCGTCGGTGACGTAACGAAACTGCTGCACGCGTCCTGGGTAAATCTCCGAGGTGAAGACGCGATTGTTCTTGTCCGCGGCGATGCCGACCAATCCCTGGAACTGCCCGGGGAGCAGGCCGTGGCCACCAAGCGCGATGAGAAGTTGGGCTTCCTGGTTGAATACTTGAATACGGTCCTGCATGCCATCGGCGACCCAGATATGCCCGTCCCCATCGATCGCCACTCCCTTGGGACGCGCGAAGTCTCCCGGGCCATCGCCGTTTTTCCCGAATGTGCTGATGAATTTGCCGTCGGCGTCGAAGATCTCAATGCGGTTGTTCAGAGTATCGCAGACGTAGAGATTGCCTTCCGCATCGACCGCCAATCCGGTTGGTTTGGCGAAATCTCCGAGGGTGGTGAGTTCATGCTTGTGTCCGGTGGTACCCATCTTGCGTTTCAGTTTGAGCGTGTCGGCGTCGTACACCAGCACCTGATCGAGTTCGATATCGGACACATAGAGCAGGCGGTTCTCACGATCGATGGCCAGCCCGCTCGGCTCGACCAATCCGTCGGTGATAACGTCTTCTGCCACGTGGGCGGCATTGAATACCAGAATGTGACGCAAGCCGGGATCGGAAACGAAGAGGCGATCACCGTCGTCCATCGCTAATCCAATGATGCGCGCGAAGTGGGCGTTCGTTTTGTTCTTGATCAGTTCAACCTCGCGGGTCTCGGTGTTGAAGATGAAAATGGCGCCAACCTTCGCATCCGCCACATATAAGTTGTTCTTGGAATCGACGGCGATGCCGTACGGCTCGCCGAGTTGCCACAGAACCTTGCCACCTTCGCTCTGGGGTTGTGCGCCCGCAAGGCGGTCCATCCATTTCGCCTTCTGGGTGTTGGTCCCAGCCTCGACCTGCGAGATTTTCTCGGCCGCATAGAACGCCTGGTACCGGATGCGCGCAATGGCAGGCGGATTCGGCCACACGATGTTGGAATAGTCGATGACGGGAATCTTCTTGGGCTCTTCCTTCTTGTTCTTCTTCTTGTCGGCGAATGCGGAACCCGGTGCAAGGAGAAGGAGCGTCAGACCGAGCATGAGACAAAACGCGAATCGGGCCTTGTGGTGGCGAATCAAGCTGGTTGTGACTTCAGACATATTCATGCTCCTCATACTCACTACCGTTTCGTCAGATCTTTGTGACAGGTGACACAGAAAGCCAAGTTGTTAGCCTGATCCTTCACCAGCAAATCGGGCTGCGCGGAAGCATGCGGCTGGTGGCATGACATGCAGTTGATCTTGGCGTGAATCTTGGTGACATCGGTCGGATCGGGCACATCGACCACCGGATGTCCCTCAATCGGGTGCCCGCGTCCAAACCTCAGCGGAAGCACCACTGCCTTGTTCTTCTTGAAGTAATCCTCGGGCAGTTTCACTGTCCCATCGAAGATGGCGATCATGTGCTCGGCGTCGAGCTTCTTCGGCGCCGGAGAGTTTGGGCCATGGCATTCCAGGCACAGCGTATCGGTTTTCGCGGTCCGCAAGAGGTGCTCATTATTCCCGCCGTGAGGCTCATGGCACGTGGCGCATCCCTGTCCAAAAGCCGGTTGATGCAGATGCGCCTTCTTGAACTGCTCCGCCTGATCGGAATGGCAAGCCAGACAGGCGTTCACCGGGTCCGGCTGGAGAAAGCCGGGAGTCTTGCCCGCGTGCGGATTGTGGCAAGCGACGCATTCTCCCTGGGCCCCGGGATGCGGGACTTTGGCTTTGTCGATCTTCTCCACCTGCTCGCTGTGGCAGGTGACGCAGAGCGCTTTCGTGTCGGCATTGGTCAGGACGACTTTGCCGTCCTTCGCGGGCGCGTGGCAGGTATCGCAGCTCTTCTCGGCAAACGGAGGATGCGTGAACTTGGCCATCAGCTTGGGCAGCGCCGACTGGTGCGGATCGTGGCACTGCGTGCAAGTGGCCGTCGCGAAAGGCTGTCCCTGGTGGGCCTTGATCAGCGCGGCGTCCTTGACGTCATGGCAACCGATGCAGAGCGCGGGGACGGCCTTATTCAGGTGGTTGTCGAATTCCTGCTTGCCTTTTTCGCCGACCTTGTGGGTCGTGTGGCAAGAGTCGCATCCCATGTCTAGAGCGGCGTGACGGCTACCCTTCTCGGGGACGTTCGTTCCCTGAGTGTGGCAAGTGAGGCAGAGGTTGTCCTTTTTATCGCCGGAAGTGGCTTTCAGCAACTGATACTTGTTGTCGGAGGTATGCGGATCGTGACACTTGATGCAGTCGCGGACGGCTGGCGGATGGATCGTCCCTTTCAGTGTCGCGGCATCTTTATCGGCGTGGCAGGTGATGCAGAGGGACTGCGGAGTCGTCGTGATGAGCTTGACGCGGGTTACATCCTTGTTGACCCGCACTTCATGGCAGCTCAGGCAGCCCATTGCGATGGCGGAATGGACAAACTTGCCTTTCGACTTGTCCCCATGGCATTCCAGGCACTTGGCCGCGTCGATGTTCTTGTCTAGGGGAACAGGGTGAACGGCGGCAGTGGCTCGCGAAAGGAGCAGCGCGATCAGAGCAAACAAGATCAGAGCAAAAGGAATAAGAGGGCGGTCGCGATGATTCGCGACCTTTTTATGAAACCACATTCGATGGGGGAGCTGTCTCAAACGGCCTCCGGAGGGTGCGTGTGCACGACAGTCACCGTATCACAGAAGAACTGTTGAGGGTTGCAACGTGCGCGCAACTGACTGAACAAAAGCAGGTTAAGAAACATGGCGATCGGTCCAGGAAAGTGGTCGCTACAATTATGAGCTGCGGATGGGCCTTCTGCCACAGCCTCGTCGGTGAAATGCCCCAAACGGGACGCCGCAGATTGCCTCAAAACCACTTCGCGCACACCCATCACAGGGGTGAGTGAGAGTCGTCACCAACCGGTTGTGACGTGTGAAATCCCCGCCGCACTGGGTTGGAATGCGCGATTTAGCCCAAACCGGCGGTCGATGTCATCGCAATCCTGTCCGCTAAGTTACGCTAAATGTGTTGGTTACACGCTATGGCTTATGTGGCTTGGAACTTGCACTTAAAGCTGGAGAGTGGGGGGAGGATTTGGCCTTAGATTTTCGTGCAGTCGGCCACAAAACGTGGCGCACCATCGCTTCCATCCAGACCGGCGTGGTTCTCTTAATTCTGGTGGTGACCCTTGCGGCGGTCGGAACGGTCGTGCTGCAGCGTCCGGCCACCGAGTCCGACGAGATGCAGAGCGCCTACTCCCCCCAAAGAGCAGAACCGCTCAGTCACTCCAGGGTTCATCAGGTGGGTCCGCGGCAAAGCAATTCAAATGATCGAAACACGGAGATCAACGGTGCTTTCTCAAGTTCGCCGCCGCGCAGTCGGCAGGGGGCAGCAGCTAGCGAAAGTGAACGTAGATGCATGGAATGGGATGATGGGCCGACTCTCAACAAGGTGGAGCGGCAAGCTGGAAGCCGACGCCGTTGCGTGTCAATACCGCATGGCTAAGGACCAGCAGGCTAGCAGGCACCCCTTGCCGGAACACAAAGCCGAGTCGACGCCAGGCACCAGCAATAGGCTGATCTCGTCGACAAGTCCCGCTTGGAGAAAAGCACCATTGATGTGTCCGCCTCCTTCGAGCAGTAACCTGCGAATTCCAAAATGTTCCCGAAGCAGGTTCACGGCTTGGACAAGGTCTACGGAGGACTCTCCGGACACGACGTATGAGATGTTTTTTTCGCGAAGCATCGCGAGATAGGCCGTGGGGGCTAGCTCACTCACGACACAAATGAGGTGGTCGCCATCCAGATCGCCGCTTGGCCAACGGAGTTTGCCGAGCGTATCGACCGAAATGGCATACGAGTCGGATCGGCGAGCGACATAAACCGGTTGAGGTCCTGCAGGTGTCTTCGAAGGTGACACGAAAGGTTCATCTTCTGCGAAGTGCTGCTGCATGGTTGTACGTCCGCAGATCCATGCGTCACCATCGAGCTTTGCAGCAACTGCTTCGTACTCTCCCTTAAGCATCACTTGTTGGAGAGCTTTGCCGTCGATCTTGCCGTCCACTGAGGAAACCATGTGGCAAATGACGTAGGGCCTTATCGCGCTCATGATGCTGCCTGTGCACGCTGCTGTTCGCGCCATCGAGCGGGCGGAATTCCTTCCCAAGTGCGGAAAGCGCGAACGAAGGAGTTGGCGTCCTCGTAACCAAGAAGGTAGGCAGCTTCGTTCAACTCGAGGACGGAGTTATTGAGATAGTGGTGAGCAAGCTGGTGACGAGCTTCTTCTAAGACACGCTGGAAGCTTAAGCCTTCGTCTTGCAAGCGCCGCTGCAGAGTACGGGAACTGATATGTAGCGCGTCGGCGATGTCCTCGATGGTCGGACGTCGCCCGGTGAGTTTCTCCTGTATCGCTATGCAGACGCGTTCGACAAAGTTCTCGTCGCCGTTCTCCAGCTTTAGCTCTTCCTCGAACTGCGGCGCCAACATTGCCAAAAGTTCGGCATTCCGCGTGACGAACGGTCTCTGGGCGTCGGCGGCGCGAAACACGATAGCGTTTCTGGGTGCCCCGCAGATGACGGGACAGCCCAAGTGGCGCTCAATGGCCTTTACGTGCTCCCGGGGTTGTACGAACTCTACGCGAAGCCGTGACAGCCGTGTGCCTGTGCCGTGACGGGCGATCGAGAGCACCCAAGCGAAGCAGCATTCATCCAATACCGGCGGCTCGACTTCATCTGCGAGAAGCCAGTGGAACTGGATGCTCCACTCCTCGGCGTCCTTTTCCTGCAGGATTTCTTCGGGGCAAGTGAGCTGTTTATAGCGAGCCATTTGATCTGTGGCGGCCCCGAAGTTCTCTGACGAGAGAGCTGCGACACCGATCGGGTGGAATCGTTCAGTTCTATTTTCTGTGCCGAGCAGGAGACCGATCGCCGGATTTGTGCTGACTTCGCCAATCGCCCGCCAGAGTGCGAATAGCTCCTTTGTCGAAAATTGCTACCAGAGAAGCGCAGGTGCTTATTCATTGTTTCACTCAGACTTAAGCTATCTCGCGATGAAGCGGCCGCAGAAAGCTGTTTTCGCTGCCACAAATGAGCCTGCAATCTGCAATCGGCTGCCATAAGAAATCCATGCCTCTTGGAAGATCAGCTTTTCGGCGGCCTCAATCAACTTCTGCTGTGCGCTCAAAAGTACGTCGGCATTGTGCCGGCGCTCCTTCCAATGTTTGTACATCCCACGCTCTAGCACTTCTCCGTGGATCCAAAACAACAGCGCTAACCCCTCGAGAATCCGTCGATCAGATCCATCACTTCTAAGGGCAAGCTTAGGATTACTTGTCATCTCTTTCACGAATTTGTGAAAATCGTCCCAACTCACGTTCTCTCGTGCGGAGTTCTATTTTCTTGGTCGACTTTAGCGCTGGAGAAACCATGCGCACAAATTATCACGATTTCACGCGGTTTGTGGGCTCACTCCCATGCTCCCACACGGTTTATGGTGCAGCATCATGCAGGAACAAAATCTCAGCCGATTGCTCCAGAGGCAGAGTTCACAACCTGCTCCGAGTGAGGAGCGAAAGCCGGGTACACGAAGAAAAAGCGCCGATTGCCCGCAGGGATCCGCACTTCGGATGGAAAGCACTGTGCTAACGCGCTGAACGAGAGTGGCCGACGCAGTGACCGAAGACGGATCGTTCACTGACGCAAACAGATAGCTATTAGAAACCGTGATGGCAGGCCCCGTGGACAAACTTGAAATCCGAATACCTAAGGGGACGATGTTCTCAAAAGAACTTGGCCGCGAGTTGCGGCATCCAAGCCGCGACCTCAGTCGTCGCACCAAGTATTACGGTCGCGTTGAAGACTTAAGGCACTTTGGCCGGAATTCAATTCTTTACTCTGGCCACAGATGGAACGGGAACCATAAATTGGAGATCGTAGGCACAGGCATGATGACGCTGCCCGAAATCGCCTCTGAAATAAACAACGTGTTCGATGTGGATCCGAGGTCAGCTGAAATTATGCGCATTGATCTTGCGGTAGATGTTCAGGGTTATCCGGTGGAGTGGTTTCAGCGACGTGCACGAGTGAGCCACAAGCGATATACCTCGGAATATGGCCGATTCGTTTCAGAACACGCACAGGTTCAGACCTTGTATTTCGGCAAGAGACCAAACATTTTCCGTATATATGACAAGACCGAAGAACAGCGGGTCGATTACCGGCGTCTGATTCGTAAAGCAAAAACAGAGGAACAGATTCCAACCTTTCAGGCGCGATACGGACATCCAGAAAACGAAATTCTCACCCGAGTGGAGCGCCAGTATGGAGGCGGACGAGTTCCAAAGCAGATTGCTACTCTGGAGAAGTTGCAAGAGAATGCTCTTTGTTTCAATCCTTTCGAATCCTTGCAGTTCCTGACGAGCACGATTTCTGAAGAATCTGTAAACCAGCTGAACGGTGAAGCGTTCGTAAAGGGCCAGGGCTTTCTGAGGCTGATGGAACGGTTTGGATACCAGGGAGCAAGACGGCTCCTGGACCAAAAGACCTGCCGAAATACAGGACGTTTGTTGGCTCAAATCAGCAATTCCATTTCACTTGATCCCGCCTGCGTCGCTCCCGATCTGTATGAACTTTTTCGTGAGGGGATCTGCAAACAACTGGGGACGCCAATGAGGTGCTTATGAATCATGTCCCACCGTCGATCTGGACCGATGATCCCGAGAAGGCGAAGGCCGAAGGCCGGAAGATACGTCCCTCAAGGCCGTACACGTTTCTGCTGGGAGACGGTTATCCGGTCGCAGAGGCGCCGGCATGGCTCCTCGAAGTGATCACTGAAAAGAAACCTACTTGAAAGACTCCACGGTTCACCGTACTGGACCGCGACGAAGTGCTGATGGCGACGCGTAGGACTCGAAATAGTCCATGAGAACGAGACGCCCTTCTGTGGTAAACAGCCGAGTTGGTCGCAGACGCCAGCAATCGCCAGTTCAGCGGCATCGTGCCCGGCAATGATGTTCGCAGCGAGCGTGTGCCTATCATGCACAGCGACCGGCTGGAACCTGATCTTCTCCAGGAATGACTTGCTCAGAAGCAGTCGATCGAGCACTTCAGGTTTGAGAGGCATAGCGTGGTGCTCCGGCAATTTTCGCTCATCTCGCGTGCCCGAATGGGTGGCAACGAGCACAATTCGAGCACAAATTCGAAGGGCACCCTCTGGCGGGGTGCCCTAAGTTATTGATTCGTTGGTTGCGGGGGGTGGATTTGAACCACCGACCTTTGGGTTATGAGCCCAACGAGCTACCAGACTGCTCCACCCCGCAGAAAAATCATAACAGCGCGGTGAAGCAGGGTCAAACAGGCTGGCGCTCCGCTAGTGAGCAGATCAGTAGTGGCGCAACTCAAGATGAGTCGCTTCGCACTTCATCCCGTAACTGGTATTCCTTGGCCGCTCCGCTTGAATTCTTGACGTCTTTGCACGGATTCATTCCATGCGGACCCGCTCGGGGCTCTTCTTTGCCTTGCTTGCACGCTTGATTCAGCGGCGCTTGCGGCATCGCTAAACCAAACACCCTGATACAAAACCTGAGTTTTTCCGCAGTTTGCTAAAGCGTACCACACGACTGGAAGCGCGGTCATAACGCCAAAGTGCCTGCCCCGAGCAGCAAGGCCGAGGCACTTCTTCGGACTCTGTACAATGTCTGCGTACAATGATTGCGCGACA
>OBLW0100003402.1_pt1 | contig 12416 bp, 14 predicted proteins | sample 1520161 | NCBI WGS metagenome assembly OBLW01 (sample SAMEA3539309, study PRJEB22396) | soil metagenome | biome: tundra; feature: field; material: soil | place: USA | collected 2010-05 | depth 0.15 m
AAGATTGCCAGCGGCACGAGATGTTTCATGAGGCGTATGAAGTGAGACGCAAATATAGCAATCTGGTTGCCTTATATTGTCGGCTGCGGAAATCTGACGGTTCGTGCAAGGTATGCATTTTCAAATCCTTCGGCATCGCACGCGGAACGTGGAGCGGTGGCCCGGAGAACCGTCCACTCCAATCGTTGCCCATGCGAGCTCGCGATGCATTTCGCGAGGGAGAGGCCAAGCCGAATTCGAAAGTTCGTGAGCGGGCCTTGTCCGCCCGGTAAAAGCGCTCGAAGATGTTCGGCAGGTCTTCTTCGGAAATCCCGACTCCGCTCATAGCTGGAATGACCCGTTGGTGGAAACCAGTGCCGGAGCATTGCGGATGGAATCCTCAACGTTACCAGACAACCGTATTGACTGTCGTTACGGGCAATGGCTGACGGAAGACGATCCCGAAACGGCAAGCTGTCTGCCCCACCTCGGCACGCCCTACTGCGGCTGCCAGGTCATTTCCACGCGGATCGGAATGTCGTTCTTGATCGGCACCGTCAAGAACTTCGGCGGATCGATCTTGAACCCGGAAGCGGTGGCAGGAATCGTCCCCGTGATCTTGATCGCATTACCCTGCGCCTCCCGCTTGAATTCGACCTGCTTGAATTGCACCGTCTGGCCGGCGAACTGGATCTCGAGATCGGCTTTGAACGTGGCGGCAGTGGCCGCGGATTCCGGCACGTGGGTGCGCACGGTGATCATGGGGTACTGGCCGCCGCGCACCACCTGAATCATGTGGAGGTCGCGGTTGCTGTCGCCGGAATCGAACGACTTGACCGGTGCGGCGATGAGGAAGTCGCACTCTCCGGTGTGGCAGACGCCCTTGCCGCGCGCTGCGTGGCTCACGCCTTCCGTGGTATGCAGTGGATGATCCACGTGATAGGTGAGCACGGACTTGTCAAGAACCCACTGAGTGTCCGCTCCCACAAGTGCCGCGGGTGCCAGGAGCAGTAGCGTCGTCAGGATTGTCCGATTCATAAGCGTCAGAACTTGAGGGTGACCGAAAGTATGGCGGCGCCGTATGCGATACCCGTGATTGCGGCAACCGCACCATGCGCGCTGGCGATTCCGTGGACCTTCTCGCCGGCGGCGCGCTGATTATATGCCATGGCGCCCAGGATCGGGGTCAGAATCATGCCGGGCCCGTGGATGAAGGCCAGCGCCTTATGCACCAGGATGGGGCCGCGCGTTTTGGTATTCGGTACTTTGGGCGCGAAGATGGCAAAAGCGGCCGTGGTGAGGTAGAGTCCCGCGGTGGTGCCGCCCAGAGCGGCGTGGAGTTCGCGGCCCGAGGCGCTGCTGCTGGCCGTGGAATTCCTGTTGCCCTTGGCCCCACTGCCTGTAAGTAATGTCGCGACCAAGGGGGCCAGCGTGATGAGACCCAGCCGTTGGTGAATCTGGAGCATGTGACTGCGGCGGTCCAGCCGGGCCTGATCCTGAGCGGTCCCCTGCGTGTCGGTAGGGGTGAAGCCGAGATCCTTGAGCGAGGGCGGGGCCCCGGCGGCGGCGGGCGTTTGCAGCGAGACGTTGACGGTGGAGGGGGCATCCTGCCGCACTACCACTTCGTTCAGCGCGAATTTGCCGAAGCCCTCTTTGGAGACCTCCAGCGAATACGCACCCGGAGGCAGATCGGCCAGCGTGTATTCTCCGGCGGTCCCGCTGATGGCCGTGTGGACCGCGCCAGTGGCCGTCTGAGTGGCCTTGACCTCCGCGCCCGCGATCACGGCACCGGCGGCATCCTTCACAACACCCGTAATTTGCGTTGCAGGCGCCTGCGCCATGGCAGCGGCGCAGTACAATACGAGGCTCAAAACGTTCTTTACCATGCGGCGTAGCGACCCTTTCGTAATAGTTCCCTTTTATTATGTACCCAAGCGTGAGTGTTGAGAGACGCTCATCCCGGATAATCGGTTTCCGAAAACCCGAACTCGTTTCGCTCACGACACCGTAGCGTGAAGTCCACCTCACGTCAAGTGGACGGAAAATGCGCTACCCGTAGAAATGGATTCACATTGTCCAAAAGTGGCCTTGTCGGAAGTCTGCAACTACACGCGTTATTTTATTAACGCCTATGCTGTGCCCGGCGACCTCCCAGGCCGCCCCTCTTGGTTGCGGCTATGCCGCCCTGTGGGTCAGTGCCGCACGTAAATCCCTGCCGTGCGGGGTGGGAATCGTGCTTGAACCTGGCCTCCAGCGACGTGCAAGTCAGGCGCTTCTCCCAGGCGATCCGTCAGACCGGCGCCTTCCGGCAGTCCCAGCGGCGACAGATTGCATTTCACTTCGGCCGCGCTGGCCGCGTTGTTCATCAGCACCACCACCGGCCCAGCCGGCCCTGTGCGCGCATACCCGTAAGTCTGATCGCTCACGCATAAATTGACCATCGGCCCGCGGCGCAACGGTTCCAGTTCGCCACGCAGATGGGTTAGACGGCGTACGCGATCCCATATAGCCCGCTCCTCCGGCGTGCGGCCCGCCGCGGTAAAGGCGTTGCGCGCATCCGCGGGCCAGCCGCCCGGAAAATCGCCCCGGTTGTCCGGATCGCCGCCGCCCCGCATGCCGATCTCGTCGCCGTAATAGATCATGGGAATGCCGCGCGCGGTCATCAGGAACGTGAATGCCAGATCCAGGCCCCGCGCGGTGGCGCCCGTATCGCTCATGAAGCGCCCCACGTCGTGCAGTCCCAGAAAGGTCACCAGCAGGCTGGCATTCGGGTAAAGGTAGTCGTGGCCGGTCATGACAGCCACATCGCGCACTGGCTTGCCCTCGGCGAAGGCATGCCGGATAGTGAAGTACGTGGGGAAGTCGAAAACCGAATCCACCCCCGAGTCGACGCCGTCGAAGCGCGCTTGGCCGCCCTGGAAGAACGACACCATGGCTGGATCGCCGTCGAACATTTCGCCCACCACGCGCAGATCGGGATACTCGCGCTTGATGGCCGCCATCCACTCGCGCCAGAAGCGTCGCGGCACATACGGCAGCGTATCTTGCCGGATGCCATCCAAACCGGCGATCCCCACCCACCACAGCGTGTTCTGAATAAGGTAGCGCGCCACCTCTGCGTCGTCCTGGTTCAGATCCGGCAGGATGTCAATGAACCAGCCGTCAAGGGTTGGCGCGCGCAGTTCCGCGGTGGCATGCGGGTCGATCAGGGTCCAGGTCTGCCAGGTGTTGGCAACGTGATGCGATTCGGTGCCATGGAACCAGGTGGGCGTGGGCGGATCCTTCACCCACGGATGATACGGGCCGGTGTGATTGGCGACCTGGTCCTGAATCACTTTGAGGCCCTGCCGGTGCGCGGCGTCCACCAATTCGCGGAACTGGGCCAGAGTGCCGAAGTGCTCCTCGATGCCATAGAAATCCACTGCGCCGTAGCCGTGATAGTCGGTGATGCCCTCGTCGTGGTATCGCTCGCGTTGGTTCAGGCGGTTGACGTTGTCGTACACCGGGTTGATCCAGAGGGCGGTGGCGCCGAGATCCTTGAGGTACGGCAAGTGATCGACGATGCCCTGGAAGTCGCCGCCATGGTAGTAACGCGGCTTCTGCCGGTTGAACAGACCGCGCGACACGGCCGGGTCGTCATTGGAGGGATCGCCGTTGGCGAATCGGTCCGGCATGATCAGGTAGATGATGTCGTCGGGCGAGAAGCCCTGAAAGCGGCCGGCGCGCTCCAGCGGTTCGAGCACCTCGAAGGGCGCGGTGGCCTCGCCGCCGGCCGTAATCAGGCGCAGCGGATGCGGGCCGGGCGTGGTACCTGGCGCAATCGACACATCCACGAACGCGTAGGTTCCGGCCGCGTTCACGCGCGTTGGGCCAATTTGCAGGGCGGGGACGTCGGCGACCACGCGGGCGCCTTCCAGGTTGCGTCCGCGAATCAGCAGGCGCACAGGATTGATGGAATGCCCGATCCACCAGTTGGGCGGCTCGACCTTGGACACTTCGGGCGGCGCGGCGAGCAGGTTGGCCGTGGCGCACAGGAGCATCAGCGCGAGTCTGGGGTTCGGCACAAGGCGATTGTAACCGAAGGCGGCGGAGGTTCACGCCTGGCGGGTGCCGGACTCGCGGAACGGATTCCGCGCTACCACTTGACCGTACCGCTGCCCGTCGTTCAAGTCCTCTGTGTACAGGACTTGCGCCTCGGCCGCTTCGGCCGCGGAAGATTGAGCAGGACCCGGACGATGCTGCCCGCCACGTCGCGCGCCAGGCCTAGCTTGCCCGTGGATACGGCATAAAACTCCTGGACGACCTGAGTACTCACCGCGCCTTGGCCTGCTTGTCCGGATCGCCGCCGCCGCATAGGTACATCAGAGTGCTTGTGTCGAAGAACGGCTAGCGACGTTCATAAATCTCTTCGCGGCGTACAGAACGTGGATCGCGATCAAAGTAGGGCCCGCGGGCGGCTATCGCCAGCAGTTCGTCAGCCGCGGCCCGCGTCCGCCTTTCGTCCGATAAGGTCCCTTCCAGCAACTTGCGCACCAGGGCATTCACGCTGCTGGTGCGCTGTGCTGCATGCATTTTGGCCTTGCGAATCAGATCGTCGGGGAGGCTCAAGGTAATATTGCGTGTTCCCATAGTTCAAGGATAAGGGAAAACCTACTTCTTGCGCGACGCCGGCGGCACCATCCCGTTGGCCCGGTAATAGGCCACCAACAGGCCGTAATGCTCGCCGGCGTGTTCGATGACCGAGAGCCACGGCTGCACGGATTGGTGAAAGCTCTCCGCGGGGCGCGACTTCAGCGTGGCCGTGGCATCCGCGATGGATTTCTCAAGCAGGGCGACCGCCTGTTCCTTGGTCTTGTAATTGGCCGCATCCAGTTCGTCCCACTCGACCTTTTCACCGCGGCCGGCCTTGGCCGCAAAGACGTTGCCCGAGGCGATGTGTACGATCACCGCGCCGAAAGTCCGCATCTCCGGGCGCAGCTTGTAATCGTATTTGTCCGCCGGGAAGTCCTTGGCCATATCCAACACCTGGCGATTGATGTAGGCGAAAGCTCCGGCGATCTGCTCGGCCGGTGTTTTCGGCTGTTGGGCCCAGGCGCCCGCGGCCAAAGCCGCCAGAGCGGCCACCCTCGTGTAACCTGCTGTTCTGAGCATAGTGGTTACAGAATATCACGGCGGACCCTGCCGGCCTGCGGCCGGTGGACCGGCGAGGGCGCCGGTCCGCGGGCGGGGGCGCCCGCCCCACTGCTACGCGTGTCTTCAATTTGAATCGGACAGCCCTGTTGTTGTACACTGATATCTTAGGCCACAAGCTCCGACACGTTTAGTGTGTCCTGGCGCGAAATTCAGAGGTTATCCATGCACGCAATCATCGAGACCGGCGGAAAACAGTACCGGGTTGCCCCTGGCGACGTACTCCGCGTGGAGAAGTTGGAAGGCGAAATCGGCTCCGAGATCGAACTGCCCCTGCGGGCGGTCTTCAAGGAAGAGGGCCAACTGGTCGCCGGCGCAGACCTGGCGCAAGCTACTGTAAAGGGCACCATCGTCGGCAACGGCCGGGGAAAGAAAGTGCTGGTCTTCAAGTTCAAGCGCAAGAAGCAGTACAAACGCACGATAGGTCATCGCCAGGACTTCACGGAAGTGAAGGTGGGCGACATTCTGGTTTAGGTGAAGTATGGCGCATAAAAAAGGGTTAGGCAGTTCCAAAAACGGGCGCGATTCCAACGCGCAACGGCTGGGCGTGAAGGTCTTCGGCGGGCAATTGGTGCCGGGCGGGTCGATCATCGTCCGCCAGCGGGGCACCCCGATCAAGCCCGGCGAGAACGTCGGCTGGGGCAAGGACGACACGCTTTTCGCCAAGGTGACCGGCGTAGTCGAGTACCGCGACCGCGGCCGCCAGGGCAAATTCGTCAGCATCAAGGCAGTGGCGTAACGCCCACCACCTCGCGACTCCCGACTCCCGTACTGAGCCGCGACCGTCAGGGAGCGGTTCCCCCATGTTCATAGATGAAGTTCGCATCCTGGTGAAGGCCGGGGATGGCGGCAACGGCTGCCTGGCCTTTCGCCGCGAGAAGTATGTCCCGCGCGGGGGACCCAGCGGCGGCGATGGCGGCCGCGGCGGCGACATCTTCCTGGTTTCCACCGAGCACCAAAACACGCTCATCCAATTCCGTTTTAATCCGGAGCACAAGGCGCAACGCGGCCGGCATGGAGAGGGCAGCGATTGCACCGGGGCCGAAGGCTACTCGATCGACCTCAAGGTGCCCGTGGGCACGGTGGTCTACGACGAGGCCACCGGCGAGCGGCTGCACGATTTCACGACGGCTGGCGAGCGATTCCTGGTGGCGCGCGGTGGACGCGGCGGCAAGGGCAACGCGCGGTTTGCGACGTCCACGCACCAGGCGCCCACCGAGCACGAGCCCGGCAAGCCCGGCCAGGAGCGGCGCCTGCGTCTGGAACTTAAGCTCCTGGCCGATGTGGGCCTGGTCGGGTTCCCCAATGCCGGCAAGTCCACGCTGATCTCCCGCATTTCCGCGGCGCGTCCCAAGATCGCGGACTATCCCTTCACCACGCTGGAGCCGCAATTGGGGGTGGTCTCGCTGGACGATTACCGCAGCTTCGTGGTGGCGGACATTCCGGGGCTGATCGAGGGCGCGCACCTGGGGCACGGGCTGGGCGTCCAGTTTCTGCGGCATATCGAGCGTACGCGACTGCTGGCGCACTTGGTGGACGTGTCGGAAGCGAGCGGCCGCGATCCTGCCCACGATTTCGAGACGGTGATGGCGGAACTAGCCAGCTTCAGCGAAGACCTGGCCGCCAAGCCGATGATCGTGGTGGCCACCAAGATGGACGCCGCGCAGAACCCCGCTCGCGTGGAATCGCTGCGACAGATTGCGGCGGAACGTGGTTTGGCGTTTTTCGGAATTTCGAGCGTTACCGGACAGGGGCTCGATGAACTGCGCTATGCGATGGCGGAGAGAGTGTTGGTGGCGAGTTAGAGGCAATGCTGTTCACTTAATGATGTTTCGGTGGGGCAGGCGATCGTTTTATGTCGCCTGCCAACGCTCCCAGAAGGCGGCAGACCACAAAGTGCGATGGTCTGCCCCACCAAAGTGAATAGTGTTGGAGTTAGAGGTCGAGGCTTTCGAAGTAATCCTGATCCAGTCGCTTGAGTGTAATCATGGCGCCTATGGCGCCTTTATCGCCGTGGTGGGCCATGATACCCCCGCAGAATGGCATCGCCTCCGGGCTCCCGGCATTGTCCTGCCAACGCTTCGCCTGAACGTAGGGTCATCGGCCCGTTGTGCATAAACTCCATCTCGTCTTCCCCGGCCTCTCTGCAAGAGCCTCCGGACGGCCGGCAAACCCAATGTTACACTGGACCCTGGAGCAAGAACCGTGGACTTCCGGGTATGTCATTGGGTGTCCGCTACTTCATAAGTGACTTCAATGATGTTTAACCCAGCGGCCGAAGAGCCGTTATTGGCCGAGAAAGAGAGGATGAAATGAATAGCGCTAAGGAACTGGTTGCACAAGAGTTGCAGCGCGACGGCAAGATACCCAGCGCGGTGCATGTCACTCGCGGCATGCCGGAGTTTGCGTTGGATACTACCCTGCCGTATCACAATCCGGTGTTCTCTTCCGGCCAGAAAGTGCTCTTCGATTGTTGCGTGTCTTCGCACCTGGGCGGCGGCCTCCAGGGTTGGAAGAAAGCGAGCGGTCCGTTTGAGAACGCCTAGAGAGGTCGGCACTCGATCCGACGCTTGTCCGACGCCAGGCGCAGTTTGGGACCACCACAAGCGCGCGCGAGACGAACCATGAGGGGAGTGGCATTGATCTCGGGGATATCCCTGCTGACGCCGGCATGGTGCGCGGCCGCGGCAGGCACGCCCTTGGCAGTCTGCCCGATCGACGGAGAGTCGCTGGCGCAGATTCGAAAGCGGCATGCGCTCGCCTCCGCTGAAGTGGACGACCCTGTTTACAAGCGAAAGCAGCGATATCAGGGCTTCTGGCTCCGCGATTTATTGCAGGACTTGAGCTATGCGGGTCATCAGAAATCCGACGTGTATGTGCGCTTCCGCTGCAAGGACGGGTATCTTCCGATCATGCCGCTGGCGCGCGCGATGAGCGGCCGGGGATTGGTTGCCATCCGCGACTTGGGTGCTCCGCCGGGAAAGGAGTGGGAGCCCACGTTGGCAAACGGGGTACTCTCGATTCCCGCGCCCAGCTATCTGGTGTGGGTTGCGCCTCCGGGTGACACCGAAGAATATCCATGGCCTTATCAAATGGTTGCGATTGAATTGGTTTCTTCCGCCGATGCGGTGGGCGCAGCCGTTTCCGACAGCTCGAAGAAACCCGGTTTCGATCTTTTCGTGCAGCACTGCTTGAAGTGCCACGCCATCAACGGCGCAGGAGGCACCTTTGGACCGGAACTGAATTCTCCGTGTAGTGTAACGGAGTACTGGAATTCTGGCTTTCTGAACCGGTTTATTGCCAACGCCGCCACTATCAGAGCGGGAACCAAAATGCCCAATTTTAGTGTGCTGTCCGGGAAAGACATCCAAGCCATCGTCGAGTACCTCCGGTACATGGCGAGTCACAAGAAGACCGGCGCGATTTGTCAATCGGGGCGCTGATCTCTTTGCGGCCGCATGCCCGCGCGCCGGATATGATGATCTTTGAGACGGAAACTGCTAGCCGCATCTTACTGGGCCGTGCCATCCATCTTCTGCTTGGTATTGTACTGGCCGGGCCTGCTAGCCTGGTTCCAGCAGGACGACTTCGTGTGGCTGAACCTGCCTAACCAGGCGCACGGATGGGACGGTCTGCTGCGGGCGCTGTTTCAGCCAAACGTGGCCCAAGGAAGCTGGCGGCCGTTGAGCGAGCGCGCGTTCTTCCTGGCGTTCGGCGCCCTGTTCGGGCCCGACCCTCTGCCGTACCGGATTTGGGTCTTCCTCACGCAGTTCGCCAACCTGGCGCTGGTGGCATCCATCACCACGAGGCTGACGCGCTCGCGCGCCGCCGGATTCTGGGCCGCCATTCTCTGGGTAGCGAACAGCAAGCTCGCCACGGTCATGTGCTGGAGCTCGACGTATAACCTGGTTCTTTGCGGGTTCTTCCTGCTGCTGGCCCTGCATTTCTTCCTACGATACATCGAAACCTCCGCGCGCCGGTACTACATTTGGACCTGGGCGGCGTTTCTGGCCGGCTTCCTGGCCATGGAGTCCAACGTGATCTTTCCGCTGCTGGCCGGCAGCTATGCGCTGGCGTGTGCGCGGAAGCATTTCCGCCTCACGCTCCCGTTTCTTGCAGCCTCCGTTGCGTACACTATTCTGCACTTCATCCTGGCGCCCATTCATGCGACGGAGTACATTCTCCATATCGACGGCGCCATTCCGGCCACTCTGTGGACTTACTGGCAAGCGACGTTTGAGCCGTCCGATCTTGCTTACCTCTCGCATTTTTACCGGATTTTCTGCCCCGCGGTCATGGCGGCTTCGACGGCGGCTTTACTGGCCTTCACTCTTTATCAGGCCGTGCGGCGGCGATGGCTGGCGACCGTGCTGCTGGTTTGGTACGTCACAGCGCTGGCCCCCGTCCTTCCCTTGCGCGATCACGTGATGGATTACTATCTGACGCTGCCTGCCATGTGCTTGGCGATGCTGGCGGGCTATGCGCTCGCGAGCGCCTGGCGCGCGGGCACACTTTGGAGGGTGCTGGCCGTAGCGCTCGCCGCCGGCTTCCTGGCGCAGTCATTGCCGGCGGCTCACCGCCGGGCTGTGTGGTATCGCAGCCGCAGCGAGGTGCAAGAGGCGCTGGTGATGGGCGTCGCCGCAGCGCACCAATTGCATCCGGGCAAAACCATCCTGCTCGACGGCGTTGACGACAGCCTTTTCAGCCAACTGATCTCCCAGCGGCCTTTTCTGTTCCTCCGGATTCCCGACGTATTTCTGGCGCCTGGCGCGGAGGATCGCATTGCGCCGCATCCGGAGTGGGGCGGTGTATCGAGATTCGTATTGCCGGTTGACGAAGCGCGCCGCGGGCTCGATTGGGATGAGATCGTGGTTTATCGCGTGGGGCAAGGACCGCTTAGAAACATCACGCATGATTACGTGCTTCCAGACGGCCGGGTGCGCGCGGAGGGGCCACTGCGCCTCGACGTGGCGGATCAGCTCGCCGCGGACCGCCTCGGGCCGGAATGGTATGGCCGGGAATCCGGGTTCCGTTGGATGCCGCGCACTGCCAGCCTCCGGATGGCGGCCCCGCGGGCGCCGGGCCAGAAGCTGTATGTGACCGCCGTTTGCCCGGCCGCCCAGCTCGAGAAGGGGCCACTCGAAATGACGCTAACGGTGGGCGGTATTCGCCTGCCGGCGGTCAGGTTCACGAAAGCCGACGTGGAAGCTACATTCGCGTTTGCGCTACCGGCTGGCCTTGGGAGCGCCGACATCGACGTCACGGTGGAAGTGAACCGTACCGTGCGCGTCGGCGCGGATCGGCGGGACCTCGGCCTCGCCTTTGGCCGCTTTGAAATCAAATAGCGGGCGCGACTCTTCGCGCTCAGGCGGGCTCGCGCAGTTTGTCCAGGAAATGAAACAGCGTCACGCCGACCACGGCGTTCAGCAATCCGAGCACCAGCGTGAGCTGAATTTCAAAAGGAATCTGGCGGCCCAGCAGACCGCGCGCCAGCACCCAGTAAAGCAACTGGTGGAAGAAATAGAAGAAGAACGTCAGCAGGAAGCGGATCACCGAGTGTTCCACGTCGATGCGCAGGCCGACCGAGGCGGCGAAGTATCCGACCAGGGTCTTGACGATGCCGAACATGCCAAGCGGCTGCTTGATGGACAGGGAGTCCTGGGCCAGGCCGATGAAGGCGCCGATAAAGAGCCCGCCGATCTGGCTGCGGCGCATCAGCGCGAAGTAGATGGTAACCAGCAGCGGCAGCTCCAGGTATCCCAGAAACTCGAGGAAGCGCGGAACGTAGACCTGGAAGAGGATGGCGGCCAGCGGCACAGCCAGCATCACGCGCGCACGGAAACGCGAGACCTGCTCGCGCTGGTTGCCGACCAGGTAACGATCGCCGTATTCGGTCATTGGTCCCGGGGCGGCTGCTGCGACGCAGGCGGCGACGCGGGGACCGGGCGCCGCGGCGACGCGGCGAGTCCGGTTTTCGCGGCTCCGTTCTGGTTGGGAATGCCCTGGGGGGGTGCCGGCTTCGCCGGCGCCTGCACCGTTGACGGATTCGCCGCGTCTCCGCGTCGCCGTGTCTCCGCGTCGCTCCCCTCCGCTCCGGCCGGCGGCACCTTGATGTTAAAGTCCGGCGGCTTCGTGCCCGGCGCGCCCTCGCCGAATTTGTGGTTCTCGGCGGCGCCGATCTGCCGGTATTTGTCGAGCAGCCGGTCGGCATCGGTTCCAACGGGGCCGGCCGGCTGAACCGCCTGTTCCCCCGGAGCCGGAGGCGGCGGCGTGCCGAGATAGATCGGCGCATTGGCGGGCGGCACTTCGGGGATGGCCTGATGCACGCCCACCAGCACAATCAGGACGGCCTCTAATCCGCGGTCGAGGCCGCTCGGTTCCACCAGAACTTCCTGATAGGGCGAACTGGCGCGTACCACCCGCACCACCCCCACTGGAAAGCCTTTGGGAAAGATGCGGTCGTCGCCCGAAGTGAAAAACGTTTCGCCGACCTCCACTTTCTCCTCGCTCGGCACGTAGTCCACCTTGCAGGTCGACTGGCCTTGTCCCTTGAGCGTGCCCACCACGCGATTCTTCTGGGAGACCACGCCGGCCGCGAACTCTGGGTCGGTCACCAACATGACTTCGGAAGCCGTGGGATAGGCGGCGATCACTTTGCCGACGATGCCATCGGGCGTAACCACGGCCATGCCCTTCTCCACGCCGGAGCCGGAGCCGCGATCCACGAAAACCACTTTCGAACTGGCGCCCGCGCCGGCCGCAATCACGCGCGCCGCGATGGTTCTGGATTGCGTGCGCTGCTGGAAGGCTACCAGCGCCTTGGCGCGATCGGCCGTCGAGATCTCGGTCTTAAGAAACTGATTCTCCATTTTCAGGCGGTCGAGATCGGCCTGCAGGCGGCGGTTATCCGCGCGCGCATCGTGCATCAGGATATAGTTCTGGAAGAAGCCGGAGGTCCCGCCGCGGACCGCCTCCAGCACGCGCGCCAGCGGCGTGATGGCAGTGATGGACCACACGCGCACCATGCGCACGTCCTGATCGTTGCGCACCTGAACCGCGATCAGCACGAGCTGCGCGAAAATGACCAGCAGCAGTACGGTGATATTGCGGTAGCGATTGAGCAGCGTTTCCATGGCTAAAGCCGGCTGAAAGCCGGCTGCGGCCAAGATTGGCCGCCCCACAAAGTCTCTAATCGATCGATATCTTCCTCAGCAGCCTGAAATCGCTGAGCATTCTGCCGGTGCCCA
>OBLW0100003405.1_pt1 | contig 12404 bp, 12 predicted proteins | sample 1520161 | NCBI WGS metagenome assembly OBLW01 (sample SAMEA3539309, study PRJEB22396) | soil metagenome | biome: tundra; feature: field; material: soil | place: USA | collected 2010-05 | depth 0.15 m
CCATCCGCGAGGTACATGACGACCTCGGGGCTGTTGCGAGAGAGCATCGTCAGGATTCTTCCGAAGACTCCTATGACCATTTCCTGGATGAAGTAATACGACTTGCCGGCTTCGAGATTCATCTCAAATCCGTTCGCATTTTCAGACTGTGAAATGAGCGAATATTTTCCCGGATCGACGTAGGCGATGCTATACGTACCCATCTCGTTTACCGCGATGACCTTGCCATTGGCATGCAGCTTGAACTCGCCCCCATGCCCGGTGGCGCGCGCAGTCAGCGGGGGACAGACGACAATAATGGTTGCCTTATCTGACTTCACCTCAGGCAATGGATGAGCCGTCCGGTCGAGCTTGATCGAATACTTGGACTTCCAATCCGGGATACGGCTCTTGTCCATGTCACCGTCCTTGTCGACAATCGACTCCCCCTTTTCGGGATAATTCGCAATCGTCACGCGTTCGCCAAACAGACTTTGGCTTTTGGCGGTTGCCTTATCGTAAATGGCTCTCGGGAGGACTAGCAGTACCTTCTCCGAATGGTCCCCTTGACGGTACTCCAGGTAGAGCCAGCGATCATGTACATGAACGCTCGCAATCCACGTGGCCCCGTGCGTATCCGTATCGAAGACAACCTTGGTGATGTCGGAATACGGAATAGCGAACTGATCGCCTGCACCACTGCGAAATGTCAGTTTCTGACCGTCATCTTCAAAGCTGAGTACGCCGATCTTATCCACCAGTTCCCGCTTTTCCGCGCTCTTGTGCCGGCGAAATTTGACGCCCTCGAACCTGGTATCTTCTGAAAAGAGCAAAGAGATGCTGAGGAACAAGAAAATGGCCAGATACGCCGCTTTTGACATGCGCCGCCCTCTCTGCGGTCTAACTCGGAATTCCCCATCGAACCCGAAAAACGGCACCATAGTACATCCTTGGGAATTGGCAGACTAACGAAAAATCCCCATCTCACTAACTACGGCCGGTCCGGGTCGTAGTGCGACCGCCTTGCCTACGTCAGTTGACGACCCGCGCCCTTCGGCGGCCAGAGAGCGCGTTGCGAGTCCACGGGCCCTCAGCGTATCGTTCCCGGTTAGGAGAGTGTTCCTATGGTGCGGACTTATGGACTAACGCATATTAACCTTGTGGTGCGAGATGTGGAGCGCTCTCTGCGATTTTACGGGCAAGTTTTCGGCGTGGAGGAATACGGGCGGACCGAAGGACTGGTCCACACGAGGACGCCGGGCTGCCAGGATGTCATCACGTTTGATGAGCATTCGCCGGGTGCCGGCGAGTCAGGAGGCATCCCACACTTCGGCTTCCGGCTTGTTTCACCCGGGGACATCAATGCGGCTGTCGAGGAAGTCGAGCGCGCCGGTGGCAAGCTGCGGCGGCGGGGGGAATTCTGTCCTGGCTGCCCCTACGCCTACGTCAGCGACCCGGATGGCTATGAGGTCGAAATTTGGTATGAGTGAAGCAGCGGCGCCAGCACTTCGATTCGAGTTACCGCCTTACAACTCCCGCATTGTCGGCAAACAGAAAACTATGAGATTGTTATTGCGGAATCGCGATAACACTAACTATGGCCCGTCCGGGTCAATGAGTGCTATCGCCGGATAGCCTAAATTATCGGGTTACGGCTTGATGATCTGCGTCCGTCCGTCCTTGTTAGTCAGGGCGAGAGACGGATCTCCGCCCTCGGCGCTCAACACAATATAGGTGGGATCGATCCCTCCGCCCAGAGTAAGTCCCGAGCCTTGCTCCGAGGTCGTGATCTTCACCGATGGGCGTCCGTCGGCGCGGATCAGCCGAAAGCGCACTGTTTCGGGGTAGATCTTCCCGTCCTTGGCAACGGAACCGTCTGCCATTATTGCGGGGCCTGCCGGTACGAGTTGGATCGATGCTCGAACTTTTCCTTGCGCATCCACGATCTCAAGTCCGCTGCCCCGAAGGACCGGTAAAGCGTCGCTCGCTTCAACCATCCGTGTCCGGTGAAACAACAGAAAAAACAGGATTCCGAGATTGACCAGGGTCAGGAGAGTGAGTATCCGCCCGTCCTTCATCATTCGATCCTCCATCGAGACCAGCAGTCTTAGGCGCTGATGCCCTTGTCGATTCTAGCGCCGACTAAGACTAATAAATCATGTACCGATTGGCGAAATATCCCCCATAACACCATCGCGGGACACCATGTTTGAAAACATCGAAAGCAATACGACCAAAGGCCCCCTCGGTGGGCACGTATCGGTGATTTCATTTTTTTTTAAGATGATCTATTGGAATCATCGAGTTACGGGGCTAACACCCGCAAAATCTTTGATTCTAAAAGGGTAAAATGCATAATCTTGAAACATAAGGAGTTATGGGCGTTTTTACTGGCAATTTTTGAAACTCCTTAGCGCCCTCAAGGGTCAGCATGACGATGATTTCCTTTTTTTTAGGATGATCTATTGGAATCATCGAGTTACCGACTGAATCCCGCAAAATCCTTGGTTCTAAAGGGGTTAAAGTCATAACCTAGAGAGATAAGGACTTGGGAGGTGGTTTTGCTTGCAGTTTGGGAAGCCTCCCGAAAATGAAAAAGGGCGCGGAGAGAATCCGCACCCTTTTCTGGTGTCTAGTTCTATTGTATCGATTCCCATCGGGTGACCGGACACTCCTGGCAACTTTATTTGCTTGGGGTATTCATAGAGTTGCGGGGAAATCGTCGCGGGAGGGGCTTGACAAGTTTTTGCTGGATCGGCGAGGAAAAGCAGATTCTTCGCTTCGCTTCAGGATGACAAGACGGTTAATGCTGCGATCGGTCCGCCGGGCCGCTGTCGATTCGGTCAGGTTAGATCGGCGAAAAGCTGGGGACGCGCTTCCGAGGTTTAGAATTTTGATCAAGAGGCCGACCTTTATGAGTTTCTATTTCCGGATTTCTCATTGTGTTGTCTTTCTGCTTGTGGCTCTCGTTGCGCAAGCCGAGCAGGCGCCGGCACCCGTACCGAACACCGATGCGTCATACCCGGACAGCAGCGAAGCTCTGCAGCAACAACTGCACGACACGATCGAGGCTGTAAAATCCAAAGACACCGCTAAAGAAGCTGCGCTGATCCGCGCCCTAATCATGCCCGAGGACGCCACATGGTTCACCGATGAGTTTGGGCCCGCTTTTGGACCCCGATTAGCGGCTGCTTATCAAAAGAGCGGGGCGACATTGCAGCGGGTCATACAAGACGCGTACGAAGGAAACGCGGAGCGCGATTGGTCTCAACCAAAGATTTTTCGCTATTCAGATCCCGCCACGGTGGACTCACCCACCGACAATTTCTTGAATTGCATGGATGTAATCGTACCGCTCTACCAAACCGCATTTAACGGCAAGTACATGGCCTATCAACTCGTCACTAAAGCCGATGAGCCAGGGAAGGGTAAAATCGCCTCAGGCGATCTACCCGGTTACTACGTTTACGTAAAAGGCGGCTTCCGATATCTTCCGCAACAGATTTTTTTCCTGCTTCCGGACGAGCGTCCCATTCGCATTCAACTCGACATGAAGATCATGCGGTCGAAAATAAGCGACTACGATCAGATCGGCAGTGAGACCTTCAAGAAGTTGATGAATCTGCGCAACGCAGGAAAACCCACCATCGGCAAGGTGGTGATTCACTTCGTGGTCGGTACCGATGGCAAAATAAAAGAGATGAATGCCATTGAGGGAACGCCGGATCTCCGAGATCTATTCTTGGAAGAGGTAAAGCAGTGGACCTTCGAACCTACCAGACTCGACGGAGACCCGGTTGAAGTAGAGGTGAACCTCGAGACTGGCGTTAAGGCCAACGGACATTATTGAAGAATCCCCGATGGCCCGATCACCAGATGACCCGATGATCACTTCCCCTTAAACACGGCCGGACGCTTCTCCAAAAACGCCGCCGTTCCTTCTTTCTTGTCGTCCGTGGCGCAGCACACGCCAAACAGAGAAGCTTCCAGAAACATTCCCTCGGCCAAAGTCATTTCCATCCCTTTATTGACGGCTTCCATCGCGTACTGCACGGCCAGCGGAGCGTTCGCAATAATCTTTGCTGCAATCGCCTCCGCCCGCGGAATCAACTCCGCCGCCGCCGTCACTTCATTGACCAGCCCGATGCGATGCGCTTCCTGCGCCGTAATCATTTCTCCGGCCAGCACCATCTGCATCGCCAGCCCCTTGCCCACCAACCGCGGCAAGCGCTGCGTCCCGCCATATCCCGGAAGGATCCCCAGTTTCACTTCCGGCTGCCCGAACTTCGCATTTTCGCTGGCGAGACGCATGGTGCAGGTGAGCGCCAGTTCGCATCCGCCGCCGAGCGCAAATCCGTTGACACAGGCAATCACCGGCTTGCCCAGATTTTCGATCAGGTTGAAAACGTTCTGGCCGCGATGGGCGAACTCTTTGCCCGAGACAGGGTCGCGTTGTGCCAGTTCGCCAATATCGGCGCCCGCAACGAATGCCTTCTCGCCCGCGCCGGTCAAAATCACAACGCGGATCGAGGCATCGTGCTTGAGTTCATGAAAAGCATTTCTCAGTTCTTCGATGGTGGCCCCGTTGAGCGCATTGAGCACCTTGGGACGGTTGACGGTGACGTAGGCAATCGAGTTTTTCTTTTCGAGAAGGATGTTTTCGTAGGTCATAGAATTTTAGGACTTAAGGTTCGTATCAGGGTATGCCTTCAGGCATACCGCAAATGATGTCTTATAAATCTGCCTTTAGGCGTTGTTCTCGTGACGGATTTTAGCTGATTCCAGACGTGCTGTGGGAAGGCCATTGCAGTTCAAGATGACGCAAAAAGGCCCCCGGAGGAACGGTTGGAATTTGCTCCTCACGGTCTAACGTGCAATCTGGCCCGACAGGTAAGGGATCTCCATGCGCGGCCAGAGAGTCCACATAAACACGCGCCGCCTTCGTGGCATTGCGCAGAGCTTCATTCTCGGTCTTTCCATCCACATGAAGACCTTTGAAAGCGGGGCAGAAGGCATGGAACAGATCGCCGTCCGGTTCCACGATCACGGTGAATTTCAAGCGTAGTCGAGCCGCCTTGGCTGGCTTTCGAACCGTGCGTTTCGTGGCTGTGGTCCTCACGACGGATGCCTCTTTTCCCTTGTCTTCATGATACACACTCCATGAATCTACAGACCCTTTGCCAAGACTGCAATCTCGGGAAAGGACGGACTTCAATAAGGTAGGCCGCCAAGCGGCGGACGTGCTATACTTGTATAGCAAGAGGAAAACCACATGCTAGCCATCCGGCTGCCCGCAAGCATCGAAAAGCGCCTCGACCGTCTCGCGAAGCGCACCGGCCGCACCAAGACTTACTATGCCCGCGAGGCGATCATCGAACGCTTGGCTGACCTGGAAGCAGTGTATTTGGCCGAGCGGCGGTTGGAGGGAATTCGTGCCGGCCGCAGGAAGACGGTTCCGATCGAAAAAGTGATGCGCCGCTATGGCTTGGGCGATTGAGTTCGACATCGCTGCTCAGAGAGAACTCAATAAGCTCGATCCCACCATCTCACGCCGAATTCTGAAGTTCCTGCTGGAGCACGTGGCCAAACTGGACGACCCACGGCGCATCGGTGAGCGGCTCCAGGGAAGGCTCCATCATCTTTGGAAGTATCGCGTGGGCGATTACCGTATCCTCTGTTCGTTCAAGCAAGAAATATTGGTTGTCCTCGTCCTTGAAATCGGTCACCGCCGCGAAATCTACAAACGCTAGCACTTACCGTTCGTGGGCTGTCACTTCTGCAATCTGACTTCTTACTTCTGCAATCCTAAAACTTCCCCGCCACCGGCTTCTCCGGATTCGAATAATCGTAAAACCCGCGCCCCGACTTGCGCCCATACCACCCCGCCATCACCATCCGCTTCAGCAGCGGTGGCGATGCAAACCGCCGCTCCTTAAACTCGTCATACATCACATGCGTAATGTAGTAAGTCGTATCGAGCCCAACAAAATCCAGCAAAGTAAACGGCCCCATCGGATACCCGCAACCCAGCTTCATCGCGTTATCGATATCCTCGATCGACCCGACGCCCTCTTCATAGGCTCGGACGGCATCGAGCAAATAAGGCACCAGCAGCCGGTTGACGATGAATCCCGTCTTATCCGATGTCCGCACCGGAACCTTCCCCAGTTTTTTCGCGAACTCATAGGCGGCGTCGTAAACGTCAGGCGAGGTAGCAATCGTCTTCACGACTTCGACCAGCTTCATCAGCGGCACGGGATTAAAGAAATGCAGCCCAATCATTCTTTCCGGCCGCTTCACCGCCGTCAAAAGCTCAGTCACCGAGATGGAAGAAGTATTCGAGGCAAAGATCGCATCTTTTTTGACTATGGAGTCAATCGACGCATACATTTTCTTCTTCTCCTCAACGTTCTCGATGATGGCCTCAATCACAATGTCGCAGTCGGCCAGGTCCGTTTTGTTAGTAGTGCCCTTAAGCCGCGCCCGAATCTCGTCCTTCTGCTGCGGAGTAATCCCGCCCTTGTCTACCGGACGCTCAGCAAACTTAGCCAGCGACTTGTCGATTCCCGCAAAACCCTTGTCGAGATACTTCTGCTCGACTTCGAGCACGGTGACATCGAAGCCGGCAGTCGCGCAGACTTGCGCTATGCCGGAACCCATCAGGCCACAACCGAGAACACCGACATTTTTGATATTCATGTAGCTCCACTTTTATTGAAGACTTGTATCTGCGCTGAAGTTGACAATCCGAATTGCTTTGAAAGGGCAAGCCTCAGCCGCGCCATATCTCGCCGCAAAAATAGACGGCCGCCTTTAGCCGCTGGGGAAATCTAACTCTCAAACCGTTTCGCTTCTTTGAAAATGTTTTCTGAAAGGAAGCCGTGCCGCCCAAATCAACCCCCAATCCAACAAAACATTCAGAATGGCGCCCAAACTTCCGGCAAGCGTCCCGTGCCAGCCGCTACACGCCGCAACATGCGGTTGAATGCCGGGGTCAAACAAGTCGCAGATCTTGAATGCCGGTTCCAGGCCAGGCATTAAGGGGAACACAATCCAAAACCATGCCGCACACCAGAAGACGAGATTCGCCGCGATCGAGATAACTAACGATCTCACCGGCCAAGTCACGATGCCTCCATCCTACTGAAAGCTCTCCACCACCATAGCAATCCCCTGCCCCCCGCCAATACACGCCGTTGCCAGCCCATACTTCTTTTTCCGCCGCCGCAACTCATAGAGCAGCGTAATCACGAGGCGCGTCCCCGTCGCTCCCAGCGGATGGCCCAAGGCAATCGCCCCGCCGTTTACGTTTACTTTTTCGCGATCGAGCCCCAATTCTTTTTCCACCGCCAGATACTGCGCCGCGAACGCCTCGTTCACTTCGATCAAGTCGATGGAATCCAGATTCATCCCCGCACGCTGCAGCGCATTCTTGGTGGCCGGAACCGGGCCGCTGCCCATAATCTTCGGATCGACGCCCGCGATTCCCCAATTTACGATTCGTCCGAGGGGACTGAGATTTCTCTTCTGCGCCTGCTCCAGCGACATCACCACCACCGCCGCCGCGCCGTCGACAATTCCGCTGGCGTTGCCCGCCGTCACTGTCCCATTCTTGCCGAAGGCCGCCCGCAGCTTCGCCAATCCCTCCATCGTCGTCTGCGGACGCCGGTGATCGTCTTCCGTCAGCATCTCTCCCGTCGGCTCGCCTTTCGAATTCCGCAAAGGCACCGGCGTCAGTTCTTCTTGCAAACGCCCCGCTTTATAAGCCTCGTCGGCTTTCTGTTGCGAGCGCAGCGCGAACTCATCCTGCGCCTGTCGGGTAATCCCCTGCTGCTCGCCATAGAGTTCGGCCGTCGCCGACATCTGCATGCCGCAATACGTATCCAGCAGCGCCACCATCAAGGAATCTTCGATCTTTCCGCCTGGAGCCAGCGTAAACCCATCCCTCCCGCGAATGGAAAACGGCGCCTGCGACATGGCTTCCATTCCGCCCGCTAACACGATTTTCGCTTCGTCGGTCTGGATCATCTGGGCCGCGCTGACAATCGCCTGCATCCCCGACCCGCACAGCCGGTTCACGGTTAGCGCCGGACTCTCAATCGGCAGGCCCGCGCGCAACGCCACATGCCGCGCTCCGTACAGCGCGTCGCCGGAAGTCTGCTGGGCATTACCAAACACTGCATGATCGAATTCCTTGGCTTCGACGCCGGCGCGCTCGATAGCAGCCTTAGCCGCAACCGCGCCCAGTTCCTGCGCTGTATAGTCTTTGATCTTTCCGCAATAGCGGCCAAAAGGCGTACGTATGCCGCTGACGATAGCAATATCTCCAGGTTTCAACATGAGTCCCGCTTATATAAATAGGATGCCTGGCCAGAAGCCAACTTGTGAGTTTAACAGGAGGGGAAGTCGTTGGTCGTTAGTCGTTAGTCGTTCGGAAACCGCGTAACAGCCAGACTCAGGGACCATCGCAGCAACCGACGGCAATTGCGAGAGTCCCCACCATGATTCTCTCTGCGAACTCTGCGTACTCTGCGGTCAAAGGTGTGGGGTTTCTCGGCGTCTCGGCGGTGAAAAAAGCTACGCCACCGCCGCCGCAGCCGCGTACTTCGGCGCTTGGCACACAATTTTTCCCGGCCCCTGCGTCGTCGCCTGCTCCAGCGCGTGATCGGCGCGATTCGCCACCTCAGTCACAATATCCACCGGATCGAAGTGCGGACGCATCACCGCTTGCGCCAGCCCGGCGCTGAACTCCACCTCGCGGCTCCGGCCCGGAAAACGCACCTCCGCCAGCAGGCGCTTCAATTTGTCCACCGCCAGCAGAGCTTCCTTTTCGCCCGTGTCGCCGAGCACCAGCGCGACCGTGGTCGCTTCATAGCGGAACGCCAGATCGTTGGTCCTGATGTTCGCCGAAACCATCTGCCCGATCTGTTCCATCACCGCGATCACGGCCGGTTCTCCATATTCTTTGATTAACGCGTTGCGCCGTCCAAATTGCATCAGCAAGATCGTTACGGTTGTTCCTTGTTGCAGTGCGCGCCGTGTCTCCGCCTGCAACAGGTCGAGATACGAAGCCCGCTTCAGCAAGCCTGACTTTTCGTCGGTCACCGAAAGATTTTTTACGAGCCGGCGCAGCCCGGCATTGTTGAGCGCGATCAGCACCTGGTCGCTCAGCGTCCGAATCACCAGCACTTCCGCCGCCTGCCACGTCCGGCGCGCATTTTGCGTCAGGATCAACACGCCGATCTGCTCCGTTCCCTCGGTCAGCGGGAGCGCCAGCAGCGATTCGACGTGCAACTCCTCAACCGCGCTCCGCATATCGATAAACTCGGGCGCGTTCTTCGGATCGCTAATCATCACCGTGCCGCGCGCCACCGCCAGATCCTGCACCGTCTCCACCAGGCTGATCAGTGCGGCCGCGCTCGCGGTAATCAGCCCATCTGCGTGATATTCCTGCACGCTCGACGGCGGCAGGCCGGGTTTGCGAAGCGCCACAATACAGCGCGCCGCCTTCCAGTTCGAGCCAATTTCATTGGCCGCCGTTTTCAGAACGCCTTCTGCATTTCCCTGGTGATAGAGCTTGCGGGTAATCTCGGCGACCTTCGCCAGGCTACTGACGTCGGCCGCATCGCTCGCGTTGGCCGCCCGTGTGTCGGGAACCGCGGTATGCGTTGCCGCCGGAGCCGCTGGCTCTACGTTTTGCGGCGGTGCCACGGCCGGAGCAGGCGCGGCCGCCTTCGCATACTGACGCTCAATCCCCGCCGCCATGTACAACTTCTGCAGTTCCGGATTGCGTTCTTCCTCGTGCGGAAAAAGTTCCTGAATGCGCTGCAGACGCTCAATCGCCTTCGAGCGCATCCCGTACTGGACCAGGATTTCGGCCTGCAGCATGAGATCTTGCAGGGCCGCCGCTCCCAACGTCGGTTCCGGAACCTTAACCTCCTGGTCTTCTTTCTTTACCCGCTCGAAGCGGGAGGCAATAACTTTGAAGCGCTGATCGTCGATCTTGCCGCGTAGCGCCTCCAGCCGTCGCTGGTGCCCGGGTTCGTAGGGATCCACCTCCGCCGCGCGATCCAGACACTCCCCCGCTTTCTGGTAATCGTGCTTCACGCAATAAAGATCGAACAGCTTCAGCAAAGCCTGGGCATAGTCGGTTTCACGGTTCGACGCATTGAAAAGCTCGGCCATGAATTCCAGCATTTCCGACGACGGACGATGCGATGCGAGCAACTCCTGCATGGTCGCGATGAACGAGCGCCGTTCCCCGCGCCGCCGCTGAAAGGCTTCGAGCTTGCGCGCCAGCGCCACCGCCTCAACATCCAGTTCCGACTCGATCATCTTCCCAATCAGGGCCACAACCTGGTGCATGCGCGCCGGATTCTGCTCGAACAGCTGCCAGAGCAAAGGTTCGCTCTCCAGGCAGCGGTCGGCCGCCAAAAGCGCCTGCACATAATGACTGCGGAGTTCAACCGAGGCGTCCGGGTCATTGACCAGCGGCTCGAAAATAAAGATCGCCGCTCCCGCCTCGCCCCGTGCCAACAGGCTTTTGCCGTACGACACGGCAATCTTCGAATCCGCCGGATTCTCCGAATAGGCGCGCTCGAACCACTGGCTTCCATTGGCCCCGGATGCTTCCGCCATTTCCGCCAACTGCAGGAACGACTGCGAAGCCATGACATGCTCGCCCAGTTCCGCCGAGAACTCCGCCACCCGCAGATGATTGGCCTGCGATGGATCAAGACTTGCGATCCGGCGCAATACCAGCAGTCCCTCTTCTTGTTTGCCCTGGCGGAGCAGATCTTCGAGCGCATTTTCATACGTGCCAATCGCCAGTTTCTTGTTGGAGTTCTCCAGCAACTGCCCGAACCGCACTTTCTGTTCCCAGCTGGGGTTGGTGTAGCGCGCCAGTTTCTTGTAGGTCAGGCTGGCGCGCGTGGCCTCCGCGGCCGCCACCTGGCGCTCGAACAGCTCCCCCATCAGCTTCACCGCCTGCGCTCCCTTGTTCAAAGAGAGACAGAGGTCCGCCGCCATCTGCCTTACATTGTCGTTTTGGGGATCGCTCTCAAGGATTTGCAGGTATTCCGCCAGGGCATCGGCGGTCTTCCCTTTTTGCAAAAGCTTCTCCGCCTTGTCCACACGGCGAGCTATATCGGAACGATTCGGAGATTCGGACATGATCGGACTTAAGAGAGAGAAATCCACCTTGATTCTAGGATTGGGGCCCAGCGCCAGCAACGCGCTTCGCCCATCCACGGATTACGAAAGTCACCCGGCGGCTCCCGCTCCATCCCCTCGGCCGCAAAGGCTCAATTCGAAGGCTCGCCAGAGTACTGATGTTCCCCTCGATTCGCGCCGATTTTAACCAGCGAGGACTTCCTCGTCTTTTCCCGCCCTATGGCTAACGACGCCACCATGGCTTTGCGCCGCCGCATCCGGCTTCCCGAGTTTGCCAACCTGCGCCCGACTCGGTTCCTCAGCCTCATGGTGCTACTCCTCATGGCCGCTCAGGCCATTGGCCTTCTGGTATTTGGCACCGGAAACGTGGGCTTCGGCTTGGCTGAGGCAATGGTCGCGCTTACGAATCTTCTCGCTCTTGCTTGCGTCTGGGGAGTCTATCGCCGCGCCCACGGGACGATTGCGGTCTTCTGGTTCCTCTTTATCCTGGTCCTCGTGTTTTGGCTTGTTCCAACTGCTTTGCACGCCTACGACAGCCTGTTTAACAAGACCACACTTTCGGATTCGACCTGGCGCCTTCTGTTTTGCCTCTATGGCGCTCCGATTGTGATGATGCTCTTCCTGCCCCGCATCTCCGGACGCGCGCGGCCGAAGTTCGAGACCTTCCTCGATCTCTTTCAAATTGCGGTCGTCATCGGTCTCACTTATTCGACCTTCTTCTTCATTCCCGCGCAGCACATGCTGCCCGACGATGCGCTGCTCCATAACGTCAGCATCAGTAACGTGCAGAGCCTGCTGCTTCTCGTTGCGGTTTCGGTCCGCCTGCGTTTTGCGCAGAAGGGCTCCACCCGAAGTCTCTTGCAGCGGCTCGCATTTTTTCTGCTCTTCTGCGCGCTCGCAACCTTCATCGGCTATTGGATCGACCTGCATGGTTATTTGACGGGCGCGGCCTGGTTCAATCTGGCCTGGACCCTCAACCAGGCTCTCCCGGCTTTCATTGCCATCACGTGGAAATCGCCGCCCGAATCCGAATCGGATTCCGAGCCGCTCTCGTTTGCCAGGTTTCTGGCCACGAATCTGACCCTGGTCGCCATGCTCGTGAGTCTCAGTCTGCTCATGGACCACTGGAAACAGGCAAACGGAGACACTCTTGCCGACATCGCCATCGTTGCCTCGCTGCTGGCCTTCACCGTCCGATTGGCCCTCACCCAGTTTCACCAGCAAAAAGAAATTGCCCAACGCAAGGCCGCGCA
>OBLW0100003406.1_pt1 | contig 12404 bp, 10 predicted proteins | sample 1520161 | NCBI WGS metagenome assembly OBLW01 (sample SAMEA3539309, study PRJEB22396) | soil metagenome | biome: tundra; feature: field; material: soil | place: USA | collected 2010-05 | depth 0.15 m
CTTCTCAAGCAGATTGCCAACGCCATCACTGCGAATCATCCTGATGTCCACGTGCTGGTTCTGCTCATTGACGAACGCCCGGAGGAGGTCACCGATTTCCAGCGCTCCGTGAAAGCGGAAGTAGTTGCGTCCTCCAACGACCAGGACTTGGAGACCCATGTGCGCCTGTCGCGCTTCATGATCGAGCGCTGCCGGCGCATGGTGGAGGCGGGCAAGGACATTTTTGTGCTGCTCGACTCCATAACGCGCGTGGCCCGCGCCTATAACAGCGTCCACGGCGGCAGCGGCCGCACCATGACGGGCGGTGTTGATGCTCGCGCCCTGGAGATCCCACGCAAGATGTTCGCCTCGGCGCGCAAGATCGAAGAAGGCGGGTCGCTGACCATACTTGCCACCGCACTGGTGGATACCGGCTCGCGCATGGACGAGCTGATCTTCCAGGAGTTCAAGGGCACCGGCAACATGGAGCTGATTCTGGACCGGAAGCTCTCGGATCGGCGCCTGTTCCCGGCTATTGACATTCCCAAGAGCGGCACACGCAAGGAGGAGAAACTCTTCCCGAAACACCAGATTGAGGCAGTGCGGAAGCTGCGCCGGACGATGGTGGATTTGAACCCGGTCGAAGCGATGGAAACGCTGCTCGGCGCGCTCAAGAAACATAAGACCAATGATGAGCTGCTGGCTAAGCTCATGTGACGGGCTGAAGTGTTGAAGCGTTGGAAGCTTTGACCTCGCGCCCCAGGCCAACGGAGGACCGGCGTACACGACCGCCTTTGGCGCGGATGTTGCAGATCCATCAAGCCCTGCAATCGGGCAGTTATCCGAACGCGAGTACCCTCGCCAGCCAGTTGGAGGTCTGCACCAAGTCCATTCATCGGGACCTGGAGTTCATGCGCGATCGTTTGGAGCTTCCGATCCAGTACGACGGCAAGCGGTTTGGGTTCTTCTATACCGAGCCCGTCCAGGCTTTCCCAACCCTGCAAATCACAGAAGGCGAACTCTTCGCGCTCGTGGTGGCGGAGAGGGCCCTCCAACAATATCGCGGCACCAGTTTCGAAAAGCCGCTGTTAAGCGCCCTGCAGAAGATGGAGCAGTCCCTGCCCGACACGATTTCTCTCAGCCTGACCGACGTGGAGCAGACTATCTCCTTCCGCACGAGCACCGAGCCGATTCTGGACCTCGGCATCTTTGACACGCTGGCCAAGGCCACCACCGCGCGCCGGCAATTGGAGCTCACCTATCGCAAACCTGGCCAGCAGCAGCCCGAGCAGCGCATCGTAGATCCCTATCACCTGGCCAACATCAACGGCGAGTGGTTCCTCTTTGCCTTCGATCATTTGCGCAAAGACCTCCGCACGTTCGTGCCTGCACGCATCAAAGCCATTCGGCCGACCGGGAAGACGTTCGAGCGCCGCAGGAGGTTCTCTCTCCATGAGCGTTTGCGTGGCAGCTTCGGCGTGCAGTCCGGCCAGGGTGAGTTCGACGTGGTCCTCCAGTTCCAGGAACGCGTTGCTGATTACATCCGCGAAAAGAAGTGGCACGAGTCGCAGCAACTGCGTGAACTCAAAGGCGGCGGAGTCGAATTGCGTCTGAAGCTGTCCAGCCTGGCGGAAGTTGGAAGATGGGTCCTGAGCTGGGGAGGCGACGCCGTGGTCGTGCGGCCCACCGAGTTAGCTCAGTCAGTCAGGCAGGCGGCCAAACGAGTCTTGCGGGGAACGTTGTCCGGGTAGCTTAAGGTCAGCCTCATCTGCCAGTCATTCGCGGTACTCTTCCCAGGTGGGCGAAATCGAGCTTGTCGCAGGGATTTGTCCTTTTAGGCACCTTCGCACCAGCGCGAGACCGGAGATGCCTCGCCCGAGGCGGTTCAGGATGCCATACTTGGACAGACCGGCGACGCGGGGATGGTGAGTGACCGGCATTTCCTTGACGATCGCCCCTGCGCCATGAGCGAGAATGGGCACGAAACGGTGAAGACCATCGAACGCCGGCAGGAGCTTCAGAACCGAGCGTCTGAAGATCCGCAGGTTGCAGCCGCTGTCGCGGAAATTAACCCCCAGCACGATCTTCCTGACCCAACGCGCGATGACGGATGAAAGACGGCGGACGACTGTATCTTTGCGCCCAATCCTTACGCCGCAGACCATGTCGCATGCAGCGAGTTGCGCGAGCATTTGCGGTAGATCGGCGGGATCATTCTGGAGATCGCCGTCGAGGGTTGCAATCACCTCCCCGCGGCTGGCCTGGAAGCCGGTCCAGAGGGCGGCGCTTTGGCCGCTCTGCGTTCGATGGCGCAAGGCACGAATGCGCGAGTCAGTCCGCCGGGCTGCGAGGATCTCCTGCCAAGTCTCGTCGGTGCTGCGGTCGTCCACGAGGATCAGCTCAATCGTTTTCTTCTCCTCCCTGAACGCCTCGAAGATCTTCCGGGCCAGTGGCTGAACGTTGCGGGCTTCGTTGTAAAGCGGCACGATGACAGAGATTGCTGGAGGCATGAGCGCGCTAGCCGGCATTTACTTCCGGGAGTTGATGTCGCCGGACTTCTTGATCGCGCGCAGAAGGCGCCAGCCGAGATAGGCCGCAAACAGATAACCAGCCGCGCCGAAAATGGATACCCCGGCCAGGACAGGCGGTGCTCTCATGCTCCACAGCAGGGACGAGCCGACAAACAGCGCGGCCGTCATCACCCCCAGCACCAGACGGTTAACGATCGGGTCGAGATGGCGGTGGTCGAGGTGGACAGAGAACGTGCCCTCGCGCACGCGCTTCATCACATCGCCCAGGTCGCGGGGCAACGCCTCTACGACCCGTTCCCAGTCACGAAAGGCGTGCTGGAGCCGCCCCAGGATGCGCTTGGGGGAGAAGCGATGCTTCACCATCGAGGCGTAAAAAGGACGAAGCACTTCGGCCAGGCTGAAGTCCGGGCTTAATTGCTGGGCGGTCCCCTCCAGCTCGACGAGCGTGCGCAGCAGCAGCGAAAGGGGGGCCGGCAGGGTGATATTGTAGCGCCGGACGATTTCGAACAGGCTGTTCAACGCGCCGCCCAAGTCCATCTCCTGAACGGACTGGCGGGTATAGTCACTGACGAAATCCGAGACGTCTGCCCGCAATTGGTCACGGGGCGTGTTGGCCGGCGCGGAGCCGAGCCGCAGGAGAATCTCCGCGAGGTCGGCAGAGCTGGGGTTGACCACCGCCATCAGCATGTCCTCGATGGATTCGGCCAGCTCCTCATCCAGGCGGCCCACCATGCCGCAATCCAATACGCCGACCACCCCAGCCGGCAACAGCATCAGGTTACCGGGATGCGGGTCAGCGTGGTAGAACGCGTCGCGGAAAATCATCTGCAGGTACATGGTGGCGCCGCGCCGGGCGAACTCGTTCAGGTCCGCGCCCGACGCTGCCAGTGCGATGGAGTCGCTGCCCAAGACGCCTTCGAGCCGTTCCATGGTCAGCGTGCGGCGGGTGGAAAGGGCTGGGTAGGCGCACGGGAAGTGAACGGTAGGATCATCGGCAAAGTGAGCTACGAACCCCTCCAGGTTGCGGCGCTCGAAGGTGAAGTCCAGCTCGCGTAACAAGGTGCGCCGGAACTGGCGAACGACCGCGCTCGGCTGGTAGGGACGGACTTGCGCCGAGTGCTTCTCGGCCAGCTCGGCCAGGCCAGCCAGGATGTCTAAGTCGGGCATTATCTTGTCGGCGATGCCGGCGTGCTGGACCTTAATCACCACATCCTCACCGGTGTGCAGACGGGCGCAATGCACTTGGGCGATGGAGGCCGAGGCCAGGGGCACGTCTTCGAACTGGGCGAACAATGTGTCCACGGGCTTGCCGAACTCGGCTTCAATGGTGGCTCGGACGATCGCGGGCGGGTCGGCCGGTGCGTCGGCCTGGAGATGGGCGAGTTCGCGGGCGAGGTCGGGACCGACGAGGTCAGGGCGCGTGCTGAGCACCTGGCCTAGTTTGATGAAGGTGGTGCCCAGTTCGGTGAAGGCCAGCCGTACGCGTTCCTCAATCTTGAGATCGGGGATGCGCTGGCCGTCGTAGCCCTGAATGCGCTCCTGAATCCAGGAGTAGTTCCACCCCTTGAACCAGTCGGCCAGGCCGTACTTGGCCAGTACACCCAGGATTTCCCCGGCCCGGCGGGTGTTGCGTTCGATGCGCGCTAAGGCGTTGAATTTCACAGTAGGTTGGACCTTTGTCGTCGTCCGGGCCATGAGCCGCCAGAGTACTCTGCCGCGCGTCCGGGCCAAAGGGCTGACGGGCACTTACGGTGTTCACACTGCTTGAGGCGGCGCAGGCTTCCGCGCTGGGAGTGTCGCAGGTTTGCTGATGGCGGCAAGAGTGTTCCGACGAGGGGAGGCCCTGCGCGGCAGCATCAAGCCAGGATCTAGAACCACACTAGCGCCAATATCTAATTGGGATTTATATGTGTGGGAGGGGGTCTGGTATGTCCTTTGTGTCTGTAGGGGGATTAGCTGGCTTTCGGCGAGGGGGGGGAATTGCGAAGGCAGGTTGGGCTTGAGTTGGCTTTGTTGGTTTAGATATCTTGCGCGCAAGGCATGTCGCTGACTGAATTCCTGGGGTTGATGATGGCCGCGGCGGCGGGCGGGGCAATCAACGCTGTGGCGGGCGGCGGCACTCTGGTGACATTCCCTGCCCTGCTCTTTTTTGGCACACCGCCGATCATTGCCAATGCCACTAGCACGCTGGCGTTGGTTATCGGCACCTCGGGCGGGATCTATGGTTACCGCAAACATCTCGAGCCGGTAAGGCCCTGGCTGAGGCGCTTTGTGCCGGTCAGCACGGTGGGCGGGTTAATTGGCGCCGTTCTGCTGACGTGGACGAGCAATCGGACGTTCTCCAGGCTGCTTCCGTTCCTGATATTGTTCGCCACCGTGCTATTCCTGGCGCAGGGGGCATTCCGGCGGTTTGCCAAACTTAACGGGGCGGCGGCGGCCGAAGGAAGGCATCACGCAGTTTGGGGGGCAATTCTGTTTCAGTTCGCGGTTGCGGTCTATGGCGGCTACTTCGGGGCGGGGATCGGCATCCTGATGCTGGCTTCGCTGGGATTCCTTGGGCTGAGCAACATCCACGAGATGAACACGCTCAAGACGGTTCTTGCTTCGCTGATCAACGTCGTCGCGGCGGGCTGGTTTATATGCGGGGGCCTTATTCACTGGCCCAAGGCCGGGGTGATGACCTTAGGGGCGCTGATCGGTTATTTCCTGGGCTCCCACTACGCTCAGCGGATTCCACCTCAGCGTGTGCGGCTGCTTATCACCCTGATCGGGTTCGTGATCTCCGCGGTGACCTTCTACGAAGAATTCGTCCGCTGATTACTCTTGCGGGAGGGCCAGCGCTACGCTTTGAGGCGCCAGACGATGCGCGCTTTGTCCAAGTCGTAAGGGGACATCTCCATTTTGACGCGGTCGCCGACGGTCAGACGGACCCACCGCTTGCGCATTTTACCGCAAATGGTGGCGAGAACCAAGTGCTTATTGTCCAGTTCTACCCGGAACATCGTGCCTGGAAGCACGGTTTGGACGCGTCCTTCTACTTCAATGTGTTCTTCTTTCATAGGCTGGTGGGACGACGGCCGGGTTACCTGGCGAAGGCAGCATCCTGCCGACCGGCCGAAATGGACGCAGCCACAAAAAGGAACGAGGCCCGGTGCACCCGGGCCCCGAACGAAAGTCAACTGTCAGACTAGTAACGGTCGCGACCGCCGCCGCCGCCGCCGCCCCCGCGGCCACCGTACCCGCGATTGCCGCCGCCGCCACCGCCACCGGTGCGCTCTTCGCGAGGCCGGGCGATGTTAACGGTCAGGGCCCGGCCGCCGAGCTCTTTGCCATTCAGGGCTTCGATCGCTTTTTGCGCCTCCTCAGGCGTGCTCATCGTGACGAAGCCAAAGCCGCGAGGACGGCCGGTTGCCCGGTCCATCATCAGGTTGGCTTCGATGACCGTGCCGTGGGCCGCAAAGGCGTCCTGCAGGTCGTTTTCGGTGATGTTGAAGGAAAGGTTCCCAACAAACAATTTTGCGCTCATGTGATGTATCTACCTAACTACTTACTGTCTTAGACTAACTTTTGCTTTCTTCCGACTGTTCCCGCTTTTCGGGTTTCAAATCATCACCGAACCGAGTTCACCTGAAGATTTACCATGCCGTGGAAGTGACAAGCTATCTAACAGACAGGCGAACACTGACGCTTTTCGGCCAGAATGCAAGCATTATTTGCGGGAATTTTAGGCCCAGGACTTTAGACTTCGGACTAGGCCCTCCCTGCCCTATTCTGTCGCCATGCTCATCGCTTTCAACAAACCGTGCAGTGTGGTCTCCCGCTTCACGCCGGATGGGTCGCCCAATCGCACTCTGGCCGAGTTCGGCTTTCCCGGGAACGTCTATCCCCTGGGCCGGCTGGACGCGGACTCCGAGGGATTGCTTTTGCTGGGAGACGAAGCCCGGATCAATGAGGCGCTGCTGCACCCCCGCCACGCGCACGGGCGCGAATACTGGGCCCAGGTGGAGAGAATTCCCACGCCGGACGCGCTGCTCCAGCTCGGCGAGGGCCTTGCCATTGGAGCACGGCAAACCCTGCCCTGCCGGGCCTGGAGTCTCGAGCCGCAGCCGGAGGTTGCACCGCGCGACCCGCCGATCCGCTTCCGCAAGAGCGTGCCGACCTGCTGGATTGGACTGGAACTCATCGAGGGCAAAAACCGCCAGGTGCGTCGCATGACCGCAGCGATCGGGCACCCGACTCTGCGGCTTATCCGGGTGAGGATTGGAGGTTTTGAATTGAGCGACCTAGCCCCCGGGGCCTGGAGAATCCTCACGGCGGCGGAACGAAAGCTGGCGCTGGCGGCCCGGATGGATCGAGAAGGTCCTAAGGAGGCGGATGTGGCTGCGCGCGCTTCGAATCGGCCGCCCAAATAGCGCGGATAGCCTCCTCGTCGCCGAGTCCAGTCGGAACGGCCGGGCTGGGGGTGTTGGCGAAGTACCAGCGCATATTGTCGAGAGGCGAGCGCAGCGTGCGGCTGCCGGGCATTTGGAGATGGCCGTTCGGGTCGGCTTCTCGCACCCAGTCCCAGGCGTATTGGAGCCAGTTGCTCCGGTATTGGCGGCTCTGGTGGGCAAACCAGGTGATTTCGTCATAGCCCCAGATCCAGATCCCTCCCGCTTTGGCCTGGCAGGGGGTTTTGCTGACGCCCCAATTATCGAGCTCGACCAGATAAGGCAGGTGCTCGCACTTCCAGCCGTTGGGAGTCACGCCGCCTTTGCTTCGGCCGTAGATACCATCGGAGAACCCGACTTTCAGTATCGCTTCCTGCGGATGCTCGGGATCCTCCATAATCCGCAAGGGGAAGGAATGGAAATCCAGGAGCAAGTGCCCTTCCCTCAGCAGGCCACCGGTGGGAACGTGCCCATCGCACAACACGAGGTGCCGACGCGCGTGCTTGGCGGCGTAAGCCCGGACCAGATCAAGCACCTGGGACCAGTGCGCCAGGTCGGCATCGCGGTGGTTCATAATCTCGACTTGCCCGAAGTGGATCGCTTCGAAGCCCATATCAATATAGGAGGCCGCGAGGAAATAGAACCAAAGCTTGGTTTCCGGACGGCTGACGTCTGGAACCGAGGCATTCGGACCCCAATTCCGCCGCTGCCCTTCCGGGTAGATGATGTCCGTGTAACGGAAATTCCGTTTCTCAACCGGTTGACCGAGGGCAATAAAGGCCCAATCGGGAACCGGCACCTGCTCGACCTGCGTGCTCACGATCTCAAAGACGCAGGCTTGCAGGATCATCTCCGGGTCGGCCTCGCGGACTTTGGGAATCTGCTGTTTCGCCCGTTCGAGGTTCCGGAGCAAACTGGCTTCGCCGCCCCACAGGCAGAGGCTGCGGCCAATGAACTTGGCGCCCGTGTTTTTAAGCATGCGGAGATTGTCATCCAGGTCGCCCTGGCCGTTGAGCAGGCCCTCCACCGTAATCGAGCGGGACAGGTAGTTCTCCAAGACGTCGCGCGACAACTTGCCGTCGAACTGATAGTGGCCAGCCCCGAAGACTGCTGGCGCGAGGCCAAAGACGCAAACGACAAACGAGGCGAAGGCAATGAGCTTCGTTCGACGGGAGACGTGAGAGCTTGCGCAAGTCACGCGCAGACGGCTCCGGACTTTGAGTTCTTTCATACTTTATTGCCGATTATGGATGGGGCGATTGGTCTACTCGGAATTCAAGTGCCAGTGCCACCGTCAATCCACCGGAATCGACTCGGCTGCGACCTAAATCAGCGGGATTCCGGAGTGGATTGCGGTCGCGGAACGGGAGTGTAGATCCAGCGGTCCCCTGGGGTCCAGCCGACGGGGCCCGGGGCATCGCGCATAAGTCCGGCCAGCCTGAAGACATTCTCGAGGTGCTTGTTCATGATGGTTTCGCCTGAACCGACTTCAATCATCGTGGGGCCGTTTTGATCGGCGCCATAGCCGCCGCGGGCGGCGGACTTGATGTCGGGAATGTAATTGGGCCAGGTCCCTTCGTACCAGGTGTATCCGAAAACAAATGGCTGAGGCATGCCGACCTTTTGCTTCCAGTCAAGCTGGAGCTGAATGAACGGCTCGCCCGGCACGGTGGCGATGGCGATCTCATCGTTGATCAGCATCGTGCAGATATGGACGTCGAAGTCTTTGTCTTTATCAAAGCGCCCGGTGAACTTCAGCGAGTCGTTCAGGTAACGGAGGGTGGTTTCCTTGTTTGGTTTGGCGGTAAAGGATTTCGCCAGCGTGATCGCTTCGTAGGAAAGCAGGTGGCCCACCCGCTCGATGGAGTTGTAGTCGGTCTGGAAAGGATCGTCGGGGCCGGTTCGACGGGAACTAATGATCAGCGATTCAATATTCCCCGCGGCGCCTTGAACAAATAAGCAGGTGAGGTTTGGCCCAAAGGCTTCCTCCACTTTTCGACAGGCGACGCCGGGATAATCGGCCGACACCGCGTAGTTTTGGCAAACGACATCCGCGTGGCAGGCGTAATTCATGATAATGGCGCGCGGCTGGCCTTGGGTGTCTTCAATTTTGATAACCCCAACCTCGGGGTCAACTGGCCCGAAAGGAATGCGGTCGGGGTTCTCGCACGCGTAATGATCGTCCGACACCCAGGATTCCCGCGAATGGCCGTCATCACGAATGATCAGGCGATTGAAGCCCAGTTGCGGAAAGCTTCTGTGGCCGGCGGAAATTCGAGCGGGGAACAGGTTCTTGGAGGCGGCACCCACTGCCTGGAGGATCTGTTCTTCATAAAAACTCTTGTAAGCGCCCCCGGGATCGGAATGCGTGTGAGAGGAACTGAGCACCATTTGCGAGAGCCCGAATTTCTCTTTGCAGGCAGCGACCAAGTGCTCACTGTAGTAAACACCCAGGTCAACCGAAACGAACGCCAGGCGTTTGCCGCCGATTTCGAGTACCAGGGCGCGGGCGTTTACCTTGTCGTGGACCGGTTGTTTGGTGTTCTCGGGCGTCAGGTTGATTTTGGCAGTTCCGGCTAGGAGTTCTCCTTGCCAGACGCATTTCTCTTTCGCAGCGGCCGGAGCCGGGGCCGTGGCCGGATCGGCGGCTCGAATATTTCCGGTGAAGCTGCAGGCAGAAACGACTAGCAGCGCCAGATGGCGCGCGATACGCGTGGGTATTGGATAAGGCATCAGTTTAGTCCAGGTGTTCATACTTTATTCCCGGTCGCAGGAGGAAAGTTTGCGCCCGCCTGCCCATGACATCAACCATATAAAGATTCGCTTTCCAATCGGCTTAAGCGCTGATCCTTGCTCCGTAAACAGGATTGGTGCCAGGCCCCATGGAGGAGCTGGGTTATTTTGCGTTTTCAGTGATGAAGTCCACGACTGGTCTTGTGTCCCGGGGCGCCAGAGGATAATGTCCCTCGCCTTCTTTGATGATGACGACGATCTGCCCGCCGAGTTCCCGATATCGCTTTTCCAGCAGCCGGGTCTGACTCTCAAGCCCGGGGTCGAGGCTGCCGCAAACGCGGAGCAGCGGCACGCCGTTCTTGGCCAACGGGGTCAGACTATCGAGCAAAGGCGTCTTAAGCATCTGGCTACGCAGAACGGGATTCTCAGCATAGACGCACGAGACCTTTTCCGGATGCTCAATGGCCCAGGCGTACGCTTCACCCCCTGCCCCGCCGCGGCCTTCGAGGACTGGTTTTGGGGAGAAAGCGTGCCCGATCAGGTGATTGTAAACGGCCTCCCAACTGGAGCGTTGAGGTCCGTCGGCGTTATAGGGGACTGGGCCGGTGACGATATGAAATCCCTTCCCAAGCAAGGCCAGATCCACAGCCGCATCTCTATCCACAAAGTCCGCTCGGAACACCCACGGGTTTCCTGGGGCAGCGGCTTTGGGCTCGATGACCGTGATTGTTCCCTCGACGCCATTCAATTGAAAGTTATAGCGGTCGTAACACTCGGTGAACAGCGGTCCTCGACAGGTGACCCAGGTCGCTTCCCGCGGAAAGGCGACGTATGAGTTGTCGACGCTGTAAAAGCTCGACTTCGTGAACTGTTGGCCGGCGAAGGCGGGCGGCGGGTTGGTCGCAGGCTGAACGCTTTGCTCGATGAAGTCCGCGATCGGCTTGGCGTCCTGCAGGCTATGCGGATGATGTCCGGCACCTTCTTTGATCATCAGCGAGATCCGGCCGCCGAACTGCTGAGAGATGTTCTCGATGGGCAGCGCAAATCTGCCCAGCAAAGGGTCAATGCTGCCGCAGACCTCCAGCAGAGGAACGTTGTGCAGCGCCAGTTGCCCGATCCTCATCATCATTTCCGGATTGCCGCCCGGGTTGTCGGCATAGACGCAAGAGACCTTGTCAGGATTGGAGGTGGCCCAAGTGAAGGCGTATTCTCCGCCGCGGCTCATGCCGATAAAGGCCGGCTTCCGGGACAGACCATGCTTCTCGGTGAGAAAGCGGTACCAGGCGTCCCATTGTCTGCCGGGCTTGAGCGTTGCGCTCGATTCGACGTAAGCGATGTGAAAGCCGCGCCGGAGCAGTTCGACTTCAGTTTGAGGCTGGTGGTCCCAGTAACAACCTCTCCAAGACCAGGGCTTGCCGGGAGCCGCCACCCTGGGAACAACCACGATGCACCGTCGCTGGCCCTCGATCTGGTGTTGGATGCCGTCTTTCTCGTCGTCGGCAGCCCGCATTTCTTTGATCGCCAAGGTCGCCTCATCCATCAGGAAGTCGTAGCGGTCGAATCCATGCCAGGCGGTCTTTGCTCCCCCAAAACTTGAGGGCAGAATGGGCGCAGGTTCCCCTGCCCCGCAAGTCGTGACCGCCAATCTCAAGATGCAAAGCCAAAGGCCTAATTGTGACCACCGACTGAGGTTCCTGTCGACCTGCTGGTGCAATCCGTTGTGGTCTTCGACCACGGCGAGGGAGTTGGCCATAATGGAGGGCGAGGCTAACGGAGGCAGCGGAGGCTGGCGAGCGGGAACTCAGGCGCGGTGCTTTCGGTCTTCTGCCCTCCGCCATCGTTCGACTCTGAAATATCGCTGCCCAGTCGTCAACAGTTCCTGTGGGAGTGATGTTTTTTGAGTGAGATGCCGGCGTTCAAGATCGCAAATTCGGCATTCTGCATTCTCCATTCTCCTGCGCCTCCACCTCCGCCGCCCAAACCCGAAATCGGCTTCCACGTCAAAGAAGACCCCATCCCTTACCGTACCATCAAGTGACGAAAGGCCTGAACACAGGGTGGGGCTTCAGACTTTGGACTCTTCTTCGCGCTGACTGGCCCATCCCCCACCGCCACTTTCCCGGCCCATTCCCGCGAATTGGGCGGGAGCCTCGCCGGAGCCTCGCCGGAACCTCCCCGTAGTACCTCTGATCGGCAATCAGAGGTACTACGGGGAGGTTCCGGCGAGACCCGCACGTGGTACAGGGGCGATGAACGAGGTCATCGCGGGCGGCTTGATGATAGTTCTCTGGCAGCCGCAGCACAACGGTTTCAGCGCATCCCTTTGGTACCCAGGTACTTTCGTGGCCGACAATGCTGGGCGCCTCGATTGCGCCAAATCGTTGATGGGGGTCCAACTCCGTATCCCGCGCTCAGATAGGGTCCGCTCGCCGCGAGTGTCTGGCGAGGCTCCCATGAATATCCGAGGCTCCGACGATTACTGCCGCCGATACCACTGAGGCCCCAGCCTTGCGTCCCAAAAGTGGACAGTTCTCCCTCGCACAACCCGAAATGCCGTCCTCCACGCCACCGGCTTCGTTGCCAGAAATGGGCCAATGGTATTGGATACGGCTTGGCTGCATTTGGAGTCAGGCTGTGGGCTTGATTGAGGAGGCTGCGGAACATGCGCTCCAAGGCTCAGACCTCAGGTGACAGACGCAATCTCACTTGCCTGAGTTTGGTTGAGCTTTTG